>Ga0310810_10003969_pt1 | contig 16268 bp, 18 predicted proteins | sample NCmetagenome_FD_207641 | JGI IMG/M metagenome (GOLD analysis project Ga0310810, IMG submission 207641) | Soil microbial communities from experimental microcosm in Duke University, North Carolina, United States - NC | ecosystem: Engineered > Artificial ecosystem > Soil microcosm > Unclassified ... | reverse complement strand
GACTCTCCTCCTCCCAGATCTGGTAGCCGAGCGCACTCTAGCAACGAAATATAGGTGGGAGCAAGCCCCAATCGGACTCTCGGCGAAACAATCTGCGTCAGGCGGTGAGTTCGCCGACGACGCGCACGACTTCGCGGATGTTGAACGGCTTCACGAACGTGCGGGCCACGTTCGTCTCGCGTGAGGCCTCGAGAAAACGTGGCCCGGTGACCCCGGACATCGCGATCATCTTCGGCGCGGGCGTCGCGCGGCTCAGCTCCAGTACCAGATCGATGCCGGAGCGGCGCGGCATCACGATGTCGGTGATGACGAGCGAGGGCCGGCGCTCGTTGAAGAGCCGCAGCGCCTCGCGTCCGTCGCTGGCCTCCAGCACCGTGTGGCCCGCCGACTCCAGCGCCTCGCGCAGCACCTCGCGGATCTCCGGCTCGTCGTCGACCACGAGCACCAGCGCCATGGTTCGGCGATTCTAGCAGAGGTGCCCCGGCGGCCCGCCCGGGCGTGTCAGGGTTTTCCCTGATTGACCGCGCCCGCGCGCTCCGGGTAGCCTCCCCCGGCAATCGGTCGATGAGGCTCGCGCCACGCGAGGGTGGCGTCCGGGCCGGGAGGCGAGTCGCGTGAGCGCCCGGGCACCCTGGAATCCCGAGATGGAGGGGTCATACTCGGTGCCGCCCTTCATGCGGACGTCGTATCCGCACTTGGGCGTGGTGCTGCGCATCGGTCGCGAGTGCTGCCAGGCGCACGACCGCGCCTACTACGAGGGCACGGACGGCGATGAGGCCGGTCGCCTCATCGCCGACACCGCCCTGTACGCGGGCCTGCAGCGCCTGCGCGCGGCCGGCGCCATGGACCCGGAGACCGGTGCAGAGCTCGATCAGCGCAGCATCGAGGACCTCTTCTGGGCAGTCCACCACTTCGGCGCGGCCCACTGGGGCACCGGCCGCGCCTGGGACGGCCGGGTGCTGGGCGAGCGCCAGCGGATCGAGTCGTCCTGAGCCGCCGCTAGCGGGTCCGCGTCCTTGGCCGGTTCGACTCGGGCACCGGCCGGCTGGAGTCAGCCCGCTCCCAGTGACGGTGCTGAGCGATGGCCCTGGTGAACTGATCCACGAAACCGCGCGTGTCCCCGTTGCCGCCCAGCACGATGCCGAGGTGTCCGTTGGCCTTGCCGTTGCCACGCGACGGCGGCGCCTGCGTCTCGCCGTCGATGCCGGCGGCGCGCAGGAGCTCGGCGCCCTCTCCGAGCGCGCCGATCGCCTTGAAATGCTTGTGGGCCTCGGCGACGAACTCGCGGACGTCGGGGTTCTCGACAAGCGTCTCGACCCCGTCCGCCCCGCCGGGGAGCAGGACCGCGTCGTAGAGAACGGACTTGACGGTCACCAGGCTCTTCGTGGCCTCGAGCGCGGTCCCGTCCGCCGTGGCGATGGGACCGAGCGCCGGGGCGACGATGTCCACGCGGGCGCCGGCGCCCTCGAGGGCCTTGCGCACCGCGAGCAGGTCGCGGCCGGCGACGCCCGGCGCCGCCAGGGCGGCGATCGCGCGGGTCTTGATCGTGTCCTTGACCGTGCCGGCCATGCTCAGTGCCGGCGAGGGGCGGACTGCCGGGGGAGCGCCGTTCTTTCCGCCCGGCGCGCTCACCCCGATGGCGCCCGCCACCGCGGTGGCCAGCGTCGCGTCGATCCGAGCGAAGTGCTCGATCACGCGCCGGCGGATCTCCAGGCGCTCGACCTTGCCGAGCTCGAACTGGCAGGCCTCGATGAGGTGCTGCTGCTCGGGCTTCGACAGGCTGCGGAAGAACAGCGCGGCCTGGCTGTAATGGTCCTTGAAGCTCTCGCTGCGCTCGCGGACGGTGTGGCCGTCCACCCGCTGCGTGTAATGGACGTAGGCGCCGGCGTCGCGGGAGGCGAGGAAAGGACAGCCGCCGCCCACGCTGTTGGGGTGGTACAGCGCCTTGCCGGTGTTGATGGTCGTGCGCATGTGCCCGTCCGACTGGTGGTTGTGCACGGGAGCCACGGGGCGGTTGATGGGGATCTCGGCGAAGTTCGGGCTGCCCAGCCGGCTCAGCTGGGTGTCGAGGTAAGAGAACAGCCGGGCCTGCAGGAGCGGATCGTTGGTGAAGTCGATTCCGGGCACCACGTTGCCAACGCAGAAGGCCACCTGCTCGGTCTCGGCGAAGAAGTTGTCAGGATTGCGATCGAGCGTGAGCTTGCCGATACGGCGCACCGGCACGACCTCCTCGGGCAGGAGCTTGGTCGCATCCAGCATGTCGAAGCCGTACTTGAGCTCGTCCTGCTCGTCGACGATCTGCACGCCCAGCTCCCACTGCGGGAAGGCGCCGGCCTCGATGGCCTCCCACAGGTCGCGCCGGTGGAAGTCGGGGTCGGCGCCGGCGATCTTCTGGGACTCATCCCACACCAGGGAGTGCATGCCCAGCAGCGGCTTCCAGTGGAACTTCACCAGGCAGCCCTGGCCCCGGGCATTGACGAACCGGAAGGTGTGGACGCCGAAGCCCTCCATCATCCGGTAGCTGCGGGGCAGCGCACGGTCCGACATGACCCACATGACCATGTGCATCGCCTCTGGCTGCAGGGAGACGAAGTCCCAGAAGGTGTCGTGGGCCGAGGCGGCCTGGGGCATCTCGTGGTGGGGCTCGGGCTTCACCGAATGGACAAAGTCCGGGAACTTGATCCCGTCCTGGATGAAGAAGACGGGCATGTTGTTGCCCACGAGGTCGAAGTTGCCCTGATCGGTGTAGAACTTCACCGCGAAGCCTCGCACGTCCCGCACGGTGTCGGCCGAACCGCGCGAGCCGGCCACCGTCGAGAAGCGCACGAACACCGGCGTCTTGACCTTGGGGTCCTGCAAGAAGCTGGCGGAGGTCACCTTCGCCATCGACTCGTAAACCTGGAAGAATCCGTGAGCGGCGGAGCCCCGCGCGTGCACCACGCGCTCCGGGATGCGCTCGTGGTCGAAGCGTGTGATCTTCTCGCGGAGGTGGAAGTCCTCGAGCAGGGTCGGGCCGCGCTGCCCGGCCTTGAGGGAATCGTCCGTCTGGGCGACGCGCACGCCCTGGTCGGTGGTGAGCGCGGAGTCCGCGGGATGCTCGCGAAACGCTTCCAGGCTCTGGTCCTTCGATCCGTTAGAGCGGACGGGGCGACTGTTCTTCTTCGATGCCATCGACAATGACTCCTGGCCCGCCGGCTGACGGCGGTCGTGATTCGTGGTGGACGATGCGGAGATTGGTGATCATGTTCGGCGGAGCAAGGTCTGTGCCCGCGAGCGACTTGCCCGGTCGCCGGACTCGCGAAACTGCGGTAGGGTGTGATCGCACATGAGGCGGAGTGTCGTGGCTGGTGGCTGGGAGCGGCGATGAGACAGCGGGTTGCCGCGGCGCTGAGCCGGATCGTCGTGGGGGTCATGGTGCTCATCTGCGTCGGCGCCGCCTCCACCCTCGCCATGGGGCTCACGTTCGGGATGGAGATGACGGTGACCTCGCTGTCGTCCGTCCGGGACGTGGCGCTCCGGCTGTTCGCGATGGCCCTGCGCTGGGTCACCGGATAGCGAATCGCGCGCCGCCGCGCGCGCCGCGCCGAGATCAGCCGGCCAGGGCTAGCTGCACGATGGAGGTGGCGACCAGCTCACCGTCCCGCGTGACCTCGCCCTCCGCGACGGCGATCCTCTGGTCACCGCTCTGATACCACGCCGCGAATGACCAGATCGTCGAACGCCGTGATCGAGTCGGCCTTCGTCCATAGCCCGACCCTCCCGGCCCCGAATCGTGTGTCGCGCCGATCGAGATGCAGTGTGCCGTCTAGATAGGTCTGTAGACGGTCGCCGATGACCTGCAGGCGCAAGGTGTGCCACGTACCGAGGCTCGGCGGCTTCACCCGTGCCGACGCGAGCTGGTGACGCCCTCGATCGAAGTAGTAGAGGCGAATGTTGTCCTCGAGCGCGTTGGCCCTGGCGACGTAGTAGCGGCCGCGGTCGAAGCGAACGACGATGCCGCCGGAGGCGTCCTCCTTCCCGGAGATCGGCTTGAACATCACCGAGACGTCGACGTCCAAGAAGGGGCCGACCGGCGCCACGATGACGTTGAACTCGTTTCCGGTCGCTCGCTGCATCAATACGCGCTTCCCGCGCGGCGCGTCCCCGACCTCCTCGACCACCCATCGTCCGTTGACGACGATCCAGTCGTCGATGCCGTGGGCTTCGAGATCGAACCGCTCCTCGGTCGCCCCCGGAGGCAGCCGAAGATCGGCCGGCGCGGCGGACGCGGGGCGCGGGGCCATGCCGGATGCCGCGAGCGCGGCGAGTGTTTGCAGCATCGAGCGGCGCGAGACGATCGAGCTGGCCATCGTGAAATCCTCCCGCCAGCGAAGCGCTTCAGCGCGTGCTGTTGGTCTGATCCAGCGCGGCCTTGAGACCCTGGGCGAGCCGGGCCGGGTCGTCGTTGGCCCAGAAGTGCATGTAGAAGAGCCGCGGCGAGTCCGTGAGCCCGTGGTTGTGGATCGCGGTGACCTCGATGCCGTGGTCACGGAGCGCGCGAGCGACCGCGTTGACCTCCTTGTCGATGAGGACGAAGTCGCCCGTGATGGCGGCGCGGCCTCCGGCGGTGGGCTGGAAGTTCAGCACGGTCACGACGCCCATCGCGGGCAGTAACGGCATCCCCGCCTCCGTGATGGTCTCGACGCGGGGCACGGTGACCTGGAAGATGCCACCGATGTCCCGACCGGACCGGCCGAGCGCCTGCTCGATGGACCTGATGTCGAGGCCGGGGCCGGGTTGCGCCGCCGGAGCCGGTGGTGCCGCGCCGAGCGGCGTCGCGCTCGCGGCGAGGGCCTGTCGAAGCCCCCGGGCGAGCTGAACGGCGTCGCCGTGCCCGGCGTAGTGCATGTACATGACGTGGGGCGACATCTCGTTGAGGTGGTTGTGGACCGCAGTCACCTCCAGGCCGCTGGCGAAGAGGCCGGCCATGACCGGGCCGATTTCCTGATCGAGCAGGACGAGATCACCCATGACCATCGCGTGGTCTCCCACCTGCTTGAACGCGGCATAGGAGCCCAGGGCGAATCCGGGCCGGACCGCCACGCCCTTCACGGTGACCTGCAGATCCGTGCGCGGCATGCCTATGCGGTACACGTCACCGGGCATCAGCTGCCCGGACTTTCCCAGCGCTTGCTCGACGGCCTTCCAGTCCGGCTCCGCGGCGGATGTCGGGGCGGCCCAGTAGAGCGTCGTGAGCAGCACGGTGAGCGCGAACGCACGGCTGATGATCCACATGGCTGATACGGTCCTCCCTACCTCGACGTCCGGCGGTGATGTCTCGCTGCGTGCTACGCGTGATCGTGGTACACGGCGGCGCGGTGACTTTCGGGCAGGAACGCGCACACGAGGTTGCGCGCGGCATCGAACGACAGCGTGTGGGCGCCCATCTCCGTCTCGACGGTCTGCTGGTGCGTGAACGGCGCGGTGCCGAACACCTCGATCACGCCCGGGTCGCCGATCGCCACGTAGAGACGGCTTCGCTCGGCGTTGAAGAAGACGACGTCTGGCCCCCCCGGGATCGACGCCTGTTCCAGAATCGCTCCGCTGTCGGCGTCGACCTCCAGCACGCGGCGGGCGTCGCAGGCGCAATAGAGCCGGCGGCGCGCGACGTCCAGGTCGAGCCCGTGGGGGCCCGGTACAGAGATGGATACCGTCCGCCGCACCGTCGCTCGCCCGGCGTCGATCACGACCATCTGGGGAGGATCGGCGACGTTGACGTGGAAGGCATCGCTCCCCGCGTCGTAGACGGCCCACCGGGTGCGACCGGCGACGGCAAGATCGGCAATCCGCTTCCGGGCCTGCACATCCACCAGCGACACGGTACACGATCCGGGGATGGCAGGATCACCGACGTGAGCCACCAGCAGGCGCCCTCGCCGGGGATCGTAGGCGAGCCCGTTCGGACGGACGCCCACGTCGATCTTCGCCACGGTGGGGTGGTCGGTCGGCGCAAAGACACCGACGGTGTTCTCGCCGCGATTGGAGGTGATGACGAGCTCGGGCGACTCGACCACGAGCGCGCCGGCCACCGCGCCGAGTCCGCCGATGGAGGCGACGTGACGCCGGGTCTCGATGTCGATGACGTCGACGGCATCGTTCGCGGTGTGGGCCACATAGATGCGTCCCGTCGGCGCGTGCACGGCCGCGTGGTCGAAGCCGCCACTGCCGGTGTGGGCCGGCAAGTCGATGAAGCCGAGCGGTTGCAGCGCCATCTCAGCGGCTCCCCGCCAGCTCCGCGACCAGACGCTCGACGCGCTCGAGGATGCGACCGCGGGCGGTCTCGTAGCCGTCGCTGATGGCCGGCACGTCCCACTGATCGACGCGCTGCCCGCGCGCGGGGACGACGTTGCAGCCGAAGCTCACGACCCGCGTCGCGTGCTCCAGGTCGTAGAGGGTGACGGGACGGGGGCGGGCGGGAGCGGGCGTCAGACCGTCCCCGGCCAGGCCCTTCACGGCGGCCGGCGTCAGCTCCGGATCGGGCTCCGTGCCGGCCGCGACCGCGGTCATCGACAGGCCGCGCGCGGCCGCCACCCGCCGGAAGTGGGCCGCCGCCACGACGCTCTTGGCGGCGCCGTGCAGACACACGAACAGGACTCGCGACTGCAGGGGTACCGTCCCGGCCTCGCGTCGCGCGAACTCGTAGAGCGCGTCGTACATCGGGAACTGGCGGGCCATGTTGTCGAAGTCGTCCCGGCTGATGGCCTGAAAGCCCGTCGCCGCGGCGTAGAGACCAGCCGACTCCGGCGTGAGCCCACGATCGTCGGTGTCGGCGCCGCGAACGATCGCGGCGAGCGTCGTCAGGCCAGGGTGCCGCAGCTCGTAGCGGGCGATGAATGCATCGAACGAGCACTCCGCGCCGTGGTGTCCCAGCTCCACGTTCGGGATGTCGTAGGGGATGGCGCGCTCCCGCTGGCTGGCCGCCAGGACCTGGTCGGCCGGGACGAACAGGAACTCGGGCGCCGGGTCGATGAACCGGCTGATGAGCCAGGGGCACGCGATGCGGTCGACACGGGCACGCTCTCGGGTGATCCACTTCATGGGTTTCTCCTATCGCAGGGCGACGATGGCGAGACCGGCGAGCGCGCCGGCCGCGATGAGCAGGGGCTCGGGAATCTTGAATCGCCAGACGATCAGCAGCGACGCGGCGCCGATCAGGAGCGTCGGGGTGTCGGTGATGGCGCGCCGGGCCAGCACGAAGCAGGCGCCGGCGATGGTGCCGGAGGCCGCCGCCGTGACGCCCGTGACGAATCCCTTCACCTTCGGGTTGGCGCTGATGCGATCGAACCACGGGAAGGGGATGACGACGAACAGGTAGACAGGGAGGAAGACGCCGACCGCCGCGGCCAGCGCACCGGGAAAGGCCGCGACCAGGTAGCCGATGAAGGCGACGGTGATGACGATGGGCCCGGGCGTGAGCATCGCGACGGCCACGGCGTCGACGAACTGCTTGTCGTTGAGCCAGCCGTATTCGCGCACGACCCCACCGTAGAGGAATGGGACGATCGCCAGCCCGCTGCCGAAGACGAAGGCCCCGGCCTTGGTGAAGAACCACAGGATCTGCGCGAGCAACTGCGGCGTGACGGCGACGGCGAGGCAGGCCGGCACCGAACGCTTGAGCCACGCCGGCGGGGCCAGCGCCACCATGGAGATCAGACCGCACAGGATGAACAGCAGCACGCTCTCCGATTCCATCCAGGCCGTGGCCACGGCCATGACCGCGAAGATCGCCCACTGCAGCCGGTCCTTCGCCATGGTGAGCCTGGCCAGCTTGTAGGCGGCGATGGCGATGATGCCGATGACCGTCGCCCCCACCCCGTAGAACGCCGCCTGCATGAACGGCAGCCCGCCGTAGCGGACGTACAGCCAGCTGATCGCCACGGTCATGACGAAGGAGGGCAGGATGAAGGCCAGCGAGACCAGCGTCGCCCCGCGCACGCGCGAGTGCACGTAGCCCAGACAGATCGCCAGCTGAGCCGCCAGCGGCCCGGGGGCCAGCTGGGCAAGCGCCAGCGACTTCATGTACTCCTCCTTCGTGAACCACTGGCGCTGCTCCACGAGATCGCGCTGCATGTACCCGACGAGCGCCACGGGGCCGCCGAACCCGAGGCTGCCGAGATAGAGGAAGTACTTCGCCAGCTCCGTCGCGGTGGGCCGGGTCATCACTTCCCCCACGGCTGGGTCCTCAGCACACCGAAGATCGAGCCTCCCGCCATGACCTTCAGCGGAGCGAGGCGCCACAGGACCAGGATGATGGTCGTGACGACCAGTGCGACGACGGCGGGCAGGTCGGGCGCGGCGTAGGGCGCCATCCGCAGGAGCGCGACCGCCATCACGCCGATCACGCCGGGCACCAGGCCCTGCATCACGGCCCTGGCCCAGCGCAGATCGCGGATACGCTCGAAGGCCGGCAGCAGTCCGAGCATCAGCACGAACGAGGGCAGGAAGCTGGCGATCGCCGCGACGACCGCGCCACCGAGGCCGAGGAGCTTGTAACCGACATACGCCGCGAGCATCAACACCGGGCCCGGGGTGAGCTGCCCGAGCGCCAGGCCATCGACGAACTCCCGGGGCGTGAGCCAGTGCAGCCGCTCGACGACGTGCTCCTGCATGAGTGCGATCATCGTCAGCCCGCCGCCGAACGTGAAGGCGCCGATCGTCGCGAAGAGGGTGGCCAGGCCGGTGAGGGAGGGGGCAGCGTCGACGGCGGTCACCAGTCTGGGCCCGGCGACGCGCGTGAGGAGCGCGAGCGTCGCCAGCGTTGCCCCGATTGCCAGCGTTCCGGCCCGCCGAGAGTGAAAGAGGAAGAGGCCGCCGCCGCCGGCGAGCAGCAGGATCCCGGCGGCGCCGATCGGCGTCGCCAGCGTCAGGGCCGCGGCCCCTGCCGCGACGAGCCCCTGAGTCACGGACCGGAGCGCCGCCTTGCCCAGCCGGAAGAGCGCGGCGACGAAGATGGCGAGCACGACCGGACCGAGGCCGTACAGGGCTCCGCGCACCATCGGGCTCACGCCGAACGCGGCATAGGCGAGCGCGAGCGCCAGCATGATGACGAACCCCGGAGCCGCGAAGCACACCCCCGCGAGCAGCCCACCCCACCAGCCCGCGCGCGTGTAGCCGAGAAAGATGCCGAGCTGGGTGGCCGTCGCGCCGGGTAGGACGTTGACGAGGGCCAGGCCCTCGAGGAAGCGCGGCTTCGACGTCCACTGCCGGCGTTCCTGGAACTCGGCCTGCATCACGCCCATGATCGCGGGCCCACCGTAGGCCGTCGCGCCGATCGTGAGGAAGCTGGTCGCGATCTCGCGCCAGCGCGGTGACCGAGGCTCAGGCATCGAGTCTCACCTCCACGCCACGCCCGGCGGCGCGCGCGTTCCGGTAGACGGCTATCGCCGCTGCGACGTCCTGCAGCGCGGTCCCGCTGCTGTCGAACACGGTGATCTCGTCGGCGCGTGTGCGCCCGGGGCGGCGCCCGCTGACGACGTCGGCCAGCTCCGCGTGCACGTCGGCACGGGTGAGCAGGCCGGCGGCGAGCGCGTGCTGCAGCTCGCCGATCTCGGCGCACTGTTCCAGCACGTCGACCACCAGGGTGGCCGAGGCGACGAGCGCCGGCTCCAGCTCCTGCTTGCCCTGGCTGTCCGCGCCCACGGCGGCGATGAAGGTGCCGGGCGCGACGTCGCTCGTCCCGACGAACGCTCGGCGCGACGGCGTGCAGGTGATGCAGACGTCGCTCTGCCGGAGCGCTTCATGGAGATCCTTGACGGCCTCGACGCGGAGGCCCAGGCGCGAGGAAGTGCGCTCGGCCAGACGCTCGGCCCGCGCGTGGTCGGTGTCGAGCGTCCACACCTGCTGCAGCGGCAGCGTCGCGGCGATCGCGGCGAGCTGGACCTCGCCCTGGGCGCCGCAGCCGATGATCGTCGCCGTCCGCGCCTCCGGTCGGGCCAGGTACTTCGCGGCCACCGCGGTGGCGGCCGCGGTCCGCAGGGCCGTCACGCTCGCCGAATCCATCACCGCGAGGAGCTCGCCGGTGCCGGCGTCGGCCAGGAGGACGGCGCCCTGGATGGTCGGCAGCCCGTGGCGACGTGGATTGTCAGGAAAGTTCGCGTTGGTCTTGGCGGCGAAGTACCCACGCTCGGCCATCAGGCCCGCCGCCTTGATGTGGAAGCCGCCGTTCGGGACGTGGAGACCGAGCACGCCCGGACCGAACGTGCGCCCCTCGGCGTGCAGCCGGAATGCGTTCTCCACCGCGGCGGTGCAGGCGGGAAGATCGAGCAGCTGCAGCACGTCGCTCCGGGACAGCAGCAGCGTCATCACTTTCTCGACGTCGTCGCGTACAGCCCCTCGAACAGCGTCATCCCGCTGGCGAGGACCTGGTGATCGTCGGCCGATGCGGCGAGGAGGGCCCGGACGGCCATGTCGATGCCGCGCGCTTCCTCGTGTGGGTACTTGCCGTCGCGCAGGTCGGCCTCGTGCACGAGCTCGGCCAGCCGGAGGAGCCGACGATCGCGCAGGCGCGCACGCTTCACGAGCGTCTCGAACGTGCAGTCCTCGCCCTGGTGACTCAGCTCCACGCCCGGCGCGTCGAAGGGGATCGCGTCCCTGGGGAACTGCGCCGGCGGCGCGAACACGAACTCGGCCTGGGGGTCGATGAACCGCTTGATCAGCCAGGCCGAGGCGACCCGGTCGATGTGCGGGCGCGGGCGCGTCACCCAGCGGCGGCCGCGCAGCCTGGAGAGGTCGAGCGTCGGCGGCTCCTCGCGGCGGGTCGATTCCGGGCGGCGGCTCCGCATGGCGATGACCTCCTCGAGGCGGCGCACCTCGGCGCCGCCGGGTGCATCCATGAAGTCGATGTCACGAATCCGCTGATGGTCCTTGGCCAGCCGGGCCAGCTCGTCCTGCGTCCGTGGGCTACGGGCGGTCGATTTGCGATCGAGACGCTGCAGCACCTTGCGATAGCGGACGGCGAGCTGGCGATAGTCGTGATCGCGCGGCTCGTGGAAGAGGCGGGCGACCTGCTCCGGGGTGACGTTCTCGAGCTGCTCCACCCGGATGAGCGTGGCGTCGCCGCCCTCCCGCTGGATCTCCTGGGCGAGCCACTGGAAATCCTCGTACCGCTCCGGCGTATCGGGCAGGAGATACGCCGAGCGCTTCAGCGCCACGGCGCCCAGCGATCGCAGGCGGCGCCAGACGCGGACCCGCAGGCTCGACGGCGTGGGCGGCACACCCACCAGGAGGAGCAGGAGGGGCTGGTTCTGGTTCATGTTCCGGAATGAAACACTAGTTTCATGGTACTGTCAAGCCCGAGATGCCCCGCCGGAGCCCGGCCACCCTCGGACTCGAGCCCAACATCGTCGCGATGTCGGGCGCCGTCTTCCTCATGGCGGCCGGCGAGCATCTGTGGAAGCGCTTCATCCCGAAGTATCTCGAGGCGCTGGGCGCGCCGGTGACCGCCATCGGCCTGTTCGGATCCTGCCAGGATCTCTTCGACGGCCTCTACCAGTACCCGGGCGGGTGGATCGGCGATCGCTACGGCCGGCGGAGCGCGCTGCTGCTCTTCGTGATGCTGGCCGCGGCCGGGTACGGCCTGTACCTGGCGGCCTGGTCGTGGCCCGTCGTCTTCGTGGGGCTCGCGTTCGTGATGGCGTGGTCGAGCATGGCCAGCCCCACGCTGTTCGCCGTGGTCGGCGACGCGCTGCCGCGCGAGCGCCGCGCGCTGGGCTTCACCGTGCAGTCCATCCTGCGACGCATCCCCATCGCGTTCGCACCGGCCCTCGGCGGCATGCTCATCGCCACGCACGGCGTGGTCAGCGGCGTGCACCGGGGGCTGGCGGTATCGCTCGTGCTCGCCCTGATCACCGTGGCCGTGGCGCGGCGCATCGACATCCCGGTCATGGTCGATGACGAGCCCACCGGTATCCGAGGAGTCTGGCGTGCCGTGCCCGAGCCCCTGCGGTGGCTGCTCGCGTCCGACGTCCTGGTGCGGACGTGCGAGGGGCTGGTCGACGTCTTCCTCGTCCTGTACGCCATCAACGTGATCGGTATCGGGGCGCCGGCCTTCGGTCTCCTCGTCGGCATCCAGGCGGTCACCGCGATCCTCAGCTACGTTCCGGGCGCTCGGCTCGCCGACCGTGTCGGGCGCAAGCCGTTCGTCGTCGCCACGTTCATCGCCTTCGCCGCCTTTCCGGCGGCGGTGGTGCTCGCCCGGGACTTCACGGGACTGATCGTGGCGTTCGTCATCGGCGGGCTGCGCGAAGTCGGAGAGCCAGCGCGAAAGGCGATGATCGTGGATCTCGTCCGCCCGGCGCTGCGGGCTCGCTCGATCGGCCTGTACTATCTCGTCCGCAGCGTCGCGGTCGCCCCGGCGGCCCTGATTGGTGGCCTGCTCTGGGCCATCTCGCCGTCCTTGCCGTTCTGGATGGCGGCCGGCGTGGGCGTCGCCGGAGTCGTCCTGTTCGTGGCGAGCGTCGAGGAGCGCTACGCCAGCTGAGCAGGACGGCACCGGCGACACACCGCGCGCCGTCCGTGACGAAGACTAGGTGTGCAGCTTGATCGGGCCGCCGATCGCCTTCCACGCCGAGTGGCCACCCTTCATGTACTTGGCGTCGAAACCGGCCTCGCGCAAGGCGATGGCGGTCTTGCAGCCGACGTGGAAGCCGTAGGCACAGAAGACGACGACCGGGTCCGATTTCGAGAGCTCGCCGATCCATTCCGGCAGCCGCTCCGGATCACGCCAGATCGCGCCGTCCATGATGTCCTGCTGACGGGCGATGTAGGAGCGCGGCCGCGCGTCGATGACCTGCACGGGCTTGCCCGCGTCCATCATTGCCTTGACCTCCTCGACGCCGACCGCCGGGAGATCCCCGAACTCGGGCTGGACGAGAGGGCGCGGGGGCGCGACCTCCAGGGCGTCCTGGTAGCGCGTCTCGACCGATGCCCAGTCGAGATTCCGCAGGAAGGCCTCGATGTACGCCCTCGCGTTGGCCCCGAAGTCGATGTGGTAGGCGTGCTCGTACATGTCCAGGGCGAGGATCGGCACGCCGCCGGGGACCGCCTGCCCGTGGTCGCTCGCGTACTGGTTGATGAGGCGACGGTCGCGCGGCACGTAGACGAGCACGACCCATCCGGACCCTCCCGCCAGCCCGGTGGCCATCGCGACGAACTCCTGGCGCCAGCGATCGACGGAGCCCAGGTCGCGCGCGAGCGCGTCGGCGAGCATCGGCGTCGGCTTGCCGTCGGCGAAGGCGAGGCTGGCGAAGTACAGCTCGTGCAGCAGGGTGGAGTTGAGCGCGATGAGCTGCTCGCGCTTGAGGCTGGCGACGAGATAGGGCGGCGCGGTGGCAACGTCCAGCGACTCGAGCTGCTCGGTGATCGCGTTCAGGCGCCGGAGCGCCCCGCCGTAGTGGTTCTCGTAGTGGCTCTCGATGAGCCGGAGCGACAGGCCGTTCAGCAGCCAGGGGCGGGTGGGTATCGGCGTGATCTCGTAGCGCATCAGGGCGGACCTCCTTAGTGTTCCGATATGAAACATAAGTTTCATCGCCGTGTCAAGCACTCGCCGGCCGGTACGGCCATTCCGGTGAGCGGTGAGTTCCTGGCCGAGTCAATCGCGGGCATCCCTCGGGGGCTCCACCGCGCTGCTGGCCGACTCGGTGGACATGCTCGGTGACTCGATCGTGTACGGGTTCAGCCTCGACGTGGTGGCTCGTGGCGCCGTCTGGCAGGCGCGGGTCGCGCTCCTGAAGGGGCTGATCATGGCGGCGTTCGGCATCGGGGTGCTCGCCCAGGTCGGCGACGTCAACATGCGGTCGGCATGGGTGTGCTCGCTCAACGACGAGGGTGGCAACGCCGCCGTTCTGTGGCCAGCGTTGCCGTCGCGCTCACGGTTCCGGTTGAGCTGATATCGTCGTGGGGCTGGTGATCCCCACGATGTTCGGCGCCTGGGCCGCGAGCGTCATCAGATCGGCGACGCAGAGACTCCGGCCAGGCACGAGGATCCCGTCCAGGGACCATCACAGCCCGGTGACCCTCCCTCAGAGCCACTTCTCGGGCGTCATACCTCTGGCTGCTCTCGTCCTGCACCGGTGGCGCTGGATCAGCCCACGCCGGGCCGGGCCGCGCGATCGGCAGCGATCGTCTTCAACGAGTCCTGCTCGAGGGCGAGCACATGCTTGGCCACGATCCGGTAGGTCCACTGACCGGTGGCCGTCTCGCTGTTGAACTGCTCGTCGCTGAGGCCGACCAGAGCGCCGATGAATCGGGCGCGCTCCGCCAGCCACTCCGCGATGAGCCGCTCCATCGGCGAGGCGGTGATGCGCGACTCGTAACGGCCCTCGAGCACCTGGCCGGTGTGGATCTTCTCGTGGTCGATGTCGTTGGTGATGAGCGTCCAGGCGTCCTTGCCCTGGGCGCACGCGTGGGAGGACGGCATCGCGAGCTCCCGGTCCGACGCCTCTAGGAGGGCATCCATCCTGACCATCGTCTGCTCCAGCAATTCACGGATCGCTTCCCGCACGGTCGCGGCCATGGCGCCCTCCTGTTCTCATCGTCGGTCTCGCCCCCGTCACACGTCGGGCCGATTGTGCACCCATCGCTCGGCGCGCCACCACGGTGGCACGCGCCGGTGCCGGCTGGCGCATGACCCATCCGACGATGCCACCGGACAGGAGTGTGAGCGCGGCCACGACATGGATCGACGCCGCGAGGCCGACGGTATCGGCGGCCAGCAGGGTGGGGTACAGCGGTACCCAGGCCCTGCAGCGCGGCGCCGGCCAGCCACGCCGCATGGTCCGGCACGCCAACGGTCAGCCAGATGCCGCCGGCCTGGATGAGCATGCCCCACGCGATCAGCCCCTTGCGGCCCACGCGTGGGAAATCCTTTTCACGGATTGACGACTACGCTCCTTCGGCATCACACTCCGCGGCACCAGACGTCCTGGGACGCTCGCTGCTTGGGGACACGAGATGCCAAGGAACTTCGGAGCGTTTCTCAGCGGCCTATCCGACCGTCAGCGCAGCTACTGCCTCGACTGCCTGAGTCTTTTCTACGGTGAGCCCCCGGTTTCCATCGCTGCGTATCTGGCCGATTTGAGCATCGGTAGCCAGACGAGGGAGTGCGCCAACTGCACGAGAGTCAGAGAGACGTTCCGCGCAGCGGCATAGCCGCCGACTCGCGCACGTAGCCCACCGTGCTGGCGGTGTCTCCGTTTGGGCCTGAGCCGGGCTGAACGCCGCTCGAACTCCCACGCCGCGAAGAACCGGATGTGGACGTGGAACTTGTCGAGTTCCGGGTTGCCGGCCATCGCGGGCGAACTGAATCTCGATCTCCATCTCCGTTTTGCCGCGGGCAACTCGCAGACGGCACAGCTCGCACCGACACCGGGCCCAGCCCACGTACGATCAAGGCCGGCGACTTGGAAGCTTGCCGCTTTTGACCGCGGCTCGGGCTCTCTCACGGAACATCTTCATCAGGCATGACGGACCTCGACACGCACACGACTTTCGGGCGCGGGACATGAGGGCTGGGTCAAGCCAGATGCCAGCGGTCGGACGCCTGCTGCGCCTACCGGAGGCCCGGTGGAAGGCGTCATCATCTTAACCGCGGCGCCGCATACAGCTACGCGCCATAGGTCAAGACGCGCGACCTACTGCGTGAAGACAAACCCTTCGCCGCTGGCTAGCTCGACCACGCGGATTGCCCGTGTCATGTCGAAGCCGCGAGAGGCGAGCAGGGTTTCGACTAGGCCGCGGCCTTCGATTGTGAACGTGGGGACGAGGTGCGCACGGCGGAGCCCGATGTGTTCCAGTGTCTCGCGGCTCAGCGTCAAGGTCGGCATGGTGGAGGCGCGAGTATTGCGCACCGAACAGGCGTAGACCACCCGCTGGAGGTAGTTGGCGACTTAATCAAAAAGGAGGTCGCTCGCAAGAGCGCCGGAGCCTCTCCGACGAAATAGCCGTCCTGGGCATAGTGTCAGACGCGACAGCCTCTCTTTGCGCGGGGCTAAGGGCAGGGGGCATGGCGTCTTATTCGGGCTTGGCGTTCTTGCCGGGCATCGGCGACCGTTGCCGCCGACGTTCTATGTCCCACAGTCCTGCACAGCCGAGATGGGTCGTGTCCCGAAGCGTGTGGAAGATCCGAACGCGTTCTCCGGTCGCGGAGATCTCACTTCTGCGTAACGCGCATGGCGAGCGGCCGGCTGCTCTAAGATCCGCCGCTTCGATCGCGACGATCGGCCCCTCCACGC
>Ga0310810_10003968_pt1 | contig 16273 bp, 14 predicted proteins | sample NCmetagenome_FD_207641 | JGI IMG/M metagenome (GOLD analysis project Ga0310810, IMG submission 207641) | Soil microbial communities from experimental microcosm in Duke University, North Carolina, United States - NC | ecosystem: Engineered > Artificial ecosystem > Soil microcosm > Unclassified ... | reverse complement strand
AGAAGATCACGCAGGCGCGGGGCGTGTCTTGCGACGCCTACAAGGACCGCTGCCTGAAGCGGCGCATCGCCGTGCGGATGCGGGCGCGCGGCGTCCACAGCTTTACGGACTACAGCCGCCTGCTGGACGCCGACGGGCACGAGTACGACCGCTTGCTCGACGCCCTTACCATCAACGTCACCAAGTTCTTCCGGAACGCCGAGACGTGGATCGCGCTCGCACCGTTCCTGGCGGAGCGCTGGCGGGCGCGGTCCGGCGCCGTCGCGGTGTGGTCGGCGGGGTGCGCGTCCGGGGAAGAGCCCTACACCATCGCGGCCGCCCTCGCCGAGACCGCACGGACCACCGGGACGAGCGAGTGGCTGCCGCGCGCGTCCGTCCTGGCCACCGACATCGATCGCGTCAGTCTCGAGCGGTCCACGGCGGCGCGCTATCCCGCCGGCGCGTTCAGCGAGACGCCGGCGGAGGTGCTGCGCCGCTGGATCGAGCCGCCCGCCGCGGACGGCACGCGCGCGCCCGTGGATGCGGTGCGGTCGCTGGTGAAGATCCAGCGCCATGATCTGACCACCGCCCGGTCCCCCGGCGGGCCGTTCGATCTCGTCGTCTGCCGCAACGTCGTGATCTACTTCGACCGCGAGACGCAGGAACGCCTGTTCCAGCTGTTCGCCACGACACTGCGTCCCGAAGGCCTGTTGCTACTCGGCAAGGTGGAAACGCTGCTCGGGCCGGCGCGTGAGATGCTGCGCATGGAAAACCCCCGCGAGCGAATTTATCGGAGGCCGGCGTGACCGCGGCCACCGCGTCGACCGAGCGGTATGTACGCGTCGCCGAATGGGCGTTGGAGCGGCAGGCGGTCATCGTCACGCTGGGCCTCGGGTCGTGCGTCGCCATCATGCTGCACGATCCCGAGGCGTGCATCGGAGCGATGGCGCACGTGCTGTTGCCGTCGCACAGCCTCGCTCGCGATCAGAGCAATCCCGCCAAATTCCCCGAAACGGCGGTACCGTTTCTCGTGCAGCGCATGCTGGCGGCCGGGGCGAACCGGCACCGGCTGGTCGCGAAGCTCGCCGGCGGGGCCAGTATGTTCGCGCAGCTGATGACGCCGGGAACGGTGCAGATGGGCGAGCGCAACATCGCCGCCTCGCGCGCCGCGCTGCGCGAAGCGGCCATTCCGATCATCGGCGAGGCGGTGGGCGGCGAGCGCGGGCGCTCGGTGCGCTTCTGGCCGCAGAACGGGCGCGTCGAGACGCGCACGGTGGGAGGCGAAGACGTCCTCATCTGAGCGGCGGCCCACGGTGCTGATCGTCGACGACAGCGCGTTGATGCGGCGCGTGCTGTCCGACGTACTGGGTGGCGAGCGCGGCGATGGACCGTTCCGCGTCGTCGGATGGGCGCGCGACGGGTTCGACGCGGTGCGCAAGGTGCACCAGCTGGAGCCCGAGCTGGTGACCATGGATCTCGAGATGCCGGAGCTCGATGGGCTGGGCGCGATCGGGTACATCATGTCGGAGACGCCGCGACCGATCGTCGTCATCAGCGCCCACGCCGGCCCCGGTACCGAGGCGGCGATCCGGGCGCTGGAGCTCGGAGCGGTGGAGATCGTCGCCAAGCCGGTCGATGGGAGCCGCGACGCGCTGCTCGCCCTGGCGCCACGCCTCATCGCGGCAGCCCGGGCGGCGTTGGCCGCCGACGTCTCTCGGCTGTCGGTGCTGGCGCGACCGCCGACCCCGGCGCCGCGCGCGCCGGCGTTGGAGCTGGGACGGCGCGCCCAGCTGGCGCTCGCGATCGCGGCGTCGACCGGTGGGCCGCGCGCGCTGGCGGAGGTGATCCCGCGGCTGCGCACCGGGCTGCACACGGCGGTGCTCGTCGTCCAGCACATGCCGCCGCGCTTCACGCGCAGCCTCGCGGAGCGCCTCAGCAGCATGAGTGCGCTGCGCGTGGTGGAAGCGGACGCGGGGACGCCGCTCGTCGCCGATACGGCGTATGTGGCGCCGGGCGATTATCATATGCGGGTGGTGGCGGCCGAAGATGGACCGGTGATCTCGCTGGACCAGGGCCCGCCGGTGTGGGGCGTCCGACCCGCGGCCGATCCATTGTTCCGCTCCGTCGCCGAGCTGTTCGGCCCGCGCGCCGTCGGCGTCGTGTTGACGGGAATGGGGCGGGACGGCGCCGATGGGTTGCGCGCCATCCATGACGCCGGAGGCGGCGGTCTCGCGCAGGACAAAGACAGCGCGGTGATCGCCGGGATGCCGTCGGCGGCCGTTCAGGCGGGCGGGGTCGATGCCGTGGTTCCGCTCGTGCAGATCGCCGAACGGGCGGGCGTCGAGCTGGTGCGGCGCGGCGCGATGCCGGCGGTGCGATGAGCCTCGGCTTCCTGCTGGTGCGGGCGGAGCGGCGCGCGTACGGGCTGCCGCTCGAGCACGTCGTCGAGGTGGCGGATCTCGCCGAGGTGATGGACGTGCCCCGCGCGGACCCGTCGGTGCGGGGCCTGACGCCGCTGCGGGGGAAGCTCGTGCCGCTGGTGCATCTGGGAGCGTTCCTCGGTGGGCGCGAGCCTCCGGACCAGCGCGGGCGCGCGGCGGTGCTGGTCGAGCTGGCCGGCCGCTACCTCGCGCTCGAAGTGGATGATGCGGACGAGGTGATTCGTGGCGCCTCCCTGCCGCTCCCCGACGGCGAGTCGTTGCCGTGGGCTATCGGCGTGGCGGCGCGCACGTCCGGTCTCGTGCCGATCCTCGATCTCGACGCGCTGGGAGAGCGGATCCGATGACGACGGCGACGACGGGCGACGACGTTCAGCTCGTCACCTTCCGGGTGGCGGGGCAGGAGTTTGCGTTCAACATCTTCCAGGTCGAGCGCATCCTGCGCTACGAGGCGCCCGCCAAGCTCCCCAAGGCGCCGGAGTTCCTGGAAGGGGTACTCCAGTATCAGGGCGACCCGGTGCCGGTGATCGATCTGCGCAAGCGGCTCGGGGTCGCCGCGCCGCTGAAGGACGAGACGCGGACGATCGTGCTCGATTGGGAATCGTCCCGGATCGGCGTCGTCGTGGATGCGGTGACCGAGGTGCTGCAGGTCGCGGCCGCCGACGTCAGCCAGCCGCCGGCGATCGTGAAAGGGCTGGCTGCCGAGTACATCAACGGCCTGGTCGGGCGGGAGGGCCGAACCATCATCGTACTGAATACGGGGAAGCTCCTGGCCTCGAAGGAAAAGCTCGCGCTGGCGACCGCGCTGGCGGAAACGGCCGGCGCGTGAGTCGCGAGTCTCCCGCCGTCGCGCTGCGCGCCGAATACGACGGCATCGTGCAGCGTCTCGACACCGCCGGCAACCAGGCGGAGCGCGACGCCGTCAAGCGGGACATCATCGCGTTCTTCAAGCAGGTCGACGGCCTGCTCGCCGAGCTGGGGACGCTGAAGGAGGACATCCGCGTCCTCGTCGACAAGTACAAACAGCTGCAGGCGGCGTCGAGCTCCGAGGCAGCGGCGCCGGAATTCACCGGCATCCGGCCCGCCGTCAAAGCCGACCACATCGGGGCCTCTACGTACATCGAGAAGGGCTGGAGCTTGATCTCGCTCGGCGATCACGATGGTGCGATCGCCGCCCTCGAGAAGGCGCTGCAGCTCTCCCCCGGCGAGACGCAGGCGGAATCGCTGCTCGGCTGGGCGCAGATGCTCCACGGCGACTACGACGATGCGCTCTCGACCTTCCAGAAGGTCCTCATGAAGGAGCCGGCGAACTCGCTCGCGCGCATCAACGTCGGCTACATCTGTCTCAAGAAGCGGATCTTCGGCGAAGCGATCGAGCACCTCTCCAAGGCGATCCGGCTCGACAACGACAAGAAGGCCACGCTCTACGCCCACTTCTATCTCGGCCTCGTGTACTTGAGCCGCGAGATGTACGAAGACGCGCAGACGTTCTTCCAGAAGACGCTCAACCTGGGGCCCAACCTGATCGAGGCCTACTACGAGCTGGGGCGGGCGTACTGGTTCGGCGGCGACAAGGACCGCGCGCGCCGCACCTGGGAAGAAGGCTTCAAGGCGAACAAGTTCAACCCGTGGGGCAAGCGCTGTCAGATGACGCTCGAAGAAGTGGGCCGGGGAGAAGAGCCGCCGCACCCCTGACCGACACTAACTCCTTGACGGTGTTCGCATTACGGGGTAAAATCCGGGCTTCATGTCAGAGCCAACACTCGCCCGCTCCCGCCTGCGGTATGGGCCGCGCAATTTCGCTTTGCTGGGCGCCGCCCTGGTGAGCGTCGTCGTCGGCTACGTGCTGCTCGCCGGTGGCTCGACTGTTGCAGCGCCGGTCTTGCTGGTCTTGGGGTATTGCGTGTTTTTCCCGGTCGGTCTGGCCCTCTAACGTCTCGCGTGAACGGGCGAATAGCTCAGTTGGTTCAGAGCGCCTGCCTTACACGCAGGAAGTCGGGGGTTCGAATCCCTCTTCGCCCACTGGGGTAAGATTGCACACACGGAGGAATGAAAGCGTGAGAGTGCTTCGCGTACTGGCCGTTCTCACGGCTGGCGCCGCCGGGAGTCTTGCGGCCCAGCTCGCGGCTCCGCAACCGACGGAGAAGCTGCTGATTCTGCCCTTGAGCGTCACGACGCCGGCGGATTCGGCGGCGAGCATCGCCACGACGGACGCCGCGCGGGCGCGACTCATTTCGCTCGCGCGCTACAAGGTCAACGTCATTCCGAAGCAGAAGATCTGCGAGGTGCTGGCGCAGTCCGGTTTCGGGTGTGACGTCCTGATCACCGCCCAGCAGGCGGAACAGCTCGCGAAGGCGCTCGGCATCAATTCGTGGACGTCCGGCCTGCTCACGCATTCCGGAAACGTGTACGTCGCGAAGTTCCATATCACCTCCGGTGCGTCCGGGTTCGCCTCTACGTTCACGATCAACGGCGGGGCGACCCCCGCAGCGCTCGGCGAGGCAATCGCCCAGCGGCTCGTGAACATCGTCAAAGCCGCGGAGTTCGCCCGCAGCTGCAACGACCAACGCAGTCACAACGCACTCGATCGGGCCCTCGCAGAAGCGCGCAAGGCGTTTACGATCGAGCCGAACCTCGCGGAAGCGTGGACCTGCATCGCCTCGGTGCACGAGGTGAAGCGCTCCCCGGCCGACAGCATGGTTCATGCATACCAGGGCGCATTGAAGGGCGATTCGGCCAACTCCGGAGTGTGGAGTCGACTGGCGAACCTGCAGATGGCGAAGGGAGATACTGACGGCTCTCTCGGCACGTACGCACTAGAATTGCAGCAGAACCCGGCCGACAAGAGCCTGCGCCTTGCGCTCGCCAATCAGCAGCTGCAGCGCAAGCACTACGCCGAGGCAATGAGCCTCGTGGCTGACGGGCTCAAGCTCGCGCCCGCCGACCAGCAATTGACCGATACGCGCAAACGGATCGCCCTGGACGGTGCGGCGAACGCGACCGATCCGGCGGTGCTGAAGGCGATGTCCGAAACCCTGCTGGCGTTCATGCGTCAGGAGGCGGACGCCGACACGACCAAGCTCGCCGACACGAACAACCTCAAGCTGGCGCTCGGAACGGCCCAGAAGGTCAGCGATACCGCTGCGTACGTCTGGTGGGCTCGGCAAGCTGTCCGTCACTACCCGACGTCTATTCCGTTCATGAAGCAGCTGGCTGGCGCCTATCTGCTCGCCGGACCAATGGATTCGGCCATGGCCTATTACCGGAAGGCACTGGCCGGGAACCCGAACGACGTGCAGACGAGCCTCTTGATAGCGAAGACGATCGTCGACAACGCGGTCTGGGACACGACGAAGTCAGGGCCGTGCCAGCGCAACAAGGACACAGTGTGCCTGCGGCGCCTGCGTGAGCCGTTCGCCGCGAAGATCAATCCCGCGCGACAGTATCTCACAGTCGGCTATGCCGCGGCCGATACCGGGCTGCGGCTCACTGCCGATGTCGTGGGGCTGCAGGGTGGATCGAAACTCGCGCAGGCCGGTGCCTACGACGACGCACTGGGGTGGCTCGATCAGCTGTTGGCAAACCTGGGGCCTGCGACGGGGGATACGACCGGTGCGAAGCATCAGATTCGTACCCAGGCGAGCTTCTGGTTCGGGATCTCGACCGCGCTCTCGCTGGGCGGTCCCTACGGGATCATGGTCAAGGAAAAGAGCTGCGATCAGGCGAAGACGATCAACGATCGGATCAACCGCGGGATTCAGTCGATCGATTTCGGCGGACGGGTCGCGCCCAGCGTCGCCATACAAATGAGAGGCATCCTGAATCAGTACGCGGCGAACATGCCGAAGGTGAAGCAGGCATTCCACTGCAAGAATTTCTGACGCATTGAGTTGCCCCGGAGGCAGGCATATATTCCGGCGCTCGCGTTCGTGGGGCTGTAGCTCAGCTGGTTAGAGTGCCGGTCTGTCACACCGGAGGTCGCGGGTTCGAGCCCCGTCAGCCCCGCCTGAACCCCGACCCGGGGAGCCTGAATCTGCGGCTCCGTCTGCAACAACAGACGGAGCCGTCTGTTTTGTGATCACCTCCTTTCATGTCCCCGTGTTGTCCCGCGCCGTGGCCGATTGGGCCGCCGGCGGCCGCCGGGCCGTGGACGCCACTGCGGGTGGGGGCGGGCACACCGCGTTGCTCCGCGCGGCGGGCGCCACGGTGCTCGCGATCGATCGGGATCCGGTCGCACTCGCCGCGGCGCAGGCAGCGCTCGACGATACCGGGATCACCTGGCTCGAAGCGCCGTTCGCGTCCGATAAGTCGCTCGACGCGGTGCGCGCCTTTCGCCCCGATCGCATCCTGCTCGACCTCGGGGTGTCCTCCCACCAGCTCGATGACGCCACCCGGGGCTTCTCCTTCCGCCCCGGCGCCCCGCTCGACATGCGAATGACTCCGGGAAAGGGACCGACGGCGGCCGACGTCCTCAATAGTTGGTCCGACCAGCAGCTGGAGACGGCATTTCGGGAGTCTGCCGATGAACCGCGCGCGCGGGCGCTCGCCCGGGCGGTCGTGCGGCGGCGGCGGCGCGCGCCGTTCGCCACGAGCGACGACCTCGTGAATGCGATTCGAGAAGTGCTGGGGCCCCGGTCGGGGCCGAGTGACTTCGCGCGACTGTTTCAGGCGGTGCGTATCAGCGTGAACGACGAGCGGGGGCAGCTGGCCCATGCCCTCCCGGCGTTGCGGGATGCGCTCGTCCCGGACGGCCGGCTCGGCGTCATCAGTTATCATTCGGGCGAGGATCGCCTTGTGAAACAGACCTTTCGCGACTGGGCACGGGCGTGTGTCTGTCCGCCACGGCAGCCGGTCTGCACCTGCCGCGGACGGCCGCTCGGGCGGCTGCTGACGAAGAAGGCCGTGTCGCCGGACGCCCAGGAGATCGCAGCCAATTCGCGCGCGCGGTCGGCGCGGTTCCGTGCGTTCGCGACGGCGAATGGGCCAGCGGGGGACGATGAGGCTTAGGGGCCGGCACTGGTTCTTCATCTGGCTCGTCGCGGCGTGCGCGGCGCTGTGGCTCGTCATCTGGCGCCAGACCGACGGTTTCCGCACGGCCCGCGCCCTGGGCGAGGTGCGGGAGCAGCGCGCCGTGCTCGAAGGCCAGCGGGCCAATCTCGAATCCCGAATCCGTGCCGGCCAAAGTCGGGAACAGCTGATCCCCCGCGCCGCCCGGCTGGGGCTGCGCGCCGCCCGCGACTCCGAGATTTTCCGGATTACAGCTCCGGCACAGGCGCCCCCGCCGCCGGCCCCTTCGTCCGGCCCCTGAGCCATGGCGAAATCCGCCGTCCGTCTGCAGGCGCTTCAGGTCGCGGTTCTCGCCGGCCTGATCGGGGTGGTGCTGCGCGCCGGCCAGGTGCAGGTGCTGCAGGGCCGGCGCTACGCCGAAGAGGAGCGGGCGCAGCGGACCGAGCGATTGTCGCTCGACGCCCGCCGCGGCGCGGTCTACGACCGCAACGGAACGGCGATCGCGCTGACGCAGGAGACGTATCACATCGGGATCGCGCCCAACGAACTGCGTGATCCGACGCGGGACGCCGCGACGATCGCGCGGGCGTTGCATTTGCCGCCCGGTACCATTCTCGACCAGCTGCGCAAGCGATACATCTACTACGCCGGACCGTACAGCGCCGTCGAAGTGCAGCGCATCCGCGCGCTGCGCGGCGTGCACCTCGAGCCGGTGCTGAACCGGTTCTATCCGTCCCCCGATTTCGCGCGGGCCGTCGTCGGCCGCGTGGGAACCGACGGGCACGGCGCTTCCGGCCTCGAGCGCAACTTCGACAGCCTGCTTGCCGGCAAGGCGGGCGCCGCGGTCGTGCTCAAGGATCGCGCGGGACGGGAGTACGAATCGCCGGCCCGCCTCATCGCCGCCCCGATCCCGGGGTCGGACGTCGTCCTCACGCTCGACGCCGAGCTGCAGGAAATCGCCGAGCGCGCGCTGCACGAGGCCGTGCGAGAAACCGACGCGGCCGGCGGCGACGTGGTGATCATCGATCCCAAGACGGGCGAGCTGCTCGCCGTGGCATCGCAGCGGCGCGACGGCAGCTCCCCGCCCAGCGCGTTCACCGACACCTACGAACCGGGTTCCCTCGCCAAGATCTTCGCCGCCGCGGCCCTGCTGGAGCTGCAGCGGGTGCGTCCCGCCGATCGCGTGTCGGGAGAAGGCGGTCGCTACAAGCTGCCGGGGCGTCCGGTGCTCCAGGACGAGCATCCGCTGCCGACGCTGACGCTCGCCGATGCGATCGCCGTGTCGAGTAACATCGCGATGGCCAAGTTCGCGCAGCGTTTGACGCCGCGCGAGCAGTACGCCATGCTGCGCGACTTCGGGCTCGGGACACCGACCGGGGTGGAGTACCCGTCGGAATCGCCCGGACGGCTGCGGCTCCCGTCCGAGTGGTCGGGGACGAGCCAGGTGAGCCTGGCCATCGGGTACGAGGTCGCCGTCACGCCGCTCCAGATCGCCGCGGCGTATGCGGCGATCGCCAACGACGGGGTGTTGCTGGCGCCGGCGCTGGTGCGGGAAGTGCGCGATCCGTCGGGTGACATTCTCTATCGCCACCGTACCGAGCCGGTGCGGCGCGTCACCTCCCGGGACATCGCCCGGCAGCTGCGGGGGTTGCTGCAGGGGGTCGTGCGGCGCGGCACGGGGTCGAGCGCCATGCTGGCGCACTTCGAGCTCGCGGCGAAGACGGGGACGGCGCGCCGCGTGGTCCACGGGAAGTACGCCCCCAACGAATACACCGCCTCGTTCGCCGCGCTGTTTCCGGCGGATGATCCGCAGATCGTGGTCGTCGTGAAGATCGATGACCCCGATCCCAGCAAGAAGGGCTACTTCTCCGCCACCACCGCGGCTCCGGTGACGCGCTCGCTGCTCGAGCAAGCGCTCGCGTCGCGCACGGTGACCCTGGACGAAGCGCGGCTCGTGTCGGCGCCCGCCGTTCCCGCGGCACCGCTCGCGGACGACGACGGCACCGTGCCGTACGTCGTGCCGTGGCCGTATCGGCCCGATACCGCCGCCGCCGGGCCCGGGCGCGTCATCCCGGACGTGTCGGGCCGGCCACTCCGGGAGGCGGTACGCAGCCTGCATCGCCGCGGCTTCCGGGTCGCGTTGCGCGGGTGGGGCGCGCCAGACCGCACGGTTCCCGCGGCGGGCAGCACCGCGCCGGCGGGCTCGATCGTCACCCTGTTCGCCGGCTCGCGGCCGTGAGCACGACGGCGGATGTCATCGGCGGTCTACGGTCGGCCGGGCTGCTCGCGGCAGAGCCTCCCGGCTCGCTACCGGAATTCACCGGCCTCACGGCTGACACGCGCCGCCTCTCGCCCGGGATGCTGTTCTGCGCGATCCGGGGGTCGGTCGAGGACGGGCATCGCTATCTGCCGCGCGCGCTCGAGGGAGGGGCCGGCGCCGCGCTCGTCGAGCAGCCGCAAGCGGTGTCGCTGCCGCAGGTCGTCGTCACCGACGGCCGCCGCGCGGCCGCCGTCGCCGCGGAGCTCTGGTACGGACATCCGGCGCGCCAGCTCGAGCTCGTCGGCGTCACCGGAACGAACGGCAAGACGACAACGGTCACGCTCGCGCGCCACGTCCTGCAGGCCGCACTGCCCATGGGCTCGATCGGAACGCTCGGCGCCGTCGCGCCCGATGGCACGTCCGTCGCGAGCGAGGCGGGAAATCTCACGACGCCGGGGCCGATCGACCTGCAGGCGACGCTCGCCGCGCTGGTGGCAGCCGGCGCCCGGGGCGTCGCGATGGAGGTGTCGTCGCACAGCCTCGATCAGGGGCGTGTCGACGGACTGCGCTTCCAGGTGGCGGTGTTTACCAATTTGACGCGCGACCACCTCGATTATCACCGCACCATCGAGGAGTATTTCCGCGCCAAGGCGCGTCTCGTCGACCTTCTAGTTCCGACCGGCGTGCTGGTCAGCAACGCCGATGACCACGCGTGGCGGCGCCTGCGCGGAGCAGCCGGGCATCGCCGTATCACCTTCGGGGAGCGGGTCGGGGACATCACGGCCTGGAAGGTGACGAGCGACGCCCAGGGCTCCCGCTTCGAGCTCGTCACCCCGCTCGGGTCCGCCGCGGTGCGGCTCCCCCTCCTCGGGCGCTTCAACGTCGCCAATGCGCTCGGTGTCGCCGCCGCCGCATGGGCGCTGGGAGTTCCCGTCGAAGAGATCGCCGAGCGGCTGACCAATGCCCCCCAGGTGCCCGGCCGCATGGAGCGCATCGCGTCCCAGCCGTGCACCGTGCTGCGGGATTACGCCCACACTCCGGACGCGTTGGAGCGGGCCCTCGACGCGGTGCGACCGGTCACGGCGAAGCGGGTGATCGTGGTATTCGGTGCCGGAGGTGACCGCGACCGGGGCAAGCGTGCGCCGATGGGCGAGATCGCCGTTCGCCTGGCGGACGTTGCCATCGCGACCTCCGACAACCCCCGCACCGAGGATCCCGAGCGCATCCTGGACGAGGTCGAAGCCGGGATGAGCGCCAAGCCGCATCGTCGCCTGAGCGACCGGCGGGAGGCGATCGCGCTCGCGCTCTCCCTGGCGGGTCCGGGCGACACGGTGCTGCTCGCGGGGAAGGGCCACGAGACCTACCAGGTGATCGGCACGGTGAAACAGCCATTCGACGAGCGAGAGATCATCCAGGAGCTGGGCGCTTCGTGACGTTCTGGACGAGCCAGCGCGTCGCGGCCGCTCTGGGAGTGGCGGAGCCCGAGGCGGCAACCTATCCCCGCATTTCGACCGATACGCGCGCCATCGGCGCGGGCGACCTGTTCGTCGCGTTGCAGGGTGCACGCTTCGATGCGCATGCGTTCCTCGGCGACGCGCACGCGAAGGGAGCACGGGCGGCAGTCGTGCGCCGGGGGACAGCTCCGGTTCGGGGCCTCGTCTACTATCCGGTCGACGATACGCTCGCCGCCCTGGGCCTGCTCGCTCGCACCCGCCGCCGTGCTCTTCCCGCCGGCAGCCCCGTCGTCGCGATCACCGGATCGAGCGGCAAGACGAGCACCAAGGAGTTGATCCGCGTCGCGCTCGCGCCGCGCTACCGCGTGCATGCGACCGCGGCGAATCTCAACAACGAAGTCGGCGTCCCGCTCACGATCCTCGCCGCTCCGGATGAGGCCGGTGCCTTCGTCATCGAAGCGGGCGCGAGCGTGCCGGGTGAGATCGGGCGGCTGCGCCAGGTGATCGAGCCGACGATCGCCGTGATCACGAACGTGGGGTATGCCCACGTCGAGGGCTTCGGGTCGTTCGAGGGCGTGCTGCGCGAGAAACTGTCGCTGATCGACGGCGTCCCCCTCGCCGTCGTCGGTCTCGATCCGCGCGAGCTGGCCGAGCAGGCGCGTCGCCGCACCCGAACGATCGTGGCCGGTACGACGCCGCCGGCCGATCTCCAGGCCGAGGCGGTGGGGTTGGACGAGGAAGGGCGGTGCCGAATCCGGTGGCACGGGCGCGAGGTGGTGCTGCCGCTCTTCGGACTGCACCAGGCGGAAAATGCGATGATCGCGCTCGCGGTTGCCTGCGAGCTGGGCGTCGACCCGGTGGCGGCGCTCGCAGCATTGCCGGGTGTGTCGGTGCCCGGCGGCCGGGGACGGGTGGTGCACGTCCGTGATCTGACGATCATCGACGATACCTACAACGCCAACCCCGGATCGCTGCAGCGAGCGGTCGAGTCGGCGGCCTGGCTCGCCCGCGAGCGCGGGCGGCCGTTGGCGATCGTGGTGGGTTCGATGTTGGAGCTGGGGCCCGAGAGTGCGAAATTGCACGCGGCCGCGGCCGCCGACATCGTGCGCCGCGAGCCGGTGCTGGTCGGGGCGGTGGGCGAGTTCGCGGCCTCGTTTGCGCCGTATCGCAGTCGATTGGGTGACCGGCTGCTCGTCGCCGCCGACGCCGCCGAGCTGGCCCCACGTCTCAAGGCGGCGCTCCAGGGGAACGAGATTCTGTTGCTCAAGGCGTCACGCGGGGTCGCGCTGGAGCAGCTGCTGGGCCATCTCAGCTAGGGAGACATTCGCCACCGTGCTCTACCACCTGCTGGCCCCGCTCGCCAAACAATACATCCTCTTCAATCTCTTCAACTACATCACGTTCCGGGCGGCGGGGGCAACGGTCACGGCGCTCGTAATGGCGTTCGTGATCGGTCCCTGGATCATCGGCCGCCTGCGCCGGGGTGGAGTGGGGCAGGTGATCCGCGCCGAAGGGCCCGCGACGCACCAGGAGAAGCGCGGCACGCCGACGATGGGCGGCCTCGTCATCATCCTCGCTACCGTGGTGCCGACGCTCTTGTGGGCGCGGCTCGATACGCGCTACACGATCGTCGCCGTCGTGGCGACCCTGTGGATGGGCGCGATCGGCTTCCTCGACGACTACCTGAAGATCGTGCGCGGCAAGTCGCAAGGGCTCGTCGCCCGCTGGAAGCTCGTGGGACAGATCTCGTTCGGCCTGGCGCTCGGTGTGTTTCTCGTGCGCTGGCCGTTCGTTCCCAGCATGGCGACAGAGACGCAGCTGCCGGTCTTCAAATACATCTTTCTCACGCTCCCCTGGCCGTTGTACATCGCGTTCACCACCATCGTGGTGACGGCGAGCTCCAACGCGGTGAATCTCACCGACGGATTGGACGGGCTCGCCACCGGGCTCACGGCGATCGTGGCCGGGACGTTCGCCGTCTTCGCGTACCTGTTCGGGCGATTCGATGCCTCGCGCTACCTCGGCGTGATGCATCTCGCCGGGGCCGGGGAGCTGGCCATCTTCTGCGGTGCGCTGATGGGCGCGGCGGTTGGGTTTCTCTGGTTCAACGCGTATCCCGCGGCGGTGTTCATGGGAGACACCGGCGCCCTGGCCATCGGCGGCGCGCTCGGCGCCGTGGCGATCATGCTGAAGGCGGAGTTCCTGCTCCTGATCGCGGGTGGGGTGTTCGCGGCCGAGACGCTCTCCGTGATCCTCCAGGTGAACGTCTACCGCTGGCACAAGCGCGCGCGCGGCAAGGAGTACGCCGACGGTCATCGCGTGTTTCGCATGGCGCCGCTGCACCATCACTTCGAGAAACTCGGCTGGTCGGAGCCGCAGGTGGTGATGCGGTTCTACATCCTCGGGTTCTTGTGCTCCATGCTGGCGCTCGCGACGCTGAAGGTCAGATGACGCTGCCCGACGGCTGGCGCGGCGGGACGGTGGCGGTGGTGGGGCTGGGGAAGAGCGGCGTCGCGGCGACCCGTCTCCTGGTTCGGGAGGGCGCCCGCGTGTACGCCAGCGATGCCGCCGCGTCGCCGCCCGGCAGTGCCGCGGTCGAGCTGCTCAGGGCGCTCCCCGGGGTGGAGGTCGAGCTCGGACACCACGACCTCGTCAAGATCGGCGCCGCGCAGGGCGTCGTCGTCTCCCCGGGTGTGCCACCCGACGCGGCGCCGCTCAGCGTGGCGCGCTCGGGCGGCGTGCCGGTGCTGTCGGAGCTGGACCTGGGCTGGCGCGCGCTCCCTGGAATGCGCTGCATCGCGGTGACGGGGACGAACGGCAAGACGACGACGACCGCCCTCGTCGCGCATCTAATGAAGACGGCGGGACTCGATACCGTTGCGGCGGGAAACATCGGCCTGCCGCTCACCGACCTCGCCCTCGCCGACCAGCGGCCGCAATGGCTCGCGGTGGAGGCGTCGTCGTTCCAGCTGCACGACAGCCCCGATTTCGCGCCGGAGATCGGGGTGCTGACGAATCTCGCTCCCGATCACCTCGACCGGTACCCCGACGTCGCCGCCTACTACGCCGACAAGCGCCTGCTGTATCGCAACGCGAGCGACGACAATGTCTGGGTCACGAACGGCGATGATGCCGCCGCCCTCGATCTGGCGCGCGGGATCCGGGGGCGGCAGGTGCGTTTCTCGGTGCAGGGACCCGCCGATGCATGGTACGACGGGCGTGCGCGGTCCCTGATGCTGGGCGGCAGCGCGCTGCTGCCGCGTGACGCGCTCGTGCTGCTGGGCCTTCACAATGTTGCCAACGCGCTGGCCGCGGCCCTCGCCGTTCACGAGGCGGGAATCGCCCCCGGTGCGATCGCCGAAGGGCTCCGCAGCTTCCGGGCGCTGCCGCACCGTCTCGAGCCGGTGGCCGAGGTGGCCGGGGTGCGTTGGATCAACGATTCGAAGGCCACCAACGTGTCGTCCACCGTCGTCGCGATCGAAGCGATGGACCGGCCCTTCGTGCTGCTGCTGGGCGGTCGGCACAAGGGGGAGCCGTATACCCGGCTCGGGCCGCTGCTCAAGGACAAGTGCCGGCTCGTGATCGCGTACGGTGAGGCGGGCGCGCGCATCGAGTCCGACCTCACCGGAGCGGTGCCGCTCGAGCGGGGCGGTGACTTCGCCGACGTGATGCGGCGCGCCCGGCAGGCCGCCCGGCCGGGGGACGCCGTGCTCCTGTCTCCCGCGTGCTCGAGCTACGACATGTTCACCAATTACGAGGAGCGCGGCGCGACGTTCGAGCGGCTCGCGACCGCCGCGTGATCGACCGCCGCTGGGAGACACGGCTGCTCGCTATCGTGGCGCTGGCGCTGTCGATGATCGGCATCATCGCCGTATACGGCGCCTCGAGCTTGATCAGCGCCAAGGAGGGTGGCGTCGTCGGGTCGGGGTTCGCCCTGAACCAGGCGGTCGGCCTTGTGGCGGGGGGGCTGCTCGCCACGATCCTGGCGCGGCTCGACTACCACATGTGGGAGCGGCGCGCGTGGCTCGTCCTCGGCATCGTCGTGGTGTTGCTCCTGATTCCGCTCCTGCCCTTCACTCACGCCATCGCCCCGTCGCGCAACGGCGCGCGGCGCTGGGTCGAGATCGCCGGCATCGGAATGCAGCCCTCGGAGCTCGCCAAGATCGCCGTCGTCGTCTGGACGGCGATGCTCGCGGCCAAGAAAGGCGAGGCGATGCGCAGCTTCAAGCGGGGCGTGATGCCGGTGGTGGCGATCGTGGGGCCGCTCGTCGGCATGATCTTCCTCGAGCCGAACCTCTCGATGGCACTGCTCGTCACCCTGCTGGCGGGGGTCGTGGTCTTTTCCGCGGGGGCGAAGATCGGCCACTTCCTGTTGCTCGGGGTCGGCGCGGCGCCCCTCGTCTTCGGGGCCGTCGCGACGGCGCAGTACCGCATTGCGCGCGTGCTCACGTTTCTGAATTCCGGGGGCGCGCCTGACGAAGCGAAGTGGCAAGTGCATCAATCGCTGGTCGGCATCGGCGCGGGTCAGGTGACCGGCGTCGGCATCGGACACGGGATGCAGAAGCTCGGCTATCTCCCGTACGCCTACTCCGATTTCATTTTCTCCACGATCGGCGAGGAGTGGGGATTCCTCGGCCTGCTCGTCCTGGCCGTCGCCTTCGGCGTGTTCGTCTGGCTCGGCTTTCGCATCGCGCGCTCGGCGCGCGACACCTTCGGCCAGCTGCTCGCCGCGGGACTCACGGCCCTCGTGGGGATCGGCGCGGTGCTGCACATGGGCGTGACGCTGGCGATTCTTCCGGCGACCGGCATCACGCTGCCGTTCGTGTCGTACGGACGCTCGAGCCTGCTCGTCGCGCTCGCGGCGACCGGGATCCTGATCAGCGTGGGGCAGGGGCGAACCGGGCGAGACTCGGGATGAAGGTCCTCTTCACCGGCGGCGGCACCGGCGGCCACCTGATGCCAGCGCTCGCGCTGGCGCAGGCGCTGAAGGCCGAGCGTCCTGATGCCGAGTGCGTGATCGTCGGCGCCGAGCGGGGGATCGAGAGCGAAGTCCTGCCGCGTTATCCGTATCGCTACGTGCTGCTGCCAATCGAGCCGATTTACCGGCATGCCTGGTGGCGCAATCTGCGTTTGCC
>Ga0310810_10003967_pt1 | contig 16275 bp, 21 predicted proteins | sample NCmetagenome_FD_207641 | JGI IMG/M metagenome (GOLD analysis project Ga0310810, IMG submission 207641) | Soil microbial communities from experimental microcosm in Duke University, North Carolina, United States - NC | ecosystem: Engineered > Artificial ecosystem > Soil microcosm > Unclassified ... | reverse complement strand
CATCTCACCTCCGCTGGGAACTTACGTAGTGTCGGGATCAGCACCCCGAAATATCGCAAAGATAGCTGGGAAGTCGACTGGGCCACTCGAAACGGAAGGTTGGTATGGGCCAGAAACCCGATGAGCAAAATGCCGTCCTCCAGGGATTGGCACTGGATAGATCAAAGCGTCGCGAATGCGGCGGGATTTAAGTGGCGCCCCAAGTCAGAAAAGACAGGAAGATGGGTGAACGGGGGGTACGTAATGCTCAGTCGGAGCGCAATGACCGACGACGACATTGTGCTCTCTGAGGCTCATGGGCTATTCCGGGGAACTAAAAAAAGCTTTGTCAGGGAGCATCATCTAGCCGCAGTAAAAAAATACGGGTGCATTCCTCCGGGGCATGTCGTTAGACACATTAACGGAATAAAGTCCGACAATTCCCCGGGAAATTTAATTCTCGGCACCACGCAAGAGAACACCATGGATCACAACACGGCCCGGTTGGCCGCCATGATGTGGCGCTCTCGTCACCTCGAGCTTGTGATGATGTTGATCGGGGCCGCTTGATCAGTTCATCCGGATACTTCGGTCGCGGATCTAGCTGCTGAGAGCGAGCGGCACGAGGCAGATCGCGATGGCGACTAGCACTCCGGCGAGGATCATCTTGAGCGTGGAGGGCGTGTCGGTGGGCTGGTGACACACCGAGAACGCAACCGAGCAAAGTAACCACGCAATCAGAAATCTGAAGGGCATCACGCTTCTCCTTTGTTAGGGCTCGCAGCACCCCTTCTGTCCGTTAAACCATCTCAGCAGCCCTCCGGTTTTGGGGGAGGGCTCCGGGGTGGGAGTAGGGGATGGCGTGTTGGTGGGCGTTACCGCTGGGGTCGGGGTCATCACGACCACGACTACCTTGACCGGCACAGGGGCTGCGGGGTGCGCAGTTGGGGCGGGCGCCGGCGGTCGGTTGGCCAGGTCGGACTTCCGAAGCAACTCTTCGTACGCCCGAGCGTTTGTCACGAATCGCTGGAATTCCCGAATGTTGGACGCGCGCATGGACGGAAGGTCCACTCCGTCGACCTGCGGGGCCTCCGTTGATCTCTCTGCCTTCTCTGCCTGCTCCTCGACGAAGTCGGCATCCAGGGCGTTAGCCCCGCGGTCGAGCGGATACCCACCCAGCATGAGGAGCATTAGGAGTAGGGCGAAGAGCATTGTGCATCTCGCTACCGACGTTGGAGCCCCCCGGCTGCATCATCTCCGCACTGCCTGGTTAGAACCCTTTCTAGAAGCTCCGTGGCGCGCCCGAAGCTCGCGTTCGCCTCGTTCAGCTTGCTGACCTCGTCGCGCTTCAGTTGGAGCAGGACGTCGATCTTTCCGGCGAGAGTCGCCTCGCTCTGGAATATCTCGCTCTGGCGCTTCACGATCGCCTCGTGCGCGGCGGTCATTTTGACGACCTCGTCTTCTGGGATACGAACTATCGCCCCGGAGCATCCAGAGATCAGCAACAGGAGCAGGAGCACAATCATGGTTTCCCCTTAGCTGGCGAAACCGCTTGCGCCGCTTGCTGTTGCTGCTGCACCTCGTGCGCCTGCATGGCCCGCTGTAGGTTGTCGTTCGCGGATTTGAGCTCCACCCTCATCAGGGCCGCCTCGATCATCTCCGGGAAGTGAGCTACCTGGCTTTTGAGCAAAATATTGTCTTCCCGTAGGGACGTGATCTGACTCAGCGCCCAAATGATCGCCGGCAGGGCCATGGCCCCGAGAGAGGCGAGCGTCCGAAAAATGATCGATGTGACGACACTCGCTTGTTGGTCTTGGCTGTTAGGCATCACCTAGCGAACGCTGCTATGGCGAGCAGCGCGGATATCAAGCTGATCGCGCCGAGCAGGTAACCCCATCCGGCGTTCAGGCCACCACTGCGCCCATCGATCCGATCGAGCCTGCCCGTCAAAGCGGCCAGTTCCTTCTCGAGGGCTTCCTTCTCGGATCTATGCACAAAATTCCGCTCGCGATCCCCCATCGCCCCGCGCCACTCATTCGCCGAAGCCTTCCAGGCGTCGGTGTTCATCTCGGCCTTCTCGATTGCCTCCTTCGCAGAGGCCGCTTGCGCCGCGGCGAACTTCTCTTGAGCAGCAAGGGCCGCAGAGACAGCTAGCGCCTGAGCCTCGAAGCGTTGCTCGTATCGACGATCGCGCTCGTCGATGAGCTCGCGAAGGTGGTCTACCCTGGACATCTACATGCCGGGAGGGCTCGTCGGTGGCTTCGGGTCGGCAATCACACCGGGATCGTTGGCGATCTGCTTCGTCGCCTCCGGTGTGCGGTTGGTCTGGCCTGCGGGGACGCCCGCTGCGATGGCGGCGAGCCACGGAGCGAGATTCCATATCCAGGTTTCGTACGGCTGCGGGAGCGTGATCGTGCCGTTGAGGATGGCGCCGGCGAGGGAGATGGCAAGGAAGCGACAGGCGCCCACGAAGTACGCCGGGTCGGTCCACAGTTTCACGAGGATTTCTTTCATCGGCCCCCACCCAATCCACAAACGCGCGACTTGAAAGTACGAGAGTCCAAGTACCTTCCGCCAATCGTCCTCATCCACCAATTGCGTACCTCCTGGGCGATGGCCAGAGTCACCACCGCCACCGCGAACAACATGAGCAGGAAGAACCAGCTCAGGAGATCGCGATCTTGCTGGTTCACAAGCGCCCGGTGAGCAGCAAGATGATCAGGACGATGACGACGAGACCGACCCCTCCGCCCCCATAGTAAGGGCCGCCGAGGTAGAAGCCGCCGCCACCACCGAAGAGGAGCAGGATGAGAAGGATGAGAAGGATTGGATTCATTTATCCCCCTTGTTCATGCCGATAGTTCTAGCCTGATCGGACGGCACATTTTCGGATTTGTACCCCTGGAGCGCAAGCTCGGCGAGCGTGCGTGCTTGCGACTCGGTGAGCTTCAGGCCGATGTTGCGCCCCAAGATGATGATGTCCTGCCACGCCGTTTCGCGCTTCTGGTCGTTGGTCATGTCAGAGCGGGCATCGAGAGAGGCGATCACGTCCCTGGCGATGTCGGCGCCCTTGGAGACGGCATCTGCGCCGTGACTCGCATTCTTCTCCTTGATTGCCGTGAATAGAGCAGCGAGAGCCTGGAACAGGCCTGGGCCATACTGGAGAATCAGGGCGATGATCGAGAGCCAGTTCACGATTTTACCTCATGCCACGTAGGTGGCGAACAAGTCCACGCAACGGGCTAGCCAGCCCTTCAGATATCGTTCCTTCGAGCGGTCGTTGAGGACCTTCCTGACGTAGTACTGAACCCGGAGCATGATGTACTCGGCATCCGACCGCGCCTGATAGTGCCACGAGCGCGAGGCCCCTGCTCCCGGATTCACCGCCGAGTCGAAGACGAGCACGTCCCTGGGAAACCGGAGGTCGTCACAGCCGTTCGGCACCCAGTACTCCCGGTGGTAAATCTCCGCTGCCTGCTCTCGGGTAAGCTCGAGCACCTTCACGTCGGGATGATACCGCTGCGCGATGCCCCACCGCGTGGAGCCGCCTTCGTCGTTTGGATCTACGTGCGGGCTCCCGTCCGCGCCACCCTCGTGGTGCAGCGTGAATACGAGCGCCCCGGCGAAGCTTTCTCTCATGCTCGGCCTATGGCCACAGCGCGTACCCGACGCAGGCGGCAGCTACGAGGTAGAGTGCTACCCTGACCCATTTTGCTACCGATAGGGCCACGCCCACATCGCGTGAACGCACGAGGCGAAGCCGAGCGCCCCGCCGATCATGATGGCGTTTAGGATGCGCCTAACGTCCAAGGTAGTTCCTCAAAGGGAACTGAAGGCCAAATGCAACAGGAGTTGGGGAGAGGACGGAGCGGTTACGCACCGCACGAAACCCACCCGTTTGGTACGCCGGATCTTGAATGAACTTAGCCCACAGGTCGCCGCGAGGAAATTTAGGTAGCTGCGTATCCCACGCTTTGACGCTGTAGGAGTTCAATCCCCCATTGGAGATAGCGGCTCCTAGATTATAATGAGACGTGATCTGTGCCTGTGAAAGCGCTCCAGTATTCCCTGTACCATCATTGTTTCGATAAATCGCGACTTCGTCTTCCCTTCCGTTGAGGAAGAAGATTCCGTCTTGTAAGCGCCCAAGGTTGGCGACTTCGTTCAAATCGCAAATGCTGCCCGTGAAGCTGGTATTTGTTGAGATGAGCGTGGCGTTCACGTACAGCTTCATGTTGGTAAGGCCGCCTACTGCCCCAGTGGTTGTAGCGACTACATACGTCCAGGCGTTCGCGCCATACGAACCCACATTATTGATGATTCCGTAAGTGCCGCCTGCGCAGGTGCCCGACTTCGGGTAAATCTTGAATTGGAACGCGCCGAGACTGTTGCCCAGTAACTGCCAGACTTCCACTGCCCCCGTGTACATGCCGGCCACTGCTTGCGTTGCTGCGGTGGTTGTTGGATTGATCCAAGCCTCCACCGTCATTCCATTCCCGCTTCCGGTGGGCCAATTAAAGTCAGTGTTGTTCGTCAGCGCGACGTATCCCGTGCTTCCGTTGAACGCGACGGAGCCATCCGTGGGAGTTCCGGGAATGCCCGTCTGATTGAGAGTAAATCCCCCCGTATAGGTGCCATTTATAGGTGACGCCCCAGAATCCGTAGCGTTCGTTCCACTGGTCTGGTCTAGTCGGTAGTAGTGCTTGATCGCTGGCTCACCCAGAATCAGCGTAGAATACGCATCGGCCCACACCAGGGACGGCAGGAGGCAGAGCGCGAGAAGGAGTCGCTGCATCACGCCCCGTCTCCTTGGCAAATCCACACATTGCTCGCCATGTAGACGCACGTATCGGATTTGTACTGAGCCGATACGGTGCGCGTGGTAGCGCCATTCAGGGTTTGCGATCCCGCCCGCGTCCACACGGCAGTTCCCGCGCCGCTGTCGGCCTTCACGATGGTGTACGTATCGCCAACGGTCGGGCTCGCCGGCATTGTGGCGGCAATCGCCGAGGCGCCTGTAGTCACGTAGTGAATGCGGTTCGCGACGGTGAACGAGGCGTTGTCGGCGTGGATGTCCTTGATGGTGAGCTTGCCGTTATACGCGAAGTTCGTGAACGCGGTCCCGTCGATCTGGGAGATGACCGAGGTCGTGTTGCCGGTGGTCGAGACCTTCCAGCTTGAGGCAACATTGTTCGCGTCGGGAGACGGCGAAGAGGCGTTCAGGTTGGCCGTGACCGCCGTTGTCGTGCCGTTCACCTGAAGCGTGATGCCCTTGCCGTTCGGACCCGCCGAGGCAGACGCCACGTCAGGGGTATTGAAGTCGACTTGGCGTGTCCCTGCCGCCCCTGTTTCCGCCACGATGCCGAGCACAGCCACGCCAGTTGGGTACGTGGTGGACGAGCCCGAGTCGTGACAGTCGCCCGCCGTGGTGACGGACGCGACGACGTAGTGCCCAACCGTGGCCGAGTTGTCGAATACGCAAGGGGCTTGCCCGACCGAGAGCACCGTTGCGTTGCCGGTGGTACCCGCACCCGACACGACCACACCGAGCAGATTCACCGTATCGCTGGTCCCGGCGATGACTGCCGTTGCGGGCGACGCAGTGGTGTCGAGCTTCGCGATCTTGTTGAGCGTCGTGCCCGTGCTGGATTTGTTCGGAAGGACGAACACGCCACCCGTTACGTTGGTGATGTTGGTAGAACCGGCGGTGACGCAAGTTACCGCACCAGCGGCATCTATGGCGGTCGCTACGGTGCCCGCGGCGCAGGCGCTCCCGGCGTAGTTGGTCAGGGCCGATGAAGAAGACCAGACAGCAAGGTCAGGGGAGGTCCCCGTGCCAGTGACTGTTCCGGTGGCGGCGGCGCTCCACGTCATCGGGGCAGCACCGCCGCCACCGGAAGTCAGGACCTGACCACTGGTGCCCGCGGTGGTGGGGAGATTGAAATTGTAGGTGCCTGCAGCTGCCTGCGGAAGGACCGATATGACCCCGCTGGAACTACCGGGAAGACCCAGGGCCTTCGTCGTCTTGTTCCAGGTGGGGCCGTCCGCGCAGTTGATGACCGCAGCGTCCATGAACAGGATGGCGCTCGGGGAGCTGCCTGTGCATCCAGTCGTGGGGCCGATGCCGCCACCGACGCCCGCCCCTTGTCCGACCATGTCGGCCCACGCCGGGGCCGCGAGCAGCAACAGCATCAAAGCCAGTCTTTTCATTGTGTTCCTCATGAGCAGTAGAGCACCTGGAGACCGAACCCCACGATATCGTTGGCCGTGGCCACGTCGTTTTCCCCGGTCACCGCGATCACGACCGGCCCCGAGAGCGTGGCGGCGGGCAGCGTTCTCGGGACGGAGATGCCGTTGATGACTCCGGTTGAGGTCGGGTACACGGACCAGCCGTCCGCTTGTTGGGAAGTGGCCCCTAAGCGGATCACCTTGGCCCTGAGCCACCACCCACGAATGGTTGCGGGATTACTCCCGCTGTCCCATTCGGCGATGTCGATCACCGTGGCGCCGAACTTGAGCCGGGACGTCTTCCCGTGGGTGTTGAGCGCCCACTGTCCCCACGCCTCAATCATCAGGTACTGCCCGTTCGTGTCGAGGGCGTTGGCCGGGAGCGTGTAGGAGAAGAGCGTGCTCTCCACGGTGGAGGCCGGAGTTCCGACCGCTCCCACCTGGATACTCGCCGTGCCGATCCCCGTGGCGCCGAAGCCGCTCGAGCCCATGGGGATGACGCTCCCCGAGGAGGAGCCGATGAGCTGCAGGTTGGTGCCGTCGTAGACGAGCTCCGCGATGGCGCCGGCGGGAAGGTCCCCGCCGGAGAGGGCCGTGCCGCCGTTCTTGACGATCGACTTGGCGCCGAGTCCGTTGATGTTCAGCGTCGCCGCGCCGGTGTTGGCATTGGTGAAGCGGATCCGATACTCCTGCCCGGTCACGTAGGAGGGCACGGAGATCGCAGCCGCGTAGGTGTCGGTCCCAGTCGCCACGGCATAGAGCGGCGTGGTCACGCCCGCAGGGAGCGCGGAGTTTCCCAGGGTCTCCGTTCCGAAGGCGACCTCGGATAGGGTGGCGTCGAGCGCCCCGGAGTCCATGACCACCGTCACGCTCGTGAGGCCGAGGGAGAAGGAAGCCGCCGAGATCGTCCCATAGAGGAAGCCCGCGGCAAGCGTGCATTCGACTCGGCGCCCGACTTCCACGGGGCCCACGGGGGTTCCCGTCCCTCCGGCTGCAGCTGTGCGCTGGTCGCCCGTCAGGGTGAAGTGCGTGGCGTCGACCCACGCCATCGTGCCGTCGAGGCCCTTCCAGCGCTCCCATGCCTTGTTGATCGACTCCTCGCGGCACACCGACTTGATCGAGCGCAGTTCGCCCGCGAGCTCGGTGGGGCCACCGGGAGCCATGGAGCTCGACCCCTGCGGCAGATTGGTATCCGTCGTGGGAGCATCGTTGCTCCAAAGGATAATGCTGTCATCGTTTACGGGATTGGCCATCCTACCCTCTCGCCGCCACGCTCACAGGTTCTTCGTCTGGTTTCAACGCTTCCGAGATCATCGGGAGGAACCGGCGGTAGTCGTTTGGATGCATCCCCAGATTGGGATCCTGTATCTTCGACTTGATCCGCTGATTGATGAGCTTACGGACGCTCTTCCACTCGTCCTCGTCGCCCGATTTCTTGGCCTTCATGAACCGCTGGGCGATCTCCGGCCATGTCGCCGAGCGCGTGGGCTTGCCCTGATCGTCGAGGCTCACGACGCCCTTCTGAACGAGCAGCGAGGCGATCCCCTGGGCCTTCTCGTAGGGAGTGCCCTTCCCTGAATAGATCTCGCGGATCTGCGCCGACGCCTCCGGGGGCAGATTGGGACCTGCCCGCTGGATCACGTCCGCGTAGAAATTCATGCGTGCATTCCGGTGCCCCAGCGTGGACGCCTTGGCCAGCACCGGATCCTCGGATTTCGCCACCGCAACCGGCGGCGGAGCGATCTGGGGAGGCGGAGGAGGCGCGGGGGCCATAGGAGGTCCAGGCTGCGGCGGCGGAGGCCCCTGCGGGCCCGGAGTCGGCATAGGGGTAGGCTGTGGGCCCGGCTGCGGCTGTGGCATCTCGGGCTGCGGCATCGGCGGGAGCGACGGAGGGGGAACGGCGGCCTCCACGCTCGTCGACAGGAGAGAGGCCAAGCGCTCCAGGGGCTTCGGCGCGGAGAGCTTCTGCTCGCGCTCGAGCACCTTCTTCACGTAGTCCTGGGTCTCCTTGTACGGGGGTACCCCGCCGTACTTGTCGACCGCCGTGGGGCCCGCGTTGTAGGCGGCCAGGGCCTTCGCCTTGTCGCCGTCGTAGCGCTGGAGCAGGGAGGCCATGTACTTCGTGCCGCCCTGGATGTTCTCGACGGGGTCAGAGGGATTCACACCCATCTGTTTCGCGGTCGCCGGCATGAGCTGCATCAGGCCGATCGCCCCCTTGGGAGAGACGGCCCTCTGGTCCCCGCCGGATTCCGCGTGAATCATCGCCTTGACGAGCTGGGGCGATACGCCATGCTCCTGGGCCGTGACGGCTATCAGGGGGTCGATGGGGGTTTTGACGCCCCCGATATTCGCCGCCGGTGGCTCTCCGTTTGGGCCAGGCATCTGGGCCTTGATCTGGGCGGTCACCATCGGGGGAAGTTGCTGCTCGATCTCCTGCGTGCGCTCCTGACTGACCGGGTCGTTCCCAAATGCACGCACGCCGACGCCCGCAGCCGTGCGTGCCGCCTGAGATCCGAGGACCTGAGCCGTGCGAGGCAGTGCGCCCTCGGCCAGCAGCCTCACGCCGGCGCGGGTACCCAGCATGTGCTCGACGGCGTTAGCGCCGATGATGACCGGAGCAGCTGCAAGCGCCCCGCCGACCGTCGGGTGGTGCCAGAGCATTGCCCCACCGAGCGCATAGGAGCCGTACTTCGTGACGCTCTCCGCTGCCAGCATTCGACGAGAAAGAGCCTTCAGATCAGCGGCATAGCCCGGTTCATGAGCGGCATCCAAGGCCTCTGCCATCTTGCGGGTCTTCCCGTAGACCTGAGACCAAGAAACCCGATCCCCCATGGCACCCGCAATTTTTGATCCCTCGATGATGGATCGGGTCATGTTCTGCCGAAGTTCCTGAAACCGCGCCGCCGTATCCATCTCCGGATGGAGATCGGCTACCGCCTTCAATTCCCGGATGGTCTGCGCTGCCCGTGGGCTCTCAAGGTGTTTCGAGATGTCCTCCGGGGACCTGTCGAGCAACTTGTAGAGGCTCCGAGCCTTGTCCACCTTGAAGGGGGCTTCGTAGAGCTTGTAGGCTTCGCGGGCCTCGGCGGAGAGGTCACGCACGAGTTCGTTGGGGACGCTCTCCATGTCGCGGGCGGCGGCGTAACTCAACTCTCGCATCATGGCGGTCGAAGGCCCAGGAAGGCCAGGCAGGGACGGCTTGTACGCCTTGGCGTTCAAGTCCTTGCGGATCTTGTCGATCGACGAGAAATGGAGAAGCCCGGCGTCCGGGGCGTCCAGCTTGTTCGCATTGGGGTCCTTCAGGCGATCCCGGATCATCTCAATCTCACCGAGATCCGACTGTCCGGCGTACCCCTTTTTGACCTCCTTCTCCCACTTTCTCAGTGCCGATTCGAGGTGACGAGGCTTCACGAGGTCGTTGGGCCCGGTCATCCTTTCGGCAGCCTCATATCGGCTGTTCACCCACTCCTGCGAGCGGTCCTTGAGGTCTTCGATCAGGCCCTGCGCGCTCTCGCCAGCTGCCAGCTTCGTGCCCTGCGTGGACAGTATCTCCTTGACGTCACCAGCCGCCCGGCGCGTTGCGGCGGTGGCTCCAGATCCCGCCATGCCCCGGAGCCCCCCGAGCATCGCCTCACCAGCGAGTTGAGCACCCCCCTGCTTCAGGGCCTCGTCCTCAACACGCTGTGCGACCTCTCCGGGTGGCGGCTCGGGAAGTCCGGCTGCGCGCCTGAGCGCTTCGTCCGCTTCGACGCCAGCCGCTCCGCCCGCCGCCGACAGCGCCACGTTCACAGGCGCCACCAGCTTGCCTAGGCCAGGGATCTTCGAGGCCGCGCCCCCGAGCGACGTGGCGGCCATTGCCATGCCCTGGGGGAGCCCCTCGGGCATCATGGCATTGATCGCCTTCACCGCCAGGTTGGTCGGGTCGGGGATCCCAGAGTCCACCTCGGGGAGTTGCGGTCGTGCCGCTGGGGCGGCCAGCGACTCCGCCCGGTCCTTCTTGACCTGCTCCTGTTGAAGGGCATCGAGTGCCCCTATACGCTCGGGAGAGCCTGGCTTTGCCTCCAGGAAAGCCTGCTGAGGCGTTAGTGTTCCTCGTGGAACATCCGCCCCGAAAATGTCGTCCAGGGATGCTTTCGGGCCGCTCGAAGAAGGGGTCGTGGCCCCGAAGATTTCATCCAGGGAGGGCATCAGAGTCCGTAGGCTGCGGGATCCGCTCCGAGCTTCGACTTGAGATAGGCGGCGATTTCGGCATCGGAATGACCGGAGGCCTTAGCTGCCTGGATCTTCTGCGCGATCCCCGGATCCGCGACGCCTCCCTTGGGCGCCTCGGTGTCGCGAGGCGCGGCGCTCTCCTTCTTCACTTGCTCGTTGTAGGCGGCGCGATCGACATACGGATCGTCCTTCCGCATGGGGAACACGCTCGAAAGCGTGTCGGGGATCTTGTAGCCCTCGTCCTCAAGGTCCTTCAGTCGACGAGACATGCCCTTGCTGTAGATCTCCATCGAGGTTTCGAGGGCCTTCTTGAAGGCTGTCGAGTTGACCGCCGCGTCCTTCAAGGTCGGAACTTCCTTGCTCAACCGAGCGATTTCGGTTTGCGTGAGTCGCGCCCCGAATCGCTGATGGGCGAGCGTGTTGGTGACGCCCTGCAGGGTGGTGACGAACTCCGTCACGTCAGGGTCCATCGACCCGACGCCCGACATGGCTCCAGCGAGGTTCATCTTCTGGGTGAGCCACGGCTTTTCGAGCACCTTGTCGTACAGCTTGAGGGCCTGTTGGCCGTTGAGAGCCACCTCGCGCGCCTCGTCGAGCTTCGACATGGTCGAATCAGAGATTTGCTTCTCCTTGTCGCTCTTCTTCGGGGGCGGCCCAGCCGTCTTGCCAGCCTGCGATCCGGAGCCAATCGGCAACGGCTTCAAGCCGTCGGGGGTCACCTGCGCGAAGATCGGCGCGTCGGCGTCTTCTCCCGTGAGCGCCGGATTCAGGTCACCGGCGCGAGCTTGGATCACCTGCCACACCTTGTTGCTCATGGTGGCCTTCGCCGCATCGTCGAACAGGGAGTGCACACTGTCAGAGGGGAGGGTACTCAGGAGGTCGGGGGTGAGCGCCCCCTTGGATGCCTTGGCGATGAACCCGATCTGACCGGGGAGAGCCTTGGCGGCGGCCTTCTGCTTCATCCAGGTCTCGGGGTCGTAGAGGAACAGCCGACGCTCATCTGGATCCGTGATCTCGTCTAGCGTCTTGTCTCGATTGGCGATCTTCTTCTGCAGCTCGGAATTGTCGATCTCGGCGCGCTCGGATTCCAACTCCGCATGGCGCTCAAGTTGCTTCCGGTAGTCCGCTTCTTGCTGCGCCTCGGCGAACTTCTGCGCCCGGACCCGCTGCTGGTCGAGGGCTTCCGCCCCCATGCCTGCGCCCTGGAGCGCACCGAGCATTCCGCCCTTCTCGACGCCGTTCGGCGTGTAGTGCTTCATCTGCGAGCCGACGAGCGCCGGGAGCAGCAATGCCGCCACGTCCGCGAGGCTGTTCGTCGTCGCCGGGGTGGATTGCACCGTCGGCCCCTGCGGGATGACGCGCCCCATGTCCATCATCGAGTCAGCCATCAGCGGAGCCCCTGTATGAGCTTCACGTAGTTGTCGAGCGGACTGATCTTCGTGGCCTGCCCCCCGAGATCAAGCGGCCTCGCCGCGCCCCCTTCGGTGCGGGCCCCAGGAGCGTTGATCGTCGGGATCGGTCGGTAGAAGGGCTGCTGGTCGAGCGCCCCGGAAGCGAGACGCCCTGCCGCCTGCAGCGCAGGGCCGAGTGCGGCAGCGAGGCCGCCCAGGCCGCCGAGGATGTTCTTGAGAGTGCCTCCGGACGAGACCGCTCGTGCGCCGTTCCCGGTCGACACCGTGGGGGTCTGCCCCGCGTAGGGATTCACGCCCATGTCGATCGGCATCCCCGAGTAGGGATCGATCGTCTGCGCGGCGTACGGCACGCCACTGAATTGCCCGGCGTCGAGCACGCTGTTCAGCCAGGAGCTGTCTCCGCTGTTGGCGAGGACGCCGTAGCCGGGACTGCCATAGCTGCCGTCCGTGATTGCGGGGTCGTAGCTCCAGGAGTCGAATAGTCCCATCAGCGCACCGTCCGTTGAGCGGGAGAAGCACCAGGGTGAGGGTCTAGTTGATCGAGGATCTTCTGCGCCATCGGAATAATGCTGTTCCCGTATTGATTCAGTAGCACGTTTTGGGCCTGCAATCCGTAAGCATCGGCATTCCCCCGTCCGTGGGGAGCGATGGCCGCAAACCTGTTGCCGAGCCCTCGAGCCGCCTCGACTGCCTTGGGATCGAACCCGCCGTAGCCGCCGGTGGGCATCTGGTAGCGAGACGTGTCGACGTGCTCCATGCCGACCTTGGGGAGAAGCTGGCCGAGCTCGTCCCTGAACATGGTCCCCGTCGTCGGCTTCGTCCCGATCCCGAAAGTCCGCAGCGCGGACCCCATGGCACCGCCAACGAGCGGGATGTCGTTGATGGACGAGACGACGCTGTTGAAGGCTGCTCGCGGAGACTTGTCCCCCCGAAGGACCGACATGAGCCCCTCGACGGGAAGCGCCGGGGCGGCAATCGCGCGTCCCGCGGCGGAGACCTGCGGGCTGCCAGATCGCTCCATGGCCCCGGTGAGCGCCTTGGCGGCGAGCACGAGACCGTACCATCCGCCGGAGCCGAGCGTGGCCGCGAGGTTTGCGGCGATCTCTCCGGAGTGCCCGGCCTTCTGCGTGGTCGAGAGATTCGAGTCCGTCGCCGTGTCGTAGACGCCGTAACCGGCAGAGGCCAGCCCGAGGCCGGTTCCCAGCGCTCCGCCCATGTTGGCGAGGCTGCTATTCCCCGCTACGTCCCCAGCCGTCTGGAGTCCCGACGATGCGAGCCCACCTCCGGCGAACGCCTTCCTTCGAGCGTCCGCGCGAGGGTCCGTCAGGGGGATGAGGTTGAGACCCGCCCCCGCCAGACTCTGGAAATCTGCGTCCCCTACGCCCATCTATCCTCAGAGGGGCTGCGGTCCAGGGAACCTGAGCAGATCGCGCGGGGTGAATTGAGACGTGGACATGGTAGTCCCCGGACCCCCATGAGCAAGCGCCGCGTTGTGATTGTACACGTCGGTGCCGACGTTCGACACGGAGAACGGATTCCAGGCTGGGCTCTGCTGCGCCGTAGGCGTTCCGGTGCCGGTCATGTAGGCGAAGTGCGGAGAGGCAAGGCTCGACACCGGGGCCGTGGGCGCCGGGGTCTGCTGATTGGCAACCGGCGGAGTGCCTGCCGGGGTGCCAGGGGATTGCCCCTGCTGCATCATCAACCACGGATTGAACATGGCGCCATAGAGCCCGCCGGCGTTCATCGACATCTGGTTCCATGAGGGCCACGACATGGGGCCGTAGGGGCCGCCGAAGTTCATGGGGGTCTGCTGCGGGTTCCAGCCGTAGCCCTGATAGAGCGACGTTGCGTTGGACGAGCCGCCGCCTGCGTTGTCGTAGCCCTGCATCGGACTGCCGCCCATCGGGGGCTGCCCGCCCATCATCGGAATCGTAGACATCTACTTGCCCCCCAAATAGCTCGAGAGTGCGCTCCCAAGGCCCGCGGCGCCCGCTCCGCCGACCAGCGCCGGGGTGAGCCACGAGGGAAGGCCGCCAGCTGACCCGCCGACCGGGTCCATGAATGCGCTCGGAATGGTGCTGGTCGACGTACTGGTGCCCGTTCCGCCGCCTGCTTGACCCAGGGAGCCACCGAAGCCCGAGAGGAGGGCGAACGGATACTGCTGGGCTCGCAGGGCATTGTTGAAGTTGGTGTCCAGCACCGTCTGGTTCTGGTTCTGTTGGTATGCCCCGGCCCCGAGAAGCGCCTGCGAGGGCTGATAGAGCGCCGACGTGGTGCTCGGCAGGTAGGCCTGCGCCCCCGCCTGACGACCTCGCTCCGCCTGGTAGTTTCCGCCGTAGATGTTGGCGGCGAGGTCGGAGAGGTTTTGTCCGAGTCCGTACTGGTTCAGCAGGTTCATCTCGTTGTAGGCCGAGCCGCCCATCTGACCCTTCTGCTGGGCAGAAGCCATGAGCGACGGGGCGGTGGCGAATTGATAGGCCTGCGTAAGCGGTCGCGCCGCCGACTGAAACGTGGCGTCCAGATAGGGGTTCGACTGCGGGTTCAGGTACTGCCCGGCCATGGTCGAATAGAGGCTCTGCGCCCCACCCCCGACGAGCTGGCTGGAGATCGGGGTTGTCCCCGAGATCATCTGGAGCGCGTCCTTCTGCTGCTGCGTGAAGGGCGCCACCTGCTGATTCAGGGTCGACGGCATCGACTTGACCGAGCCGTCCTTGTTGAAGACGAGGCCGCTGTAGGCCCCCAAGTACTTCTGGGCGTAGGGGAGCAGCCAGTCCGGGAGGCTCGTTACGTTGGTCGATGTGAGTTGGGTATCTTCCGGCATCTCAGTACTCCACGACCTTGCGGCAGATGGTCTCTACGGGCACCCAGCCCTTGTCGCGCATGTGCTTCACGATCCGGGGCTGCGCGGTCACGTAACGGACGTCCGTGAACCCCCGCTCCCTCGCTTGCTGCATCACGATCGGCTCGATGCGGTCGATGATCCCGCGGTCCGACGAATAGACGATCCAGCACACCCAGGTGAGCGCGCAGTTCAGCCAGGGGTCCAGTTGGGGGACCATCACGTAGAAGCCGAGGAGCCGCTTGGCCTCATCGACGCAGAAGAAGAGCTCGGCGCCCTGATCTCGAGCGATGGACTGCCGAACCTGCTCCGGAACCCATGTGGCCATCGGGGAATTCCGCTTGACGGCCTCGAGGCCCATACGGATGTACCCCCACGAGGCCGCGAGGCTTTGTGGGGTAGCCTTCACGACATCGAAGGTCAGAGACTCGGGGGCGTGGATTCCGTTGCCTGCTTCCATGAGCACCTCAGTAGCTTGGCCACCAAAACTCGTAATCGAAGACGAGCGTCATGACCTGTCCTACCACAGCGGACGTGGCCTTGCCGATATTTCCCCCAGTGGTCAACGTCCAGGCGCCATCTGGAATCAGAAAAATCGGCCCAGAGAAGGCTGGGTCGATACTGATGGTGTCGATGGCCGCGACGCCCGAAACGTGATGCACGGGATTGGTCGGAATGATCGTCGCCGCCGATGGAAGAATAGGGCCGACGCTCTGCACCTGGGTATTCAGCTGATTGATGATCTGCGACAGAATCTGGTCGAGATAAGGGCCGGTGAATTGCCGCAGGTAGAGCCCCAGGGCATTCATGCTCTTGAGCACGTCCTCGTACTTTCTCCCAGGGCCCACCTGGGGGAAGCTCGGGGACTGAGGCTTGCCGATCGGCGCGTTCATCTCACGGAGAGGTAATGATGTCCACGTTCGTTGCCGCCCCTGTACTAATACAATCTACCCGAGCTTGCGGATCATTCGAGGCAGGCACGTTGGAATTGGGCCCAGGCCCCACGGTGTAGACGATGCCGGTGGCCATCAGGAATCCCCGCGTGGTCGTCGGCGTGACAGTTGGCGCCGAGTCGTTGTTGCCCCCGAAGTTACACCGGATGTTCACGGTTTCCGAGTACAGGGACCAGGACTTCCTGCTAGTGCTCCCGGCAAGCACCTTGACGGCGCTGTTGCTCACCGAGATGGGCGCCGCCGTGGTGCCCAGCGGATTTACGGTCAGCGCATAGGCGGCTCCCGAGAGCAACAGCAGCGCAATGGCGATTTTCGCTTTCATCAGACCTCCCCGGCCTCTGAGAATTCCAGTTCGTAATCCACGATCTCGGCTTCAGCAAACACCCTGATACGGGGGCGCTGCAAGCGATTGGTGACGTCACAGTTGAAGAACCCGTCGTTCGACATCGGCACCGTCTGAACGGGGGTTGGCGGGACGCGCCCCTGCAGGTACTGCACGAGGATCTCCACCTGGCAGTTCCCTGGCCCCGGATTGAGCGAGAACCCCGGACGCATCCGGCGCACCTGATAGAGCAGCCTTCGGTCGCCGAAGTCCGAGCCCGTGATGAAGGGTCCGGGCTCCGTAATGGGGGGCGCCGTGCCATAGACGTAG
>Ga0310810_10003964_pt1 | contig 16288 bp, 11 predicted proteins | sample NCmetagenome_FD_207641 | JGI IMG/M metagenome (GOLD analysis project Ga0310810, IMG submission 207641) | Soil microbial communities from experimental microcosm in Duke University, North Carolina, United States - NC | ecosystem: Engineered > Artificial ecosystem > Soil microcosm > Unclassified ... | reverse complement strand
CGGAGGGTGAACGACAGTAGAATAGTGGGCGTTCGTGCCGCTCTATACAGCCGACGCATTGATTCTGCGGACGTATAAGCTTGGCGAGGCCGACCGTATTGTCGTCTTCCTGACACGTGACCGCGGTAAGAAACGAGGAGTGGCGAAGGGCGCGCGACGGCCGCGCTCGCGATTTGCGGCGGCGCTCGAGCCGATGACCGAGGCCCGTGTCGCCTATTTCGAGAAAGAGCGCCGGGAACTCGTCGGTCTCAATTACGCGGAGCCGGTGCGGTCGCCGATGGCGTTGGCGATGAAAGTGGATGGGCTGGCCAACTCGGATGGGCCGGCCAACTCGGATGGGCCGGCTAAGGCCGGCCCCTACGTGGCGTCGCCCGAAGCGCTCGGTTACATCGGGTATTTCGCCGAGCTGCTCGACGAGTGGGCGCAGGAAGCGGACGCTGACGATCGCCTGTTCCGGCTGGGTGCGTCGATGCTCGATGCGTTGAGCGCTGGAGCGCCCGTCGAGCCGTTGGCGCGCTATTTCGAATGCTGGCTGCTGCGCCTTCAGGGTGTCTACCCGGAAGCGCGCGGCACACTGTCGGAGGAGGCGATGGCGTTTCTTTCTGCGTCGCGCACGGTGGCGCCGCAGCAGGTCGGCAGCGTGCCCGCGCCGCGCGGCGCGCTGAAGGAACTCGAGCAGGTGCACCGTGCCCTCATTACGATGCACCTCGAAAAAACGTTGAAGTCGGATCGCGTGCTGCGCGATCTGCGGAAATATAACTAACTGCCTCACGCGTGACGCTTCAGGACCTCATTCTCAAACTCTCGGCCTACTGGGCCTCGCACGGGTGCCTGCTTCAGCAGCCGCTCGACCTCGAGGTCGGCGCCGGTACTTCTCACCCGGAAACCCTGTTTCGTGTGCTTGGTCCCAAGGCATGGAGCGTCGCCTATGTGCAGCCGTCGCGCCGGCCGGACGACGGACGATTCGGTCAGAACCCGAATCGGGTGTTCAAGCATCACCAATATCAGGTGATCCTCAAGCCGTCACCCGACGAGGTGCAGCAGCTCTATCTGGAGAGCCTCGAGGCCTGCGGCATCAATCCGCGGCTGCACGACATCCGTTTCGAAGAAGACAACTGGGAATCGCCGACGCTGGGTGCCTGGGGCATCGGCTGGCAGGTGCTGCTTGACGGGCTTGAAATCACCCAGTTCACCTATTTCCAGCAGGTCGGCGGAATGGACCTGGCGCCGATTTCCTGTGAAATCACCTACGGCCTCGAGCGCATCGCGATGTTCCTGCAGCGCGTCGACAACATCTTCGACCTCGAATGGGGCGGCGGCGTGAAGTACGGCGAAGTGCGGCTGCAGGAGGAAATCGAGCAGTCGAAATACGCGTTCGGCCAGGTGAACATGGCGCCCGAAGAATTCGCGGCGGCTCACCGCGACCTGTTCGATCGCAATTACGCGCTCGGCGAGAAGCTGCTCGAATCGGCTCTCATCTGGCCGGCGCTCGAGTTCTGCCTCAAGTGCTCGCACCTGTTCAACATCCTCGACTCGAGCGGCAGCATAGGTGTTACCGAACGGACCGCGTACATTCTCAAAGTCCGGCAGCTCGCCGTGAAGATCGCGCGCGCCTACGTGGACGCGACCGTCACGGAGCCATTGGCCGTCAACGAAGGCTCCTCGTAGGACACCGGTCATGGATCGCGAGCTGCTCATCGAGATTGGTTGCGAGGAGATTCCCGCGAGCTGGCTGCCCGCGCTCACACGTGACGTGGCGACGCGGCTCAATTCGCGGCTGGCCGAGGCGAGGCTCGAGACCGATGCGCCGGCGGAAAGTTACAGCACGCCGCGCCGCCTGACGGCACGCATCGCCAAGCTTGCCGAGCGGCAGACCGATCACGAGGAGTTGGTGACCGGGCCGCCGGTCACGGCGGCGTACAAGAGCGACGGTGCACCGACGCCCGCGGCCCTCGGGTTCGCCAAGAAATACGGCGTGGAGGTCGATGCGCTCGAGCGCACGGACACGCCGCGAGGAACCTATCTCGCGTACCGCGTTCGCCAACGGGGCAAGGCGACCGTCGACGTGCTCGCGGACGTCATGGGCGGGTTGCTCCGTGATCTCACGTTCCCGAAGCAGATGCGGTGGGACGCCTATCTCGAGGACGGCAAAGGAGACCTCGTCTTCGCGAGGCCCATCCGCTGGCTGATCCTCTTGTACGGCGGGCGCGTCGTTCCCTTCGTCATCCGCCGCACCGAGAACGCACAAGGGCCGCTCGTTCAGGACATTCGCTCGGGGCCGAACACGTACGGCCACCGGTTCCTGACGACGAGCGGGCGTGCCGGTCGGGCCATCAAGGTGAAGACCTTCGACGACTACCAGGCGCGACTGCTCGAGAACTTCGTCATCCTGGATCGCGGAGAGCGCGAATCGAAAATTCGCCGCGAACTGGAAACGCACGCCCGCCGTCTGGGCGGCCGCGTCAGCAGTCTCGTTGCCGCGCAATCGTCGCTGCTGCAGGAAGTGCCCGACCTCGTCGAGTATCCGTCCGTCATCGCCGGTCACTTCCCGGTCGAGTTCCTCCAGCTGCCCGAAGAAGTGCTGACGACGACGATGATTCATCACCAGCACTACTTTCCCGTGGTGGACGAAGACGGCAAGCTCAAGCCGGCCTTTCTCGCCGTCATCAACATGCAGCCCGAGAAACCGGAGATCATCGCGCGGAACTCCGAGCGGGTGCTCACGGCGAGGCTGCGCGACGCGCGATTCTTCTGGGACGAGGATCGGAAGACGCGGCTCGAATCGCGGATCGATCGGCTCTCGACCATCCTCTTTCACAAGAAGCTCGGGAGCTACCGGGAGAAGGCCGAGCGTGTCGCCTCGCTGGCCGAATGGATTGCTCGCGACGCATTCCAGAAGGCCGACGCCGCGGCCGCTGCCGCGACCGCCGGCCGGCTCGCCAAGGCTGATCTCGCAACCGACATGGTCCGCGAGTTCACGGAGCTGCAAGGCGCGATGGGCGGGATTTACGCCCGCGAGGAAGGGCAGCCTGAGGCAGTCTGGAAATCGATTTACTACCACTATCTGCCGGTTGGTGTGGAGGCGGATGCACCGCCGTCACGCCAGCAGCTTGGCCCGGCATCGGTGAGCTGGGCCGCGGTCGCGCTCGCCGACAAACTGGATTCAGTCGCGGGCATGTTCGCCGCGGGCGAGCGGCCAACGGGCTCTCGCGATCCACTCGGCCTCAGGCGTCTGGCGCAGGGGGCCGTCAAGATTCTTGCGGATCTTCCGGAACTGACCGGTGTGACGGCGCGCATCGAGCTGTGGCCGCTGGTTACCCGGGCATTGGCGGCGTGGTCCCCAGCGGAAGAGAGTGAGCAGGCGCTGCGTTCCTTCCTCCGTGAGCGCGTGCTCTATTTGTTCGAGCAGCGCGGCTTCGACGTCCGGAACATTCGCGCGGTCGTGCCGCAGTCGCTCGAGCGCTTCGACATGGTGGAAGCAAGGAAAAAGCTGGAGGCGCTGGCGCAGATGAGCGGTTCTGTGGCGCTGCAGGCTGTCGCCCAGTTGTTCAAGCGCGTCAAGAACATCACGAAGGGTGTGTCGTTTGGGGCGGCCGTTGACGCCAGCGCGTTGAAAGAGCCGGCGGAACTCGGGTTGATGCGCTCGATTGAGGCGGCCGAACCAAGAATCCGCTCCGCCGTGGCGGCCGCCGATTATAAGCAGGCGTTTCAGGCGATTGAGGCGTTACGTGCTCCGGTTGCCCAATTCTTCGACGACGTCCTGGTGATGGCAGAGGACGAGAAGCTTCGAACGGCGCGGCTGGCACTCGTGGCGCACCTGCGCGACCTGATTGTCGATATCGCAGATATTTCGGAGATCGCTCCCGAAGCGGTCTGAAGGAGAGAACCCGTGTTGATGGCGAGGAAGAAAGCGGCCGGCGGACAGGCCAAGCGGACGACGGGCAAGGCGAATGGCGCCGCCAAGGGTGGGAAGTACGTCTACCTGTTCGGCTCCCGCACGGACGGCAACGGCAGCATGAAGCCGCTGCTCGGCGGAAAGGGTGCGAACCTCGCCGAAATGTGTCGCATCGGTCTTCCCGTGCCGCCCGGGTTCACGATCACGACGGAAGTCTGCACCTATTACTACGAGCACAAACGCACCTATCCGCCGGCCTTGCGGTCGCAGATGGAGGCGGGACTTGCGGCCATCGAGCGGCAGACGGGGAAGAAGTTCGGGGATCTGAAAAACCCATTGCTGGTGTCGGTCCGATCGGGTGCGCGCGATTCGATGCCCGGAATGATGGACACCATCCTCAACCTCGGTCTCAACGATCAGACGGTTGAAGCGCTCGCGCGCAAAACCAGCAACCAACGCTTCGCCTGGGACTGCTACCGTCGCTTCATTCAGATGTACGGCGACGTCGTGCTTGGCGTGCAGAAGGGCGCGGGTGAGGACCACGAGCCGTTTGAAACGGTCATCGAAGGCCTCAAGCACGAGCGCTATCACCAGGACATCGAAGATACGAAGCTGACCGTTGACGATCTCAAGGAGCTCGTCGCGCGGTTCAAGGCGCTGGTGAAAGAGCGCGTCGGCCGCGAGTTCCCGACCTCGCCGTGGGACCAGTTGATGGGAGCGGTCGGCGCCGTGTTTGGATCGTGGATGAACGATCGCGCCATCGTCTATCGACGCAAGTACAACATCCCCACGGAGTGGGGCACGGCCGTCAACGTCCAGGCGATGGTCTACGGGAACACCGGCGAGAAGTCAGGTTCCGGCGTCGCCTTCACACGCAACCCCGCGAACGGCACCAAGGAGTTCTACGGAGAGTTCCTGATCAACGCACAGGGCGAGGACGTGGTCGCCGGTGTGCGGACGCCCGAGCCCGTCGCCGAGCTGAAGAACCACTTGCCAAAGGCCTACCAGGAACTCGAGCGCATTCGTCAGACGCTGGAGAAGCATTTCAAGGACGTCCAGGACTTCGAGTTCACGATCGAGGACGGCGTCGTCTACATGCTGCAGACCCGCAACGGCAAGCGGACAGCGATGGCGGCGCTGAAGTTTTCCGTCGACATGTTCAAAGAGAAGCTGATCGACTGGAAGACCGCCGTGATGCGGAACCCCGCGGATCAGTTCGAGCAGCTGCTCGCGCCGGTCTTCGACACGGCGGAAGCGGCCAAGGCACAGGTGATTGCGACCGGCTTGCCGGCCGGACCGGGGGCGGCGTCGGGGCAGATTTATCTGAACGCGGATCGCGCCGTTGCCGCCTCGGACAAGGGACAGCCCGTGCTGCTCGTGCGGCTGGAGACCTCCCCGGAAGATCTGCGCGGCATGATCGCGGCCGAAGGCATTCTGACGGCACGCGGTGGTGTGTCGTCACACGCCGCACTCGTCGCGCGACAGATGGGGAAAGTGTGCGTGTGCGGCGCGTCCGCGCTCGAAGTCGACTATCAGGCGCGCACGGTCAGCGTCGGTGGCCAGACGTTCAAGGAAGGCGACTGGATGTCGATCGACGGCACGTCGGGAAGCGTGTTCGCCGGCCGCGTCAAGACGGCGCCGTCGGAGATCGTGGCAGGGCTGATTCACGACGATGCCAACGCCAAGAAGACGGAGAAGTTCAAGAATTTTCAACAGTTGATGAAATGGTGCGATCAGGCGACGCGCATGGGCGTTCGCACCAACGCGGACACACCCGAACAGGCGAGCAACGCGATTGCCTTTGGCGCGACGGGGATTGGCCTCACCCGCACCGAGCACATGTTCTTCGAAGGCGACCGCATCGATGCGATGCGCGAAATGATTCTCGCGGAGACGCTCGAGGAGCGGAAGGCGGCGCTGGCCAAACTGCTGCCGTACCAGCGCGAGGATTTCGCCGGCATCTTCCGCGCGCTCGACGGCTATCCGGCGACCATCCGGTTCCTCGATCCGCCGCTCCACGAGTTCCTCCCGCAGACCGAAGAGCAGCAGGGCGATCTCGCGAAGAAACTCGGGGTGCAGGTGAGCGTCATTCATTCCCGCGTCGCGCAGCTCCACGAATTCAATCCGATGCTCGGCTTCCGCGGCTGCCGTCTCGGCATCGGCTATCCGGAAATCTCCGCGATGCAGGCGCGCGCGGTGTTCGAGGCCGCCGCGATCGTGCAGAAGGAAGGCATCAAGGTCCGGCCGGAGATCATGATTCCGCTCGTCGGCTTCAAAAAGGAGCTCGATCTGCAGCTCGAGGTGGTGCATCAGGCAGCGCGCGAGGTGCAGCAGGAGCAGCGTGTGAAGCTGACATACAGCGTCGGCACGATGATCGAAATTCCGCGCGGGGCGCTGATGGCCGACGAGATCGCTCAGTCGGCCGAGTTCTTCAGTTTCGGCACCAATGACTTGACGCAGACCGCACTCGGCATGTCACGAGACGATTCCGGATCGTTCCTGCCGCACTATGCGGAGCTCGAGATCATCAAGAAGAACCCGTTTGCGACGATCGATGTCGCCGGCGTTGGTCAGCTCGTGGACGTTGCCGTGAAACGCGGCCGCACGACACGCAAGGATTTGAAGTTGGGCATCTGCGGTGAGCACGGCGGCGATCCCGATTCCATCCGGTTCTTCGAGCAGGTCGGGCTGGATTACGTCAGCTGCTCGCCGTTCCGGGTGCCGGTTGCGCGGCTCGCCGCGGCGCAGGCGGCGTTGGTGAAATAGGACGGTGTGATCACCGTCTACGTTTACCGCAACGGCGAAACACAAGTCGTGGAGCGGATCGAGCCGTCCTGGCTCGATCCGGCGTCAGGTGTGACGCTCTGGGTTGATGTCGTCGAGCCGACGCCGGATGAGGGGCAAACGATTCTCGGCGGCACCTTTCACTTCCATCCGCTGTCCATCGAAGACGCGCTCAGCGAGATCCACTACCCGAAAATCGAGAGTTACGACCGGTATCTCTACATCATTCTGCACGGCATCGATTTCCAGGTTCAGGAACACTGGTTCGCGACGCGCGACGTCGATTTCTTTCTCGCCGAGAACTATCTGGTCACAGTGCATGACGGCCGGTCGCGAAGCATCCAGAAGCTCAAGGAGCTCTGCCAGCAGCATACGCGGATCCTCGAGGAAGGAGCGGTGGCGCTGATGCATCGCATCATCGACTCGATGGTCGACAACTACGAGCCGGAACTCGACGAGATCGAACGCGAGATGGACCGCCTGGAAGAACAGGCGGTGCTTGGCATCGGCGACAATCTGATGCGTCCGATCCTCGAGGTGAAGCGCGACTTGTCTGCGCTGCGGCGCGTCCTTTTCCCGCAGCGCGATGTCGTTGGCCGCCTGGCCCGGCGGGAATTTCCGATGATCTCAAACGAGATGGCCTACCGGTTCCGTGACGTCTACGACCATCTGGTTCGCTATTCCGACGAAACGAGCCTCTTTCAGGACCGGATGACGGGGGTTCTCGAGGGTTACCTGTCCGCGATTTCGAACCGCCTCAACCAGGTCATGAAAGTGCTCACGGTCGTTTCGACGATCGTGCTGCCGATGACGGTGCTCACCGGTCTCTGGGGCATGAATGTGATGCTGCCGCAGGCGCCCGGAGGGCCCAACGCGCAGTTCTGGTGGGTCGTTGGGATCATGGGCGCCATGACGGTTGCGATGCTGGCCGCCTTCCGCTGGAAAAAGTGGATCTGAACTCGATGGGCAAGATTCATCAGCTGCCGCCCGATCTGGCGAACCAAATCGCCGCTGGTGAGGTCGTCGAGCGCCCCGCCTCGGTCATCAAGGAATTGGTCGAGAACTCCATCGATGCCGGCGCACGGCGCGTGTCCATCACCGTCGAACTTGGCGGCAAGAGGCTGATTCACGTCGAGGATGACGGCGAAGGGATGACGCCCGACGACGCGCGGCTGGCCATCGAGCGGCATGCCACGAGCAAGATCCGGCGCGCCGACGACCTCGAGCGGATTGCCACGCTCGGCTTTCGCGGCGAGGCGCTGCCCAGCATCGCGTCGGTGTCGCACTTCGTGCTGCGGACGCGGGCGCGCGGCGGCGTCTCGGGGACCGAGGTTCGCGTCAACGGGGGTGCGATTGCGTCCGTCACCGAAGTCGGTATGCCGGAAGGAACGTCGATTCAGGTTGGAGACGTGTTCTACAACCTGCCGGCGAGACGCAAGTTCCTGAAATCCGACGCCGCGGAAGCGGCGCAGGTGTCCCGTGTCGTCACGCAGCTGGCGCTTGGGTATCCGGAAATCGGATTCACGCTGATCAGTTCAGGGCGCAAAGTCCTGCAGTGTCCACCCGTGTCCAGCCTGCGCGACCGGCTCTATCAGTTGTATGGCGAACGGACCGACCTCGTCGACGTGCGGCGCGACCGCGGCGACGTGAAACTCGTCGGCTTCGTGGCGGCGTTGGCGGAACAAGGCCCGACGCGCGGACCTCAGAACGTCTACGTCAATCGGCGCGTCGTCAAGGACCGAACCATCGCGCACGCCATCATCGACGCATACAGCGTGGCCTCCATCAAGGAACGCAGCCCAGAAGTGCATCTGTTCATTGAGATGCCGCACGACGCCGTCGATGTCAACGTCCACCCCACGAAGGCGGAAGTGCGTTTCCGCGACCAGTCCTACATCCACGAATTGATTCGCCGCACGCTCGGCGACGTCCTGGGCCGCGGGCCCGTTCCCGAGCTGCAGCTCGAGGCGCCCGCCGGATTTCGATCGGTCCCCTCGACGCTGCCGCTGCCACATTCGTATCCGTCGACCTTTCCGTCCCGTTGGATCGGTGGGGCTGGTGGGGCGAGTGGGGCTGGTATGGCGGGTGGGGTCGGTATGGCGGGTGGGGTTGGTATGGAGGGGTCGTCATCTTCGTCGTACGTAGAGGCCGGCTTCAGCCGGCCTGACGATCACGTCAACGTGTCGCCCATCAGGCCGATGATCGCCCTCGGCCAATTCAGAGACACGTTCATCGTCGCCGTCGACGAGGAGGGCATCGCGATCATCGATCAGCATGTCGCCCACGAGCGCGTGCTGTTCGAGCGGATCACCGAGCGGCTGACACACGGAACGCTCGAGAGTCAGCGGCTGCTTGTTCCCATGCTGGTCGATCTCCCTCCGGCGGCGCGGCAGGCGCTTACCTCGCATGCGGCGGATCTCGAGCGGCTCGGGTTCGAGCTGGAGGAGTTCGGCGGCGAAGCTGTCCGCGTGACCGCCTGTCCGGCACTGCTCGGACGTGAAGAGTGCGCGGCCGCGCTGCGGTCGCTGGCCGAAGATCTCGAGGGTCTCGACCGCGGCGCGGGCGTGGACGCGGCGATCAAACGAATCGCCGCGACGACCGCCTGCCATGCCGCCGTGAAAGCCAACTATCCGCTGACGCACGAGAAGATGGCGCACATTCTCGACGAGCTGCGCCGCACCGCCTATTCCACCATCTGTCCCCACGGTCGGCCCGTGATGCTGCGTATCACGCGGCGCGAGGTCGAGAAGAATTTCCAGCGAATTTAACGTAAGCTCTCGCGGGCGGGCTTCGGGCGTCGGCTGCAGGGACTTCAGGCTTCAGGGACTCCTGCCTTGAACCTCCTGGAGCCAGCAGCCCGTAGGCTGAAGCCATTCTGGAGCCCCTGCCCGTAGCCCGTAGCCATTTCGGGAGACACCCGTGAGGAAGTTCGCGTCGCGTGCGTTGCTCGGTGTGTTCGTGGCCGTGTCGATGGTGGCAGCGCAGGCGCCGCAGCCGTCGACGCTGGCGATCGAAGGCGGGACGCTGATTGACGGAAATGGCGGAACGCCCGTCACCGACTCCGTCGTAATCATCCAGGGCTCGAAGATAACGGCGGCTGGACGAAAAGGTCAGGTGACCGTTCCGCCGGCCGCGCGGGTGATCAACGCGGCAGGCAAATTCGTCCTGCCCGGACTCTGGGAATCGCAGACCGCGTACAGCTGGTACTTCGGCGAGGCGATGCTGAACCATGGCGTCACCGCCAGCATCGACGTCGGTACCGAAGCCGAGGTCGCGGTGCCGCATCGTGATGCGGTGCTGCACGGCAAGGACCTCGCTCCGCGCGCCTTTACAGGCATTCTCCGGATTGGCTCGACGCTGAACGGCGCAACCGGTTACGAAGCCCCGCTGCACACCATCCGCGTGCCGAAATCCGCCGAGGACACGCGCGCCATCGTCCGCACCGTGCTGAACGCTGGCGCCGACTACGTGATCTTCTACGACGGCGCGATGCCGTTCGACTGGTACAAAGCCGGCGTCGATGAAGCACGCAAGATGGGGAAGCCGGCGTTCGTGCGCGCGTACGGTCCCGGCATTTTCCCCGCACAGGCCGCCGAGATCGGCGCCGCGCAGCTGCCGCACTCTGCCGGCATTCCGCTCGCCATCGCGAAAAACCCCTCGCAGTTCCGGCAGGGACGCGACGACCGGAATGAACTCGACAAGTACGCCGACATGGACGACGCGAAGGCAGCGGAGCTGATCAAGACGCTCGTCGCACATCACGTTGCACTGGTGCCGACGTTCATCATCAACTACCGCGGCTACCCGAAAGAGTGGGCACAATTCAGAACCGAAGCGCACGAGTGGTACAAGGACGCGAACCTGCAGAAGTACTACCCGCGCGAAGCGATGGAGCTGTCGCTGGCCGCCTATGACGACCTCGATCAGGGCGCAGTGCGCGAGCGCCGCCTCAAAGGGTGGGAGAACGTCAAGCGCTTCCACAAGATGTTCGTCGACGCCGGCGGCCACCTGGTCGTGTCGGGCAATCTGAACGATCGATATGTTCCGGGCCTGCAGCTCTTTCAGGAAATGCGCGTCATGCGCGAAGTCGGCATGACGCCGATGCAGATCATCGTCGGATCAACGAAGTACGCCGCCGAGCTGGTACAGAAGCAGGATGCTCTTGGAACAATCGAGGCAGGGAAAACGGCGGACGTGGTCATCGTCACTGCCAATCCGCTCGACGACATCGCCAACATGATGAAGACCGACACGGTGATTTTCGACGGCAAAGTGATCGATCGTCGTTATCACGCCGACTATCACACGACCTTCAGCCCGCCCGGTGACGGCGCATCCGCCGGCCCCGTCGTCGAGGCGCTGCAATGGGTCGTCGCGCTGATGAAGGTGCGCCCGGGCGGCGGCGGTCAGCCGCAGGAAGGCGAGAGTGCGGAGTCGGTGCCCGATCCGGCGCGCTCGCCCCAGCCGGCAATCCATACAATCGAGCCGTTTCTCATTACTCAAAGCGAGTCGCCGGTCACGGTCACACTGAAGGGCGTCAACTTCGTTCGCCGGTCGGTGGTCGAGTTCCGGGGAAAACGGGTCCCCACCCAGGTCCTCAGCCCGAAGGAGCTCAAATTCACGCTGGAGCCCGATTCGATGAAACAGGCCGGGCGGTTCGACCTCGTCGTTATCAATCCCGCTCCGGCCGATACGTTTTTTACGCGCGGAATGTGGGGAAACGGCACGTCCAACATGGCGCACCTCGTCGTCAATTACCGGTATTGAGGGGTTCGATAAGGGAAGCTTCTTTGACAGGCGCTGTTCCATCGGTTAAATTACCAACGCTCTAACTACCAACGAGAACAAGGCTTTACCGAAACCGTTAGCGCCCAAGCGAAACGGTGCGGTGCGGAGGTGTCCGCGCCGCGCAAAGCTGTAAATCCCGCCGACGCGGGGTGATTTAGCTGCCGAACTTGGAAGAAAGACGCGGCGCACTGGCTCCGCCAATTTGATCCTGGTTGCCTGGTAGCGGATTCGGAGCGCACAGTGTCCGTACGCCGCACAATTGGTTATCTCGGTCTGACGTTCTCCCTCGCCGCGCTCACCTTCAGCGTTGGCAGCTGGACGGCGCAGCGCGCCATTGCTCGCCAGCTTGCGTCCAACGATGCCCGCATGGCCGAACTGCGGGATGACATGGCTCGCGCGATCCTCCAATTCCGCCAGGCGGAGACCGCCGCCACGCCGTCAGGCACTAATGGGCAGCGCCAGCCGGAGGTCGTGCCGGCCGGCGGCGGCGCGCAGCCCGCGCTGGTCGAGGAAATCAAACGGCAGCTGCAGAACGAAATGGGCTTGTTGCCGGTTCGCCTCCTGCGCGAGCGCCGCGAGAGTTTCGTCGAATTGAACGCGTATGACGCCGCCGGGAAATCGAGCTACGGAACCGCCGGGTACCTCGGCAACGGCTACTTCGTGACCGTCAAGCACGCCGTGGTGGCGCTCGACGACGCGGACGGCAGCCACAAGATCACGGCGATCAAGGTGCGCGTCCATGGACGCGATTTGCCGGCGCGGCTCGTCGATACGGGCGACGCCGACGTGGAGGTGCACTCGGGTGACTGGGCGGTCATCCGCGTCACTCAGAAAGTCGATCTGCCGCCGCTGCGCGTGAACCCGCGCTTCACCTACGACTTCGCCGACCCGATCTTCCGCCTCGGCAACGACTACTCGAAGGGCATCATTCTGAGCACCGGATACGTCGGTCAACGCACGTCGAACGGGCTCGTGACCTGCCTGACCGATGGACACCCCGGCGTGTCAGGCGGCGGCGTGCTGGATCAGGAGGGCGATCTGGTCGGCATTCCGATCGGCCGGATGCAGGGCGACTACCGCTTCTCGTTCATCCTGCCCGTGCGCGGCGAGATGTTCCGCAAAGTTCCGGGGCTGGCGGTTTCGGATTCCACGACCGTCGCCCGAGCGGATTAACGCAACTTTGTGAATGCCGCAGAGCCGCAGAGAACATTTTTTCTTTGCGTCTCTGTGTCGCTGAGACTTGTGTCCGACGTCAGCCGCCGCCCTTTCGCCGCTCTTCCTTCACCTTTTCCCATCCGTCAAGTCGGCGCTTGATCTCCTTTTCGAATCCGCGGTCGGTCGGCTTGTAGTACTTGCGGCCAGCGAGTGACGGAGGAAGGCAGTCCATTGCGGCAATCGCATCGGGCTCCTCGTGGGCGTACTGGTAATCCTTCCCGTAGTCGAGCTCCTTCATCAATTTCGTGGGTGCGTTGCGCAGGTGCAGCGGGACGGGCTCCGCGGCTTCGCGGTGGGCGTCCGCGGCGGCGGCGTTATACGCCATGTACACCGCGTTGCTCTTCGGCGCGGTTGCCAGATAGATGGCCGCCTGCGCCAGCGCGTTATTCCCCTCGGGCATGCCGATGAAGTGCGTCGCATCCTTGGCGGCGACGGCGACGACCAGCGCCTGGGGATCCGCGTTGCCGATGTCCTCTGACGCAAAGCGAATCATCCGGCGGGCGATATACAGCGGGTCCTCGCCGGCCTCGAGCATCCGTGCAATCCAGTAGACCGCGGCATCCGGATCGCTGTTGCGCATCGATTTGTGGAGCGCCGAGATGAGGTTGTAGTGCTCTTCGCCGCTCTTGTCGTACAGGAGCGCGCGCCGGTGAATCGACTGTTCGAGCTGCGGCAAATCGAGCCGCCGTGCACCTGTCTCGGGGGTGACTGGTGCCGACGTTGCCGCAAACTCCAGGAGGTTGAGAGCCGACCGCGCGTCGCCGTTCGCGAACCGCGCGATCGCTCTGACCGCGTCGTCACCGACATGCAGGTTCATTGCGCCGAGTCCGCGTTCGCCGTCTTCGAGCGCGCGCCGGAGGATGACCTCCACATCAGGTGTTGTGAGCGGCTGCAGGACGAACACCTTGGAACGCGAAAGGAGAGCGGCGTTCACCTCGAAGGACGGGTTTTCCGTCGTGGCGCCGATGAGCACGATGTCGCCGGACTCGACCCGCGGCAGAAACGCATCCTGCTGCGCCTTGTTGAAACGGTGAATCTCGTCGACGAAAACGATCGTCCGCCGGCCGTTGACGCTGCGCCGCAGCTGCGCCGCGGCCATCACGTCCTTGATCTCCTTGATTCCGGCAAGGACGGCGCTGAAGGGAACGAACTCCGCCTTCGTCCTGTCGGCGATGATGCGTGCGAGCGTCGTCTTGCCCGTGCCCGGTGGGCCCCACAGGATGATCGACTGCAGGAGGTCGCGGTCGATCGCTTCGCGGAGCGGTTTGCCGGCCGCGAGAATCTCGTCCTGGCCGACGACCTCGTCGAGCGTGCGCGGCCGCATTCGCTCGGCGAGCGGTGTTCCCTCCGTTGAACGACCAGAACGATCCGAACGTTCCGCACGATTTAGTTCATCAAACAACCCATCACTCATCGTCGACCTCGGCGGGCGGCGTAAACCATGATCGCCGCCGAGACAGCCACATTCAACGATTCAACCGGCGGTTCCATCGGAACCGTGACTCGCTCCTCCGCCGCCGCAACCACCTGCGGGTCCAGACCGGCGGCTTCGGAGCCCAGCACGAGCGCCAGGCGACCCGACCAGTCCACCGCGTCGGGATCGTGCCCGTCACGCGGAACTGCCGCGATGACCTTCGCGCCGCGGCTGGCGAGGTCCTGTACGAGCGCATCGATGGACCGGCTTCGGGCAATCGGCACGCGGAGCACACTGCCCATGCTGCCTCGAACGGCTTTCCAGGAAAACGGATTTGCCGAATCGCCGGCCACGATGACGCCCGTTGCGCCGCCTGCTTCCGCCACCCGCATCACAGCGCCGAGGTTGCCCGGATCCTGTATGTCGACCACGACGAGAACGAACAGCTGCGCGTGGGTCAGAATCGCATCCGCCGTGGTCGGGTGGCGATGTGCGATGGCCACGATACCGCTCGGCGTTCGCACGGGACTGACCGCCGCGAATACCTGCTCGCCTGCGGAGACGACTTCGATGCCGGCGCGTTGCAGTCTCCGCGCGAGCTCGCCTTCCTCCGTCGGCCGATCGAGATGCGATTGGGCGACGATAACGCTCTCCAGCGGGAGCGCGGCGGCGTGAGCCTCTCGCACCAGATGTGCGCCATCGAGGAGCAACCGAAGTCCCGTTGCATCCGGGTCGCGCGCCAGCTGCCGGTATGCGCGCACGATCGGACTCTGACGGCTGGATATCGACCGCATTTGTGATTTGTGATTTGCGATTTGTGGTTGGTGATTGACGCTACAGCGCAAGATGCCTCAGAGACACAGCGACGCAGAAAAGGTTTGTTCTCTGCGTCTCCGAGTCTCTGCGGCCCGTGATTGCAATTGGCAATTCACAAATCGCAAATCAGCAATCACTAATGATAAAGTCGATTTCGCCGTGAAGGACCGTATCCTCAAGCGATTCACCGAAGAAATTGCCGCGCTCGAGCGCGAATTGAAGATCGATCTGCCGAAGGAAATCCAGCGCGCACGCGAGCACGGCGATCTGCGCGAGAACGCGGAGTACAAGGCGGCGAAGGAGCGTCAGAACATCGTCGACGCCCGGATCTCGATGCTCAAGAAGCGCGTGAGCGAGATTCAGCTGATGAATCTCGATCGGATTCCGCACGACCGCGCCGGGTTCGGGTCCACGGTGCACCTTCGCGACAGGGACGGCGCTGTCCTCGTCTATCAACTGGTGATGCCGGAAGAGGCCGATGTCGAGAAGGGCATGATTTCCACGGCGTCGCCAATTGGCCGGGCGATTCTCAACAAGGAAGAAGGCGACGAAGTCAAAGTCGTCAGCCCCGGCGGCACCAAGACCTTCGAGCTCGTCAAACTGACCACGATTCACGACGCAGACTAGTGCAGTATTCCCCCTCGCGCCGTACCGCGCTCGTGCTTTGCGGCACCGGCGCGCATGGCGCGTATCACGCCGGTGTCGTGCGTGCGCTTCAGGAAGCCGGCGTGAGGATCGATCTGGTGGCGGGCCATGGCGTGGGTGCTGCTGGTGCGATGCTGTCGGCCATCGATGGCGGAGGCCGGCTCTGGGAACCGCAAGGCATCTGGCGGTCCGCTCAATCGCAATCGCTCTATGGGTGGACGCCGAAGATACAACTGGTGCGGTGGGCTTTCCTCGCGCTCGCCCTGTCGCTGCCGACTGCTGCCGTCCTGACGGCAGTGGCGCCCTCGACGCCGCTCGTCGGGCAGATATCCGTGGCCGCTCTGGTCCTGGCGTTCGTCGCGGCTGCCGTCATTGCGGGGACGATCGGCGTCGCGAGATCGCAGCGTCAGGTGAGAAGACGCGCGGCTGGAAATCCGTGGTGGGATGTTGGCGGTACACCGTTCGACGCGACGGGAGCCATTCGCGTCTTTTCCGAGACAATCTGGCAGCTGATTCGCGGAGCCTCGCGCGATCCTCGGCCGCCGCAGGACGCCGGCCGCAGGTACGCCGACGTGCTGGCCGACAGTCTCGGCCAACCCGGGTTCCGCGAGTTGATGATTGTCGCCACCGATCTCGACGCGCATGGCGACGTCGTCGCGGCATTGCTGCGGGAGCCATACCGGCGCGACTTCATCGCGCCTCGGGTGGGTCGGGAACGGCGCGCGGAAGCG
>Ga0310810_10003963_pt1 | contig 16291 bp, 12 predicted proteins | sample NCmetagenome_FD_207641 | JGI IMG/M metagenome (GOLD analysis project Ga0310810, IMG submission 207641) | Soil microbial communities from experimental microcosm in Duke University, North Carolina, United States - NC | ecosystem: Engineered > Artificial ecosystem > Soil microcosm > Unclassified ... | reverse complement strand
GCCGTCGAGGCGGCTCGCTCGAGCTGAGCGCGGGCTCTCGCAGTCCCCACCGGCAACTCCCTGCCAGCTGTTCCATCACCTGCCCGACGCGCGCCTGGTGCCGTATCCCGATTCAGGGCACGGGCCTTGTTCCAGTGCGCTGACCTGTTGGTGAAGGAGGCGCTGACCCTGCTCGAGGATTGATCCGGGTTGTGGCCGCCGGCTCCCAAGACCGGCGGCCGGCACGCAGCGCTTGACCGCCGCTTGACCCCCCTCCGACAGCCTTCCCATCGCCAGTCCGACCACCCATCCGCGACGATGTGGGAGGGACCGATGCTCCGGAGCCTGCAGCGCCCGATCGCCCTGATTCTTCTGCCCTGCACCCTGCTGTTCGCCAGCGGATGCACCAGCGTGCGCAGCGTCCCCAGAGTCGAGGCCGAGCCGCCGACCGTGGACCACCTCAAGGGCGTGACGACCCTCGACGGGGTGGTGCTCAGGTTCGACCAGGACGCGGTGATCCGGGCCGACAGCGTCGAAGGCACCGTCCACGGCCAGATGAAGCGCGTGCCGGTGGACAGCGTCCAGCGCTGGTGGCTCCGGCGGAGCGACGCCGGCAAGACGGTCTTCGCGACGCTGGGCGTCCTGGCGGGGGTGGTGCTGGCGCTCGGCATCATTGCCGCGGCCACGAAGGAGTCGTGCCCGTTCATCTACTCGTGGGATGGAGAGCGCTACACCTTCGACGCCGAGCCGTACGGGGGCGCGGTCACCCGTGGCCTCGAGCGCGACGACTACGGCGCCCTGCCCCACCTCCGGAGCGACCGCGGCGCCTACCGCCTGCTCGTGACCAACGAGGTGAACGAGACTCAGATGACGAATCTGTTCGAGCTGTGGACGGTGGACCACACGCCCGGCGTGCGCATCGTGCCCGACGAGTGGGGCGGGCTCCATACCGTCGCCGCACCGGTGCCCCCCGCCTCCGCCGTGGACCAGCGGGGTGACGACCTGCGGCCCTGGCTGGCCGACGACGATCACCGCATCTGGGAGCCGCTCCCCGTGTCCGACAGTACGGGCGGGCTGCGGGACGACATCGTGCTCACGTTCCCCCGGCCGGCCGGCGCCATGCGGGGCAAGCTGGTGACCCGCGTGGGCACCGCGCTCTGGGGCTCGCACATGATCCGCGCCCTGCTCGGGCTCCGCGGCGGCTCGGTCAACGCCTGGTACGCACACGTCGACAGTGTGCCCGCGGCGGCGGACTCGGTACGCGCGTGGGCCGCGCGCGAGGAGCTCTACGGCCTTCAGCTGCAGGTGCTGGAGCGGAGCGGTTGGCGGGTCCGCGGTCTGGTGCCCGGCAGCGGTCCATTCCTGGCCGCCGAGCGGGTAGTGCCGCTCGACCTCCGCGGCGTAGAAGGCGACTCGGTGCGGATCCGGGTCCGGCCGCCCCGCGGCTTCTGGGCGCTGGGCTATTTCGCCATGGACTTCTCGCCCGACCAGCCGGTCGCGGTGGACACCGTCGCGCCACGGTCGGCGTCCGCGCCGGACGTGCTCGCGGCGGTCCGCGAGGCGGACACGCTCTACTATGCCATGCCTCACACCGGCGACCGCGCGACGCTCGAGTTCCCCGCGCCGCCGGTCCGCCGCGGCCTCGAGCGGTCGGTGGTGCTGCACAGCCGCGGCTGGTACCGGCTGCATCTCGACCCGGCGGGCGTGGCAGACACCGCGCTGGTGCGCCGCCTGATGGAAGTGCCAGGCGCGGCGGTCGAGTACTCAGCGAGCCGGTATCGGGAGTGGCCGATGGCACGGCTGGGGGCCCGACGGTGAAGCGCACCTTCATCCCGAGCGAGATGTCATCCCGGAGCGAAGCGAGGGACCTCGCCAGGGAAGGATTCGAACTCAGCGGGCAAGATCCTCACTGCGCTCGGGATGACATCTCGTTCGGGATGAAGCGTGCCTCGCGATGAAATGCAGGCCGGGGTGAAGGCCGGCCCTGCGACTCTCAGGAGCCCTCATGCGTCACTTCTGGCTCGACCGCATCGTCCATCTGGAGCCGGGCGCCCGCGCCACGGGTCTCAAGGCGGTGGCGCTGGCGGAGGATCACTTCGATGCGCACTTCCCCGGCAACCCGGTGCTCCCGGGCGTGTGCCTGCTCGAGGGGTTGGCGCAGACCGCCGGCGTGCTCATCCACGAGTCCGTCGACCGCCGCCTGCTCGCGATCATGGTGTCGCTCGACCGGGCCCGCTTTCCGGCCTTTGCCCGCCCGGGCGACCAGGTGCGACTCGAGGCGGAGATCGAATCGCTCGAGCCGGCGAGCGCGCGGGCGCGCGGGTGCGCGACCGCCAACGGCCGCACGCTCGCGTCGGCGCGCTTCTGCTTCACCCTGGTGCCACCCCACCGCCTGATTCCCGACGCCTACCAGGTCCTGTGGCGGCAGATGATCGACACCTGGCTGGGCCGCTACCCCGGGCTGGGCGATGACTGAGCGTGTCGCGGTCACGGGAGCCGGGGTCGTGACCCCGATCGGCTGCGGCTACGAGGCGTACCGCGACGGTCTTCGGGCTGGCCGGTCGGGGGCGGGCCCCATCACCCGGTTCGACAGCGCGGGACTCGACACCCGGATCGCCGCGGAGGTGCGCGACGCCGACGCGGCACTCGAAGGCTGGGTCGAGCCGCGGAAGGCGGTGAAGACGATGAGCCGAGCGGCGCTGTTCGCGGTCGCCGCCGCCGCCATGGCGCGCCGGCACGCCGGCCTCGAGCGGGGCGCAGTGGACCCGGCGCGTGTAGCCGTGGTGATGGGCGCCGGAGGGATGGGCCCCACCGACCTCGATCTCCTCGCAACCCAGGTGCAGGCCGCGATCGACGCGGCCCGCGACGGCGGCACCGGGAGCTGGGACATCCCCACCTTCGCACGGCTCTTCGCCGGCCGCACCAATCCGCTCGCGACCCTGCGCGGGCTTCCCAACCTCGCCGCGGCGCACGTGGCCATCCAGCATGACGCCCGGGGCCCGAACGCCACGATCACGACCGCCTGCTGCGCCGGCACCCAGGCGATCGGCGAGGGGCTTCGTCTTATCCAGCGGGGTGATGCCGACGTGGTGCTCGCCGGGGGCACCGATGCGGCCGTGAATCCCGTGGCCGTGCTCGGCTTCAGCCTGCTCGGCACGCTGTCGCGGCGGAACGACGAGCCGGCGCGCGCGAGCCGTCCCTTCGACCGCGGGCGCGATGGGTTCGTCATTGGGGAGGGAGCGGGCGTCGTGGTGTTGGAGCGGGAGGCCTTCGCGCGGGCCCGCGGCGCGCGGGCGCTCGCCGAGCTGGCGGGGTACGGCGTCACCTGCGACGCGTACCGGATCACGGACGAGCGGCCGGACGCCGACGGCGCGGCGCGGGCCATCTCGGGGTGCCTCGCGGACGCCGGGCTTGCGCCGTGGGAGGTGGGATACGTGAACGCGCACGGCACCGGCACGCGGATGAACGACGTCACCGAGACCCGCGCGCTCGAGCGGTCGCTGGGCGCCTGCGCGCGGGTGATTCCCGTGAGCTCCACCAAGTCCATGATCGGCCACCTGCTGGCGGCGGCGGGAGCGGTCGAGCTGGTGGCGGCGATCGTCGCGCTGCGCGAGGGATTCTTGCCGCCGACCATCAACCTCGAGGCGCCGGACGCGGAGTGCGACCTCGACTACGTGCCGAACGTGGCGCGGCCGGCGACGCCGTCCTCGGCGCTCAGCACCTCCTTCGGCTTTGGAGGACAGAACGCATGCCTGGCGATTCGACGCTGGTGAACGGACGCGCCCTCGACGTGCTGGTCCGGGAGATCGTGGCCGAGGTGCTGGTGGTGCCCGCGGAGGCGGTGGTGCCGGGCGTGGCGCTGATGCGGGATCTCGGCGCCGAATCCATCGACTTCATGGACCTCGTGTTCCGGCTGGAGGAGGCGCTGGGGCTGGAGATCCCCTACCCCCGCTGGCAGCGCTTCCTGGAGGCGCACCTGCCGGGGGGCCAGCTCGCCGCGCGGATCACGCCCGAGGTCGTGGAGGCGTTTGCGGCGGTGGAGCTGGCGCGGCCGTGACCTGGTGCCGGCAGGTCGCGGACGGCGTCTGGCTCGCCGTTGCGCGGCCGAGGTCGCCGACCGCCGACCCGGGTCGACGCGGCTCGGCACCGCCCGATCGCTACCCGCTGGATCGGGCCGCGGCCGATCGCGCGGAGGCGGCCGCTCGCCGGGCGATGCGACTCGCAGCGCCAGCCCCATCACCCGCTGGGCCCGGCGCCGCGTGTGCCGTATCCCGCTCACACACGCTCGGGGTCGGCGCGGCGATCGTGGCGCCGGCCGGCCGCCGGCTGGGCATCGACCTCGTGGCCGTCGCTCGAGTGGATGAGCGTCACGCGCGGGCCGTGCTGCAGGACGGGGAGTGGGCGGTCCTCGCGGTGGCCGGCGGCGTGCGCCCGGCGCTCGCCTGGGCGCTCAAGGAGGCAGGGGCCAAGGCCTCCGGCGACGCGATGCGCTGGTTTCCGCATGGGATCGTCGTCGAAGTGGCCACGGAAGGATTGTGCGTCAGGATCGGCGGGGGCGGACTGCCACTGCGGGCCGGCTGCAGGCTGTTCGGGGGCTATCTCTGCGCCTGGGTCCGCGACTGACCCCCACCCGGCGCCTCGGGCAGGGGACAGGATCGCGTCATCCGGGGTCGCGCTGCTCGAGCCCGTCCTGCGACTCGTCGCGAACTTCGTCCGGCGGAGCGCTGGACCGCTCCAGCTTGCGCTGCCGCTTTTCCTCGCGCTTCGCCTGCTTGTTCAATTCCTTCTGCCGCTTCTCGAAACCATAGTTGCGCTTGGGCAAGGAGCCTCGCTGGAGGTGGGGGAACCCGGGCGGTCAGCTGGGGGCGTCGGCCCGGCGGTCGAGCCCCTGCGCCCGCAGCCAGCCGGTCAGGGCCGCCTCGAGCTCTTCGGGGGTTTGTCCCGGCACCTGAGGAATCGCGGGCCAGCGCTTGGCCGGACCCATCAGGTACCACATGGCGGGCACCGCGGCCACGCCCCGCCGCTCGTTGGCGGGCTCGTGATCGTAGGAGACAAAATGGAACATTCGTCCGGCGTAGCGAACGTGGGATTGCTCGACTTTGTAGCTGCTCACTAGACGCTCGACATCGCTGGCGCACGGAGGACGATGGGCGCGCTCGCGAAGCGGACCACCGGTGCGGCGGGAGCCGCTGGATGAAATGTAACCCGGTCGGGGCGTCCGCAGCGCGGGCACTCGCCGGCCCCCTGGCCCGCCTTGCTAGATTGCCCCGACATGACCCACACGGCCCGCGCGACCTACGACCGCTCCATCGTTGCCGGCCCGCTGGCCGGCGCCGTCTGGCGGCTGGCGTGGCCCGCCATGCTGGTGAACATCATCGGCGGCATGCAGAGCCTGGTGGACCAGGTCCTGGTCGGCCACATCGTCGGCTACACCGGGAATGCGGCCATCGGCGTGGCCAACCAGGTCTTCATCGCGATCTTCATCTTCATCACCTCGCTGTTCACCGGGATGAGCGTGCTGGTGTCCCGGTTCGCGGGTGCGGGCGACGTGGACAAGGTCAACCGGACCGTGTACCAGGCCTGCATCACCGCCGTGGGGCTCGCGGTGTTCGTGATGGCGCCCGCCGGATTTCTCCTGGCCCCGTCGCTGCTCGACTTCGTCAACGCCGCGCCCGCCGTTCAGGCTCAGGCTCTGCCCTTTCTCCGCATCATGTTCCTGACCAGCAGCGGCATGCTGGTGTATTTCATGCTGGCCGGCGCGTTGCGCTCCGCCGGCGACGCGCGGACCCCGATGGTCCTCGGCTTCGTGATGACCGCGCTCAACATCGCGTTCAACATCGTGCTGATCCGGGGACTGGGCCCAATCCCGTCCTTCGGCACCACGGGCGCGGCCATGGGCACCGCCCTCGCCTCGGGGCTGGTCGCGACCTATGCGATCGTCCGACTCTGGCGCGGAGGCTGGGTGGTGCGGTTCCCGCGCGGGCACGGCTTCGGGCCCGACTGGGGCATCATCCGCGAGCTGTTCCGGTTCGGCCTCCCGGCCGGCTTCCAGGGCATCGCGATGAACATTGGCGGGGTGTTCCTGCTGTCGTTCATCGGCTCGCTCGAGCAGAGCGCGGCGGCGCAGGCGGCCTATGCGGTCTGCTATGGCCAGCTGTTCTCGTTCGTGACCTGGACCTCCATCGGCCTCATGGGCGCGGCCGCCACGGTCGCGGGACAGAATCTGGGCGCCGGCCGGCCGGATCGGACGGCCGCCGCGGTGCGGATCGCGGCCCGGATCGGCATGGCCGGCGCCGCGGTCGTCGGCCTGCTCTTCTTCTTCATTCCCGGCCAGCTGCTCGCCATGTTCGGCATTCACGATCCGGAAGTGCTGACCATCGCCACCGGCCTGCTCCGGGTGCTCACCGTGTCGGGCCTGTTCATCTCGGCCGCCCTGACCTACACCGGCGGCCTGCAGGGCACGGGCGACACCAAGGGCCCGCTTTACATCTCGATCCTGTCCCAGATCGCCCTGCCGTTGGGGATCTGCTTCATTGTCCAGCAGACCGTCACCCTCCAGCCCATGCACATCTGGCTGGCCATCCTGGCGGGGCACATTTGCCGGTTCAGCCTGAGTGCGCTGAGGTTCGCGCAGGGAAAATGGCGCGGGATCGCGGTGGACATCGGGCCGGTGCGGGCCGGCGAGAGCTCCTGAGGGTGCTCGGGAACCACGGCGCCGCTACGTCCGTATTGGTTCAGGTCTGACATGCTCCAGTGGCATTTCGTGAGCCCGATCTCCCCCTCTTCGGCAACGAGGCCCCGATTGTCCGCCCCCGCCATCCACCGGACCGAAGGAAGCACCCGCATGCGGCGATCGTGGCGTCTCCCGCTCGGGCTGGTAACGCTCCTGTACGCCGCGGCCGCGTCTCCCCTCCGCGCGCAATCGGACCCCCCCGCACAGCCGCAATACGGGGCCTGGGGCTATGACACCGCCGGTGCCGATCTCACGACCCCGCCGGGCGACGACTTCTTCCGCTACGCCAACGGCGGCTGGCTCGATCGCATCCGTATTCCCGCCGACAAGCCCTCCTACTCCCTGCGCTGGGTCATGAGCGACACCACCGAGGCCCGGCTCCACGGCATGATGGAAGCGGCCGCCGCCCACGCGCCCCGTCGGCCCGCCGACCTCGAGGGCAAGGTGGGGGCGTTCTACAAGGCCTTCATGGACCAGCGTCGGATCGAGGCGCTGGGGACCACGCCCATCACCCCCGAGTTGAGCGAGGTGCGGGCGGCCCGGTCACGCCGGGCGCTGGCGGCGCTCATGGCGCGGGCCACCTCCGACTTCGAGGGCTCGCTGTTCAACTTCGGCATCGACGTGGACCTCAAGGACCCCAAGCGGTATGCGGTCTACCTCGGGCAGGGCGGGCTCGGACTACCGGACCGCGACTACTACCTCAAGCCGGAGTTCTCGGCGCAGAAGGCCAAGTACGAGGCGTATGTGGCCCGGCTGCTCGAGCTGGTGGCGTGGCCCGAGGCGGCGGCGAGGGCCAAGGACGTCGTCGGCTTCGAGACCAAGGTGGCGGAGGCGAGCTGGACCAAGCCGCAGCAACGCGACCCCGTCGCCACCTACAATCCGATGACCCCGGTGGAGCTGGCCAAGGTCGCGCCGGGCTTCGCGTGGAAGGCCTTCCTCGACGGCGCCGGTCTGGCGAAGGTGTCGCGCGTGATCGTCGCGGAGCGGACGGCGTTTCCCAAGCTGGCCGCCATCTTCGCCGGAACGGACCTGGAGACCCTGCGGGCCTGGCAGGCATTTCGCATCGCGGATAACGCCGCGCCCTATCTCTCGACGGCCGTGACCGAGGCGCACTTCGAGCTGCGGGACAAGACACTGTCCGGCCAGCTCGAGCAGGAGGCGCGCTGGAAGCGGGCCGTCGTGGCCGTGGGCGGGGGCGATTTCGCGGTCGGCGACCGGTTCGGCACCTTCGGCACCCTGGGCTGGGCCACGGGCCAGCTCTACGCGGCGAGATACTTCCCGCCGGAGACCAAGGCCAAGATCGAGGAGCTGGTCGCGAACCTGAAGGCGGCCTATCGGGTCCGTATCCAGCAGCTCGACTGGATGGGCCCCGCTACCAAGGCGGAGGCGCTCAAGAAGCTCGACAGCTACACCATCAAGGTCGGCTATCCCGACCGCCCGCGGGATTACTCATCGGTGGTCGTGACCGCCGCCGACCTCGTGGGCAACGTGCGTCGGGCCGGCGCGGCCGACTGGGCCTTCTACCGCGGCCGCCTTTTCAGTCCGGTGGATCGCGGCGACTGGATCATGACCCCGCAGACCAACGATGCCTACAACGGCAGCCTCAGGGACATCGTCTTTCCCGCGGGGATCCTGCAGCCGCCGATCTTCGATCCCAACGCAGATCCCGCCGTCAACTACGGCGCCATCGGCGGCGTCATCGGCCACGAGCTGACGCACGGGTTCGACGATCAGGGCAGGAAGATCGATGCCGACGGCGCGCTGCGGGATTGGTGGACTTCGGAGGACGCGGCCAAGTTCGAGGCTCGCGCCAAGGTTCTGGGAGAGCAGTACTCGACGTTCGAGCCGATTCCCGGCGCCCGGGTGAACGGCGCGCTCACCATGGGCGAGAACATCGCCGACCTGGGCGGGCTGACGCTCGCGCTCGACGCCTACCACGCGTCGCTCGGGGGCAAGCCCGCGCCGGTGCTCGGCGGCTTCACCGGAGACCAGCGCGTCTTGCTCGGCTGGGCCCAGGCCTGGCGCGGCAAGGCCACCGACGACTTCCTGCGCCGGCAGGTGGTGAGCGATCCGCACAGCCCGCGCATGTTCCGCGTGAACGGCGTGGTGCGGAATCTCGACGCCTGGTACGCGGCGTTCGGCGTCAAGCCGGGAGCGCGGCTCTACGTCGCACCCGAGGCGCGGGTACGGATCTGGTAGCTACGCCTGCTTCTTCTTCGCCGTCGGCGGCAGCAGACCGTTGAGCCGCAGGTAGTTGGCGAGCTGGCTGTAGTGATCGCCCCAGTCCTCGGCAGTTGCCAGCATCATCGCCCCGCGCGAGATCTTGCGCTCCCCGAAGAACGGCAGCTCCTCGGCCAGCTTCGAGTCGTTCAGCTTGGCCAGCGCGGTGTCGCAGAACTCGAACGTCTCCTTGAGCCGCCCGACCAGAGCGTCCTTGCCGGCGTCCTTCGCGAGATCTTTGCGCTTAGGCGCCTCGGTGCCGCCGATCTTGGAGCAGAGGTAGTCGTTGCCACCGGACAGGTGGGCAATGACGGCCCCGAAGCTCATCTGCGCGGGGGTCGGCTTGTAGCCGTACTTGGCCGCCGGCATCTCCTCCGCGGCGGCGACGAGATTCTTGGCTTGCTGGCCGGTCATCTCACGGAACGCGTCGGCCAGCGGTGCGCCCTGGCCCCAGGCGGTGGTGGTGAGACAGAAGGTCGCGAGCGTGAGGAGTGACGAAGCGGTGCGCATGGTAGTAGTCCAGGTGGAAGTCGGAGAGTGCATGTTACACTGGCGCGAGCGCGGCGGGTAGCGGCGCTGGCCGGAAATCGTCGTAACGGCGCTTTACAGCCCCATCCAGTAGCTCAGCTTCACCGCCAGCAGATTGTCCGCCGGCGTGTTCCGCAGGCTCCGGAAATCCCGCCCGAAATCGAAGTCACCTACCCCGTCCGCCTCGTTGCTCCGGCTCTGCTGCCACACCAGGAACAGCGTCGCGCCCGGCCGGTACTCCCAGCGCAGCACCACGTTGGCCCGCAGCGAGCGAAAGTTGAAGCTCTGGTCTGCCACGGTGAACGGCGCCGCGGCGCCGGGGCCGTCGGGATCTACCGTGAAGCCGCCGTCGCCGTCCGGCACGATGGTTCCCTGGTCCCGGCCGTAGACCGTGAAGGCGTACGTTCCGGGCGCGCGCAGCTCCTTGTAGTCGCTGAACTCGTTGGCCGAGAGCAGCGGCTGGGCGTAGAGCTGCAGGCTCAGCGTCGGCGTGAAGGTCCAGTTGAGCCGGGTCACGAGCGCAACCTCGGTCTGACGCAATTGGGCGAACACGTAGCGCCGCCCGAACGTGGCCGCGGCGGTTGCGTCGGTCTCGGTCTGGACGTAGTGCGCCGCCTGGTGATCCCAGGTCACGCTCGGGCCGAGCGCGATCTGCAGGTTCGAGCCGGGCTTGAGGGTCAGGGTCGGCGCCAGCGACAGGTAGCGCGACCGGGCGGTGTTCCAGAACCAGTCGGCCGTGAGCGCCAGGGTGTGCCGGCGCCGTGGATCGGAGTCGAGCTGGAGGAACAGCTCCCGCCCCGAGGGGCTCCGCGCGAGGGGCCCGCCGCGGGTGAGATGGTCGTCGCTGGTGGCCGGATAGAAGTGGCTGGTAAGCGTCGCCTGCCAGAAGTTCCGGAACCGGACCACCTGGGTCAGACCGATGTCGAAGGTGATCCGGTTCCAGTCGTAGTCCCACTCGTGGGTGGTGAAGAGGTCGGCCCGGTAGTTCCGGAACAGCCGGCTCGGGCGATACTCCGCGTAGCCGATGTCGGTGGCGACCGCGCGGCGATCGGTGTAGACCTCGAAGCCCACGTCGTTGGTCTCGTAGCCGGGGCTCTTGTCCTGCAGCGTGAGGCTGCCCAGCCAGCGGCCGGAGAGCTTGGTCAACGAGCCGACCGCGTTGTATCCCGCCAGCAATGTCCGGCTCGAGTCCAGCGAGAAGTGCTCGGCGTCGGGCCGCTGGTAGTACCGCGCCGCGGTGCGCTGGGTCCGGGTGATCGCGGCGGTATCGCCCCGGACCAGGCTGCCGGTGACGAACCCATCGAATGCCCACGTCTGGTTGCCCCAGTAGCGATTGAAGTCGACGCCGCCCACGTAGCCCGACGAGCGCAGCATCCGGGTCAGCGTGGAGTCGTCGAGCCGACGGTTCACCGCCGTAAGCAGCGCGCCGACCGCCCGGTTGCCGTCGGCCGACTCGTGCCGGACTCGGCCCACGAAGTAGTTGGACAACGGCTCGACCGGCACCTGGTAGCTGTCGCCCAGCGTGTCGACGAACCGGCCGTGCTCCTCCCGGGTCACTCCGTCGAGCACACCGACCGACCAGCCCCCGGCCGTCTTGCCGGTGAGCTTTACCGCCGCGGGAATGCGGCTCACGACCGGCGCGTCGAGATACGCCGGGTCGTCGTCCTTGAGGTCGCGCTGGGGCGGCCGCCCGATGCGGCGCGAGTTGAAGACCGAGGGATACCCCGCCCTGTTCCACGCGTTAACCTGGGCGAAGGAGAACAGGCTCGACCCCTCGAGGAAGAACGGGCGCTTCTCGTCGAAGAAGGTCTCGTTCTCGGTCAGGTTCACGATGGCCGGATCCACCTCCACCTGTCCGAAGTCGGGATTGATGGTGGCGTCGAGCGCCAGGTTGCCGCCGACACCGAGACGGAGGTCGCCGCCTGCGGTGGTGGAATAGTCGCTGCCGTCGCGGAACGGGTCGCCGGTGCCGGGGTGGGTGTATTCTCCCCGGCTGCTGACGTAGGGCGCCACCTCGATGTGCCGCGCGGCCGGAAGGTCGGCCAGTCCGGTGAGCCGGGCGAATCGGTTGACGCCCGCATGCTCGGTCTTGGGCACGTAGGCGAGCACGTCCTCCTCGCCCCGGCGCTGGATGAAGCGGATGAACTGCACGCCCCAGGTGTCGCCGCCACGGTTGAATCGCAGCTGCGAGAGCGGGATTCGGATCTCCGCCGACCAGCCCGCGCCGTCCTGCCGGACCCCCGCCTCCCAGACCGGGTCGGGCGAATAGTCCACGGTGCCGTCCGGCTGGAGAATCCCGTCGCGTCGCACGCCTCGGGGATTGACCTCGAAGACGAACGCGGTCCGGCGGTCGTAGCGGGAATCGAGCTCGACCGTGAACCGGTCGCTCTCGCTGGTGGCGTCGCGGCGGGTCAGGAGGGCGCGAATGCGGGCGGGATCGTGGTCCAGGAGGAGGACGCCGACGTACAGGGCGTCCTGGCCGAGGAGGACTCGGATCTCGGTGGGCTCGCTGGGCGCGGCGCCTTCATCGGGATCGCGCTGGGTAAGCCGGGCGGCGGGCGTCCCCTCGGCCCAGGCGGCCTCGTCCAGGATGCCGTCGAGCTGGATGCCGGCGACGAGCCGGGCCACTGCGACTGAGGTTCCCGCCGAGTGGGTGGCCGTGTCCGGGGCCTGGGCCGGCAGACGCGCCGGCAGCCCGGTCGCGGCCAGGGCGAGCGCACACAGTGCCAGAAGGCGGCTCACCAGGGCGAGCCTCCGGGTTCGCGGGTCGGGATGCCAGGCAAGAATCTACTGCCTGAACCCCCTACGGCATCTCCGCGCCCCGGTTCCAGCCTTCCGACTCAGGAGATCCGGACGATCCTCGCGACCGACGGCACTCCGTTCGCGTCCACGACGAACAGCAGGTAGTGGCCCGGCGGCGCCAGGTTGGCGTTGGCGGGCGCCGTGACCGTCAGCGTCGAGCCGTTGGCGCTGAAGGAGAGGTAGTTCATCCGCTGGTTCATGTTGGTCGCGTGGGTCACGGTCGAGAGCCGGATCCAGGTGACCTTGGCGATGGGGGCCGCGCTCGAGATGGTGACCGCGAAGGTCGCATTGTAGCCCACGTCGGTCGGAGCCGATCCGATCGCCGGGCGCACGGCCGGCGTCCCGTCGAACTTGAACAGGTAGGGCGGCGAGAAGATCTCTCCCGTGTAGTCGTCGGTGAGCCCCGTGGCCGCGGGCTGGCCGCTTCCGACCGAGAGGACCCGCGCGTCCGGAAGCAGCACGGCGGTCGAGTGGTAGAGCCGGTAGTGCGTCTGCCGGGCGAGGGCCGTCCACTGCTCCGTGGTCGGATCCCACCGCTCCGCCGCGAGCACCTGGTCGTCGGTGGGCTTGGTGTTGAACCCCGCGGCGTTGGACCCGCCCGTCGCCAGCACCGTGCCATCGGCGAGCAGCGTCGCGTTCATCTGGCGCCTGGCCACCGCCATCGAATCCACCCAGCGCCAGGTTGCCGCGCCGCCGGCGTTGAGGTCGATCACCTCCGCGCTCCGCGTGGGACTTCCACCCCCGACCACCAGGATCTTGCCGGCATCGTACATCACGGCCGACCCGTAGTCCCGGCCGCCGAACCTCCGGTTCGGCCCCGCGGTCCAGGATCCGGTGCCCGACGTGTTGAGGTAGCCGGTCGATTGGTTGGGCCCCGCGACGAAGGCGGTGCCGTTCGGCGCCACGAACATCATGGGGAAGTAGGGCAGTGAGGCGGTGGCGGTAGTGAGCGCGCGCCAGGAACCCTGTCCGTTGGCTCCCCCGGGACCCCACACCTCCGGGATGATGTTCAGCACCCCCGCCGTGTCGCCGCCGGAGATCGTCAACACTTCACCGCTGGCCAGGCTCAGGTTGGTAGGGTACCAGCGGCCGTTTCGCATGTCCGCGCCCGCCTGCCAGGTGTTGCTGGCGTAGTCGTACAGCTCGCTGGTGATGATGCCCTTGCCGTCGACGCCGCTGTGCCCGCCGGCCACCAGGATGCGTCCGTCGGGCAGCAGCGTGTGCCCGCTGCAGAACAGGTCCACCGGCTCGCTGGCGCTTCCGAAGGCCCCGCTGGCCGGGTTCCATAGCACCGGCTGGTGCACCGTTCGGCCCCAGGTCAGGAGCTGGCCATTGGGAAGCAGGTTCGCGTGGATCGCGACCGCCAGCGACGGCCAGTCGACCGGGCTGCCCCACTGGCCCACCAGTGCGGCATTGGCCGGACGGTCGAAGCTGACCACGACGGAAACCGCCTGACTCATCAGCACGACGCACGCACCGCTCATCCCACCGACCCCGGTTCCGCTCGCGTCGCACCCGCCCCCGGCCCAGGCCTTGAGGTAGCTGCCGCTGGCCGCCGTGGCCGTGAGCGTCACCTGCTGATTCAGCGCATAGGGCGCCGAACAGCCCGTCGCGCCCGCCGATCCGTTGCTGATGGAGCAGGTGATGCCGGACGGATTGGAGCTGACGCTGCCGCTGCCGGCTGCGCCGCCGTTGATGGTGAGCGTGAAGGTGTTCGACTGCGGCTCGAAATTGACCAGCACCTCCACGTCCCCCGTCACGGTCACGTGGCAGGCTAGCCCGGTATCGCCACTGGGTGCGCAGTTCGAGCTGACGAGCTTGAGCTTGGCGCCGGTTGCCGGCGTCAGGGTCAGCGTCACGATGGCGCCCGACTTGTAGGCCTGGCTGCACTTGCCGCCGACCCCTCCCCCGGTGGACACGGTGCAGCTGATCCCACCTCGATCGGACGTAACCAACCCGCCGGCCTGGCTGCTGGTTCCCTTGATGGTCACCTGATACCGGTTGTTGACCCGGGCGAACTCGGGCTCGGTCGGGATGTTGTCCTGGCAGGCGAACAGCACAGTGAGTGAGATTACCGCGGCAAGCGACGGCCCCACGAACAGCGACCGCGCGGGAAGCAGGCGGTGCATAGGTCACCCGGGAGGGAGGTCCGCTAAAGTGCGGCTGCAGGACCCCGTCGGTAAGGGGGCAGTTCCTGCCTATCCTGTGCCCGAGGCCAAGCCCGCTGCCGAGCCTGAAGCTGGCCGGCGGTGGGCCGGCAGGCCCATGCGCCGCGCCGAGCGAGAGCGCGAATCCGACCTACGGTCCGAGCAGGACCGTCTGGGCCACCGACGGAACTCCATTGTTGTTGACGATGAAGAGCATGTAAGGCCCAGGCGGGGCGAGCTTGGCCGCCGCGGGCGGGGTGACCGTGAGACTGAGCCCGTCGGCCGCCACCTGGAACGGCAAGGTGTTGAGGCGCTGGCCCATATCGAAGGCGTGGGTCGTGGCCGCGTGGCGAATGAGGGTGACCCTGGTGATCGACGAGGCGCTGGCCGTCGTCACCGTGAACGGCACGGCGTAGTGCACGCTCGAGCTCGACAGGTTGTACGTCGGACGCGCACCCTTGAAGAGGTAGGGAGGCGAGTAGATCTCGTAGGACGTTTGCTGGGTCCCGCCGCCGCCATCGCCGCTCCCGGTCGAGAGCACGCGCCCGTCCGGCAGCAGCGCCGTCGTGCTGTGGTAGACCCTGAGCACGCTCGCGTTTGCCATCGGGGTCCAATGGCTCGGGTCCGCTGGATCCCACATCTCCGCGGCATATACGGATCCTGCCTCGTTAGAGAACCCGCACAGGCTGCTGCCGCCGGTGACGAGCACCTTGCCGTCCGGGAGGATGGTGGCGTTCAAGTGCCGGCGTCCGATGCCCAGGGAGCCGGTTGGGCTCCAAGTGGGACTAGCCGCGGCCAGGTCGATGATCTCGGCCGTGGCCTTGGGGAGGTTGGCGGGGCAGTTGTTCTGTCCGCCGCCGCCGACGTAGAGCACCTTCGTATCGAGCATGACGGCCGCGCCGTAGTTGCGGTCGCCGCCGGTCCGGAAGGGGCCGGTGATCCAGGCCCCGCTCCCCGTGGGATTCAGATACAACGAAGGATAGACCTCGTTGGCCAGGAAGACGTTTCCGTTCTTCGGCTCGACGAACGCGCGAGGATACAGGGCGAGTCCGAGCGAGTAGCTGGCCCCCGTCAGGACTTGCCAGGTCCCGCTGCTATAGCGTTCGGGATAGGGTGCATCCGTGCCGGGGCTCTGGCTTCCCGCGATCGCGATGACGCTGCCGTCCGGCATCGTGACGAGCGTCGGATACCAGCGACCGTAGGTCATCGAGCCGGTCGCCGTCCAGGAGGTCCCGTCGAAAATGCTGGCCTGCTTCAGGCCGTTGTTGCTGCCCAGGTTGGAGTCTTCACCGCCGGCCACCAGCAGCCGCCCATCGGCCAGGAACGTGTGGCCGCTGCAGAATAGCGTGCAGTTGGTCGGGTCGGTGCAGGTGGTGAACGTCTTCTGCGTGAAGCCCCCTGCCGCGGGATCCCACAGTTGCGGCTCGCCGTAGCCCCACTCGAGGTACTTGCCGCTGAAGAGGTGGATGAGGTGCAGGCCGATGAAGGTCGTGGTCTGCGGTGCATCCCACTTTCCGACGCTGGCCTCGATGCCCGGCGGAGCGCTGAGGGTCGCCGCGGCGGCATGGCTCGCGTTCATGGTGAGATTGCAGGGAGCGGTCCCGGCGCAGTCGCCGGTCCAGCCGTCGAACGTGTGACCGGCTGACGGCGTGGTGGTCAGGGTGACCGACGTCCCCTGCAGGTACGTCGCGCTGCAGCCGGCACTGGCGGCGCTTCCCGAGGTGATGGAACAACTGATCGCCGGTGTCAGCCCGGTCTGACTGGTCACCGTTCCACTTCCCGTGCCGCTGCCGCTGATGTTCAGCGTGAAGGACGGCGTGCCCTGCCCTCCGAAGCTCGCCTTGACCGAGCGGGACTGCGTCATGGTCAGTTTGCAGGTCGT
>Ga0310810_10003962_pt1 | contig 16291 bp, 9 predicted proteins | sample NCmetagenome_FD_207641 | JGI IMG/M metagenome (GOLD analysis project Ga0310810, IMG submission 207641) | Soil microbial communities from experimental microcosm in Duke University, North Carolina, United States - NC | ecosystem: Engineered > Artificial ecosystem > Soil microcosm > Unclassified ... | reverse complement strand
CTGACGGTCATCGCGCGCGATGCGGCGGGCAACACGCAGACGGCCACGCTGAGCGTCACCTATGGGTCGAGCGGTCTGGTGGCGGCGTATGCGTTCGACGAAGGTGCGGGCGCGAGCAGCGCCGACGTGTCGGGGGGCGGGCACGCGGCGACGCTGATCGGCGGGCCGGCCTGGGTGGCCGGAGCCTTCGGCACGGCGCTGAGCTTCAACGGCACGTCGAGCTATGCGACGGCGGCGCTTACGACCACGCTCGGCAACTGGAGCGTGTCCGGCTGGGTGCGCGGTACGGCGGCGCCGGGCAGTGCGAAGACGACGGGGGTGATTCACCGCGAGGCGAACTACCAGATCAACTGGGATCATGCGCAGGCGGCGTTTCGCGGCGCTGCGGGCGTGCGCGTGGCGGGGGTGTGGTATGCGGCGAGCTTCGGCGTGCTCGGCGCCGACACCTGGTACTACCTGGCGGCGACGTACGACGGGCAGACGCTGCGCGCGTATACGAACGGCGCGCTGGTGACGAGCACTGCCACGGCGGGAGGTCCGGCCGATGCCGATCCGGATGCGCTGGCGATCGGTCGCCATGCGGTGGACCCGGGCTACTTCTCTGGCGTGGTGGATAACGTGCGGATCTACAACCGGGCGCTGAGCCAGGCGGAGATCCAGTCGGACATGAACACGCCGCTTGGCGGCGGTTCCGCTTCCGACACCACGCCGCCGAGCGTGGCGATCACCAGTCCGACCAGCGGGGCGACGGTTTCGGGAGCGGTTACGGTATCGGCTACGGCATCGGACAACGTGGCGGTGGCGGGGGTCCGGTTCCTTGCCGACGGCGTGCTCGTTGCGCCGGAAGTAACGACGCCGCCTTATTCGGTATCCTGGAATAGCCTGTCGTCGGTGGACGGGTCCCACATGCTCAGCGCGATCGCGCGCGACGCCGCGGGCAATCAGACGACGAGCCTGATCAATGTCACCGTTGCCAACGGTGGCGGCGCTTCGGTCATGGGTCAATGGTCGGCGCCGTTCAACCTGCCGATCAGGGACGTGCACATGGTTTTGATGCGCACGGGCAACGTCCTGATGTGGGACGCATTCGAATCGGGACACATGGCGTACACGTGGAATTGGTCCACCGGCGCCATGACGTACGTTCCTGCAGCCGACAACATCTTCTGCTCGGGTCAGGTGCTGATGAGCGATGGGAGCGTCCTCGTTGCCGGAGGCCATTCGGCCGCCGGCGTCGGTATTCCCGATGTCAATCGATTCGATCCCGTTTCCAAAACGTGGACCGCGTTGGCGCCGATGGCCTTCCAGCGCTGGTACCCGACCGCGACGACGCTGACGGACGGGCACGTCCTGGTCGCATCGGGCGCAACGACGTGCATCACATGCATTGGTGATATCCCGGAACTGTACGACCCGGCGACCAACACATGGACGCAGCTTGCCGGCGCGCAGCTCAGCATGCCGCTTTATCCGCACCTGTTCGTGCTGCCCGACGGCCGCGTGCTTTACGCGAGTTCGACCGAAGCGGTGATCCAGACGCGCGTGCTCGACATCGCCGCGCAGACATGGACGATCGTCGATCCGGTCGCCGTCGCCGGTGGAAGCTCCGTGATGTACCTGCCGGGCGTGATCATGAAATCCGGCAGTCCCGGCGCTCCAGGGCGCATCCCGACCGCCGCCTCGCTCAACACCGCATACGTGCTCGATATGTCGCAGCCCAGTCCGGCGTGGCGCCAGGTGGGCTCGATGACGTACGGCCGCACGTTCCACAGCCTTACGATCCTGCCTGACGGAACCGTCCTGGCCACAGGCGGAAGCGCCACCAACGATCCGGCATCGCAGCCGGTGCTGGCCGCCGAGATCTGGAATCCGGAGACGCAAACGTGGTCGCTCATGTCGAGCATGGCGATGGCGCGGACCTATCATGAAGACGCGCTGCTATTGCCCGATGGCCGCGTGCTCGTGGGCGGAGGCGGCGGCTGCTGTGGCGCGCCCGATCAATTCAATGCGGAAATCTTCTCGCCGCCCTACCTCTTCGAGGGTTCGCGCCCCACGATCGCGTCGGCACCCGCGACGATCACGTACGGCAGCGAGTTTTCGGTAACGAGCCCGGATGCCTCGTCGATCGCGTCAATTGCGCTGATCCGGCTGGGCTCGGACACGCACCAGTTCAATCGCGATCAGCGCTACCTGCCGCTGTCGTTCACCGTCAATGGAACCCAGCTCTCCGTGACCATGCCCCCGAACCACAATCTGGCGCCAGGTGGCGATTACATGCTGTTCCTGGTGAACGGCTCCGGCGTGCCGTCGGTCGCGGCAATGGTGTCGGTTCATTAGCGCGTTCATCGTGTTCGTTGCGCTGGCGTTGCTGTGTGCCCTGACGTGCGTGAGCCCGCAGGCGCGCGCGCACGACGACAATATCCTCGATCCACACAACGCGACGCCCGGCGTTCGGTTGGAACTGCTCGAACTGCCTCGGACGAAAACGGCCTCCCCCTCTGCCTATCGATTGCGCTTGACAGGCACGGCGCCCGGGCTCGAATTCGAGCTTTGGACTCAGCAATTCGGCGCGCTGTTTCGAAAGGTGTCCTCGGGCTTGCGCGCGGACGAGGAGGGAAACGTCGTCTCGCACACGCGCGGCAAAGGCAGCCGGGCGCCCGCGCAGGTAACGGTCGCGCCCGGATCGTCAGCCGAGGGCGCAGCGTGGTCGGTGGCACTCGTGTCGAGCGATAGGACCATCAGGGCGTTTGCCGCTACCATCCCACGTCCGATCGTTTCCCGCAGCGGGCCCTGCATGCTCCAGCTGGAGCTCGTTTCGTACAACGGTGATCGATTCGTTGCCACCGGTTCCGGTTTCACGCCGGGCGACGAGGTAACGGTGCAGTCGACGATCGGGGGTCTGACAACCGACAGGCGTCGGACAATACCGGTGGACGGCCGGTTGCCAACCGACGTGATTGTGCGCGATGCGGTTCCGCGCGATCCGCACGCGCGGTATGCCGTTACCGCGCACTCGTGCAACGTCGCGATCAACTACAAATGGGGAAGGCCGGCGCTGGTGCGGCGTTGAGCAGAGGGCTGTTCCGTCATGTCCGCTGGTCCGCATGGCGACCGGTCTCGGTGAGCGCGCGCTCGATGCGCCGATCGGGCACGAGCCAGATCAGCGCGACGGCGACGTAGATCGCCTGCGCGATCCAGTGCGAGACGAACGCGAGCGGAATCGCCGCGAGATAGAGCACCGGCGACAGCTTGCCTTTCCAGTCGCTGCCGATCGCGCGATGCAGCAGCGAATCGCTGCCCTGCACGGCGATGATGCATTGCTGGAGAAGCCAGTAGGCGATCGCCGCCATCAGCAGCACGAAACCGTAGACCGCCGACGGTGCGCTCGCGAAATGGTTCTCGCTCATCCATGCCGTCGTGAACGGAAACAGGGACAGCCAGAAGAGCAGGTGGAGGTTCGCCCAGAGCACGCCGCCCGTCACCTTCGCCGTCACGTGCAGCATGTGATGATGGTTGTTCCAGTAGATGCCGACGTAGACGAAGCTCAGCACGTACGACAGGAACACCGGCACGAGCGGCGTGAGCGCGGGCACTCCGTCACCGTGCGGTGCCTTGAGCTCGAGCACCATGATCGTGATGATCACCGCGATCACGCCATCGCTGAACGCCTCGAGCCTGCCCTTGTTCATCGCAGCCCCACGTTCGCGCTGCAATTTTAGTCAGCCGCCATCGTCTCCGCTTCACGATATCCGGGTGTTGCGACCGGCGGGCCGCCAGCCGTCACCCGGACCGCGCAATACTTGAACTCCGGAATCTTGCCGAACGGATCGAGCACCGGATTCGTCAGCAGGTTCGCCGCCGCTTCGTAATAGCAGAACGGGATGAATACGCTGCCGCGCGGCGTGCCGTCGTCGGCGCGCGCGTAGAGCGACACCTCGCCGCGGCGCGAGGCGATCGTGATCGCACTTCCCGGCGCGGCGCCGATCTCGGCCAGGTCCGACGGATTCAGCGACGCCACCGGGAACGGCTCGATCGCGTCGAGTGCGCGACTGCGCCGCGTCATGCTGCCGGTGTGCCAATGCTCGAGCTGGCGGCCGGTGATCAGCACGAACGGATACTCGCGGTCGGGTTTCTCCGCTGCGGGAACGATCTGCGCCGGGACGAGTTTCGCGCGGCCGCTTGGCGTCGGGAACGAATCGATGAACACGACCGGCTCGCCCGGATCCCCCTCGTGCTCGCACGGATAGGTGACGCCGCTCTCGCGCTCGAGGCGCTCCCAGGTGATGCCGGCGATCGACGGCATCGCCTTGCGCATTTCGTCGAACACCTCGCGCGGTTGCGTGTAGCGCCAGTCGAGTCCGATCTCGCGCGCGATCGCGACGATGATGTCCAGGTCCTTGCGCGCCTCGCCCGGCAGCGGCAGCGCCTCGCGGCCGAGCTGTACGCAGCGGTCGGTGTTCGTGAACGTGCCGGTCTTCTCGGGAAATGCGGACGCGGGCAGGATCACGTCCGCGAGGTAGCAGGTCTCGGTGAGGAACAGGTCCTGCACGACGAGCATTTCGAGCTCCGCGAGCGCCTGCCGCGCGTGCTCGACGTCGGGGTCGGACATCGCCGGGTTTTCGCCCATGATGTACATGCCGCGGATCTTGCCCGCGTGCACGGCATCCATGATCTCGACGACCGTGAGGCCGGGATCCGGATCGAGCTTCGTGCCCCAGAGCGCCTCGAACTTCGCGCGCACGGCCGGATCGCCGACCGCCTGGTAGTCGGGATACACCATGGGGATCAGGCCGACGTCGGAGGCGCCCTGCACGTTGTTCTGTCCGCGCAGCGGATGCAGGCCCGTGCCGGGGCGCCCGATCTGGCCGGTGATCATCGCGAGCGCGATCAGGCAGCGCGCGTTGTCGGTGCCGTGCACGTGCTGCGAGATGCCCATGCCCCACAGGATCATCGACGCGCGCGACTGCGCGTAAAGCCGCGCGACCGTGCGCAACGTCTGTGCGTCGATGCCGCAGACCGGCGCCATCGCCTCGGGACTGAAGCGCGCGACGTTCTCCTTGAGCTCGGCGTAGCCGCTCGTGCGATCCTCGATGAACTTCGGGTCGACCAGGTTCTCCTCGATGATCGTGTGCATCATCGCGTTCAGCATCGCGACGTCGCTGTCGGGCTTGAACTGGAGGTAATGCACCGCATGCCGCGCAAGCTCCGAGCGGCGCGGATCGGCGTAGATCAGCTTCGTGCCGTTCTTGACCGCGTTCTTCATCCACGTCGCGGCCACCGGGTGATTCGACACCGGATTCGCGCCGATCAGGAAAACGACTTCCGCCTGCAGCACGTCCATCACCGGGTTCGACACGGCGCCCGAGCCGATGCCCTCGAGCAGCGCCGCGACGCTCGACGCGTGGCAAAGCCGCGTGCAGTGGTCGACGTTGTTCGTGCCGAAGCCCGTGCGCACGAGCTTCTGGAACAGATACGCTTCCTCGTTGCTGCCCTTCGCCGACCCGAAGCCTGCCAGCGCGTTCGACCCGTGCGTATCGCGGATGCGCCGCAGCGCGCCGCCCGCCGCCGCGATCGCCTCCTCCCAGGTCGCTTCGCGGAACACCGACAGCGGATTCGCCGGATCGACGGTGAAGCCGGCCGACTTCGGAAAACCGGGCTTTCGGATCAGCGGCTTCGTGAGCCGCTGCGGATGATGGACGTAGTCGAAGCCGAAGCGCCCCTTGACGCAAAGGCGTTCGTGATTCGCCGGGCCGTCGCGACCTTCGACGTGCACGATCTGCTCGTTCTCGATGTTGTACGTGATCTGGCAGCCGACGCCGCAGTACGGGCACACCGACGCGACCTGGCGGTCGATCGCCTGCATGAACGCCTCGTGCGCGGGGGCGAGCGCGCCAGTCGGACAGGCCTGCACGCATTCGCCGCACGCGACGCACGTCGACAGACCCATCGGATCGTCGAGGTCGAAGACGATCTTCGAATGCGATCCGCGGAACGCGTAGCCGATCACGTCGTTGACCTGCTCCTCGCGGCACGCGCGGACGCAGCGCGTGCACTGGATGCACGCGTCGAGATTGACCGCCATTGCCGGATGCGAAAGATCGGCGGGCGGCTCGACACGGCGCGCGAAGCGCGGCTCGTCGATGCCGAGCGCGTCACGCCAGTAATCGAGCTCGGAGTCCTTCTTGTACGGGCGCTCCGGCATGTCGGAGGCGAGCAGCTCGACGATCATCTTCTGCGAGTGCACGGCGCGCGCGCTGTCGCTCGTCACTTCCATGCCGGCGCTCGGCTGGCGACAGCACGACGGCGCGAGCACCCGCTCGCCCTTGATCTCGACCATGCACGCGCGGCAGTTGCCGTCGGGCCGATACCCGGGCTTGTAGCAAAGCCGCGGGATCGACACGCCGAGGCGGTCGGCGACCTCGATGATCGTCTCGCCCGGCTTCGCCAGCACGTCGTCGCCGTTCAGCTTGAACGCGATGTCGGGGCCCGGCGAGCGCGGCGCATCGGGCGCGACCGCGGCGCGCTTGTGCGCCTTGACGCTGCGCGCCGTGCCGGCAGGCCGAAAGCCCAGTTGTCCGTCGAAAGGCGCGTTCATGAGCCGCTCTCCGTGGCGAGTTCGTGCGGGAAATACTTGTAGACACACGCGATCGGATTCGGTGCCGCCTGCCCGAGGCCGCAGATCGACGCGTCGGCCATCGCCTGGCAGAGGTCGTCGAGCAGCGGCTTGCTCCACGCCGGCTGGCGCATGATGCCGACCGCCTTCTCGGTGCCGACGCGGCACGGGGTGCACTGGCCGCACGATTCCTCGGCGAAGAACTCCATCAGGTTGAGGGCCGCCTCGCGCGCACGATCCTTGTCGGAGAGCACGATCACGGCCGCGGAGCCGATGAAGCAGCCGTACGGCTGCAACGTGTCGAAATCGAGCGGAATGTCGCTCATCGACGCCGGCAGGATGCCGCCCGAGGCACCGCCGGGAAGGTAACCGTAGAACGCGTGCCCGTCCTGCATACCGCCGGCGAACTCGTCGATCAGCTCGCGGATGGTGATTCCCGCCGGCGCGAGGTGCACGCCCGGCTTTCGGACGCGGCCCGAAACCGAGAACGAGCGCAGCCCCTTCCGGCCGTTGCGGCCCTGGCTCGCGAACCAGTTCGCGCCGCGCTCGAGGATGTCGCGCACCCAGTAGAGCGTCTCCATGTTGTGCTCGAGCGTGGGCCGCCCGAACAGGCCCACTTGCGCGACGTAGGGCGGACGAAGCCGCGGCATGCCGCGCTTGCCTTCGATCGATTCGATCATCGCCGACTCCTCGCCGCAGATGTAGGCGCCCGCGCCGCGGCGCAGCTCGATGCGCGGCAATGGACACGGCGGCTTCGAAGTCAGCGCCTCGATTTCGCGCGTGAGGATTTGCCGGCACGCCGCGTATTCGTCGCGCAGGTAGACGTAGCACTCGCCGATGCCGACCGCCCACGCCGCGATCAGCATGCCTTCGAGGAAGCGGTGCGGGTCGCGCTCGAGGTAGTAGCGATCCTTGAACGTCCCCGGTTCGCCTTCGTCGATGTTGACGGCCATGAGGCGAGGCGCTTCCTCGGCGCGAACGATCTTCCACTTGCGCCCGGCCGGGAAGCCGGCGCCGCCCAAGCCGCGCAGCGACGAGCTCTCCATCTCGGCAATGACGGCGTCGACACTGCGGCGCCCTTCGACGCAATCGACGAGCGTCCGGTAGCCGCCGTCGCGGCGATACGCGGCGTAATCGACGTACGAAGGCGGCATCGCCTCGGTCTGCCCTGCGGCGATCGCCGCCAGGATTTTCTGCGGCGTTGCCTCACCGATCGCATTGCGGCCCACGACGGCGGCGGGTGCCTGCTCGCAACGGCCGATGCACGGCGCACCGATGACGCGCACGTTCGCGTCGCCATGCGCGAGCAGCGCGTCGCGCAACGCGTCCGCGCCCGCCATCTTGCACGACAACGTCTCGCAGACACGGACGGTGACGGGCGGCGGCGGCGCCTGCTCGGCGTCGACGACGTCGAAGTGGTGATAGAACGTCGCGACCTCGTAGACCTCGGTCATCGCGAGCTTCATCTCCTGCGCGAGCGCGACGAGATACGACGCGGGCAGATAGCCGCGGGCGTCCTGAATCCGATGCAGGTACTCGATCAGAAGCGAGCGGTCGCGCGGCGCGTCGCCAAGGAGCCGCTGCACGTCGGCGAGCGCCTCCGCGTCGACCTGGCGGCCCTTCGGCCGCGCCTTGACGCCTCGACCACCGCGAAGCCTCGAGGTGTCGACGATGACGGAATCGGTCATTGCTCAGTCCAGGAAATCGCAGTTCTTCTCGACGAAGCGCGCGAGGTCCAGCGAGTGGTCGCGGACCAGGCGCTCGGCCAGCTCGGTGTCGCGGCGTTCGAGCGCCTCGATGATGCGCATGTGATCGACGATCGAGCGCGCGGCACGGTCGCTTTGCGAGATCGTCAAGCGCCGGATCGCCCGCACGTGAACGAACAGGTTGTCGATCGTCTTGCCCATCAGGTGCGAGCCCGAGAGCCGGATGATCGCCTGGTGAAACGCGATGTTCGCCTCCGAATACTCTTCGATGTGCTCGGCGGGCGTCGAGTTTCGAAACTCGTCGAACATCATGCGCAGCGACCCGATCTCCTCGTCGGACGCGTTCACCGTCGCGAGCCGCGCGGCCATGCTCTCGAGCGCCGCCCACATCTCGATCATCTCGATGATCTGGCGCTTCGTCTTGCGGACGATGAAGATGCCGCGCCGCGGCACCGTGCGCAGGAACCCTTCCTGCTCGAGCAGCGTCATCGCCTCGCGGATCGGCGTGCGCGACACGCCGAGCGAGCGCGAGAGTTGCCGCTCGTCGAGCCGCAGCTCGTGCGGGTGCGAGTAGATGTCCGCCTCCATGATCGCCTGCTTGAGCGCCGCGTACGCCTGGTCGCGGAAGCTCACGTTCGCCGCAAGCGGTCGCAGCGTGAGGGGAATCGTGCCGGCGCCTGCCGGAATGCTTGCCACCCGTCCTGTCCTTGCTCGTTGGTGCGCCGAGAAGCGGCCCACCCGTCCACATATCTTATATACCAAAAACAATCTGCCGAGTAGAGACGTCGATCCACCGCGACGACGACCAGGTTCTTCTGTCCAAGCGAGTGCCGGCTGCCGATGTGCGGTCGCAGCAAACGATCGTGGGACCGGCGTTCAAGATCCAGCCATTGACGTCGCGTGGTATATCAAATACTTTATGTGATTCGTGGAGCCGTTTCCCGGCTCCCTCCGCGACGCACGAACCGATCCCCGGGCGCTCGGCGCCCCTCGCTCCAGGAGAGACCCCTATGGACACCGTGACCGTAGCGCGCAAGGCATCGCCGTCGGGTGCGACCGAGGCGCCCGCGACGACGGCCGGCGAAGCTGCCTCCCAGCAGGAGACCGACGGCTTCCACTTGCTGATCGATGCGCTGAAGCTGAACGGCATCGACACGATCTTCGGACTGCCGGGGATTCCGATCACCGATCTTACGCGCAAGGCGCAGGCGTCGGGGCTGCGCGTCATCTCGTTTCGTCACGAGCAGAACGCCGGTTACGCCGCATCGATCACGGGCTTCATGACGCAAAAGCCCGGCATCTGCCTGACCGTGTCGGCACCGGGCTTCCTGAACGGTCTTACCGCGCTCGCGCACGCAACCACGAACTGTTTTCCGATGATCCTGGTCAGCGGCTCGAGCGAGCGCGAGGTCGTCGACCTGCAGCAGGGCGATTACGAGGAGATGGATCAGCTCGCGATCGCGAAGCCGCTTTGCAAGGCCGCGTTTCGCGTGCTGCACGCCGAGGACATCGGCGTCGGCGTGGCGCGGGCGATTCGCGCGGCGGTCTCGGGACGTCCGGGCGGCGTCTATCTCGACCTGCCGGCGAAACTCTTCCCGCAGGCGATGGAAGCGGAGGCCGGCCGGCAGTCGCTGATCAAGGTCGTCGACCCCGCGCCGAGGCAGATTCCGGCGCATGACGCGGTGCAGCGGGCGCTCGATCTTCTGAAGGGTGCGAAGCGGCCCCTGATCATCCTCGGCAAGGGCGCCGCGTATGCCCAGGCCGACGCGGACATCCGCGCACTCGTCGAAAGGACCGGCATTCCGTATCTGCCGATGTCGATGGCGAAGGGCCTGTTGCCCGACACGCACGAGCAATCGGCGTCGGCGGCGCGCTCCTTCGTGCTGCCCGAGTCCGATGTCGTGATGCTGGTCGGCGCGCGCCTCAACTGGTTGCTTTCCCATGGAAAGGGCAAGACGTGGGGCGGCAAGAGCGCGAAGGCGTGGGGCGGCCAGAAGTTCATCCAGGTCGACATCTCGCCGATCGAGGCCGACAGCAACGTGCGCATCGACGCGCCGGTCGTCGGCGATATCGGCTCGTGCGTGAAGGCGCTGCTCGCCGACATTGGCAGCAACTGGCCGAAGCCACCGTCCGACTGGCTTTCCGCGATCGCCGAGCGCAAGAGCAAAAACGTCGCGAAGATGGCCGAGACGCTCGCGAAGAATCCGTCGCCGATGAACTTCCACAGCGCGCTCGGCGTCGTGCGCGACATCGTCAAGGCGAACCCCGACGCGTATCTCGTCAACGAGGGCGCCAACGCGCTCGACTTCACGCGCAGCATCGTCGACATGTACAACCCGCGCAAGCGCCTCGACGTCGGCACGTGGGGGATCATGGGCGTCGGCATGGGCTATTCGGTGGCCGCCGCCGTCGTCGGCGGCCAGCAGGTGATCGCGATCGAAGGCGACAGCGCGTTCGGCTTCTCGGGCATGGAAGTCGAGACGATCTGCCGCTACAACCTTCCGGTCTGCGTCGTGATCATGAACAACAACGGCGTCTACCGCGGCGACGAGGTCAATCCCACCGGCGGCAAGGACCCATCCCCGCTGGTGTTCGTGAAGGACGCACGCTACGAGAAGCTGATGGAAGCGTTCGGCGGCGTCGGGGCCTATGTGACGACCCCGGACGCGTTGCGGGCGGCGATGGAAGAGGCCATCCGCTCGCGCCGGCCGACGCTCATCAACGCGGTCATCGACGAAAAGGCGGGTACGGAAAGCGGACGCATCACGGGCCTCAATCCAACCGCCAAAAAGAAGTAGTGGCATATCAGATACGTTATCGACGAAACAGGCGAGGGCAACGGACAGCGTCCTGATCGGCGTGGGCAGGCAAAGGGGTCGCGAATGGGAAAAGCGCTTGACGGAGTGAGGATTCTCGATTTCACGCACGTGCAGTCGGGTCCGACGTGCACGCAGCTTCTCGCATGGTTCGGCGCCGACGTGATCAAGGTCGAGCGTGCCGGCGAAGGCGACATCACGCGCGGGCAACTGCGCGACATTCCCGACGTCGACAGCCTGTACTTCACGATGCTGAACCACAACAAGCGCTCGATCACGATCGACGCGAAGAACCCGAAAGGCAAGGAGGTCCTCGAGCGGCTCGTCAGGCAATGTGACGTGCTGGTCGAGAACTTCGCGCCCGGCGCGCTCGACCGGATGGGCTTCACGTGGGAGCGCATCCAGGAGCTCAACCCGAAGATGATCGTCGCGTCGATCAAGGGATTCGGGCCGGGGCCGTACCAGGACTGCAAGGTCTACGAGAACGTCGCGCAGTGCGCGGGCGGCGCCGCGTCGACGACCGGCTTCGACGACGGGCCGCCGCTCGTCACCGGCGCGCAGATCGGCGACAGCGGCACGGGTCTGCATCTCGCGCTCGGCATCGTCTGCGCGCTTTATCAGCGCAAGGCGACGGGCCGCGGGCAGAAGGTCGATGCCGCGATGCAGGACGGCGTGCTGAACCTGTGCCGCGTGAAGCTCCGCGACCAGCAACGGCTCGACCGCACGCACGTGCTCGAGGAGTACCCGCAGTACCCGAACGGCCACTTCGGCGTCGCGGTGCCGCGCGCCGGCAACGCGTCGGGCGGCGGTCAGCCGGGCTGGATCCTGAAGTGCAAGGGCTGGGAGAGCGACCCGAACGCGTACATCTACTTCATCACGCAGGCGCCGGTCTGGAAGGACATCTGCAAGGTGATCGGCCGCGAGGAGTGGCTGACCGATCCGCGCTATGCGACGCCGAAGGCGCGGCTGCCGCACTTGACCGAGATCTTCGACGAAATCGAGAAGTGGACGATGACGAAGACGAAGTTCGAGGCGATGGAGATCCTGAACGAGTACGACATTCCGTGCGGCCCGATTTTGTCGATGAAGGAGATCGCGGAAGAGCCGTCGCTGCGCAAGACCGGCACCGTCGTCGAGGTCGACCACCCGAAGCGCGGCAAATACCTGACCGTCGGCAATCCGATCAAGCTGTCCGACAGCCCCACCGAGGTGAAGCGTTCGCCGCTGTTGGGTGAGCACACCAGCGAAGTGATGAAGGAGCTCGGCTATACGGCCGACCAGATCGAAGCGCTTCGATCCGAGAAAGTGATTTAGGACGGCCAAAAGCAAACCCCTACTTCTGGCCGAAGATGCTTCCGCCAGATCGCGGGCAAAGCCCGACGATTTGGCGCCACAAAGACAAGGAAGGCGCATGGCGCACGACAAGACGACGGTCCGCAATATCATCGACAAGGTCAAGGCCGAAGGACGCACGTCGCTGACGGCGCCCGAGGGCAAGCTCGTCTGCGACGCTTACGGCATCCCGGTTCCGCAGGAAGGCGTCGCGAAGAACGCGCAGGAAGCGGTGCGTCTTGCATCCGGGATGGGCTTCCCGGTCGTGTTGAAGATCGTCTCGCCCGAGATCCTGCATAAGACCGAAGCGGGCGGCGTCCTCGTCGGCGTCAAGGACGCGAAGGCCGTCGAGCAGGGCTTCCAGACGATCATGGACAACGCGCGCAGGTATAACGCGAAGGCGAACCTGGTCGGCGTACAGGTCCAGCAGATGCTGGCGGGCGGTCAGGAAGTGATCATCGGCGCCGTCACGGATCCGTCGTTCGGCAAGCTCGTCGCGTTTGGACTCGGCGGGGTGCTGGTCGAGGTGCTGAAGGACGTCACGTTCCGTCTCGCGCCCGCATCGCACGACGACGCGCTCGCGATGCTCGACAGCATCAAGGCCGCCGAGATGCTGAAGGGTGTGCGCGGACAGGAAGCGGTGAATCGCGAGGCGCTCGCGCTTCTGATCGAGCGGGTGTCGCATCTCGTCGCCGATTTCCCGGACATCACCGAGCTCGACCTGAACCCGGTGTTCGCGACGGCGAAGGGCGCGATCGCCGCCGACGTGCGGATCGTGATTGGCGAGCCCTTACCGGCGAAGTACCGGCCGTCGCAGGCCGAGATCGTCAAGTCGATGAACCGGATCATGCGGCCCGATTCCGTCGCGGTGATCGGCGCGTCGGCCGAGGCCGGCAAGATCGGCAACTCGGTGATGAAGAACCTGATCAACGGCGGCTACCAGGGGAAGATCTACCCGATCCACCCGAAGGCCGACGAGATCCTGGGCTACAAGGCGTACAAGAGCGTCAAGGACGTTGCGGGCGACATCGACGTCGCCGTCTTCGCGATCCCCGCGAAGTTCGTCGCGCAGGCGCTGACCGAAGTCGGCGAGAAGGGCATTCCCGGCGCGGTGCTGATCCCGTCGGGTTTCGCCGAGACCGGCAACGTCGAAGGCCAGCGCGAGATCCAGGAGATCGGGCGCAAGTACAACGTGCGGCTGATGGGCCCGAACATCTACGGCTTCTACTACACGTGGAAGAACCTCTGCGCGACGTTCTGCACGCCGTACGATTTCAAGGGCCACACGGCGCTCTCGTCGCAGTCGGGTGGCATCGGCATGGCGATCATCGGCTTCTCGCGCTCGGCGAAGATGGGCGTGTCGGCGATCGTCGGCCTCGGAAACAAGGCCGACCTCGACGAGGACGACCTGCTCACGTTCTTCGAGCAGGACGACAATACGAACGTCGTCGCGATGCACTGCGAGGACCTGAAGGACGGCCGCTCGTTCGCGGAGGTCGCGAAGCGCGTGTCGAAGAAGAAGCCCGTCGTCGTGCTGAAGGCGGGGCGAACGAGCCTCGGCGCACGCGCGGCGGCGTCGCACACGGCGGCACTCGCCGGCAACGACAAGATCTACGACGACGTGCTGCGGCAATCGGGCGTGATCCGCGCGCCGGGCCTTCGCGACATGCTCGAGTACGCGCGCGCGATTCCGCTGCTCGCGACGCCTGCGGGCGAGAACGTCGTGATCATCACCGGCGCGGGCGGCTCGGGCGTGCTGCTGTCCGACGCGGTCGCCGACAACGGGCTCAACCTGATGGCGATGCCGCAGGACCTCGACGCGGCGTTCCGCAAGTTCATCCCGCCGTTCGGCGCGGCCGGCAATCCGGTGGACATCACCGGTGGCGAGCCGCCCACGACCTACAAGAACACGATCCGCCTGGGGCTCACGGATCCGCGCATTCATGCGCTGATCCTCGGCTACTGGCACACGATCATCACGCCGCCGATGGTCTTCGCGAACCTGGTCGTCGAGGTCGTCGACGAAATGAAGGCGCAGGGGATCGTCAAGCCGATCGTCGCGTCGCTCGCCGGCGACGTGCAGGTCGAGGAAGCGGCGGAACATCTGTTCCAGCACGGCATTCCAGCCTATCCGTACACGACGGAGATGCCGGTCGCCGTGCTGGGTGCAAAATACAAATGGGCGCGCGGTGCGGGTCTGCTTTGACCGGTGTGACGCGATGCCCGGCAGGAGGAGCGTGGAGTAGCAGGGCAGTTAAGTGGCGCGAGCTCGCGGCGCGGGCCGCGCCGCCGTGGAAATGCGGGCCGCAAGGAGGCGGCCTCGCATCGTCGATCTCAGAATTAGACGCGGTCGATTTTCAACCCGGAGGAGTCATGAGCCATATCCGTCGTCGCGCCGCAGGCGCTGTCCTCGGCGTACTTGCATTTGCCGCCTTATCGTCGGGCCCAGCCGCGGCATGGGAACCGACGAAGCCGATCCAATTCATCGTCCCCGCGGGAACCGGCGGCGGCGCGGACCAGATGGCCCGGTTCATCCAGGGCGTCGTCAGCAAGCACAAGCTCTCGAAGGAGCCCATCATCGTCGTCAACGAGTCGGGCGGCGCCGGTGCGCAGGGCTTCCTCGACGTGAAGGCGGCGAAGGGCGATCCCAACACGATCATCATCACGCTGTCGAACCTGTTCACGACGCCGCTCGCGACGGGCGCGCCGTTCAACTGGAAGGACTTCACGCCCGTGGCGATGCTCGCGCTCGACGAGTTCGTGCTGTGGGTGAACGCCGACAAGCCGTACAAGACGCCGACCGAGTACATCGACGCCGTCAAGGCGAAGCCCAACACGTTCAAGATGGGCGGCACCGGGTCCAAGCAGGAAGACCAGATCATCACCGCGCAGATCGAGCAGAAGACCGGCGCCAAGTTCATCTATATCCCGCTGAAAGGTGGCGGCGACGTCGCCGTGCAGCTCGTCGGCGATCACATCGATTCGTCGGTGAACAATCCGATCGAGGCCGTTGCGCAATGGCGAGCCGACAAGCTCCGGCCGCTCTGCGTGTTCGACAGCAAGCGCATGGACTACAAGACGAAGGTCACGAAGACGATGTCGTGGAATGACATCCCGACGTGCAAGGAGTCGGGGCTCGACGTCGAGTACCTGATGCTGCGCGGCATCTTCATGCCCGGCGGCGTGACGCAGGACCAGGTGAATTTCTACATCGACCTTTTGAAGAAGGTGCGCGAGACGCCCGACTGGAAAGAATTCACCGAGCAGGCGGCGTTCAACCAGTCGTTCATGACCGGGCCGGAATACGTGAAGTGGCTGACCGACGCCGAGGCGATGCACAAGGGCCTGATGGAGAAGGCCGGGTTCTTGGCGAAGAAGTAATCACGACAGTGCGAAAGCGATGACGCGACGGCCGCCTTCCCCGGGCGGCCGTTGCGCGAGACGGGCGCGCAACTCCGCGCACTCCTGGACAGGAGACCTTGCACGTGGATGAAGCAGGCGGAAACGGCAACGACAGCCGCAGCGTCGTCTCGACGCGCACGATGGAGGCGGTGGTCGCCGCGCTGCTGTTCCTCTTCGGCGCGACCTTCGTCTACCAGAGTTACAGGCTCGGCTTCGGCTGGGCGACGGAGGGTCCGCAGTCGGGCTTCTTCCCGTTCTACGTATCGCTGATCATCTGCCTCGGCAGTCTCGTCGTCTTCGTGAACGCGCTGCGCGGCAAGGCCGGCCGCTCCGACGAGGCGTTCGTCGAGCATGGGCAGCTCAAGAAGGTATTGCAGGTCCTGATCCCGGCGGCGGTGTATGTGCTAGGCGTGCAGCTCATC
>Ga0310810_10003961_pt1 | contig 16291 bp, 10 predicted proteins | sample NCmetagenome_FD_207641 | JGI IMG/M metagenome (GOLD analysis project Ga0310810, IMG submission 207641) | Soil microbial communities from experimental microcosm in Duke University, North Carolina, United States - NC | ecosystem: Engineered > Artificial ecosystem > Soil microcosm > Unclassified ... | reverse complement strand
TGCACCGGCGAGTACCGCGTTGACATACTCCGGGGTGCCGAATGCCGGTGAGCCGCTGCGCATATCGACGTTTGAAGTGAATCCGCCCATGACGCAGGGTGCGCCCGGGCGCACCAGCTGGCACAGCGCGATCACCCCGAGAGCCTCTGCGGTCTGCTGTACCAGCGCCCCGGCGAGCGTCACCGGCGCCATCGCCCCCATCAGCGTGAATGGAGTGATCACCACGCACTGGCCGTGACGGGCCATGATCATGATGTTGTCGAGAATCTCCTCATCCACGCGCCGTGGCGAATTGACGTTGGTCACGGTCATCAGGGTCGGCCGCTCCGCAAGCGCCTCGACCGTGCAGCCGTGCTCGAGCGCGGACATGGCGATGGCGTCCTGCGCTTGCACGCCGCCGATGCCCCGCGCTGCCCAGACGATGTCCGCACACTCGATGTGCGCCTGATAGGTGAGGAGATGGCGGATCGGCACCGGCACATCGACGGGCTCGACCACGATACCGCCCTGCCAGTGCAGCACGCCGAGCGCATGGGTGAGCCTGAGAATGTTGCGGAACGCCTCGATGTCGCCGTAGCGCCGGCCGCCTTCCAGGTCGCGTATGTTGGGTGCCCCGTTCACGGGCCCGAAGTTGACGACGTTGTCGCCGACGTGGAGGTGTCGCGCAGGGTTACGGGCGTGCAGCACGAAGCGCTCGGGCGCATGGGACAACTGAGCCTCGATGAGGTCGCGTCCCAGGCGGACTATCTGCGTCGGCTCATCCACCAGCGCACCGGCACGCCGGTACACCTCGCGCGCGGCGGCGCTGCGCACTTCGAGTCCCGCCTCCTCCAGCACGCGGTAAGCGGCCGCGAGTATGCGTTCGAGCTGCTCGGCGCTCAGGACTTCCAGCGGTGCCCAGCGGTTCGCGAGGCGCGGTAATGGCGCGAGCGATGGCCCGCCGGCGCGCGCCGCTCGAGCCCGATCGCGCCGTCGCGCGGGTGCGGCGTCGCTCGTCATGCTGCCGATTGTACTCTGCTGCCGCCTAGGTGCCGCCGGCGGCAGGCGGCTCGTGTTCGCGATGGTAACGGTGGATTGCCCAGAGATAACTTTCCATCAAAGAATCCTTGCCAAGCTCCGCCAGCACCGCCTGGCGTCGCCGCGGGGAGCTGATGCACGAGAGCTGGGCGCGGGCATGGGAGAAATGATTCAGCTGATTGCGGTACTGCCACAGCAGCTCCCGCGTGGCCATCTTGTCCTGGTGCAGCTGCCAGACGCCGAGCAGCACCGCCATCGCGCCCATGGAGAAGGTCAGCATGTTTCGCAGCGGCACGCCGAGGCCGGTGTCGATGCGACGCAGGCTCTCGCCGAAGACGAACAGCACCGAGATCACCAGCAGGATGGCCACGAACAGTGTCTGCCTGAGCCGTTTCACGCGGCGCTCGCTCCTTTCGAGGCGCGCCACCTTGCGAGTGAAGTACGCGTGCTGATCCTCGATCCAGGCCTGCTCGACGCCGCACTCATCGAGAGTATCGGTTTCCGCAGCGCCCGCGTCCCGCACATCCGGAGGCTCGATGCCCTTGAGCACGAAGGCGATCCAGCCGAAGCCGCGAAAGCGGTCGATGCCGGAGAGTGACAGCACCTCCGCCGCATCCACGCCCCGCTCCGCACCGCCGAGGCGCAGATAGAAGCGCGCACGCAGTGTTTCGGCAAGCGCGCGGTAGGTCAGGTGCTTGCCGAACCAGCGCCGACCCTGCAGCACGTGGTACACGCCCAGACTGGTCAACAGAGTCAGCGCGTATCCCATCAGCAGAATGCGCGACTCGGTGAGCTTCTCGTAGACGAGGTACGCGAGTCCCATCGCGAGCGCCATCACTGCAAAGAGCCCGAACAGGCGGTCCGAGTGACGCTGGAAGTAGACCGCGAGTGTGTCGGCCTTGCCATACTGCTCGTCGATGTCCGCCAACAGGCGCCGTTCGGCCACCGGCAGCCGCACCGGCAGTGCGCTCAGGAGCGAGTGCGCCGGAGGCAAACGTCCCGCTTCGGTCAGCTCGCGGAACTCGACGTTGTAGCTGTTGAGCTCGCTGAGCTGACGCCGCAGGAGCGAGGGCATCGTGTACACCATCTGCAGAGTCTTGTCGCCCGTGGCCAGCAGGAAGCAGGGAGCCCGGGACTCCCACGGCGTGCCGCTGCTGCGTGCGGTGGGGGTCCAGTAGACCAGCCGCTCGGCGGCGTCGGTGTCCGGCGGGGCGTCGAGAAATTCGAGCGACTCGGGACCGGGGTGCGAATCGTTGCGTACGCCGAGAAAGCGCAACACGGTGTCCGCCGTACCACCAGCGAGCTGCGAGACCTGGCCGTCCCACAGCGCGAGCAGCAGGCTGCTGCGGCGAATGAGTGTGCTCGTGAGGTTGGCGTACATGGCATCGCGTTGCTCGGGCGAGGAGGGTGTGCCCGCTTCGGTCCCTGCCGGTGCGGCCAACTCGATGCAGCGCACCTCCGGATGACGCAGCAGCTCCCGCAGGCGCGTGAGCGTGTCTCGGTCGAAGTCGCTCGCATACTGTGCCAGCGGCATCGGCAGCACGGCCTCGACGTTGACGCCGAGCGCCAGAGCAGTTTCCACTACCAGGAGATCCGCGCCCTGCGCCATGCCGACGATGAGATGCAGCTCGGTGTCGGGCAGATACTCCTTGAGCTCCCGCACGAAGCTCGCAACGGCTTCTCGCACCTGCGGCAGCTGCTCCGGGTCGAGATCGCGATGCCCCGATACGCCCATCATGAACGGGGAATTGGCGATCACGCTGGAGTGGGCTACATCCAAAAAGCACCGGAAGCTCGAGTGATCCTGCGGTCATTGTGCGGGCGCCGTTGCCTCGCCACAATGCTGTGATCGGGGATTGCACTGCTCTGGTGCGTCATGAGCTCGGCAGCCGTTCCGGTAACCACCGCGCAGGTCGCTGCCTACCAGGCTGATGGCGCGGTGGTGTTGCGGCAGCTGCTCACCCCGGAAGAGCTCGAGATACTCCAGGCCGGGATCGAGGAGAACCTCGCGCATCCGAGCCCGCGCGCCAAGGTCGCGAGCGAGCGGGACGATCCGGGGTGGTTCATCGAGGATTTCTGCTGCTGGCAGCAGAATGCGCACTACCGGCGTGTGATCTTCCAATCCGCGCTCGCGCGGGCGGGGGCTGCGCTGATGCGCAGTCGCAGCGCGCGCCTCTACCACGACCACATGCTGACCAAGGAGCCCGGCACGCGCCAGCGCACACCCTGGCACCAGGACCAGCCCTACTACAACATCAGCGGCCGCCAGAACTGCAGCTTCTGGATTCCGGTCGATCCGGTGAGTCGTGAGTCGACACTCGAGTTCGTCGCCGCCTCGCACTTAGGTCCCTGGCTGATGCCCCGCTCGTTCCGCGATGCCCAGGCGCGCTGGTTTCCCGAGGGCAGTCTCGCTGATCTTCCAGACGTCGATTCCAATCGCGAGGCCTTCCGGATCCTCGGCTGGCAGCTCGAGCCCGGCGATGCGGTGTGCTTTCACATGCTGACCCTGCACGCGGCGGGCGGGGTGGGCAGCGGGCGGCGGCGACGAGTCTTCTCGGTGCGTCTGCTCGGGGATGATATTCGACACGCCCCACGCCGCTGGCCGACCTCGCCGGAGTTTTCAGGTCTCGATGCGGAGCTGCCCGCGGGCGCGCCCATGGAGCATGCGCTCTTCCCGGTGCTGTGGCAGGAGTGAGCCAGCGTCCGCGCCGCGCGGTTCTCGCCTGCACAGCACGGCGCGCGTTCGCTCGACGCGCTCGCTTTCTAGCCGGGATGCTGCTGCGTTGCCGCCCGGTGGGTAGGGTCGACCACCCGCACTGACTGGCCCGCCGCGAGCCGCTCTCCGCCGCGAACCACGAGCCGGTCGCCCGCGGCGAGCGGACCGTGGACCTCGACGACATCGGCGATACCGGGCCCCGGGGTCACATCGAGCTCCTCGACAGTGTCGCTACGCGTGAGCCGCAGCACGTAGGCATGGTTCTGACGGATCACGAGCGCATCCCGGGGCACGGTGACGGCGGTGCGCATGGCAGCGGAGGGCAGGCTTACCTCGATGGGTGTTCCGACCAGCCACTCGCGGCTCGCCACCGTGACGCGCACCTCGAACTGCCGGGAGCGATCGTCTCCTACCGGGACGACAGTACGCACGCGGCCGCTTTTTTCGGTCCCGTGATCGCGCACCGTGACGCTCTGTCCCGCGTGGACATTACCGGCGAGGCTGAGTGCCGCGGTCGCGCGTGCCTCGATGTCGCTCGTATTGACGAGGCGCACGGCCGCAGCGCCCGTCTGCAGGTACTCGCCGCGCTGGATGAAGCGCTCGGTCACGACCCCCGGGAAGGGTGCGCGAATCACCGATTGGTCGATGTCGTACTGCACCTGGCGCAGCTGAGCCTCGACGCGTGTCAGATCGTCGGTCGACATCTCGCGCTGCGCGCGGGCGTCCTCGAGCTGGCTGGCACTGAGCGCCTGGGTGGCAGCGAGGCGGTTGAAGCGATCGAGCTGCGAGCTGTTGAACTGCTGCTGCGCGCGCGCCCGCGCCACCTGTGCGCGCAGGTCCTCGAGCTGCAGCCGCAGCACGGTGTCATCGAGCCGCGCGATAGCTTCGCCCTGCGTGACCTGCGCACCCACCTCCGCGATCCACACCACGCGACCGGCGATGATGCTGGCGATGCGCGCATCGGAGCGGCTGACGATCGAGCCCGGAATCCAGCTCTCGACCGTCACCGGCCGCACACTCACCGTGCCGACCTCGACTACCGGACGCTCTGCCGGCGCAGCGGAATCTGCGGCACCGGCGCCGAGAGCAGCGGCTGTCAGAAGTGACGTGTAACGAGCGGCTCTCACGGTGCGGCAGGGGACGCGAGCGCTGGCGCCGCGCTTACCGCGGCAGCGCTGCGACGCGGCGCGAGCAGCCGCATCAGAGCCGGTATCAGTACCAGACTGAAGGCGAGACTCAGTATCACGCCTCCGATGTTCACCGCCGCGAGGCCGCGATAGATGACGCTGCCGGGGCCCGGGTTCACCGCCATGGGCAGCGCACCGAGCGCGCCGGTGAGGGTGCTCGCGAGAATGGCCCGCAGGCGCTGCTGCAGACCGGCGCGGATGCCCTGCTCGAGGGTGGCGCCCTCGCTTTCGACACTGCGTACCGCGGCGACGAGCAGAATGGCGTGATTGATGATCACCCCGATCATCATGACGAAGCCGATCATCGAGAGCAGATCGAGCGCCTGGAACTTGACCAGGTCCAGTATGCGTAGACCCAGCACTCCACCCACCAGCGCGAGAGGCACTGTGAGCAGCACGATGACACTGTCGCGCAGCGAGCGGAACAGCACCGTCATCAGCAGCAACAGCACGATAAGTGCCATGACGAACACGCGACTCATCGCGGCCAGCGTGCGGCTGAGGCCGTCGGCGCTGCCTGCGAGACTCATGGCGCCATCGGCAGGCATGTGCAGGCGCAGCTGCGGCAGCACCTGCGTGTCGATAATCTGCAGGACCCTCTCCAGCGAGAGCGTCGGTGGCGGGTCAATGGTAAGAGTCACCGCGCGGCGATGGTTGAGGCGCCGGATAGCCGGTGGTCCGGGCTCGGTCGAGAGCTGCACCAGGTCCCCGAGCCGCACTACGAGGCCTGAAGGGGTCATGAGCGGGGCGTTGGAGAGGTCCTCGGGCGTCGCGCCACCGCTCGAGCGCAGCATGATAGGCAGCCGCGACTTGCCATCGAAGTACTCACCCAGCCACGCGCCCTCACCGACAGCGCGCACCACGGTGCCGAGTGTCGCGCGATCCCAGCCGACCTCGGCGATGCGGCGGTCATCCGGCGCGGCATGGAGCTCGAGCGCGACATCCTCGGGGTTCGGAAAGCTCTGTACGGCCGCTCCCGGAAAAACCTTCTCGAGCAGTGCACGCCCTTCCACCGCCAGGCGGTTGAGTGCCGCCGTATCTTCGCTCTGCAGGTGAATGGCGACCGAACGCACCGAGCCACCGACGCCGCCGAACAGATCTCCTTCGACGGTGAACACGCGCGTGTCGGGCAGCCCGGCGGTGATGTTGTCGCGCACCAGCCGCTCGAGCTCGCCGATGCGCGTCTCATCGATGACTCGCGCACCAATCGTGCCGCCGCCCGGCCAGGTGAGGATGTACCAGTTCTTCAGATGCGGCTCGAGTCTGCCGTCCATGTACGGCTTCATTCGCTCAAGGAGCGTCGGCAACAGCTCGCGATTGACTCCTTCCGGGCTCATGCCCGGCGGGAAGTCGAAGAACGAGTCGATGGCGGCGCGCTTGACCGGCGGCAGGTAGTCGAGCGGCGGCAGCAACCACCACGCGAGCAGCAGTGGCACGACCAGGAGCCCGGCTACCCATCCAAGCTGCTGTGCGCGTGAGTTGGTTGCCCGCAGGATCCAGCCGGTGAGCCAGGGCCACCCCTGGCCGTAACCGGTCGGACGCATGGGGCGCCGGAGTGCAAAGCCGAGCGCTGCCGGCAACAGCGTAAGCGCCGCGACGATCGAGATGGCGACGGCAATCGAGATAGTGAGCGCGAGATCGCCGAAGAGCTGACCTTCGACGTCCTTGAGGAATAGCACGGGCACAAAGACCGCGACTGTCGTTGCCGTCGAGGCGAGCAGCGCGCCAGCGACTTGCCGCGCGCCCCTGCGGCAGGCCTCATCGAGAGGGACGCCTTCCTCGCGCAGGCGCACCACGTTTCCCGAAACGACGATGGCCCCCTCAACCACCATGCCGACCGCGAAGGCAAGACCCGCGAGCGAGATGACGTTGAGACTGCGCCCGAAGAGATCCAGCACCACGAAGGTGGCGCACAGGCACACCGGGATGGTCGCCGCAATCAGCAACGTCACGCGCCACTCGCGCATGAACCACCAGACCACGACGAGCGCCAGTAACGCGCCCACGATGAGGTTCTCGGTGAGCAGGCGCACGGCGCGCCGTATGAAGAGTGAGGCATCGAAGGACTGCTCGATGCCGAGCCCACGCGCCTTGAGTGGACCTTCACGCAGCTCGCCGACGGCCGCCTTCACCTGATCGAGCGCCGCGAGCACGTTGGCACCATTGGCGCGCAGCACCTGAATGCCGAACGCTGGATTGCCGTTCTGGTAGGCGTAGAACTGCCGCGGCGGCGGCGCGACGTCGATGCTGGCCACATCCGCAAGGTGCACGGGGCGGCCATCGCGCCAGCTCAGCACGAGCGATCCGAGCTGCTCCGGTGAGAAGCGTCCGGTGAAGCGCAGCGTGTACTGGCGGCGGCCGACGTCGAGCAGCCCGCCGGAGACATTGTTGGCGCTCGCCGCGCGGTTGGCGATGTCCGGAACGCCGATGCCAAGCGCGGCGGCGCGTGGCAGATCGAGCGTGATGCGCACGTTATCCGGCGGACCGGCATTGACCTCGACCGCTGCGACCCCCGGAATCGATTCGAGCCGCGGCCGTACGGTGTCCTCGATGAAGCGCCGTTGCGCCTCGATCGTTCCGGGTGTGCCCGGGAGCAGCTGCACGAAGAACCAGGTCAGTGTCTCGTTGGTATTGCCGTCGCCGCCGAGTGAGATGGCCGGCCGGTCGGCATCGCGTGGCAGCGGCGGCAACCGGTTCAGCCGTCCGATGACCTCGACCAGAGCGTTTTTCATGTCCGTGCCGATGGCGAAGCGCAGATTGAGCTGCGCCAATTCGGCCTGCGCATTGCCCTCGATCTCCTCGATCCCCGCGAGGCCCTGCATGACGTTCTCGAGCGGCTCGAGGAGCTCGGACTCGACTTCCTCGGGCGAGGCGGTACGCCACCCCATGCGTATCGAGAGTTGGGGGCGGTTGACGTCGGGGAACAGCTGCAGCGGCAGCCTGCTCAGGCTCAGCAGCCCGATCAGGCCGATGAAGACCGAGATGACGACCACCCCGATGGGGCTGCGGCTCGACCAGCTGAGACTTTCCATGGTTCAGATTTCCATGGTTCAAGCCAATGCGCGTGCAAGGGACCCATCCCTGCAAGCTTGGATGCTACTGCCGGCGAGTCGGTTTGAATGGGCATGCGCGCCAGGACGTTCATGGCGTGCGACCAGCGCGTGTCGCCGTGGGACGGAATGACGCGGCACGGCTCGTGGCCGCGCCTCGCGGCCAGTCATGCGCCAGTTTCGGACCTCGATTCATCCGTTCGAGGTCCGAAAACGTCCGTGCTGCCGAAGGTTGCCGCTCTAGAGTCCAACGCCACCAAACGCAGGTCCGCACTCGTGACTCTCACGCCAGCCATGGCACTAGTATTGGGCGTACTCGGTGCGCAGTCCGCCGCCGGCCAACCACGGGAGCCTGCGTACATCGCATACGACACCCAGCCGGTGACAGGAACCAATGCCGGCGCGAATGGCATCAGCAATCTTGGCTGGGCGAGCGGAACATCCACCGTCGGCTCGGGCGATACGCATGCGGCGCTCTGGAGCCCGGGCAACGTCATCGACCTCGGGACGCTCGGCGGCGCGAGCAGCGGCGTGGAGTGGCCAGTCAAGAATAATCATGGACTGATCGTCGGCATCTCCGAGAGCGACATGACGGATCCGCTTGGCGAGGGCGGCTTCTCCTGCGGCGCCTTTCTCGACATGCATGGGCACACCTGCCTGCCGTTCCTGTGGCAGAACGGGGCGCTCAGTGCGCTGCCGCTGTTAGGCGGCAACAACGGCTTTGCGACCGGAATCAACAACGCCGGCCGCGCCGTGGGCTGGGCCGAGACTGCGTTCCACGACCCGACGTGCATCGCCCCGCAGGTGCTGCAGTTCGAGGCCATCGAATGGGGACCAGCGGCGGGCGAGAAGCGCGTGCTGCCGCCGCTGCCTGGAGATTCGACCTCTGCCGCAACGGCTATCAACGACGCTGGCGAAGTGGTGGGCATCTCCGGGGATTGTGGCGTAGCCGTGGGCCGCTTCAGCGCCCGGCATGCGGTGCTGTGGCTGAACGGACACCCCGTGAGGCTGCCGACGCTGGGCGGGCAGGGGTGGAATACGCCGATGGCGATCAACGCCGTGGGCACAGTGGTTGGTTTCTCCGATACTCCCGGAGACGTTGTGAACGGCAAGTTGGCGCCGAACTTCCAGGCGTTCATCTGGAATCACCTCACCGGCATCCGCCAGCTGCCGCGTTTTTCCGATGACGTGCTGAGCGAGGCCACCGGCATCAACGACTTCGGACAAGTGGTGGGCACCTCCTTCCCGGCCGCGGGTGGCTCGCGCATGCTGCTGTGGCAAAACGGCACGGTATACGACGTGAACGAGCTCCTGCCGGCAGACTCGCCGTTGATGATCCTCGCGAGTGGTGACATCAATGATCATGGTGAGATCACCGGCTTTGCCTGCGTGGTGAGCGGCAACGCCTGCGGCAATGAAGTACACGCGTTCGTGGCCATCCCTGCGCCATCATCCGGCCAGGATGCGCAGCGACGCACGGCTGAGCGCCACGTGCTCGTACCGCAGCAGCTGCAGGAGCGGTTGCGGCAGCTGCATCGCTCAGCGCTCATGCCGGCGGTGCAGCCACCGCCCTGACGTCAACATCTGCGACTGCGGGGAGCGCACGGGCCGCCGCGAGCCCACAGCGGCGGCCTGTTTTGGATGTCAGCTCTGCGTGTGGTATGTGTCTCCCGCGATGGTGAACCAAATGGTTAACTATCGACCGAGGCACATATGCGCGCTCCGGAAACTGGGCGGCCAAAGACCCTTTCGATACAATTCGCCGGCAACCCGTGCCTGGGTGGCGAAACTGGTAGACGCAAGGGACTTGAGCAAGTTGAGCACCCGGTTCGGAAACGGCCGGCGTGAATGGGGTCAAAGTCGGTGGAACAGCAGCACGTCACGGTGGCTGCAATACCGAGCTAAGCCTTGGTTCGGCAGCGCTGCCAGCAAGGAAAGTGTAGAGACTTGACGGCCCCTGCCTAATCCGTGTTGCGGGACGAGCGCTGCGGGATGGCAAAGGTAAAGTCCAGACCACAAATGCATGGCGTCGGCCTGCAGCAGCGAAAGCTGCAGTGGTAAGAAAATCCCTTGGGGGAAACCCCGTGCCGGTTCGATTCCGGCCCCAGGCACCAAATCGCCTTCCGCACCGGCGCCTTTCAGGTTTCCTGAAACCAGCCGCAGTGCGATTGATACCTATGGACTCTTACAACGCCGGACGCTGAAGTGCCGTCAGTGCGGCACGCAAGGATCTTGCGGAAGAGGGCTGCTTCGATTCTTGTGCCTCGCCCACCAGGGTCAGGAACATGCGCCACAAACGAGTCATCGTCACGCAGTACGGCGGCCCGGAAGTCATCACCGTTGTCGAAGAAGACGCTCCCGTCCCGAAGGCAGGCGAGCTAAGGGTGAAGGTGTTGGCGGCGGGTGTCAGCCTGCCAGACATCCTGGCGCGCGAGGGCGTGCATCCCGAGACCCCGCGCGTCCCCTTCACACCGGGGTGGGACCTCGTGGGAACTGTCGATCAACTGGGCGAAGGCGCTAGGGACTTCGAACTTGGCGAGAGAGTCGCTGCCATGCCCATCCACGGCTGCTACGCGCAGTACGTGTGCCTGCCCCAACGCAAGCTGGTCCCGGTGCCCGTTGGACCGGACGCGCCTGAGGCCGTCGCTGTAGTGTTGAACTACGTTACCGCCTATCAGATGCTGCATCGATCAGCGAAGGCTCATGCGGGTCAGCGTATGTTGATCCACGGGGCCGCCGGTGGTGTCGGCTCTGCGATGTTGCAGTTGGCAAAGCTGGCCGGCATCGAGATGTACGGAACGTGCTCGGCACAGGGGACCGCCGTGGTCCGGAAACTGGGTGCGATCCCCATCGAGTACAAGCGTGCGGACTTCGTGAAGGAGATTCGTCGCCTTACGGGTGACGGGGTCGACGTAGTGTTCGACGGCATCGGGGGAGATAATCTCTGGCGCTCACGCGACGCTCTGCGTGACGGTGGCCGTGTGGTCAGCTACGGCTTTCAGTCGAAAATGCGCGGTGGACGCATGGCTGTCCGCAGCGAAGGGCGTCATCCCATTCGCGAGTCCGCTGAATTGGGTAGCTTCATCGTGCGCAACTTGTTCAAGGCCGGCCGAAAGAGCATGGTGCCCTACAGCATACAATGGTTTATGCGCTTCGCACCGGCGTGGTTCCACCAGGACCTGCTGACGCTGCTGGAGTTGCTCAAAGAAGGCAAGATCAAGCCCCTGATCGCGCAACGGTTGCCGCTCGAAGAGGCGCGCCGCGCGCATGAGTTGCTTGGTGAGGGTGGAGTACTCGGCAAGATTGTCTTGTTGCCGAATGGACAGCACGCTCGCTGACGGCAGTTGGGCAGGGGAAACCCGTCAGTGCAGCTTGCGCCGGCTCCTAACAGCCATGCCAACGAGAGCCAGGGCCAAAAGTGACAAGGTCCCGGGTTCCGGGACGCTCGCTCCTCCCCCTTTGCCGAAGAGCAGAAACGTCGGGCCAGCGAGTCCCCCCGTGCCCGATGGCACGAAGTCGCTCATACAAGCGCCCGTGCTGCCATTGAATTCGAAGATGTCTCCCGAGCCAAAGCTGCCCACAAACAAATTACCATTCGGCCCAAAGGTGAGGTCGCGTGGAAAAGCAAGTGCGCTGCAAGCACCCGTTGCCGACGCAAACACGCCGATAAAGGCGCCGGTCGTGCCGTTGTACTCCAAAATCTGGTTCGTGCCGAAACTCGCTACAAATAGATTGCCGTCAGGACCAAAGGCCACGCCGCGCGCGCTCTTCAGGCCGCCGCTGTCCGTAGCCACGAACGTGCCCAGGAAAGCGCCGGTCGTGCCGTTGAATTTTAGAACGTCATCGCCGTCGCCACCCGCCACGTAGATGCTCTTGTCGGGCCCGAGGGTAATACCTTCGGGATCCATGAGGATGCCGCCCGCGTCAACTGAAGTTATGACTGCGCCGGTCGTGCCGTTGAGGACGGTTAATGCACCAGGATCGCTGGAGCTTACGACGAAAAGGTTCCCTGTGGGACCGAAGGCGAGGCCTGCGGCATCACCGACGGACGCGAACGTGCTGTTAATAACAGAACCCGTGGTGCCATTCAGGCGAAGCACGGTGTCGGTATTAGAATTCGTGGCATAGAAATTTCCATCCGGTCCGAAAGCGCCTCCAAGAGGAAAACTAATAGCAGGACCAAACGTCCCGATGAATGCGCCGCTGGTTGCGTTGTATTCGAGGATGTCTCCGGAGCCGGAGAAGTTCCCGACGAAAAGATCGTCGTCCGCCAAGCAGGAGGCAGGAAATCCCCAAATTCCAATGGCCAGGCACACTAGCGCCATCATCGCGCGTTGGTAAACCTTTCCGGTCCGCGGTAGAGCCATGGGAACCTCCTGTATTTTTGAATGTGAAAGTGAAGCGGCCCTCTTTCTAAGAGACAGAATGCCTTCGCTACTCAGCTTCTGCGCAACACAGGTTATGCCTGCGTCCAGGTCACAACAAGGGCAGGGCCCCGTTGCTTCGCCCCTGAATTCGCTTGCCGGGCGACCTCAAAGCGAGACCTCTGGCGGAAGTGTACTGCAGACACGAGCTGGCCGATCAAGCCCAGTGGCGGCTGAGTAGCACATCGTGAACGGCGCGATGGGCTTGATCGATCGCTTCGTTCGTGAAGGCCGCAGCGCCGGCATCGCAGTTAGCGATGCTGATGCGCCCGAAACGCTGACGCCCGATGATGTGAGGATAGTCGGTGTCCGCAAACGGGGGATCGGCGAGGGTGTCATAGGTGTAGGCATAACCGTGCGGCCAGCGATTCACGGTGATAGCGAGGATATCCCGCGGTGCATCGAAGCCCCCGCGCCCTAATACCCGCTGCAACTGCGCACGCACCTCCTGCTCGATGCGCTCGAATGGCGTAACTAACATTTCCTTACGCCCGAGCGCCTGCTGAGTTTTACGGGGCAGCCCTGGGTGGTTGGGGTTGCGCTCGAGGTGCACGACGATCGGCTCATCCGGAGAGGCCGAAAAGTGGTAACCGCCGATAGAAACCGGAGGCAACAGGCCCAGATCAGTGTGGTAGGCATTGGGCGCCGATACGCTGTGGACCCCGAGCTTTACCCAGGGGCGCCAGTTGCGCAGGAGTACGTTCGTATATTGCATCGGCACTTTGGAAGCATAAGCAAGCGCGGACTTCTGCTGCTCCGGTAGTCCTGGCACCAGGAAGCGGATGATGTTGTTATTGCATGCCAGCACGACATTGTGACCCCGCACACGGGCGACCCGCCCGCGGCGCGAATAGAAGATCTGCACGGAGCGGCTGGAGTCCGGAGGACCCTCATGCTCGACGCGCACCACGGTGCTGCGCAATCGAATCCGCGTCGGGCTATCGGTGTGATCGAGTTTGTCGTAGTCGACGAGTGCCAGTGCGACCGACTGCATGTCGAGCAGGCCATTGTTCCAAGCCAGGGGTACCAGCCTGTTGACCAACAGACGTGCGATCGTCGAGTTGCCGTCCGGAAAGTGAAAGAAGAAACGTGGATCGGGAAACGGCTCACCATCGATCTTCATGGCGGCGAAGCCCGGGCTGCCGTACAGGCTCGCTTCATAAGCGGGGCAGGTATCGATACGTTTGTTATTCCGAAAGGCCAATCCTGCAAAATACGGAAGCGCATCTTTGCGCAGTCGCACATGCTCGAGGAGAAAGGTCGCGTAGCTGATACCTTTCAGCAGTGCCGCCTTGGCGACCGGATCGAGGGCCGGCAGGTAGTCGACCGCCGCGGTGTGGACACGGATCAACTCGGCACGCACCGGTGCCGACAGAGGGGCTTCCGCGAAGAAGCGGGCCCACGTTTTCTCGCCGACCCCCGCGACCAAGCCATCGTCAGCGAAGTGCTCGCGATCAAAGAAGACGCCCCCACTGAGTCCTTGATAAAGGCCCTGATTCAGGTGCCCGGCGTAGCTGCCGACATCAATACCGAGTTCCGTCAGCAGTGCACGAGCGGTGTAGCTGTAGGGGTAGTAGGGAGTGTCGATGTCCTGAGTGCCCCCGTGGGCCAGGTAGACCTTTCCTCCGAATCGAAACTCGTTTCGCTTGGCGTGACCGCCAAAATCGTCATGATTGTCCAGGATCAAAACTCTCGAGTCCGCACCGGCGTAACGCCGGAACAGGTGCGCAGCTGCGAGACCGGAGATTCCGGCGCCGACGACCACGAGGTCGTAGATTTCCCCGGTCTCTTCATCGACAGCGACTCTGCCGCTATAGCCGCCGTCGCGGACCTTGTGAGCCTCCTCGAACGAGCCCGGATATTGACCGCGCAGACCGGTGAGGGCGGGCGGATAGTTTTCGGGTAAGTTGGCGGGACTCAGGGGCAGCTGAGCTGGAAGTGTGGTATCGACCGAGGAGCCCAGTGCGAAAGGAGGTGCGGCCATAACGCCCGCTGCCAGGGCGACGCCACCCAGGAAGTCTCGCCGGGCGATCGGGCGGTCCATGCCGAGGCGCTTACCTTCTTCGCCATTCATGTCTTGCACTAGGGCGGCAACTCACGCGCGTCTTATTGAAGCGTTTGCCTTGCCCATGTCCATGCGGCGATCCGCCATCCGGCAGCAGTCTTATTCAGAACGAGCGTGCCAGTTGCAAGCTCCCTTACACGCTTACCGTTTCGTGTGAACGTGTATGTGATCGGAACCACCGTGTATGCGTGGGCGCCAGAAATCATCAGCTGCTGGGGGCTGCCCACCGTGAAGATTTCCTCGCTGATCCCTTGCTGCAAGTAAGCGTCGTTGTCCTTCTGCCATCTGGAGCACGCGCCTGGACCGTGCCACTCGAAGGGCGGAACATCATCGATGACGGCCGCGTCGTCGGCGCAAACAGCCACAGTCCCGGCTGCGCCGGAACTCCACTGTTTCAAGACCGCCAGAATGTCGTCCCTGTCTGAGGCTAAAGCCGACCCACCAGTCAACACGCCCGCAGCAAGAGCGATGACCACTCGGTTCATTTCGACCTCATCCGACCACGGGCCGGACTACGATCGGCCGTTTTCGCAGCGGCTCTAGCCTCCAAACTGTTTGCTAGCTTTCTTTTCCTTTTTTGCGGCCCGCTTCTCCATCAGGCTCTTAACTGGTTTTTTCTTGGCGTCTTTCCGCGTGTCCCTTGCTTTGGTCATGTCTGGTTTCCCCTTTGTCGCGGTGCTCCGCGCCTGCGACATGCTAACGCGCTTCGTGCACACGCGGAAGTTTTCGACTCAGTGAGGTCGGGCCCGAGCGTTTCGGGGTGCTGAAGCTAGCCATCGCTAGCTTGTATTGCCTTTCCACGTCGTCTTTGTAGGCGCTAATGATGCGTCGCATGTTCACCGTTTCCGAGGCCTCGACATGAAGTCGGAGCCGGTAGCTCAGTAAGAGGACAGTGGTGAGATGATGGCTCTTCCAGTCAACGTCACGGTCTGTGGTCAGCGTGGTGCTCTCGCCCGGACAGTGATTGATATCCAGGCACAATTCGTCCGCATGCCACTGAGCTGATCAATATCGCGCCCCCTCATCCCAATGCCGGAGCGGCTTCATGTTGCGGACGAGTAGATGAGCTTGCGCAGGCTTCGGGCACGGTAGAAGGTATAGCCGAGCAGATTCGTCAGAATGGTCGTGACGCTGATCTTGATGGCAAAGCTCAGTGGGTTTGGGACGTCCACGAAGGGGTAGGCGCTAGTCGACAAACTGAAGGCGACGGCGCAGAAACCGACGACACAAAGCACCTTGACCCATGTTGGAATGCGTTCGCGAAGGAGCTTCGCGCCGAGGAGGGGGATGGCGAACATCGCGAGGTAGGCGACGCCGTACAGGACGTTCGACGCATTGTTCAGCACGGCGAAGGCCTCGGCCGCGCGGACACCCGCCGACGCCAGTACGAGCAGGCCCGCGACAATCAGCGCCGTGACCAGGATGGAGTTGGTGGGCGTGCGGTAGCGCGGATGAAGGCGCGAGAACCAGGACGGAATCAGATGGTCCCAACCGGCGACCATGGGCAGGCGAACCAGACCCGTGAAGATGAAACTGGCTGCCCCGAGAATTCGAATCTGCAGCAGGAGGATGACGAGCCGAGCAAGCCCATTGGCGGTGCCGCTGTTGCCAAACGCGAGGCTGAGCGTCTGCGGAATCGGTGCGATGTAGTTGATGGTGGAGCCGGTGAGCTCGTGGAATGCGAGCACCGATGCGGTACCCAGGGCGAACATGACGAAGATGATCGGTGAGGCGATAAGGATCGAACGGCCGATGTCGCGACTAGGCATCTTCGATTCACCAGCCATGATGGCCACATACTCCAGGCCTGCGGCTGCAAACAGCGTCTGGCC
>Ga0310810_10003960_pt1 | contig 16291 bp, 11 predicted proteins | sample NCmetagenome_FD_207641 | JGI IMG/M metagenome (GOLD analysis project Ga0310810, IMG submission 207641) | Soil microbial communities from experimental microcosm in Duke University, North Carolina, United States - NC | ecosystem: Engineered > Artificial ecosystem > Soil microcosm > Unclassified ... | reverse complement strand
ATGCCGGGGACGCATATCCTGGTCACCGAAGGTTCCGAGGGCATGACGCTCTTCGCAGAAAAAGCCACTCAGCACATCACTTCCACGCCCCGCCAGGTGTTCGATGTCACCGGAGCCGGAGATACCGTGCTGGCCGTGATCGCCATGGCGATGACCGCGGGCGCTTCCTGGACCGAGGCCATGCGGCTTGCTTCGGAGGCGGCCGGCGTTGCGATCGGCCAGATGGGCAGCGTGGCCGTCGGTCTAGAATCCCTGAGATTCTTGGGCGAACGCGCCGACTAGTTCAGAGTGCTGAGAATCGTTCTTCTGCTGGCGCTCGCGCTGCCGGGCCTGCCCGCCCAAACTAAACCCAAAGCGCCTGCGCCCCAGGGTGTTACCGCTCCGCAGGATGTTCAGATTGAAGCGGAAATCCGGGCTCGCCTGGCTAAATCCGTCATCGGCAAGGACGGATTCACTGTCCACGTGCAGGGCGGCGTAGCCTACTGGGACGGAACGACCGAAGTGGTCCAGCACAAGGGCGCGGCTACACGGATGGCCAAATCGGCCGGTGCCAGGAAAGTAGTGAATCAAATCAAGATCGGCGACGCGGCCAAGCAGAAGGCAGCCGGGAACCTGGAGCAGGGCCGCCGCCGCGTCCAGATCAAACGCAGCGAGCCCCGCTAGCCTGCAATCTGGTCCGCCCCCAACGGCCGGTGATAGACTCGAAGTGAGACATGAGTTCACTCTCCCCCAGACTGCAGGTTAGGGTCCAGCAGAAACAGATCCTCACGCCCGGACTGGTGCAGATGGTCAGCCTGCTCCAGCTGAACCGTCTTGAGCTGAAAGACATGATTCAGGCGGAGATCTCCCAGAACCCGGTTCTTGAGGAATCGGGCGAGGGTGGCGAAGAGCTGACGCCTGAAGAGCTGCAGCCCTTGCTCGAAGCCGAGCGAGTAGCCGATCCAGCCGACCAATCGATCCTGGACGTGACCTCCGGTCCCATCGAAGTCGATGTGGCGGACGGCGCCTATACCACGTCGGAGGGTCTCGATTCGGCCACCGTTGCCGCTGCCGAGTTAGTGGAAGTCCCGCTGGGACCCGCAGCCGAACCCGGCACGAACCCCGTCACCCCCGACGCTCCGGAAGCTCCCGCGCAGGCCGATCCGTTCGATGAGATCGACTTCGGCTCCTACTTCGACGACTATCTGGATCCCGGCTACAAGAGTCCGGCGTCTGAAAACGTCGAAAAGCCCTCGTTTGAAACCTTTCTTTCCTCGCCGGTCACCCTTTCCGATCACCTCCATTCGCAGTTAGCCCTGGTCGCCCTCAGCGAAGGCGTTCGCGACGCGGCCGAAGGCGTGGTCGGCAACCTGGACGGGAACGGTTATCTGCTCTCTCTTCCGGAAGAGATGGCCGCCGAGGGTGGCAACTCGTTAGAGGACGTCAAGGAAGCCATTCGCGTGGTGCAGACGCTCGACCCGGCCGGTGTGGCCGCATCCGACCTGCGCGAGTGCCTGCTGCTGCAACTGGAAAGCCGCGGCGCCAAGGACGGCGTGGCGTGGCAGATCGTCTTCGATCACCTGAAACTGGTGGAGACCCGGCAAACCAAGGAGCTGGCGCGGCTGCTCCATCGTCCGCTCGAACACATTCAGGTCGCCCTTGATGTGATCAAGCATCTGGACCCGCGGCCTGGCCTGCGCTACTCCGGGCCGGGGGCTCGCCAGGTGGAGCCGGACGTGTACATTTCCAAGGATGGCGAGGATTATCTCATCCAGGTCAGCGACGACGACGTTCCCCAGCTGCGCCTGAATCCGCAATACCGCCGCATGCTCGATCGCGAGCAGGAGCCTAACCGGGAAGTCCGAAGCTATATCAAAGAGCGTTACGCCTCGGCCATCCAGCTGATGAAGAATATCGAGCAGCGCAAGCAGACCATTCTTAAAGTCTGCCAGTCCATCGTGCGCCGCCAACTGGATTTCCTGGAATACGGCATCGATCATCTGAAACCCATGATGATCAAGGAAATCGCTGAAGAGATCGGCGTGCACCCGTCCACCGTCAGCCGCGCGGTTTCGAGCAAGTACGCGCACACGCCGCAGGGTGTTTTCGAGCTGCGTTACTTTTTCTCCGAGGCCGTTCAGGGCCCCGGCGGCGGCGCCACGCCGCTGCTGATTCTGAAGCGCAGGGTCAAGAAGATGATTGAGGAGGAAGATCCCATGCATCCGCTGACCGACGAACAGATCACCGAACGTCTGCAAGGGGAAGGTATCGAAGTCACTCGGCGCACTGTCGCCAAGTACCGCGAGGATATGCGCATCCCGTCCACGCACCAGCGGCGGGTTCGCTCATAAAATCCCTTATGAAAATCACCTACCGGGGAATGCCCCACGTACTGCCGACGAAGGTCCAGCAAAAACTGGATGGCAAGTTCGCGAAGATCGCTAAGCTGCTGGACGGACGGGGGGAGCGGGAAGCCCACGTCATGGTCACCCAGGAGCGGCGGATGTGCTGTGCCGAAGTCACCTTGCAGTTTCACGATCATAAGCTGGTCGGCAAGGGTTCGGACGCGGACTTGTTCACCGCGCTCTCGGTGGCGCTTGAGAAGCTGGATGCCCAGGCGGTGAAGCAGCGGGCCAAGTGGCGCGCGACCCATCGCCGCACGGATGGGAGTGGCCGGCCTCCCGAGATCCCGGCCGAAGCCGCTAAATCCAGCGGCAAGGAGGCGCCCTCGAAACGCGTTTTTCGCGTGAACGGCCAGCGCCGGCGTAAGCCCATGACGCTCGACGAGGCCATGCTCGAAATGGACACGGATCGCGACTATGTCGTGTATCGAGATGCGGATCGCAATCGCACCGGCGAAGGAGTCTCCATATTGGTCCGCCGGCGCGACGGGCACTTTGACTTGATCGAAGCTTAAAGCGATGCCGGCATCCACTCCGCGCCCTCCGCGCCCCCCGCGAAAGGTGGATCAGACCGAGCTGGTCATCATCACCGGTCTGAGCGGATCCGGCAAGGGCACTGTGCTCAAGGCACTCGAGGATCTGGGCTACTACTCGGTGGACAACCTGCCCATCGACCTGATTCCGAAATTCGCCGAGCTGACCAAGAACGCGCCCAGCATCCGCCGCGCGGCTCTGGTGGTCGACATCCGCGAGGGTAGCGCGCTGGAGAAATTTCCCGCATTGTTCAAGCGTATCCGCCGCCTGGTGCCCACCAGGCTGGTTTTCCTGGACGCCGATGACGCTGTCCTGATCCGGCGTTTCAGCGAAACCCGGCGTCCTCACCCTCTGGGGACGGGGCAAAGCGTGGCCGCCAGCGTTCGCCGCGAGCGCGAGCGCCTCAAACCCATTCGCGCGCTGGCCGAGCCTATCATTAACACCAGCAAGTTCAACGTGCATGAGCTGCGTGAGACGATTCATTCCACTTTTGGCACCAAAACTCCCGGCACCTCCGGCATTCTGGTGCACATCACCAGTTTCGGGTACCGCCACGGGGTTCCGGCGGATAGTGATCTGGTGTTCGATGTGCGCTTCCTGCCCAATCCCAACTACATTCCGGCGTTCAAGAAATTGACCGGCAAGAATCCCAGCGTGGCTCGCTACATCCGGTCGTTCCCGCAATCTCAGGAGTTCATCGAGCGCATCTCCGAACTCCTGATCTACCTGCTGCCGCACTATATCGAGGAAGGCAAAAGCTATCTCACTATTTCGTTTGGCTGTACCGGCGGGCATCATCGCAGCGTGATGATCGCCCACGAGCTTCGCAAGCGGCTGAGCCAAGCGGGTTATCGCGTCAAGGAAACGCATCGCGACGTTAGCAAAAAGATCTGATCGCGAGTGGTTAGAGACGAACGGCACCGGCGCCTTCGCCATGGGCACGGTCGCCGGGCTTAACACCAGGCGCTACCACGCACTGCTGGTCGCATCCCTACGACCTCCCGCGGAGCGCTACGTGCTGCTTTCCCGCGTCGAGGAAGAGGTCACCATCGGCGACCGCACCTTTGCCCTGGGTACCTGCCAGTATCCCGGCAACCTTGTGAAGGGCGACTCCGAGCTGCTGGAGGAGTTTCTCGCCGATCCCTGCGCGACCTGGCGCTACAGACTTCCTTACAAGTTGGGCGGCGTCACCTTCGAGCGGCAAGTCTACCTGGTCCCGGGCCGCCAAGCCGCGGTGGTGCGCTATCGCAGCGACTATGCGCTGACACTGCGAATCCGGCCCTTTCTGGCCTATCGCGACTATCACTCGCTGAGGCATGCCGATTCGTCCCCTTATGCGGGACTGCCGCCTCTAGAAATACGATCTCCATCCCCCCTCACGCCAGATCCGAAGTGGTATTACAACATCGAGTATCTGGCCGAGCTCGACCGCGGCCTGGATTTCCGCGAGGATCTGTTCACGCCCGGCGTTTTGACCGTCCCGCTCCATGCCGGTGATTGGACGGCGCTCTGCGCTTCGATCGACGGCACGGACGCAACCGATCCGCCTTCCCGGAAACGTGATCCTTTCCTCGTCCGTCGAGCCGATGGCAAACCGACCATCATCGCCGGCTATCCCTGGTTCACCGACTGGGGCCGCGACACCATGATCAGTCTCCCCGGCCTGTTAATCACACCGGGACGCCTCAATGAAGCCCGGGAAATTCTGGAAGGCTTCCTCCAGTTCCGCAACCAGGGGATTATTCCCAACCGTTTTCCCGATGCCGGTGAAACGCCCGAGTACAACACGGCCGACGCGACCCTGTGGATGTTCCAGGCCATGCGTTCCTGGCTTGCCGGCGGCGGCGATCCGGCCTTTCTTCGCGACGTATTCTATCCCGCCGCGAAAGAGATCATCGACTGGCACCAGCGCGGCACCTGGTACAACATCGCTGTCGATCCGGCGGATAACCTCCTAGTTGGGGGGGCGCGAAACACCCAGCTAACCTGGATGGATACTAAATTCACTCCGCGCCGAGGCAAACCCGTCGAAATCAACGCTCTCTGGCACGCGGCGCTATGTCTTATGGCAGATTGGGGCGAGAGATTGCATGACCCCGCGGCAGCAGGTTATCGAGCCGAAGCCAGCCGCGTCCGCGACAGTTTTCGAGCTGCCTTCTGGAATCCCCGACGCCAGTGCTTGTACGATGTCCTGACTCCTGAAGGTCCGGATGCCAGACTCCGTCCCAACCAGATCTTTGCGGCGAGCCTCCCGTTCGAGCTCCTGGAACGGGACCGGCAGCAAGCCGTGGTCCGCATCATCGAGCGCGAATTGCTGACGTCCGTAGGCCTGCGCACACTGGAACGTTCCGATCCCGATTACCAGACGCACTACCGGGGCTCGCCGCTCGAGCGTGATGCGGCCTATCATCAAGGCACCGTGTGGCCCTGGTTGATCGGCCCGTTCATCGACGCCTATCTAACGGCCTTCGGAAGGACCCCTGAGACCCTGGCCTATTGCCGGGACTTAATCGTGAAACTGGAGGCGGAAGCGGCCCAAGCCGGCTGCGTCGGGTCCATCGCTGAAATATACGACGCCGAGATTTACGCCGGGGATGAGCCTCGCTGTCCAAGGGGTTGCCCGGCGCAGGCCTGGAGTGTGGCTGAAGTAGCTCGGGTCAAAGCAGGTTACGCTTGGGATTCCTGATCCCAGCAGTGCAGACACAGAGTAGCCAAGGGTGTCTCTGCCAGCACGTCTGGCTCGATTCCCCCGCCGCAACCCGTGCACCTTCCGTAAGTGCCTTTATCGAGCCGGATGAGCGCGTTGGAAATGTTCTCGAAATGTCCGAACTCCCGCTGGTCCACCTCGAAGAACTGGATTTTCACATTTCCGTCCAAGGCGCCGTCCAGCGGCACGACGTGGGTGTTCGGCGCTTTTTTCAGGCCAAGCTCTTCTACTGCCTGTGAAAGATTCACCAGCAGACGTTTTCGCGGCAAGCTAGGGCTGCGAAGGGCCACGAAAGCAGTATGGAGGTGTTTGACTACGCTTAGATACTAGGTTGAACCCTAGGCGTTGTCGAAGCTCAGGCGGCCGCGATTCCGTGGTCGATGGCGTAGCGGGTAAGTCCGGCCGGCGTATGGATATCCAACTCGGTCATAATACGGGTTTTGTGAAATTCCACGGTTTTCACGGAAATCTTGAGAAGTTGTGCGATTTCTTTATTCTGGTAGCCCTCAGCCACCAGCCGCAGTATTTCCAATTGCCGCAACGTAAGCCGCTTCCCATTCTTAGACGCGGCCGGCGTCCCTGATCCGACCAGGGGAGTCACATACGTGCGCCCATCCAGCACCTGTTTGATGGCAGTCAGCAGTTCCGCTGCCGCGGCGCGCTTGGAGACATAGCCTCTTACACCCACGCGGAACGCTTCGCTCACATAGGCCTGCTCCGAATGCACGGATAGAACAATGAACTTCGCAGTGGGGAGCGTCTTGCCGATGATCTGAGCCGCGGCCAGACCGTTCATTTCGGGCATGGAGATATCCACCACGATAATGTCCGGCCGAAGCTGCTGCGCGGCTGTGATCAGGGCTTTGCCGTCGGCCACGGTTCCGACGACGTCATATTTACTTTCGAGAAGACGGCGAACGCCATCGAGAAACAGTGGATGATCGTCCGCGAGCAGGAGGCTGGGCCGGCGAGGCATGTGCTTCCGATTCTAGCGCCTTGCCCACTTTGCGGGGGATCGGTATGTGAACGTCGATCCGAACGCCCGTCCCCGGCGTTGTTCTCAGCGAGAATTCGCCGCCAGCCTGACGCACCCGCTCTTCCATGCTAATCAGCCCGAGGCCGCGTTTCTTGGACCGGGAAGCGTCGAATCCGCGACCGTAATCCTTTACCGTCAGCACGATCGCATCGTTCTTGCCGGCAACCGATACCATCGCGCGGCGGGCTCCGGAATGCTTGACGACATTGCGCAGAGCCTCCTGCGCCACCCGGTAAATCGTCAATCCGAGGCGGGGTGGAATCATGCGGGGCATGTTCCGCTCGGTGCAGCTCATGGCAATGCCATTCTGCTTGCCGAAATCCGCGCAGTACGACTTCAGCGCCACCGACAACCCCAGGTGATCGAGCGAGGAAGGATGCAAGCGATACGCGGTTTGCTCGACGTCCCGCAGGATGCCGCGCAGACGATGAAACAGCCGGGTCATTTCGCTGCGCAGCTTTCCGGGACTTTCCGGATCTTTCCGCAGGACGCTTTCGGCTTCCAGATTAAGCGTCGCCAGCTTTTGGCTGATGTCGTCATGCAGCTCCCGGGCCACCCGCGCGCGTTCCTCTTCCTGCGCGCTTAACAGGCCTGCGGCCAGGGCTTGCAGTTGGGCCTGGCTCTGATGAAGGGCCATGTCCCTGACCTTGAGCGCGGTCTCCATTTTACGGTTTTCGGTGACATCCGTCCCGATGCGGACCACAAATCGTTGGTGTCCCGCGCCGCCGGATACCGCCGCGCTGTTCCAGGAAATCAAACGCGAGCCACCATCCTTGGCCACCCAGTGACTTTCGTGCTGGATCGGGGCGCGGCCGCGCGTCAGGCGACGGTACACCGACCGTTCGCCGTCGATTTCCTCCTTCGGAAGCAGGGAGCTGTTCCAGATTACTTTGCCGGTGATTTCCTTCAGTTTGTATCCGCTGATGATCTGGCAGGCGCGGTTGAAGGCCACCACCCGTCCCTCCGCGCTGGTCACCATCACCAAAGCTCCCGAGGACTCCATGACCGCGGTAGAGAAACTGTTCTGTTGCCGCAAGGCTTCCTGCGTCGTCTTGAGATCGTGAATGTCGATAAAAATGATGAGTACGCCATCGATTCGGTGGTCCGCTGTCCGGTACGGCCGCAGACGCATCGAGTACCACCGCCCATCGCGGTCCTGGATATCCAGTTCCTGGTGGGCCACCTTGTCGATCACTTCCGTGATCAGCCCGTCCAGGTCGGGAATCTTAAGGTTTGGCCGGATATTGCCAATGGGACGGCCAATATCGCTCGGCAAAAGGTTCAGCAACTTTTCCGCCGGCGAAGTAAATCGGCGGATCCGGCGGTCGTTTCCCAGCATCACGATGGGAATCTGGAGACCGCTGAGCAGATTGGACCAGTCGTCGCTGAGCTGGCTCAGCTCCTGGTTGCGATTCTGAAGCTGTTCATTGGTGGTAACCAGTTCCTCGTTGGTGGATTGCAGCTCCTCCTGGGCGGTCTCCAGTTCCTCATTGGTGCTCTGGAGCTCCTCGTTGCTGGAAAGAACCTCCTCGTTGGCGGATTTCAGTTCTTCGTTGGTCGCCTCATGCTCCTCGATGATCGATTGCAGATGCTCCTTGGTGGATTGCAATTCCCGCCCTAGCCGGGCCGCGTCCATTCCGTTGTCGCGAGCCGATTTCTTGGTTGACGCGGCCGCTCCCGGGACCTCCGCATCCGCGACGCGGGATTCCTGAAACAGGACGAGGAAAAACCACTCACCCGCGTCGCCCTTGAACGGAACCACTTCCAGGCTCAGCTCGTTCACATGTCCGTTGCGCTTGACCAGAATGCCGTCCTTACGCGCGGGACGCTGCTGTTTTCGGGCGCGATGAATCGCAGCCCGTAGATCCGCCGCGAACTCCGGCTGAACCATGCGGAGGAGGCCGAGGCTGGCCCGCCCCGGGGAAGGCGCCAGATACGGCGCGACATTCCCACGGAAGTGCAGGATCTGGAGATCGTCACTCGCCACCAGGCCGGCGGGGGCGTAGTGATTCATCACGATGCGGTCGGCTTCCTTCTGCGCGTCGAATCGCGGCGGCACGTCCGGCCTTGCCAATGACTCCGGAGGAGCTTGCTTAGGGCGCGCCGCCGGCAAGTCCAGGCCGGGGCGGGTGTCGGAAGACTTTTTGGAATAGATTTTGCGCTTGCGTCCCACGGGTGTAAATAACTCCGAAAAGCCGCTGATGGACTCGGATTTCCCCAGAACCAGGAATCCGGTCGGCTTCAGGGCGTAATTGAAAATGGTCATGATCCGCTTCTGGAGCACTGGCTCCATGTAGATCAGGACATTGCGGCAGGTCAACAGGTCCAGGCGCGAGTAGGGTGGATCCTTGGCCAGATCCTGGCGCGCGAAAATACACACTTCCCGAAGAGCTTTGATGATCTGATACCCGCCGTCGGAGCGGACGAAGAACTGGCGCACGCGCTCCCGCGAAAGGCCGGACATCGCGCTTTCCGAATAGAGGCCGGCCCGGGCTCTTTCGAGCGCCGTCTCGCTGACGTCGGTGGCGAAAATCTGGATTGCCGCCGAGCTGTTCTGGCTGCGCAGGTACTCGAGCGCGCAAATGGCGATCGAGTACACTTCTTCGCCGGTCGAGCATCCGGCCACCCAAATGCGCAGGGGATCCCGAGGCGCACGATGGCGCAGGAGCTTGGGCAGGATGGTGTCCTTGAGCGCGCGGAAGGTATCGGGCTCGCGAAAGAACCCGGTAACGTGGATCAGAATATCTTCATACAGGGCCGTGAGCTCAGCCGTGTTCTCGTGGAGGTACTTGACGTATTGGCCGAGACTCGACATCTTGCGCAGCACCATGCGGCGGGCGATCCGCCGGTTGATGGTGGAGCGCTTGTAATGCGTGAAATCGATGCTGGTGGCATTGCGGAGAAGCGCGAAAATCTTGCGCAGGCCTTCGTCACGATGAGTGAGGCGGGTCTCTGCGGCCGTCCCGTCCGGGATGCCCAGATAGGGATGCAAGCCAATGCGCCGGAGCTCGCGGGCGATGCCCTCCGGGGAAAAGACAAAGTCCACACATCCGGCCGCGACGGCGCTGCGCGGCATACCGTCGTACTTCGCGGACTTCCCGTCCTGGGCGAAAGTGATTCCGCCGGCCGCTTTTATGGCCGTCAGGCCCAATGTTCCGTCGGTCGCTACCCCGGAAAGGATCACGCCGATCGCCCGGCTGCCTTCGTTTTCCGCCAACGACTCGAAAAAATAGTCGACTGGCATGTGTTTGCCGTCCCGGTTTCTGCGGGCCAGGAGATGCAGAATCCCGTCGCGGATTCCCATGGCCGTATTGGGCGGAATCACGTAGACGTGGTCCGGCTGGACCGCCGTGCCCTCGGTCACTTCCATGACCGGCATCCGCGTGGCGTGGGACAGCAGCTTGGTGAGCAGGCTCTCGTGCTCGGGGTCCAGATGCTGCACGAACACGAACGCCATGCCGGTATTGGCGGGCAGCGTTTGCAGAAGACTCCGGAAGGCTTCCAGACCTCCGGCGGACGCTCCCACGCCGACGATGGGGAAAGTTCCGGCGGGCGCGGCGAGCGTCTTCTTACGCGGCATGTGCGCTATCCAGTCAACGGTAGCAGATTTCCGCCAGGCTGGAAGCGATTACGTCGAAGGTTTCCGTCGAAACTTACGCGGCCGGAGCCGGGAGGCGAACTACGCGCGCTTGCGGCGAAGCAGGCCGATCGCGAGCAATCCGGAGCCAACCAGGGTCAAAGTTACGGGCTCGGGTACGGCGGTGGCGGTGAAGGATGCCGAGAACGTGTTGGTGACGCTTCCGTCAGCTGCCAGCGTACCCAGCACGGTTTGGTAGGGGGTATTGAATTGGGAGGTGAACACCATTTGGAGGTTGCTGAATTCATTCGTCGAGATGCGGCGAGCGAAGCCCTGCATCGTGATGGTCGCGGACGAGTTGCCTCCAGCCCCGTTAATCAATGTCGTGGAGGATCCCGTGGGAGTGCAGACCTGCCCGGCTGCGGGCGCCGCCACGCAAGCCGCGCTGGTGCCCACTCCTCCAAACACCTCAGTAAGATAGAACTCGATGTCCGGGACGGGCAGCCCGCCCGACGCAGCGAAGGTCAGAAATAGTACGCCGTTGCCAGGCAGCAACGTCCCGACCGGTTCCGCGGCCGATGTCAGGTTGATGATCAATCCGCCGTTCGTATCGGTCGCATAGGGAGCTGCCAAGTCCCCGGTCCCGTTACCTGGGATATTCCAGTTGCCCGGAGCCCCGGGGCACGGCCCGGCGGTGGCGCAGAAGTTCAAAAACGTCTGCCCGATCGTGAACGTTCCGCCCAGTTGCAGCGTCCCGGTAATTGGAGAAGCGTTAGCGGGGGCTGACACGGCGATCAGCGCAGCGCCTACGACGACTCCCAGCAAGAGCTTGTTTAAGGTGTTTGTCATGGAGTTTCAGTGTGCAAGGTTTCCCGAGACGCGGGGATCAAGGTTGTCCCTGCCCTGTATGCCTGTACGGTTAGTACGCGCCGGGCGCCGGGTTAGATGCGGTGGAAGCTCTTGAGGATATCGCGGGTGGCGTAGCGCAGGGCGATGGGGCGCCCGTGCGGGCAGCTCATGGGGCAGGAGGTGGCCGCCAAGCTTCGCAGCAGCCAGTCGATTTTGGCTGGTTCCAGGCGCGTATTGATCTTGATGGCCGCGTGACAGGCGATGGACGCCGCCATAGCGCGGCGAATGTCATCGAGCGAAGCGCGCCGCAGCTCGCGCTCTGAAATCTCCAGGATTTCGAACAGTACCTTTTCGATCTCTGCCGCCGGTACTCCGGCCGGCGCCGATTTCACCGCGACGGTGCGATTGCCGAACGGTTCGGTCTCGAATCCCAGGGCATCCAGCTCCTGGGCGATGCGCGCATATTCGATCTGCTGCGCGGCGCTCAGGCCGATCACCAAGGGCACCAGCAGCCCCTGACTCTCCGTTCCACCCTGGGCGCGCTGGGCTAACACTTGTTCGAACAGGATCCTTTCATGGGCTACGTGCTGGTCGATGATCCACAGCCCGTCGCGCCCTGCCGCGATGATGAAGCTGTCGTGAATCTGGCCGAGCGGACGCAGGTCCGCGAGCGCGTCCAGATTTTCCGGGTCATGTGTCTCGGCGTCCGGGAACAGCGCGCCGTGAGTCTCGGGAACCGCCAGCTTGGGGCTGGAAGAAGACTCAAACGCGAACCGCGGCTCCGGTGAAACGGGCCGCCGCAGAACAAATTCGGGCAGCACTTCGGTATCTGTTGCGGTCGCCGCCGCCGCGTTGACCGAAGGGAAGTTCATGCTTTCGATGCGCTGGGTGAACTCCGAATACGGCAGACCGGCCGCGGGCTGCGGAGGCGTGGGCGCGGGAATGTTAGACGCGGGCCGCTGGGCGAGCAGTATTTCGCGAACCGTATCGCGGACGAAATCGTGCACCACCGATCCGTGCCGGAAGCGCACCTCGGTTTTCGAAGGATGCACGTTCACGTCGACCTCTTCGGGGTCGCAATCCAGGAACAGCAGCGCGAAGGGATAACACGCCGGCGGCATTAAGTTGTGATACGCCGCCGAAATCGCATGCAGCAGCAGGCGGTCTCGAATCAGGCGGCCGTTGACGAACAAATAAATCGAGTTGCGGTTGAGCTTCTGCACCTGCGGACCACTGACGAATCCGCGCAGCCGGAACCGGCGCGCAAGCGGGGGTTCATCCGTTTCCAGCGGTATATTGAGATCGCGATTGCGATCTCCCAGATCCACCAGATCGTCCAAAATGTGGCTGCCGAACACCTGAAACACACGCTCCCGCAACGTAGCGACCGGGGTTACACCAAGGAGCTCGGCGTTATTATGCCGCAGTACGAAGGTCTTGCCGTGATGCGCCAGGCTATAGTGCGTGACCAGTGAGGCGATATGGGCGATCTCGGTCTGCTCCGACCTCAGGAATTTCTTGCGCGCCGGAACGTTGAAAAACAAGTCCCGGATGGTGATGACCGTCCCGGCGGCCAGCGCCGCCTCATCGCACCGCAGCAGCTTTCCGCCTGCGAATTCGACAGCGGTTCCCGATTGCTCCTCGGGCGAGCGCGTTTCGAGCAGCAGCCGCGACACCGAGGCAATGGACGGCAGCGCTTCGCCGCGAAACCCCAGCGTGGCTATGGAAAGCAGATCCTTGACGTCGGCCAGCTTGCTGGTGGCGTGGCGTTCGAAGGCCAGCAGAGCGTCGTCGCGGAGCATGCCGGAGCCGTCGTCGCCCAGCCGGATCAGCCTGCGCCCGCCGGCTTCGACGTCGATGCGAAACTCGCTCGCCCCGGCGTCCAGCGAGTTCTCGAGCAGTTCCTTGACCACGCTAGCCGGCCGTTCCACAACCTCTCCGGCGGCGATTTTGTTCGCGACGGTGTCGGAAAGAATGCGGATGCGGCCCATGCGGAGGTGTCATCCTATTGTAGGGTCTAGCCTGCTCGATGCTGGTAACGAAGGGAAATGTGGCACGTCTTATGTTGGATCGTTGTCACCTTGGCTTGACTCGGGGCATTAAGAGATTGCCTTAGGAGGGAGGGTCGCTATGTCATCACTTGGGCAGGACTTGCGATATGCCGTAAGGACGCTACGCGGCAGTCCGGGATTCAGCGTGGTTGCGATTCTGACGCTGGCTCTAGGCATCGGCGCTAACACCGCGATCTTCAGCTTTGTCGATGGCGTCCTGCTGAAGCCTCTTCCTTATCCTGAGCCGGACCGCATCGTGCGGGTGCTTGAAAAGCCTCCGCAGGGAGAGCGGAATGGGATCTCGACCCTCAACTTTTTGGACTGGCAGAAGGACAATTCGGTTTTCGAATACATGGCGGCCACGACTGGCGGCGGGGCGACCCTGGGCGGTGTAGGCGAGCCAGTCCAGTTACGAGGCGGACGCGTTTCGGCGCATTATTTTGATATCTTCGGCATCAAAGCCGCTCTGGGCCGGACGTTTCTCCCGGAGGAGGACCAAGTCGGCAAGAACAAGGTCGTTATTCTCAGCAATGCCTTGTGGGTGACCCAGTTTGGCGCCCAGAAGGATATCGTGGACAAAACGATCTTGCTAGACAATGAGTCCCACACGGTCATAGGCGTTTTGCCGGCAGGCGGCGCGTTCGACCGGGCGTCCAACCAGATCTGGCGGCCGCTGGCATTTGAGCAGTCCAACATGACGCGCAATTTCCACTGGTTGTCTTCGTTTGCCAGGCTCAAGTCCGGTGTAAGCCTTCAACAGGCCAAAGCTAATATGGACGCGATCGGAAAGCGCATTGAACACGATTTCCCTGATTCCAATAAAGGCTGGGGCGTGGTTGTGGAACGCTATGCCGATACGCTGATCGCACCCGAAATGCGATCGACTCTGCTGGTCTTGCTGGCCGCTACGGGGATGGTACTTCTGATCGGATGCGCGAACCTGGCGAATCTGGCGCTCGTCAGGGGAGTCTCACGCGAACGGGAGGTCGCGGTTCGGGCTTCGCTAGGGGCCCGGCGGTGGCAGTTGATGCGCCAGTTCCTGACAGAGACCGTCTTGCTGTCGATGGCCGGCGGCGTGATGGGCGTCGCCGTGGGCTACGGTTTGCTACGATGGCTGCAATCGCAGATTCCGCCTTTCTCTTTCGCACGGGAAGTAGCCGTCACCATGGATCTCCGCGTGCTTCTTTTCGCGATGGTGATCGCCGTATTCACGGGTATTCTGTTCGGACTTGCCCCCGCGATGCAAGTGACCTCGCCGAATTTGGCGAATGCGATGAAGGACGGTGGCCGCGGAGCCAGCTCGGGAGGCTCGCGTCGTCGTCTGCGTGACATTCTGGTGGTAGTCGAGATATCGCTGGCGTTCATCCTGCTGGTCGGCTCCGGATTGATGATGCGCACCTTCTTCGGCCTGATGAACGCCGAGAGCGGATTTGATGCCACCAATACCGTGACGGTGGGGATGCCGATGCCCCAGCAGCGATTCCCAGATCCCCGCCAGCTCAACGCGTATCTCCAGGAGATTCGGGCAGCCGTGGAAGCCGTGCCGGGCGTAGTCGAAACGGCGCTTTCGTGCGCTCCGCCCATGCAGGGAACGTGTTACGGCATGCCGATGCTGGTTGCTGGCAGACCCATGGTGGACCGATCCAAGCGAGATGGAGGATTCTACAAGATCGTAAGCCCGTCCTACTTCACCGCCATGCGGCTGAAGCTGCTCAAAGGCCGAGCGCTTTCGGACCGGGATACCAAAGGCGCCGCGCCGGTTCTGGTGATCAATGATCGGCTGGCGAAGAGATACTTTCCGAACGAAGAACCGCTCGGCCAGCACATTCTGATACAGGAGATCGTCCCGGGCAAGACCGTGTTGGGCGATGAAATCTCCTGGGAAGTGGTGGGCGTGGTCGCCAGCGAGAAGATCGGCGGGCCTCGAGACGACCAAAGCGCGGGGGTGTATGTTTCAAACGAACAGTCGCCGGTTTACGGGATGACGCTGATCGTGCGTGCGAAGCTCAACCCTCTGTCCCTCGCCAATGCAATCGCTGCGGCCGTTCATAGTGTCGGTAAGGACCAGGCATTGGGAGAATTTCGAACGGTCGACCAGATCAAGGAGCAGGCTTTGGGCGGGAACCGGCTGCAAGCGATTCTCATGGGAATTTTCGCGGGCGTCGCCCTGCTGCTGGCCGCGCTGGGCATATATGGCGTGATCTCCTATTCGGTGGAGCAGCGAACCCACGAACTGGGAATTCGCGCGGCTCTGGGGGCATCGAAACATAGCCTGCTCCGGCTGGTGCTGCTGCGCGGGTTGGCTCTCACCGGAATCGGATTGGCAATCGGGCTGGCTGGCTCACTGGCCGTCACCCGGCAAATGAAGAGTATATTGTTCGGCGTTGGCGCGCAGGATCCGGCGACCATGATCGAGGTCGCGGCCATCCTGGCGGCCGTAGCCGTTATGGCCTGCTACATTCCCTCGCGGCGCGCGACCAGAGCAGATCCAATGGTGGCCCTGCGCTACGAATAGTGCGGCAGTATAGCGGTACCATCGTAGGACGGATCACGTTCCTGCGTTGAAAAAATCACTAGCGGAGCGCACCCGGCGGCGAGTGAACCGCCGGCTAATGCCGTTCCTTTTCCTGCTGTATATCGTCGCCAACCTGGACCGCGGCAACGTCGCATTCGCGGGTCTACAGATGGGCCGCGATCTGACTTTCTCCGACGCCGTGTTCGGTCTCGGCAGCGGCATTTTCTTCCTGGGCTATTTCCTGCTCGAGATTCCCGGGACAGTGATCGTGGAGGTCTGGAGCGCGCGCAAATGGATTGCGCGGATCATGCTCAGCTGGGGCGTGGTGGCCGCGGCGACCGCCTGGGTACAAACTCCGAATCAGTTTTACGGAGTTCGCTTTCTGTTGGGGCTGGCCGAAGCGGGCTTTTTCCCCGGTCTGGTGGTCTACCTGAGCCACTGGTATCGCGCCGAGGATCGCAGCAAGGCTATCGCCATGTTGATGGCGGCCATTCCCGCTTCCCAGGTGATCGGCGCGCCGTTGGCGGCTGTCCTGCTGCGCGTGAACTGGCTGGGATACGCGGGCTGGCGGTGGCTGCTGGTGCTCGAAGGCGTACCGGCGGTAATCCTGGGCGCTGTCACGCTGTTCTATCTCACGGACC
>Ga0310810_10003959_pt1 | contig 16293 bp, 6 predicted proteins | sample NCmetagenome_FD_207641 | JGI IMG/M metagenome (GOLD analysis project Ga0310810, IMG submission 207641) | Soil microbial communities from experimental microcosm in Duke University, North Carolina, United States - NC | ecosystem: Engineered > Artificial ecosystem > Soil microcosm > Unclassified ... | reverse complement strand
TTAAACGGCTGGCTAAATGCTATGGGGGCTCGCGTGATATTCTTCTCGCGAGCCCCCTTCCGCTTTCCCCCTTCACCTTTCCCGCTCTACTACTCCGCCACATACCTCCACGGCTCCTCGACCCCGTCCCGCCGCCACACCGTAAAGAAGGGGAACTTGGCCGTGGCGCCGGCCGAGTCCGGCTGGTTGGCCACGATGGTGCCGATGGTGACGCCGAGGTCGCCACTGGACGCCACGATGACCCGGTCGGGCGCCCAGCTCACCGAACTGCCGCTGTCGGGCTCATCCTGCGAGACCACCGCGCCGATCGAGTCGGCCCCGACCACGAACGTGGCGCGGGCGGGGCCACCCATGTTCACCGCGTCGCTCCGGCCGTATTGGGCGAATGCCTTGTTCAAACCGATCTGCTGGGCGTCGCGGGAGAAGGCCCGCTCGGCGGTGTCCAGGCTCTGCCGGAACTCTTCGACTCGCCCCTGGTCGCTGTCGGGCGCCACGAGCTTGGGCGGCAACGCAGCTTCCATTGCCACGGGCTCCGCCGGTCCCGCCGCGCGGCCGCGTTTGTACGCCACCGCGTGCCACCCGCCGGAGCCCTTCACCCAGTAGGTGAGATACTTGAGCGGGGTCGTGGAGCTGTCGGGGGCAATCACCGATCCGTACCCGAAGGTGAACCCTTGGCGCCCGTCGGCCGACACGCCGACTCGGACCGGCTTCCAGTGGAAGTTGGCCGTGGTGTTGAGTGGATTGGCCCGGAGTGCCTTGAGCACACTGTCCCGGCCCATGATGAACCCGCCGGGCGCGGGCATCTCGACCTCGTCGGCGAGCATCGGGGCCAGGGCCTCTACCACCGGGAGGTTCCGTCCCGCCTCGGCAAAGGCGCTGTCGGTGGCCAGCAGCTCGGCGGCGACGGCGGCCGGATCACTGGCCGGCTTGGGCGCCCCACCGTCGGACCCGGCGGTGTGGCCGGCACAGGCGGCGGCGAAGAGAACGGCGAGCATCGGCACGGGGCGGCAGGAAGTCCGGGGCATGGGCTCCACCGAGGTTGAATCCGGGATGAAACGCGGTCGTGGGTATGGGACGCCCGGGAAAGGCGGAGAGGCACATCGCCTGGGGCGGGCGCGGGCGGGAATCTAGCGCCTTCGCTGGACCTCGGGTGATATTGGGACACCTCCCACCCGGATCTTCGTGGCCGAGCTCCCGCCGCGACTCGTCGAAGCACTGCGCGACCACTACCGCCTCGAGCGCGAGCTCGGCCGAGGCGGAATGGGCGCTGTCTATCTCGCCGAGGACCTGAAGCACCGCCGCCGGGTGGCGGTCAAGGTGCTTCGGCCCGACCTGTCGGCCTCTCTCGGGACCGACCGCTTTCTCCGCGAAATCGAGGTCGCGGCCCGGCTGCAGCATCCGGCCATCCTTCCGCTGCACGACAGCGGCCAGGTCGACGGCTACGTCTTCTACATCATGCCCTATGTGGAAGGCGAGTCGCTGCGCGATCGGCTGACCCGGCAGCACGAGCTGCCGGTGGAGGAGACCGCTCGGATCCTCACCGAGGTCCTCGACGCGCTCGCCTACGCCCACGGGAAGGGCGTGATCCACCGCGACATCAAGCCGGATAACATCATGCTGTCCGGACGCCACGCGCTCCTGCTGGATTTCGGCGTGGCCAAGGCGGTGAACGACTCGGCGGGACCGGAGTTCGTCACCACCACCGGCCTCGCCCTGGGAACGCCCAGCTACATGGCGCCCGAGCAGGCTGTGGCGGACAAGCAAGTAGACCACCGGGCCGACCTCTATGCCGTCGGCGTGGCGGGCTACGAGATGCTGGCCGGCCGGCGGCCGTTCCCCGGCAACACGGCTCAGCAGATCGTGGTGGCGCAGATGACCAAGGCGCCCGACGAGCTGCTGTCCCACCGCCCCTCGTTGCCGCCGGGCCTGGCGGCGGCCATCATGCGCGCCATCCAGCGGAATCCCGCCGACCGATGGCAGAGCGCCGCCGACATGGCCGCCCGGCTGGAGCCCTACGTGGTGAGCAGCGGGGAGAGCACCCCCGCGACCGGACCGGCGGCGACTCTCCGACGGACGCGGGGGCGTTGGATTAGCCTCGCCGTCGGGTTGGTCGTCCTGGTGGCGGCCATCGCCGGCGCGGTGTTCCTGCGGCCGCGGTCCACGCCGCAGCTCGAGCTGGGCGGCAGGGTACAGGTGACGCTCGACCCCGGGTTGGAGATCGAGCCGGCCATGTCACCCGACGGGCGTCTGGTGGCCTACTCGGCCGGCTCGATGAACGCATTGGAAATCCGGGTGCGCCAGCGGGTCGGCGGCGCGGCGCTCGCGGTGGCGGCCCAGAGCGAGCGTCCTCAGCGCTTCCCACTCTGGTCGCCGGACGGCACGCTGATCATGTTCGGGACCCCGCGCGGCATCGAGGTCGTCTCCGCCCTCGGCGGGCCGGCGCGGCTGGTGGTGCCCGACGAGCACGACCCCGGGGTCGATCCATGGGGCAGCGGCGGTCCGCTCATGCCGGCGGGATGGTCGCCTGACGGTCGAAGGATCGCGTTCGTACGCCGAGATTCCCTGCTCGTGCGGGAGCTGGACGGCGGGCCCGAGCGGGCCCTGACCCACGACGGCGAGATGCATTCCTTCGCCTGGTCGCCCGATGGCAAGTGGATCGCGTGTGTGCGGGGGAACCGCCAATCGCGTCAGCCCAGCTTCATGTTCGGTAACATCGGGCCGACCAGGATCTGGGTCGTGCCGGTGGACCGTGGCGGGCAGCCGGTGCCGGTCACCGACGACCAATGGTTCAACGCCAGTCCGACCTGGACCCCCGACAGCCGCGCGCTGCTCTTCCTGAGCGATCGCGCCGGCGGCAGCGAGCTCTATCAGCTCAGGCTCGCCGCGGACGGTCGCCCGGAGGGAGGTCCTGCCCGGCTCACCAACGGCCTCAGGGCGCAGGCCGTGAGTCTCTCCACCAATGGGCACTGGCTCGCCTACGCGGACTGGAACGAGACGTCGAACGTGTGGTCGCTCCCGATCCCCACCGCGGGTCCGGCATCGATCCGTCAGGCCGAGCCGGTAACCTTCGGTAATCAGATCATCGAATCCTTCGATGTGTCGGCCGACGGAAAGCGGATGCTGTTCGACTCGGATCGTGGTGGGACGATGGACCTCTACCGCCAGTCGTCCGGAGCGGGCGAGCCCGAGCGGCTTACCCAGTCTCCGGCAGCCGAGTTCTGGCCCGAATGGTCGTCGAACGAAAAGGAGATCGCCTTCCACGCCTTCGTCGACGGAAGTCGCCGCCTCTTCGTGATGCCGTCCGACGGCGGAAGCCAGACAGCCGTGACCGACACGTCAGAGGAGGCGCGGGCCGCCATCTGGACGCTCGACGGCAGATCTCTCTTCTACCTGCACAACTTCAACATGCCATCGGCCGAGCTGCGGATCATCTCGCGATCGGCGGACGGACGCTGGGGACAACCCCGCACCGTATTCCACGGCAACGCCTACCCGCCGTTCGCTTCCCCCGACGGTCGTCTTGTTGCCTTTTCTTCGGACGGGGCGGTCTATCTCGGCACGTCGTCCGGCGATTCGGTCTGGACGCTGGTTCCTCGCAGCGACTCCGCGGCTCCGCGGGCCGCCTACGTGGCATGGTCGGCGGACAGCAGGACGGTCTACTACCTGGCGCCAGGCCCGGGCGAGGCCACGATCTGGGCCGTGCCGACGAAGGGGGGAACGCCCGTCCTGAAGGTCCGGTTCGACGACCCCAACCGGCCCTGGCACCGGTACGGCTTTTCGGCGCGTGGGGGGAAGTTCTACTTCACCATCGGCGACCGGCAGAGCGACATCTGGGCCGCCGAGGTGGATAAGTCGCCCTAGCCGCCGCCGAGCCATCAGGCGTGGGCTGCGGCCGCCTTCGAGGCTGCGCCCAGCTGCCGCATCATGACCGGCATTTCCATGTAAACGCGCCCCCGGGTGATGCGATCGCCCGCCAGATCGTAGACCACGCAGAACGGGACCCGGACCTGCCGTCCGGTGGCCGGAATGCCGGCGAACTCCCCAGTGTGCGTCCCCACGAAGTCCCCCTCGATCATTGCGTGATCCTCGGTGCACACCCGGGTGCGGACGTCGGCCGTGGCGGTGAAGGCCTGGCGGTACATGTAGTCCAGCATCCGGCGGACCCCGTCGGGTCCGCGGTGCTCGTCCCCGGTGGCCATGTGGGTGAAGACCACGTCGTCGGCCATCATGCTCACGTCCTTGTGGTCCGAATCCCAATACCGGTTCATCACTTGTCGAGTGCGTTCGCTGGACATGAGGTCTCCGGGGGCTGGTGGCCGCTGGGCCGATGGGGCCGACGGGATGCCGGCTGAGCGATACGATGCTCGTCGAAAACCTGTCCGGCAAGGCCGGCAGCGGGACCCGGCGCTGCGGTTTCCCGCCAAGTCGGGTAGCATTGCTCTCGTGATCCGGCGCTCCGTCCTCTTCCTTCTATACGCCTTCGCCTGCGTCGGCTCAGTGCCGCTGGGCGCGCAGGCCCCGTTCCGGGTGGACACGGGCGTCGCCGTCCCCATGCGCGACGGTGTCGTCCTCCGAGCAGACATTTTCCGGCCGGCTGCCCCCGGGCGATACCCGGTGCTGGTGCATCGAACGCCGTACAACCGGGATGAGCTTCCCCAGGGCTCGTCTCTGGTGCAGGCAGCGGTCCGCCGGGGTTACGCCGTGGTTCTCCAGGATGTCCGGGGCAGGTACCAATCCGCGGGCACCTTCGATCCCTATTTCCAGGAAGGCCGCGACGGCTACGACACCATCGAGTGGGCCGCGCGACAGCCCTGGTCCGACGGGCGGGTGGGAAGCTTCGGTCTCAGCTATCCCGGCGCGGTACAGTGGCTCGCCGCCGTCGAGGGGCCGCCGTCGCTCCGCGCCCTGGTGCCGGCGATGACCTACTCGAAGCCGGAGAACTTCTGGACCGCGGGCGGGGTCTGGGACGGCTCCTGGCTCGACTGGACCTGGCTCAATATCGCGCCGGACCTCCGCCGCAGGCTGGGGATCGCCGGACCCGCAACCGACTCCACTGCCGAGGCGTCATGGGCGCGGGAGGGCGCGACGGCGCGGCGGTTCCGGCCGATGCTCGACCTGCCCCAGCTCCAGGGCGTCACACCGTGGTACTTCGAGTGGATGCGTCACCCGCCGGGGGACGCCTGGTGGGACCCGGTCCGCCTGACCGGGAGGTACGACCGGACCCGGGCCGCCGTGCTCAACCTCTCCGGCTGGTTCGACGAGATGTACGGAGCGAACGGCGCGGTGGAGAACTTTCAGGCCGCCGGCGATGCCCTGATCCTCGGCCCGTGGGTTCACGGCGTGGGTCCGGTCCAGAGTCGCAAGGCCGGCGAGCGTGACTTCGGCGCCGACGCGGCGCTCGACTACGACGGAACGGTGCTCGGCTGGATGGACCGCCACTTGAAGGGTGATTCGACGGCACCGGCCCCTGCGGTGCGCGTGTTCGTGATGGGAGCGAACACCTGGCGGAGCGCGGACCGCTGGCCCTGGCCGGGAGCGCGGGCAGATACGCTGTACCTAGCGGGCGCTGGGGCGCCGGGGCGCGGGGGCGCAGGGACGCTCGAGCGGAAAGTTCCTGACTCGAGAGGCGGTGCAACACTCCTCGTGTCCGACCCCGCCCATCCCGTCGGCGATCCGTTCGACGGCCGCTTCGGCGCGCACGACTATCGGGTGCTCCGGCCAGGGCCAGGCATCGCGGTGTTCGAGACGCCACCGTTCCGCGAGGCAACCGAGATCATCGGCCGGGTGACGATCGAGCTTGCGGCCAGCGCGTCGGTTCCGGATTTCGACCTGTGGGCCCAGCTCTACGATGTCGCTCCCGACGGCACGGCGTGGAACCTGTCGACACCTGGCACCGCCGTTCAGCGGGCGAGCTACCGGGACGGCGGACCCGAGCGAAAGCTGATCGCGCCTGGTGAAACCGTCCGGCTCCGGATGGACCGTCTGATAACAGCCAACCGCTTCCTCCCCGGCCATCGGCTCAGGCTCGTCGTCACGCCGGCCTTCGCCCCGGTGTTCTCGGTCAACCCGCAGACCGGCGGGCTCGAGTTCGACAGCGACAGCGTGCGCGCCGGCGAGATCCGGATCGGACACTCTGCCACGCAGGCGTCGTGGGTCGTTCTACCGGTCGTCCCGCCCGCACACTGACGCCCGCGTCTATACTCCTCTCATGCTCGTTCATCTGATCGACGGCACCTACGAGCTGTTCCGGCACTTCTACGGTCAGCGCCGCTTCAACCAGGGCAAGGACAAGCCCTACGGCGCCGTGGCCGGCGTGCTGCACACCGTGCTCGAGACCATCGAGGGCGGCGGCGCGCACATCGGTGTCGCCACCGATCACGTGATCGAGTCGTTCCGCAACGACCTCTGGCCCGAGTACAAGACCGGGGCGGGGATCGAGCGCGCGCTCCGCGCCCAGTTCGAGCCGCTGGAAGAGGCACTCCTGGCGATGGGCGTCGTGGTCTGGCCGATGGTCGAGCTCGAGGCCGACGACGCGCTCGCCTCGGCGGCGCGGCTCGCGGCCGAGGATGAGCGGGTGGAGCGGGTCTGCATCTGGGCCAACGACAAGGATCTCGCTCAATGCGTCCGGGGAGAGCGGATCGTGCAGGTGGACCGCCGCGCCAAGGAGATCCGGGACGAGGAAGGCGTGCGAAAGAAGTTCGGGGTGCTGCCGGCGCTGATCCCCGATCTGCTGGCGCTCGTGGGCGACGCCCAGGACGGCTACCCGGGGATCGCCGGGATCGGCAAGGCCACCGCGGGCCGGCTCCTCAACCAGTACGGCCCGATCGAGGGTTTTCCCGAGAGCGTGCTCGGCGACCAGCGGGAGCGAGCACTTCTGTTCAAGCGACTGGCGACCTTGGTGAGCGATGCGCCGCTCTTCGCCGACGTGGATGAGCTTCGCTGGACCGGCCCCACCGGCTCCTGGCCGGCGTGGGCCGAGCGTATTGGCGACCGACGCCTAACCGAGCGAGCCCAGGTCAAGCGGGAGTAGGGGCCGGCGCCAGCGGACGAACCGTCACCTCGTGGGTCCGCCCGTCATCCGCGAGAGGCACCCACTCCGAATCCAGCACCTTGCCGTCCAGCTCCACCACCTGACTTCCGGCCCTCGCCCGATGCGGCTCCGCGACGGTCACCTGGTAGGTCGCGCCACCGAAGCGATACTCCAGCTCGAACTCCGGCCAATCGGACGGCACCCGGGGGTCGAGTCGGAAGCGGTCACCCTCGCGGGTGAAGCCCAGGATCGTCTCGAGCGCCACCCGGTACATCCAGCTCGCCGACCCGGTGTACCAGGTCCACCCGCCCCGGCCCACATGGCCCTTCGCCGAATACACGTCGGCCGCGACGACGTAGGGCTCGGTGCGGTAGGTGGCGACCCCTTCCGGCGTGCGAGTACGCTCCAGCGGGTTGATCAGCTGGAAGAGCTCGAACGCCCGATCGCCGTCACCCTGCATGGCGGTCGCGAGGACCGCCCAGAGCGCGGCGTGGGTGTACTGGGCTCCGTTCTCCCGGACGCCGGGTAGATATCCCTTGATGTAGCCGGGGTCGTGGGGAGTCCGGTCGAAGGGCGGGGTAAGCAGCAGGATCCCCACGTCCTTCCGGACCAGCCACCGCTCCAGCGAGCGCATCGCCTGGGCTCGCCGCTCCGGCGAGCCCGCGCCCGAGATCACGCTCCAGCTCTGCGCGATCGAGTCGATCCGGCATTCCTCATTCTGGCTGGAGCCCAATGGAGTGCCGTCGTCGTAGTACGCCCGCCGATACCACTCGCCGTCCCATCCGTGGGCCTCAACCGCCTCGACGTAGCGGTCGGCGCGGGCCCGGAGCTCGGCGGCGGTCTCGCCCTCGCCCCGGGCATCGCAGCGACCGGCGAAGGCGCGGAGGGTGGCGATCAGGAACCAGGCGAGCCAGACGCTCTCGCCTTTGCCCTCGGCGCCGACCCGGTTCATGCCGTCGTTCCAGTCCCCCGAGCCGATCAGCGGGAGCCCGTGCGCCCCTTCGGTGCAGGCTCGACGAAGCGCGCGCAGACAATGCTCGTACACGCTGCCGAGCTGACCCGAGAGCTCCGGCAGGTCGTACACCTCGTGCTCCTCGGGGGCGAGAGCGCGCATGCGGAGATAGGGGGCCGCCTCGTCGAGCACAGAGGCGTCGCCGGTGAGGCGGACGTAATGCTCGGCGACGAAGGGCATCCAGGCGAGATCGTCGGAGAAGCGGGTTCGAACGCCTCGCCCGCTCTGAGGATGCCACCAGTGCTGGACGTCACCTTCGAGGAACTGTCGTCCCGCCGCCCGCACGATCTGCTCCCGCGCCAGCGCCGGCTCGGCGTAGACCAGCGCCATGGCGTCCTGCAGCTGGTCGCGGAAGCCGAAGGCGCCGCTGCTCTGGTAGAGCGCCGTGCGTCCCCACATGCGGCAGGAGAGCGTCTGGTAGAGGAGCCAGCGGTTGAGCAGGAGGTCGAGTGAGGGCTCCGGCGTCCGCACGGCGATCACCGAGAGTCGCTCGCGCCAGCGCTCGCGGTTGGCGTCGATCGCGCGCAGGACGTGGGCCGCGTCGCCGAGGCCGCCAACCAGTTCCCGTGCCGCCTCCTCCCCCTCGGCCGCGCCGAGCACGATGGCGATGTCGCGATGTTCGCCGGGCGCGAGCTCGATCACGGTGCGCAGCGCCGCGCAGGGATCGAGCCCCGCGCCGGTGGCGCCGGACAGCGGGTGGGCCAGCCCGGCCGGATCGGAGACATCGCGGTTCCGACCGAGGAACTCCCGGCGGTCGGCGGTGTGCGAGGCGAGCACCTCGCTCAACGCGCTGAAGGCCACGAGGCCGCCGAACTGGGGATCGAACCGGTTCCGTGCCAGTATCGCCCGGAGTCCCGGGTCGAAGCTGGTCTGGACCTGATGCTGGGTATGCTCCCGCAGCGTGCCCAGTGTCCACTCGGCGTAGGCGGTGAGGGCGAGCCGGCGGGGCCGGTCGCCGCGGTTGGCGATCCGGAGCCAGGTGAGCTTTGCGGCGGCCGTCTCGTGGAGACCGAGCACCAGGGTGGTCGCGATGCCGTCCCGCTCGTGCTCGAAGGTGCTGGCTCCCGGGGCGTGGCGGACGGTGTAGCGTCCCGCGGCCGGAAACGGAGCGGGCGTGGGGGACCATGTCGCTCCGGTCTCCTGGTCGCGCAGGTAGAGCACTTCGCCCGGCGGATCGCACACCGGATCGTTGTGCCAGGGGGTCAGGCGATAGAAGAAGCTGCTCGCCGCCCAGGTGCATCCCGCGCCCCGCTCGGTCACCAGAAACCCTCCGGCGGGATTGGCGATCACGTTCGCCCATGGCGCCGGAGGCAGCCGGCCCTCGTCGATGCGGATCTCGTAGTCGCCTTCCGGGGTCGGGGAGCCGAGGGACGCAGGGTCGCGGAGGCGCCGGGCCGCGGTGGCCGCCGGGCCGTCTCCTGCCGCCACGGCCGTGCGCTGGCGCGCCCCGCCGTCCTCCCCCAACACCGACACCGCGGTCTCCAACAGGCTCCGGGCCGATTGCACGGCCCGCACCCGGATCTGGGTCAGCAATCCCGGCGCCACCGCACCCGAGCTGCGCGACGGAGCCGGCTCGGGCGACGCCTCGAGCTCCTCCTGGGGTGGCACGGCCCCCTGCACCAGCCGGGCCAGCGAGCGGCCGTCACAGTCGAGATGCACCCGCGCCGTTGCCCGGAGCATCGCGAGCACCTCGGCCCCGAGCAGCTCGCGACGCCGGTGGAACACCCCGCCGGGCCGGTCGACCGATCCGGCCGCCGGCGAGGCGTGAATCGCGGCGACGATCCGGTTCTCCAGGTCCTGGAGATAGCTCGCGCCACGAACGTTCAGGACGACGACGTCCACCGTCATGCCCCGCCGGCGCCAGTAGTGGTGCGCCTGGAGCAGCTGGCGCAGCGTCGGCAGGCCCTCCTCGGTCTCGATGGTGGCGAGCAGGATCGGCCAATCGCCCGAGACGCCGATGGACCAGAGCAGCGGCTGGGCCCCCTGCGCCGCCACCTGCTCCGCCGGCGGTGGTCGGAGCGCCGGGTTGGCGTAGAACAGGTGTCCCGCCAGCTCCTGGAAGACGCCGGCGTCCTCCGCCGTGATCCCGAGCTCACGCAGGTCCACCTGCGCCGAGGTCCAGGCCAGGTCGAGGGCGCGCTGCGCGGCGTAGGGATGGTGGTAGCGGTCCGCCAGCTCGAAGGCGCGCTCGCGGGTGGTCGCGACCAGCGTGGTGAAGGCCACCGCGGCCGACTGGCGAGGCGCCAGGCGCACTCGCACCCGGAGCGCGAACACCGGATCCAGCACCGCTCCCGTGGTGCCGCCAAGCGGGCCGGCGCGGTCGAGCGCCTCGGGGTCACGTGGGCTTCGGCCTCGGCCGAGGAAGCGGGCCCGGTCGGTCTCGCAGCTCACCGACCCGACCAGGTGGGCGCCGCTGTCCACCACGTGCGCGCACCACAGCGGCCGCTCCTGCGCCGAGCGCGGGCGGCGAGTGGCGGTGATCGCGGTACACCAGTCGTGCCACTCCGTCTCGACGAAGAGGTTGCCGAACGCGGGATGGGCTCGGTCGGCGTCCGGTGGCGCGAGCACGATCTCACCGTAGCTGGTGAGCTCGATCTCCCGGGTCTGGTCTCCCGTATTGGTGACCGTCACCCGGCGCACCTCGGCCCCGTCGGCGGGCACCGCGGCGATCTCGGTTCGGGTCTCGACCTGGCCGTCCGCGCGGTGGATGGCGACGCGGTCGGTCGCGAGATAGGCGCGATACCAGTCGGCCGCGATGCACGCCGGCTGGTAGCCGGCCGACCAGAGCCGGTTGGCGGTGAGGTCGCGAAGGTAGATGAACTGGCCGGTGGCGTCCCGGGTCGCGTCGGCCCGCCAGCGGGTGACGGCCAGGTCTTCGTAGCGGCTGTACCCCGATCCCGAATGGCTGACCATCGCCGTGTAGGGCCAGTGGCCGAGCAGGGCGATATGGGGGGCCGGAGTGTCGGGGCTGTCCACCTCGCGGACGACCGGCCGCTCCACCTCAGGATCGGGGAGCGCCTCGGAGGCCCGGGCGGTCTGCGGCGCCTGCAGCTCCAGCGACCGCGGCACCCGCTCGTGCAGCAGCAGTTCGGCGGCGCGGACCGTCGGGTCGCTGTGGAAGCGCTGTTGCCAGCGCTGGCCGGTGAGTGCGTTGGCGAGCGCCACCAGGCTCATCCCCACGTGGTGCGCCATCCAGGTGTGGACCAGCGCGAAGGTCCGCCCCTGGTCCGGGCGGGTGTAGTCCAGCGACTCGCGGAAGCCGTAGGCCCCGAGCGCGCCCAGCTTCTCCAGCGCCGTCAGGTTGGCGATCGCCCGGCGCGGCGCCACCAGGGCGGCGAGCGCCGAGGCGTACGGCGCGATGACCAGGTCACGGGCGAGCCCGCGCTTGAGCGCGAGGTCAGGAACCCCGAAGGCGCGGTACTGATACGTGTAGTGCCGGTCGCGCAGGTTGTAGGCGCTCTCGCTCACGCCCCAGGGAACCCCGAAGCGCCCCGCCCAGGCGATCTGGCGTCGCACCGCCCCGCTGCAGGTATCGTCGAGCAGCGTCCCGCGAAAGGTCCGCATCACCAGGCCCGGCATCAGGTACTCGAACATGCTCCCGCTCCACGACACCAGGGCCATCTCGCCCGCGGCGCGGGTCAGTGTCCGGCCGAGCCGGAACCAATGCTCCACCGGCACCTCGCCTCGCGCGACGGCCATGAAGCTCGCCAGCCGAGCCTCGGAAGCGAGGAGGTCGTAGTAGGACGGATCGAGGGAGGGCGACCCGGCCCGATAGCCGATCGCGAAGAGACTCCGGGTCCGATCGTACAGGAAGCCGAACTCCATCTCCCCGACGATCGCCGCACACTCGGCCGCGAGGGCTTCGAGCCTGGTGAGCAGCTCCGCCGCGGCAGGCACCCGCCCGGCGAGCTCGCGCCAGCTCTCGGAGACCAGCGCCGTCTCCAGCTCTCGCCCGCGCCCGGCCCGGAAGCGCAGGCTTCCGGTCCATTCGGCGTGTCGCTCGGCCAGGCGGCGGCACCAGTCCACCCACTCGCCGCCGGGGCGTTCGAGGCGCGAGCCCTCCCAGGTCAGCGCCGTGCCGACCGCGAGGAGCGCCTCGGGGGGAGGCAGGGGCGCGGCCGCGCCGAGCACCGCTCGCGCCCCACGAACCAGGTCGCTGACCGCGGGATCCTTGCCCCCCTGGTCGGCCGCGAGCGACAGCCCCGCGGCCAGGGCGCGGGCGACGCGGCCGTCCACCACCGGCTGCTCGGGTGCGGCGAGCAGCGCCTGCCGAAGCGCCACCAGGTGCCCGGCGAGGTTGCCGCTGTCCACCGTGGAGACGTACGCCGGCTCCAGGACTTCGAGGGTGGTGAGGTCGTACCAGTTGTAGAAGTGGCCCCGATAACGGCGCAGCCGGCGGAGCGTGGCGAAGGTCCGCTCCAGCCGGTCGGCAACCTCGTCGAGGGTAATGAAGCCGAGATCCCAGGCGCTCACCGTGGCGAGGAGCTGGAGGCTCACGTTGGTGGGCGACGTCCGCATCGCCACCACGGGCTCGGGGTCGTCCTGGAAGTTGTCGGGGGCGAGCCAATGGGTGGACTCGTTCACGAAGCGCTCGAAGAAGCGCCAGTGGAGCAGCGCGTAGCGCATCGCGGGGGCGCGGCTCGACCGCGGCAACCGGCGCTCCAGCCGGGCCGTCGGCGTGCTGATCGCGTGGGCAATCCAGGGACTCGCCATCCACAGGGCCGCCAGCGGCAGCGCCGCGCCGACCAGTGGATCGAGCGCCGGACTGCCCCCCCGGATCAGGAGCACCAGGGCGTACGCCGCGACCGGGCCGACCCCCAGGGCCAGTGCGGGCCACATCGTCCGCCAGGCGGTGCGGACCCCGCCGGCCACCATCCGTTCGGTCTGGGAGGCGGTGCGCCACTCCAACAGCCCCCGGCGGGTGACCAGCATCCGCCACTGGCTCCGCGCGATCGCATCGAGCGAGATCCACGCCTGATGCGGCAGGAACGCGATCGCCAGGGCGAGCTGCTGCAGGCTGGTCGCCGCATCGCCCCCGATCGGAGCGTACCAGGCCAGAAGGGACTTCCCCCGGGGCGGTCGGAGCACCACCAGGAGCAGCGAGACGATGTGAGGCGCCGCCATGGCGCCGAGCGCGAGCAGCGTCCAGCGCAGCGGCTGGCCGGGCAGCACCAGCCAGCCGGCCAGGAGGAAGAGCAGCCAGGCCGGCTCGACCAGGCTGCGCCGCAGGTTGTCGAGGATCTTCCAGCGGGAGAGGAGCGACAGCCGATTGGGCTCCAGGCCGTCCGGGCCGGGGATCCGGGCACGGAGCCAGGGCACGAGCTGCCAGTCGCCCCGGATCCAGCGGTGCTTACGGAGGGTGAAGCTGAGATACCGGGCAGGATAGTCGTCGTACATCACGATGTCGGTGACCAACCCGGCCCGGGCGTAGTTGCCCTCGATCAGGTCGTGCGAGAGGAGGGCGTTCTCGGGAAAGCGCCCGCGGGTCGCCAGCTCGAACGCTGCGACATCGTAGATCCCCTTGCCGGTGAAGCTCCCTTCGCCGTACAGATCCTGATAGACGTCGGAGACCGCGGTGGTATAAGGATCCACCCCCGGATGCCCCGAGTGGACCGCCGCAAAGCGGGAGCGGTTCGCGCTGGGGAGGCTCACCCCGACGCGAGGCTGCAGGATGCCGTACCCCCGGACGACGCGGCCCCGCGCCGGGTCGAACTCGGCCCGGTTGAGCGGGTGGGCCAGCGCGCCGATCAGAAGGCGCGCGGCGCCGGGCGGGAGTACCGTGTCGGCGTCGAGGGTGATGACGTAGCGGATGCCACGGAGCGCCGCCGGGTCGCCCGCCACGGTGGAGAACCCACTCTGCCCGCCGCCTCGCACGTAGGCGTTGAACTCGGCCAGCTTGCCGCGCTTGCGCTCCCAACCCATCCAGACCCGCTCGTGCGGGTTCCACCGCCGGCTCCGGTGAAATAGAGCGAACGGGCGGGTCTCGCCGGTGCCGTGGCGCTGGTTGAGCGCATCAATCCCGTCCACCGCCGCGGCCAGGATCGCAACGTCGTCGGGCCGGTGCTCGGTCGGCGAGTCGGTGAAGTCGCTCAACAACGCGAAGTGCAGATGGGCGTCCCGGTTGGCCAGGTATTGGACCTCCAGGTGCTCCAATGCCTCGGTCACCGCTTGGACACTCCCGAAGAGGGTAGGCACCACGACCGCCGTGCGCAGGTCGGCGGGCACTCCGTGCTTGGTCAGATCCAGCTTGGGCAGTACGTGCGGCGGGAAGAAGGCGGTGATGAGCTGGTTGACCGTGCTCACGGCGATGTCGTTGGCCGGGATCAGCGCCAACAGCAGCACCAGTGGCCAGGTCGCGGGGTCGGGCCACCCGGCGAGCCAGAGCAGCGCCCACAGGGCGGTGAGCGTTGCCACCAGGACCCCGCCCCCGAACACCACATTCGGGTGCCTGAGCGCCCAACGCAGGAGCCCGAGCCCGAAGGGGGGACGGTAGCCCGTGAGGGCCTCGAGTTGCGCCAGCCCCTCGTCCACCAGGAAGTAGCCGACGTGCCCCGCCCTGCCCTGGCCGGCCTCCCGGCTCACCCGCACGGCCTCCGCCGCGACCGCAGGCTCTTCCCGCGCCGTCCGCTTGGCGATCCGCTCCACCACGTGCCGGTACTGATCGCGCGTGGCGAAGGTCATCTGGGGATAGACCCCGGCCGGGTCCCGCCTGAGCTCCGCCTCGAGCGCGCTCTGATCCTCGACGAAGGTCTCCCAGTCGAGCCGGGCGATGGTCCGGAGACTGGTGATGCTGTTCGCCATCATCACCTGGGTCAGCGCGACCCGCTCGGTCGCGCGGCCGGAAGCGTCCTCCGGGCCCATCCCGTGCTCGATCACCCAGTGCTCCACCGAGCGGAGCGACGGCGCGGCGCCGTCCTGGAACCGGAGCTGCTGGAGGAAGCGGGAGACGAAGGTGGGCGTGAGCTCGGGCGGGTCGCGGAGGAAGCCGGCCAAGGCCGTCTCCAGGTCGCCGCCCGCGCCCCGGGCGGCTTCGGCGAGGCGCGTGGCCCACTGGTCGGCCGAGTCCAGCTCCTCCAGCCGTCGGACCGAGCGGAGCGCCATACGGCGGACACTCTCGATGAGGCCGAGGCGGAGCATCGCGGGCAACGCCCAGAGCTCGCCGATCCGAAGCGGGACCACTTCCTGGAACGCAGCGACGAAGCGGGTCAGGTCCTCGAGTTCGACCCGGGCTTCGGTGTGCGAGATGAGCGCGATGGCGATCTCGTAGACCCGGGGATACCCCGCCAGGGAGCCGGCGGCGAGCTCGGGCAGCTCGCGGTAGTACTCGCCGGGGAGGCTCTCGCGGACCTCGAGGATGTGCTCCTGCACCACGTGCAGGTTGTCGAGCAGCCATTCCCCGGCCGGTCCGACGTTGTGGTCCCGCTCGGCCGCTTCCGCCAGACTGTCGTGCGCGTCCGAGAGGATCTGCCGGGTCTGGTCCAAGCGGTCCAGCAGGCGGTGCCGGGCGCGTGGCGTCCTTGGCGCGAGGCGCTGCCCGCGCGCCACCGCCCGGGCCAGCTCGGCCAACAGCTCGGCGCCGAGCAGCTCCCCCCGGATGGGGCCGGCAAGCAGCTCGTCCACGCCAGGCGGGGACGAGACGCGGGCGAGGCGGCGGGCGAGGGCGGGAGGCAGCGCGACGCGCGGGATGGCAGCTCTCAGGAAGCGGCGGAGACGAGACAACAAACGGCGAATGTGAAGTAAAGGATGGCTGACGGGGGGAGTCCAGAGCCGTCGGGTGCAACGCGAGGATTGTGTGACGCAGATTACCGAATCCGGCGGCTCAGCTACGGTGCCAGTTCCACCGCCTCACCCGGTTGCCGGGGCGCCCGCACCTGGGGGTAGCGTGCCTGCAGCTGGCGGAATCGTGCGGCCCAGCCGCCCCCGCCCCGTGCGGCGTCGAGCGAGACGTGGAGGAGCACTACGGTGCGGGCATGAATGACGTCGAGGAGGCGCAGGAATGGGGCGTCCTCGAGCGCGTACCAGTAGGGCACCAGCGCGATGTCCACTCCCCCGGCCGGCAGGCCGACGTCGGGCCAGCTCCCCGGATCGCTGTTGCTGTCGCCCAGGTGCACCGCGGTGGTCCCGTCGACCGTGACCAGGTACCAGGTGTGTCCAACCGGACGGATCGTAGGCCCGTGAGCGATCGGGATCGGCCGGACCTGGACCCAGCCGAGGTCGTCCGGCCGGACGTCGCCGTCAGGGGAGGTGCCCG
>Ga0310810_10003958_pt1 | contig 16293 bp, 16 predicted proteins | sample NCmetagenome_FD_207641 | JGI IMG/M metagenome (GOLD analysis project Ga0310810, IMG submission 207641) | Soil microbial communities from experimental microcosm in Duke University, North Carolina, United States - NC | ecosystem: Engineered > Artificial ecosystem > Soil microcosm > Unclassified ... | reverse complement strand
TGCTCCTGCTCGCGCTGGTCACCAGGCGTCGCCGGCGCGCCCCATGGCGGTGACCCGGGTCCTCACGTCGCGAGACCCCGCCCGGGTCGCTGCGCGCACTTGCACCTGGCAGCGGAGTTGCTTTCATCCGCGGACGAGACTGCGGCGGTGGAAAACTCCCGGCGGCCACCGCCGCAGTTTCATCTTTTCGGGCGCGCGCACACCGCTCGCGGGTCGAAGACCATGGTGTCGAGCGTCCAGTACTCGACGCCCTCGCCGCCATCGGCGCCCTGGATGCTGAGCGCGACGTCGCGCGCACCTGCGGCGGCGAACAGCACGGCCCGCTCTCCCTGCTCGAGATCGCCGTCGTCGAGCGCGACCTCGACCTCTCTGCGATCGGGGCAGCGCAGCCACACACTCGCGCTGTACTCGAACGACGCATCGCCCTCGTGAAGACGCTGCTGGTAGCGGACGGCGTACCTCCCGGTGCGCTTCCAGCTGCCGTCCGACAGCTCGATCCGATCGATGCGCACCGCACGCAGGCCGAGCGCGCGCATCCGCGCATCGACCGCCGCTCCGTCCTCGGCTGCGCCGCCGAGGTGCCAGACGACATGACGCTCCCGGCGGCGCGCTCCCACCAGGTCGACCGCCCCTGCGGCGGCCTCGCCGCTGTCGTTCGTCGCCCGGGACCCGATGCAGGCGTATGTCCGCCGCGCCGGCGAATACGCGAAGCAGGACGGCTCCGGCCACTCCGCGTGCGGCCACCGCGTCCTGTGCCAGCCGTACCCGGGCGACGCCTTCGCGTCGCCTCCGCACGCGGCAAGCGCGAGCCACACGATCATCTGACGCACGTCCAGACAACGCACGCCTCTCGCCGCAGATTCCCGCCTGCACCGGGGACCGCGCACCGGGTACTCGGGTGGCCGAGACCCCACGTCGCGCGGTTCACGCCACGCAGTCGCCGGCACTTGCGACTGGCCGCAGAGTTGCTTTACCCGAGCCCGAGACCGCGGCGGTGGAAAAACTCCCGGCGGCCACCGCCGCGGTCTCTTCATCCGGTGCGACCTCCAGTCTGCACCGTGGGAGGCGACCACCCGCGACCTCGCGCGCCGCGCCCGGAGTTCGGGCACCTGGATCGCGTGTCCGGTGGTGTACGCCTTGCAACGGGGCCGCCGGTGCCTCCCCGGCTGTCACCTGTGCTTCTCGTCGCGTGCCTGGCCGCCTGCGCCGGCAGCGTCGAGTCGGGCGGCAGCGACGCCGGCGGCTCCGCCCCCGTCTGCGACGACGACGCGGTGGTCGGCGACTACTGCGGTGGCGACAAGGTCTCGAGCGGCGATCCCGACACCCTCTACACCTGCGCCGGCGCCGGCACCCCCACGGCAGCCGAGCCCTGCGCGTACGGCTGTCGCGTCGCCCCGCCGGGGACCGACGACTACTGTCTCGGCTCGCCCGACGGATACCGACTGCCCTGGGCGCACGACGTCAGCATGCGCCTGACTCAGGACTGCAACGACAGTTGCTGCAGCGACCACGTCGGCAACGACAAGTTCGCCTGGGACTGGGCGAACGGCGCGAGCTTCGCCGTGCGCGCCGCCCGCGCCGGCACCGTCACGCACATGAAGCTCAGCAGCGACCGCGGTGGCGCCGACTCGTCGAACAGCCACTACGTCAACATGATCGTCGTCGACCACGGCGACGGCACGCAGGCCGTCTACATGCATCTGGCGCACGACTCGGCCAGGGCGGGCGTCACCTGCGGCGCCCACGTCGATCAGGGACAGCCGCTCGCCGCATCCGGCACCACCGGGCACTCGACCGGCATCCACCTCCACTTCCAGGTCAGCGGCGTACACCCCGGCGTCGACACCTGCGAGTGCGGCGCGTCCGGCCTCGATTGCGCGCCCGACTGGAACCCTTTCCCCAGCGTCTGGGTCACCGACGCCTATCCGACGACGCCCATCGACTTCCAGGAATGGCCGACGGCGTCCGACTGCGCCGACCGCCGCATCACCATGCCCGCCGCGCTCTAATCTCCTCGCTGCGCGGCCCGCGCCGCCCGGCCTGGTCGGGCGACTGGCTGCTCCGCATCCGACGCGGCACCGGCAGCGCGGGGGTGGTGTCATCCGGGCTGGCCCGTCGCGCTGTCCGCGCCGGTCCGCCGCCGGTGGCCCTCCTGCCAGAACTGCGGGCGTCGACGCAGAAACCCTGCGACGAGCTGCCTCCACCCGGAACCACCCGATAGGCCTTCACGCAGGCGAAACCCAAGTGGACGGAAACAGGAGGAACCGATGAGACCAGCGACCCTGACTGCGACCCTCTTCACACTCTTCGCGCTCGCGGGCGCCACCGTCGGGTGCTCGAAGAAGAAGGACGAGGCGGGCGGCGAGGCCATCAAGGCCCGCGAAGGCGCCGCCGACCCGGACACCGGCCTCAAGCCGGGCAGCTGCGACAACCGGACGGACACCGGCGTCTGCACCTTCGCCAAGGAAAACTCTGCCGAGATGTGCAAGTCGATGGGCGGCAAGCCGATCGACGGTCCGTGTCCCACCGAGGGCGTCCTCGGCACCTGCGCCAGCCCCGACTCGCTCACCGGCGAGGTCAAGAGCTATTACCCGACCAGCGCGGCACAGTACACGGCCGCCACCGCGAAGCAGGCGTGCGAATCCCAGCAGGGCGTCTGGACCGCAGCCGCCGGCGCTGCGTCCTCGGGCGGCGCGAAGGCAGCGGCGACCGTCGGTGCCTGCACCGTCAAGTCGGACAAGAGCTGCAGCGAGACCAAGCTCAACAGCCCGGACGACTCCGCCACCTACGCGAAGATGTGCGCCGAGGTCGAGAAGGGCACGTGGGCCGATGGCCCATGCCCGGCTGCCAACGTGGTCGGCGAGTGCAACAGCGCGTCGGCCGGACGCACCGTCTATTACAAGGGCGCCAAGGACCCCAAGCACACCTGCGAGCAGATGGTCATGGGCGGCGTCTACACCGCCGCTGCAAAGTAGCCGGTCAGCGGGGCGAGGGCGGGGCTTCCCAGGTGGCGAGCGCCTCGCGGATCGGTTCGGGCTGCGAGGCGTGGGAAGCGCGCCAGCCGAGCCAGGCGATGACGGCGGACCGCTCGGCCGGCGAGAACGCGTGGATGCGGTCGAGTGCCTGGCGGCGCGTGGACGTGTCGCGGAGGCAGTTCACCAGGTGAAACTCGGGATCGGCGTTGCCGGCGACGCCGAGCAGCTGGGCGCGCAGCGCGGCCGGCAGGAAGTAACGGAAGGCGGCGGGGTTCATCCAGCAGAAGGCGGTCGAGGTCTGGCTGACGAGCCAGGGCTCGAGGGTCTGCCACCCGCTGCCGGTCAGCTCGAGCTCGTGGTCGCTGCCCTCCTCGTCGAGGAAGGTCAAGAGAGGCGACGGCGGGCGCGGCGTGTCGGCGAAGGCGGCCTCGATGTGCTGCACGAGCGCTTCCAGGTCCGGGGCGTCCGCCGGCGGGCGCTGGTAGGCGCGCGCCCTGGCCCGGAAGCGCTCTGCCGCCCCGGTCGCGGCGGGACGATCGCGCCAGCACCAGGCGATCGCCTGCGACGCGAGGTGTGGGATGGAGGGCCGCGCGAACGCATCCGACTCGAGCATGAGGTGAAGCAGCGCGGCGACGGCGGCCCGCTCGGCGTCTCCCAGCCGGAGGCGCGCGCTGATTCCGTCCTGGTAGTCTGTCCGGTTCTGGCGCACGGCGATCGGGTTCGGGCGAAGCCAGTAGACCGACGTGTGGATCAGGGCCCGCTCGGGCGAGCTGTCGAACGGATCGCGGTCGTGCGCGCTCCAGTCGAGCGCGAGCACCTCGAACAGGAGCGAGCGCACGAACCACCGGAACGCATCGTCGTTCAGGAGGTGCGCCGAGAAGATGCGCTTCGTGATGAAGGCCGCGTCGAGCTCGCCCTGGGCTGCGAGCTCGCGTTCCAGCTCGGCGCGATGGGCGTCGTCGCGGGTCTCCAGGAGCGGCCCGGCGGGGCGCTCGGCGCCGGCGAACGCGTCGCGTACCTCGCGGATGAGCCGCTTCCGCTCCTGCATGGCGGAGTCGTGATACGCGCAGGCTCGGCCGTCGCTTCCCGCCGGGATATGGCACCGCCGGGGGCGGATTGCCCATAATGGCGGGATGTCGGACGCACCGCTCGATTTCTCGGACATGCTCAACCAGCACCGCGGCGGCTGGAACGAGGCCATGGGTCTCCGCTTCCTGCGCGCGACCGCCGACGAGGTCGTCGCCGAGCTCGAGGTGGCCCGCGTCCACCAGCAGCCATACGGGATCGTCCACGGCGGTGTGCACGCCGGTGTCATCGAGACCCTGGCGTCGGCCGGCGCCGCGATCGTCGCCGGCGCGCGCGGCCAGACGGTCGTCGGGCTCGACAACAGCACCACCTTCATCCGCGCCGTCCGCGAGGGCACGCTGCGCGCCACCGCCAGGCCGCTCACCCGCGGCCGCCGCACGCAGGTCTGGGAGACGACCGTGGTGGACTCCGGCGGGCGCCTGGTCGCGACCGGTCGCGTCCGCCTGATCTGCCTCGAGCCCGGTGCGTCGCTCGCCGGCGAAACCGCCGGCGTGAAGAGCTGAAGCGATCAGGCGAGCACGCGGACGCGGGTGCCGGCGTGCGGGGCGAGCGTGACGCTGCGGCGGACGACGCGCACCGTGCCGGGCCGGTCGAGGCGGAGGCGCAGGCGCGCGAGGAGGACGCCGGCGACGATCTTCATCTCGTAGAGGGCGAACGCCATGCCGAGGCAGCGGCGGATGCCGCCACCGAACGGAAGCCAGGCGTAGGGATCGGGGCGGAGGGAGAGGAAGCGCTCCGGCAGGAAGCGCGCCGGTTCCGGGTAGACCTCGGGCCGACGGTGCGCGAGGTGGATGCACGGCGCCAGGTGGACGCCGGCCGGCAGGTCGAAGCCGGCGAAGCACATCGGGCGCTCGATGCGGCGGACGACGTCGGGGACGATCGGTCGCAGCCGCAGGGTCTCCTTGATGACGGCGTCGAGGTAGGGCAGGGTGGCGACCGCGCCCGGGTCGGATGCGCCGGCGATCTCGTCGCGCAGGCGCGCCTCGACGGCGGGGTGCTCGAGGACGCAGGCGAACATCCAGGACAGCGCGGTGGCGGTGGTCTCGTGACCGGCGGCCAGCATGGTGATGAGCTCGTCGACCAGCTCGTCGTCGCTCATCGGTCGGCCGTCCTCATCGCGCGCGGCCAGGAGCAGCGAGAGGATGTCGGCGCCGCTGCCGCCGGAAGAGCGCCGCGCCGCCACCACCCCGCGAAGCGCGCGCGCCAGCGCCGCCCGCCGCCGGAGGAACTTGCGGAACGGGCTCAGCGGGACGTCGAGGTACTTCGGCGGCACGAAGGTGAGCAAGGCCGGCGGCGGCTCGAGCACCTCGAGGACGAGCCGGCGGAGCGCGCTCATCCGGGCGCCTTCGTCGACGCCGAAGACGGCCCGCAGGATGACGTCCAGGGTGATGGCCTGCATGTGGACGTGCAGCGCGAAGGCGCCGTCGCGCGGCATGCGCGCCACCTCCGCCGCCGCGATCTCCGCGATGAGCCCGGCGTAGGCGTGCATCCGCTCGCCGCGCAGCGGCGGCGACAGCAGCCTGCGCTGACGCAGGTGCGGCGCGCCGTCGAGCAGGAGCACGGAGTGCCGGCCGACCAGCGGCTCGAGCATCGCGTTGGCCTTCCCGGCCTGCAACAGATCGTCGTCGCCGGTCAGGATCTCCTTGATGAGCGCCGGCGCGGCGGCAAACACGAAGGTGCCGTGCCCGGGCAGCCGCGCGGTGAACGGATCGCCGAACCGCTGCGCGCACCTCTCCAGCCACTCGAGCGGCCGCCGGGCGAATTCGACCAGCTGCACGACGCTCGGCTGGCGGGGACCGGGAGGGAGCATCGAGCTGAGATGCTCTCACAGCCCGGGAGGTAGCACATCCGGCAGAGCTCGACGTGGAGATCGAGTAGGCTGGCCGCCGGGCCATGCCCATCATCTCGATCGACAAGGTCAGCAAGAAGTACGCGTCCGGACAGGTGGCGCTCGAGGAGCTGAGCCTGGCGATCGAGAAGGGAGAGATCTTCGCCCTGCTCGGCCCCAACGGCGCCGGCAAGACGACCCTCATCAGCATCGTGTGCGGCATCGTCACCGCCAGCGCGGGCCGTGTCCTGGTCGACGGCTGCGACATCGTCCGCGACTACCGCGCCGCGCGCGCCAAGATCGGGCTGGTGCCGCAGGAGCTCACCACCGACGCGTTCGAGTCGGTCTGGGCCACGGTGAGCTTCAGCCGGGGCCTGTTCGGCCGGCCAGCCGATCCGGCACACATCGAGAGCCTCCTGCGCACGCTGTCGCTGTGGGACAAGCGGCGCGCGAGAATCATGACGCTGTCGGGCGGCATGAAGCGGCGCGTGATGATCGCCAAGGCGCTGTCGCACCAGCCGGAGATCCTCTTCCTCGACGAGCCGACCGCCGGCGTGGACGTCGAGCTCCGCCGCGACATGTGGGCGCTGGTCCGCCGGCTGCGCGACAGCGGCGTGACCATCATCCTGACCACCCACTACATCGCGGAGGCCGAGGAGATGGCCGACCGCATCGGCGTCCTGCGCGCCGGCGAGCTGATCGTGACCGAGCGGAAGGCGGATCTGATGAAGAAGCTCGGCAACCGCCAGCTCACCCTCAGCCTGCAGCAGCCGCTGACCATCATACCGCCCGAGCTGGCCGCCTGGGCACTGACGCTCGAGGCGGACGGCGCGCAGCTCAAGTACACCTACGACGCCAGCGACGAGCAGACCGGCGTGCCGGCGCTGCTCCGCCGCGTGGGCGAGATCGGTCTCGCGTTCAAGGATCTCAGCACGCGGCAGAGCTCGCTCGAGGAGATCTTCGTCCACCTGGTGAGCGATCGGCAGTGAGCCAGCCGCCCGCCTTCAACCGCCACGGCGTGTGGGCCATCTACCGGTTCGAGATGGCGCGCTTCACGCGCACGCTGTGGCAGAGCCTGGTCGCGCCGGTCATCACGACCGCGCTCTACTTCGTGGTCTTCGGCTCGGCGATCGGCTCGCGCATGAGCGAGGTCGAGGGTGTCTCCTACGGCGCCTTCATCGTACCCGGGCTCATGATGCTCTCGCTGTTCACCCAGAGCATCTCGAACGGCAGCTTCGGCATCTACTTCCCCAAGTTCACCGGCACCATCTACGAGCTCCTGTCCGCGCCCATCTCGCCGTTCGAGGCGGTCATCGCCTACGTCGGCGCGGCGGCGAGCAAGTCGATGCTGCTCGCCTTCATCATCCTCGGCACCGCGTTCGCCTTCGTGCCGATCCACATCCACCACCCGGTGTGGATGGTCGCGTTCGTGGTCCTGACCGCGGTGACCTTCAGCCTGTTCGGCTTCATCGTCGGCATCTGGGCCCAGAGCTTCGAGCAGCTCCAGCTCATCCCGGTCCTGGTCGTCACCCCGCTCACCTTCCTCGGCGGCGCCTTCTACTCGATCGACATGCTGCCGGCTCCCTGGCGCACCATCAGCCTGTTCAACCCGATCGTCTACCTGGTGAGCGGCCTGCGCTGGAGCTTCTACGAGACCGCCGACGTCGGCGTCCGCGTCAGCCTGGTGGTCACGGTCGGTTTCTTCGCCGGCTGCCTGGCCGTCGTCACCTGGATGTTCCGCACCGGTTATCGCCTGAAGAGCTGAACCGCCACGCCGAGTTGCGGCGACGCGGGCTTTCGTCGCTACGCCCCGCTGGGGCGCTCGTTCCATCTCCGGGAGCCCAAGGGAGGAGAGCCATGAAGGACTGGACCACAGCGCGCTCGCGCCATTCCATCGCGGCAGCCGCGTTCGGCGCGCTGCTCGCGCTCACCGCCCCCGCCTGCGGAGGGGGCGATGACGACGGCGGCGGCGATGGTGGGGATGGCGACGGCAGCGGCGCCGACGCTGGCCCGGGCCTCGCGATCGAGTCGTCGCTGCCGGCCGACGGCGCCAGCCCGGTGAGCGTCCTCGCCGACGTCGCGGTCACGCTCACCGGCGACGCAGATCCAGCCACGGTCACTGCCGACTCGGTCCAGCTGTGGAAGACGACCGGCGGCGACACGCGGTTCTTCGGTCCGGTCGCCTACGACGCAGAGAGCCGCACCATCTCGCTCGCGCCGTTCGACGCGCTCGACCACGGCACGACCTTCGAGCTGCGCCTGCGCGGCGTGTCCGGCCCCGACGGCGCCCTCCCCGACAGCGCGATCTCGTTCTCGACCACGCGCAACAGCTGGACCCGTTCGACCGCGTACGCGGCCGACGCCATCACCAGCTGGAACGGCAAGGCGTACGACGCCGACGGGTACGAGATCCACTACTTCGCCTACAACGGCGCCGGCGACGACACCGACTGGTACACGGACGACGACGTCCCGACCATGAAGATCGACACCGAGCACGACGAGCAGCACCGCGCGACCCGCTTGCTGGTCTACTCCGGCGCCGCCCTGGCCCTGGTCCAGACGACCGTGAACACCTACGACGGCGCCGGCGACAAGGTCCTCGAGGTCAACTACGACCCGGACGATGCGATCGTCCTCCGCCGCGTCAGCACGTACGACGCCGGCCACCGCCTCCTGCGCGGCACCCAGTTCAGCGAACCGGGTGACGACGGCGACTGGGGCACCGACGACGACGTCGCGAGCTTCGCCGAGGGCTATGTCTACGACGCCGACGGCCTCACCGTCCGGCGCGCGGTCTACGGCGACCCCGGCGCCAACGACACGTGGGGCGACGACGACGACATCCCCGACGCCTGGGTCGAGTACCAGTACAGCGCCGAGGGCCAGCTCGCTCGCCGCGTCTCGCACAGCGGTCCCGGCGACGACGGCGACTGGTTCTCGCCCGACGATCCGGTCACCGGCTATGTCCAGTACGTGCGCGACGATCAGGGCCGCCAGATCCGCAACGTCCGCTACAAGGCCCCCGGCGACAACGGCACCTGGTTCAACTCCGACGACGTCGTCAACGGTTACGACGCATTCACGCCCTTCGCGAAGAGCCTCTACGCCGACGACCGCTACATCACCGGCCCCGGCGACAACGGCAGCTGGTTCAACTCCGACGACGTCGTCTCCTCGCTGTACGTCGACACCTACGCCACCAGCGGCGACCTCCTGAGCGAGAAGGAGATCGACGACCCGGGCGACGACGGCGACTGGGGCACCGACGACGATCCCATCGCGTACCTCGGCGAGTGGATGGCGGACCTCCCGTGATCCTCATCGTGGCCTACGACGACGACCTGGCCGCCAGCGACGGCGAGCGCCTCCTGCGCGCGCGTGGCGCCGAGGTGGGGCGGGTCGACTGCGCCCGCTTCCCGGCCGGCAGCGGCGTGACCCTCAGCTGGTCGGCCGAAGGCAAGCGGCGCCGCCGGCTGGGCGACATCGACCTCGACCGCGTGCGCGCCGTCTGGCACCGCCGCGGCACCATCCGCCCGCCGCGCACCCGCTCCGAGACCGCCGATCCGGCGCGCGCCATCATCGACTCGGAGAGCGAGCGCGTCCTCATGTTCCTGTGGAGCGACCTCGAGGTCCCGTTCATCCCGGCGCCGCACGCGGTCATCCGCGCCCGGCAGGACAAGCTGTCGCAGCTCGCGCTCGCCGCCGAGCTCGGCCTCGCGATCCCTCCCACGCTGGTCACGACCGACCCGGCCGAGGCGCTCGAGTTCCTGCGCGTGCATCAGGGCGAGTGCGTCACGAAGCTCATCGACCCGGGCACCCTCCAGCGACCCGACCTGGCCGGCCTGACCCGCTTCACCGAGCCGGTCACCCACCGCGATCACCTGGCGATGGGCATGGTCGCCGCCTGCCCGACCCTGCTGCAGGCCTACGTCCCCAAGGACATCGAGCTCCGCGTCACCGTGGTCGGCGACCGGGTCTTCGCCGCTGCGATCCACTCGCAGGCCGCCGCGCACGCCAAGCACGACTGGCGCAAGTACGATCGGACCCGGGTCCCGTATCGGCGGCATCAGCTGCCGGCGGAGGTGGCGGCCGCCTGCGTCGCCATCACCGCGCGGCTCGGCCTGCGCTACGGCGCGATCGATCTCATCCGGCGGCCCGACGGCGTGCACGTCTTCCTCGAGATCAACCCGGCCGGCGAGTACCAGTGGGTGCAGGGCGCGACCGGCCTGCCCATCACCGAGGCCATCTGCGACCTCCTGGTCGCCCTGTCGGAAGGAGATGCCCCATGAGGGACCGCGACCCGCTCGAGCCGTGTCTCGCCTTTCTCCGCTCGCTCGACGGCGTCCGGCCCGACGAGGCGATCGAGCGGCTGCGCGCGCTGCGCGCCGATCTCGGGATCCCCATCGAGCTGATGTGGGACCGCGAGCCTGCGCTCGACCGCTTCGAGTACGAGCTGCTGCTGGGCGCACCGGGTGCCGGCACCATCTCGCTGTCCTGGGCACCCGACGCCGGCGCGGTGCCGTTCGCCATGCGCGGCCTGCAGCGGCTGCAGGAGCTGCAGCTGGTGCGGGTGGACGGTCGTTCGCTGTGGATGCACGAGGCGATCGTCCTGCTCGACCCGTACTGGGGCGAGGCTGCCATCCGGCGCCGCATCGTCGACTTCTGCATCCTGCGGCGCGAGCTCGAGGGGAACCCGTACCGGGCCGAGCCCGCGGAGCTCCAGCGCGCGGTGGACGAGTTTCGCCGCGCCCGCGGACTGGGCAGCGCCGAGGAGACCGCCGCGTGGCTTGATCGCGCAGGCCTCTCGCTGCCCGAGCTCGAGGACCGGCTCGAGGCCGATCTCGCGCGCGACAGGATCCGGCGCGAGAAGGTGGGCGCGCTGGCAGAGGCGGAGTTCGGCCGCTCGCCCGGCGCCTGGGACGAGATCCGGGTGGCAGCCTTCGCCGCCGGCGACGCCGAGGCGCTCGCTGGCGACATCCGCGGTGGCGCCGCCTTCTTCGACGTCGCGAGGCGCGGTTCTGCAGGGCGCCGAACCATCCTGCTCGAGACCTTCCGCAGGCGCGACATCGACGCCGACGCGCCGCTCGAGAAGGGGTCGGTGCTGGCAGCGTGCCTCGCCGGCGCCGGCCCGTACGTGGTCGCGGTCGAGGAGATCACGCGCGCACGCTGGGACGACCGGACCCGGGTGGCAGTCGAGGAGGCTCTGTTCCGCCGCTGGCTCGACGACGCGGCCGCCCGCTCGCTCATCGAGTGGAACTGGGGTCCCGCCTGAAAGCTGCGCTACCGGTCCGTGCCCACCTCGTTCCATCCACACGGGCATCGAGCCCGACGACGAGGAGGATGACCATGAGCAAGAAGACCCGCGCACCGCGCACCGAGCTCCGCGCGGTGGACAGCGCACTCCGCGAGCTGTCGGCCGACGATCTCGCGACGGTCACCGGCGGGATGATCTGCACGTGCCCCAGGCCGACGACCCAGTGGACCGAGACCTGGCCGAAGAACGACACCGACCTCATGGACTTCGACTGAGAGGAGGCCGGCCATGAAGAAGACCCGCCATTCCCGAACCACGCTCCAGCCGATCACCACGACCCTGCGCGAGCTCACCGCCGACCAGCTCGAGCATGTCGCCGGCGGCCTGTATCCAACCCAGAAGCCGCCGCCGCCGAAGCCGACGTGGACCTACACGTGGCCGACGGATCCGGACGGCCTCATCGACCTCGACTGATCCCGACGGCGACCTGATCCCAGCTGACCGACAGCCGTGCCGCCGCCGCGGGCTGATGCGGCGGCGCCGGCGTCCTCCTGACGCGCGGCAGGTCCGGCCGGATCGACTGCGTGGCGTCCACGATCTCGAGGTCGCAGCTGTCGAGCGGAATGATCGCAGCGTTCTGCGCGTCGACCTCGGCCGCCGTCTCGAGCAGCTGCTGTTTCGCCTCGCGACCGTTCGGAAACAGCCGCTGCATGGCTTCCTCCAGCTCGGCGAGCCCGAAGGCGCAGCGGCGGTTGGCGAGGAACCGGTTGAGGTCGCGCGCGAGGTCGCGGGCGGTGGCGTGGCGGCGAGCGGGGTCGCGATCGAGCGCCTTGAGAACGATCCGATCGAGCCCCGGCGGCAGGCCGGCGCGCAGGCGCGAGGGAGCCACGATCGGTCGTCGGCCGACGGCGCGGATCGCCTCCACATCGGACGGAGCGTCGAACAGGCGCTCCCCGACCAGGAGCTCCCACATGACGACGCCGAGCCCCCAGACGTCCGAGCGGCGATCCGCCGGCTGGCCGTCGAGGACCTCGGGAGCGATATACGAATACTTGCCCTTTATCAATCCGGGAGTCGTCTCGTGAGTTCGGCCGCGGCGCTTCGCGATACCGAAGTCGAGCAGCTTCACGCAGCCGCCGTAGGTGACGATGATGTTGTCGGGCGCCACGTCCCGGTGGACCACCCCGGCGAGCTCACCGCGCGCGTCACGGAGCTCGTGGGCCGCGTGAAGACCCTCGCTCGCGTCGGCGATGATCCGCGCCACCAGCGCCGCGTGCACCACCGGACTCCATGCGGTGAGCTGGTCGAAGAGACGGCTGCGAACCGCAGACAGCGACTCGCCGCTCAGGTACTCCATCACGAGGTACACCACCCCATCCGTCTCGCCGACGTCGACGACGCTACAGACGTGCGGATGCTGGACCCGCGCGGCGATGGTTGCCTCGTCGAGGAACATCGCCGCGAACTCCGGCTGGCAAGCGTTCTCCGGACGGAGACACTTGAGAGCGACGAACCGGCGCTCCCTTCCCGGAGCGTCGGTCGCCGCGAGGAACACCGTCCCCATCCCGCCGGTCCCGAGCTCGAAGCACAGCCGATAGCGACCGATGTTCCTGCCCGGAGCAGGCACCTCGCCAGGCGCCCTGGCATCAGCCTGCCTCTCGCCCGGTCCCGATCCAGCAGCCTTGTGCGCCCCCATGTGTTCCCCCATGAGCCTTTCCGGTGCAACGTTCAGGCCGCAATACCCGTGTCTTTTCCGCCGCGTGCAATATTCGGACACAGAACGAGTACGTCACCGTACGTCCGCGGTTCAAGTCGTTCCGGTCCGCCTTTCCGGAGCGCACCGAGCGCCAGCGCACGGTTCACGCACCATCGCGACACTCCGAACCGCTTGGTCGGCTGGGGGATGACGTCGCCACGTGGAACCTCGTCTCCACTATACGAGTGTTCAGCTGAGGCCCTGCCGTTCCAGGCGCCAGCGACCTCGCTGGGTCGTGCGCGCGGCTCGCTGCGATCGCGCGCGGACCGGTCACCGCCTCGTCTAGCCATCTCCCTCACTCGCCGCCTGCGAGAAGGAGTGGAGCGTCCGAAGCAATCGTCGCTGTCGTCTTCTTCGCGATCGCGCTGCACCACCGGCGGGCCTTTCCGGCGGTCCGGGACGCGCCGCCAACTCGGGGCGGCCGCGCCCTTGTCGAACGCGACGCGGTCCCCGAACATGGGCCGATGCGATGGTCGTATGCGGTCCTGATCCTGACAGCGGCCCTCCTCCTGCTCCCGGCCTGCGGCGGCGACGATGACGGCGGCAGCTCCCCCGACGGCGGGTCGTCGACCTACACGGTCGGCGGAACGGTCACCGGCATGGGGGGCACGCTGGTGCTCACGAACAACGGGACCGACGAGGTCACCCTGTCGGCCGACGGCCCGTTCACCTTCGCGACCGCGCTCGACGACGGTGCCAGCTACGACGTGACGATCGCGACCCAGCCGGTCGGCGAGACCTGCTCGGTGACCGGCGGCAGCGGCGTGATCGCCGGCGGCGACGTCACCGACGTGTCGGTCACCTGCCTCCGCTGGATCGTCTTCGACTCCAGGCGAGCGCTCGACGGCAGCGACGCGGCCGGCCCCAGCACCACCGCGAACATCTGGTTCATGCTGGAAGACGGCTCGGAGCTGCGGCCGCTGACCGACGCGACCGCCGCAGGCGCGGATTCGTTCGAGGCAGAGTTCTCGCCGGACGCCAGCCAGGTGGCGTTCGTCTCGAGACGCAAGCTCGACGGCAGCGACGCTCCCGGGCCGAACGCCACCGACAACGTGTGGCTCGTCAACACCGACGGAACCGGCGCGACTCCGCTCACGACCAACACCAGCGCCGGCGCCACCGCCGCCTTCCCGCACTGGTCCCCCGACGGCGCCAAGGTCGTGTTCCAGTCGCGCGCGAACCCGAACGGCAGCGACAGCGCCAACGAGAACGACACCACCAACATCTTCGTCGTGTCGACCGACGGCGGCGGCTACGCGGCGCTCACCGAGCTCACGGCCGACGCCGCCGATTGCCGCGGCCCGCGCTGGTCGCCGGACGGAGCCCACATCGCGTACTTCTCCGCGCGCGCCCTCAACGGCACCGATGCGGCCCAGACGACCGCCAACATCTGGGTGATGGATCCGACCGGGGCCGACTCGACCGCGGTCACCAGCCTGACTGCGGCCGACGCAGACAGCTTCGGGCCCGAGTGGTCTCCGGACAGCGCCCGCATCGTCTTCCACTCCGGTCGCAAGCTCGACGGTAACAACGCCAGCAACGCCACCCACAACATCTGGGTGGTGGGAGCCGATGGCAACGACGCCGCTCCGGTCACGCAGCTCATCGCCGCCAGCGCCGGCGATCCGGTCTGGTCGCCGGACGGCCAGTCGATCGCGTACGACTCGAGGCGAGACCCGAGCGGAGACGACGTCCAGGGAAACGTCGTCAACGTCTGGTTGATCCACCCCGACGGCAGCGGATCACTGCCGGTCACCCAGCTCACGACCGACGGAGCCGACAGCGACGTGCCGCGCTGGTCGCCCGGCAGCAACCGGCTCGTGTGCGAGTCGGCCCGCGCGCTCGACGGCACCGACGCGGTCAACAGCAACGAGACCTACAACGTCTGGAGCCTCGCCCCGGACGGCAGCGACGCCGTCCCGCTCACCTCCACCACCGCGACCGACGCCAACAACTTCGCCCCGAGCTTCGCGCCCTGACCGCGAGCTCCCCGGATGACCACATGAGTGACTGGAAGCTACCCTGGACGGCGCGCTGTCGCTGCGAGCGGGTTCGCATCAAGATCTCGGCGCCGCCTCTCATCACGATGGCGTGTCACTGCGCCGGTTGTCAGCGCATGACGGCCAGCGCCTTCTCCCTCAGCATCGCAGTGCCAGCCGAGGCCTTCGAGGTCACGCAAGGCGCCCCGGTGCTGGGCGGCCTGCAATCAGCCGATCGCCATCACCACTGCCCGTTCTGCAAGAGCTGGCTGTTCACGCGCCCCTCGGGCCTCGACTTCATGGTCAACGTCCGTGCCTCGATGCTCGACGATCCGAGCTGGTTCCAGCCGTACGTCGAGACGTCGCGCGCCGAGGGCTTTCCCTGGGCAATAACGGGCGCCAAGCACAGCTTCCCCGGCATACCTGACGCCTCCGCCTTCGGGCCGCTGGTCGCCGAATACGCCCAGCACGGCGCCCGTCCGACATAGCCACCTCACTCGACCGCGAGCCCGAGCCCGAGCGCGAGTCCCGTAAACGGCGACGGCCGCCCTTTCAAGCGGCCGTTGTCATTGAGCGGGAGAAGGGATTCGAACCCTCGACGTCAACCTTGGCAAGCGCGTCCCGACCAACCTGACCTCAACCGACTGCGAACCGAAACGAAGCGAAACGGGGATTTATCCAACCCAGGGCGTCCCACGACACCCCGTTCCGCCACCGAAAAGTCGGGAAAGAAGTGGGGACCGATCGAGGTCCCACTCCATGAGGTTCGAACCAGAGGTTCGAATCCGGTAGCCGATCGGTTCCCGACGTCTCGAACTTCTCATTCGAGATGCAAAGAGGTTCGCGCCGCAGGCTCGAATCTCGATCCCCACCCGATGAACGGGTTCGAATCACAGGTTCGAACAAGAGCCCACCGGGACCCGCTGCAGGTCGCGGCCTCGGGTGCCCGCGCTCCCACGCCGGCGTCACCGTCGCTCAGGTGCTCGCTGCGAGCTCTGCGCGCATCTGGGGTAGCCGTATCGTCCGGAAGGCTTCTGGCAAGGTGGCATCATCGAGCACGGCCTCGAACACCTCGACTTGGTGACGTTCGAGCACGAGCCGAGCGGCGTCCTGATGACGCCGAAAGCGGAAGATGCGCTCGTTGAGCTTCAGGACGTCACGCACCCGTCCGTCTCGCAGGATCTCTCGGAGGAACTCGTGAGCGCAGAGGACGGAGGCACGAAGCTGCTGGACGCTCTCCTGCGCAGCGTAGCCGGGTAGAAAGGCCGTGTTGTGAGCGCGGGCCTCCATGCTGATGACGGGATGCATGACTCGAAGCGGTGCGATACTGCCGTCGTCGAGGACTTCGTCGAGGCCGACACTCAGGCGACGCACCTCCGCACCATCCAGCCCAAACGGAGCACGGAGAATGT
>Ga0310810_10003956_pt1 | contig 16295 bp, 10 predicted proteins | sample NCmetagenome_FD_207641 | JGI IMG/M metagenome (GOLD analysis project Ga0310810, IMG submission 207641) | Soil microbial communities from experimental microcosm in Duke University, North Carolina, United States - NC | ecosystem: Engineered > Artificial ecosystem > Soil microcosm > Unclassified ... | reverse complement strand
GCCAATGGGAATGGCGGAGCCGCGAAACGGATCGAGCGCGCGCGCGTCGAACGCCTCGACCACGCACCGCGCCGCCGCGCCGTACTGCTCGATGAGCCGGCGTGTCTTCGCGGATGCGTCGTGCGTCTTGAGCTCGATCAGGAGTGGGACGTCACCGAGATCGCGGAGCACTTCCTCGAACGTCGGCACGGCGATCCCACGGCCCTGGTAGGGGAACGTCAGGCCATCGCTCGTGAAGCGTCCGCCGGCATCGGCGGAGACGATCCGATCGGCGGGCAGTTCCCTGACCGCACCTGTCGCGTCCGTGGTTCGATCGATCGTGGGGTCATGCATGACGACCACCACACCGTCCGCGGACACACGCAGATCGAGCTCGACGCACTCGGCCCCGGCGGCGAGCGCCTGCCGGAACGACTCCATCGTGTTCTCGGGTGCATGCGCGGCGTTGCCGCGATGCCCGACGATGGGCCGGCGGTCGGGATCGAGGAGTGGATGCAGCAAAACAGCTATCAGCTAACAGCTATCGGCTATCAGCTATAACAACGCCGAACCCTCGGGACGCTGCTTTCTGGCGAGAGAAGCGTCCCGGAGGTTCTTCGTAGTTTGAGCTGATAGCTGATAGCCGATAGCTCAAGACTGATCTTCTAGAATGCGTACTGGATACGCGTCATCAGCATGCGGCCGATCTCCGGCACGCCCGCGAACGTCGCACGCTTGTTGTCGAGAATGTTCGTCCCGTTCAACGACCACGTGATCTGCTGTGTGCCGCGAACCGGCACGCGCCACGAAAATCCGAGGTCGAGGAACATGTTCACCGGGACCGCTGGGTACGTGTACACACACGCCGTTGGCGTCTGGGGCGTGCACTGGACCGTGGACCCGGCTGCCGTCTGGTACGTCCCGTCGGGCACGTTCGGGTTGAGCGAGGTCGGCGCCGGGAAGGTCCGGGTCGACGCGTAGACGCCCGAGTTCACCGGGAACGTGTTTGCATATCGACCACGGGTCTCGACGCTCAAACCTCGAATTTCGTCGTTCCAACGGGCCGTGAGCGTCGCCTTGTTGTCGGGCGCGTTCAGTGCGAGTGCGTTGCCTTGCGCGTCCTTCACGTCGTTGAAGATGACGTCGCTCACCCAGCTGTACGTCGCCGCCACGCTCCACCGCGGCGAGAAGATGTAGTCGAAGCCGACGTCCACGCCCTGAATGTCGATCGTCTTGTTGATGGTCTGATACGTCGCGATCACGTCGGTGGCGCTGGCGATCGGGCTGTCGAACGTGACGACACCCAGGGGCGCACGAGCGGCATTCGCGGTGATCGCCGGAGCGGCCGCGCCAGCGATGGCCGCTGCGGTTGCCTGCGGCAGCCCGAATTGGGTGACGAGGCGAGTGGCGATGTTCGTTCCGAGATAGCCGCCGAGCGTCGTCGGGTCGAAGAAGACGTTAGGCGTCGCGATGTTCGCCGGGGTTCCCACGTCGCCACGCTGCTGCCACCACCCGTCGATCGCGAGGCGGGCGCGCTGGCCCAGAATGCCCTTGTAGCCGACCTCGTACGTGTTGTTGAACGACGCCTTCAGTGCGGCGATGTCCGTGACGTCGGCCGGCTGCAAAAGCACCGTCGGACGGTCGAGGTAGCGAACGGCGGTGCCGACGTTCGCCGACGTGGGTCGCAACGTCGTGAGATAGTTCGCGAGATCGGCGGCGATGGCCGCGGCCTGGGCGGGAGGCAGAGCAGCGGACAGCGCCTGTTGCAGGCCGGCCTGGATCGCAGGCTTCTGCGCTGTGAAGAACGCCGGGAACGTCGACGCCGAGGACGCATCGACGAAGGCCCCGTTGCCGGCGAGACGCGACTTCATGCAGATGCCGCCGAACGCCGCGGCGCCGCAGCTTCGCGCGAACTGCCAGCCTTTCTTCGGCGGGTTGCCCTGCGCGCGCACGTCGAACCCGCTGCCGCCAACGTTAGGTGCGTTGATGAGGTCGAGGAAGAACGAGAAGTTCTGCGGCGTGTTGAACGCGCGGTTGTACGTGAAGCGGAGGTTCTGCGTCTCGGTGGGCTTGAAGATCAAGGCCGCGCGTGGCGATATCGCCGTCCCCTCGATCTGATCGTTCCGGTCGGCACGAAGGGCACCGACGACTTCGAACTTCGGCGCCAGGCGCCCGGTGTATTGCACATAGCCACCGATCTCGGTGACGTTGTCGATGTCTTCGTTGCGGCCGTTGATCGTGTTGCCGGTGCGCGGATTCGTGAAGATGTAGTCGAGCCCATACACGAACGTGTTCTTCTCACCGATGTCCGACGCGTGCTGAAGCTGAGCGGCGAACACGCGCGACTTGTCGACGATCGGCTGACCGCTGCGCAGCAGGTACGTGCCGTCGGTCGCCGTGCTGTCGCTGTTGCCCGCGTTGCTGAAATTCAGGAAGACCTGGGCGAACAGCTTATTCCAGCGAAAGCGCTCCTGGACGCTCTGGTACAGCCAGTTCTTGATCTGGCCCGTGCCGTTGGCTGCCGTCAGATCGATGCCGCCGAGCGCTTTGGTGAAGCCGTACGTGGTGATGGCTTCCATGTTGTCCTTCGGCCTCAGGTCGAGGCGGGCCTCGCCAGCGTACCGCTTCACGTCGAAGTTGCGCACGACCTCCTGACCGCGGCGGGCGACCGGCGCATTCGCGCCGTATGTGCCGGGCTCTCCCGGGTCGTAGTACTTCCAATCGGACCCGGTGAAGTACTCGCCGGACAGTTTGTAGCCGGCCTTCGAGCCGATGAGGCCCGCGTGCCGCCCGGACCCGCGGAGGATGGACCGTTCTCCGCCGTCGAGCGTGAGTGTCGTGCCCTGCGACGTGAACGGGGACTTCGTGATGATGTGCAACACGCCATTCGCCGAGTTCGGCCCGTAAAGCGCCGAGGCGGGACCGAGGAGCACTTCCACTCGCTCGATGTCCTCGTTCGTGCCGGTGAACAGGAACGGGACGTTCACGCGCAGCGAGGGAACCGCCGCGAAGCGGTAGTCCTGCAGCGTGAGCATCGCGCCCGAGAATGCATTGTTGAACCCTCGCGTGACGATGTTCGCCTGCGCGATACCGCCCGCGTTGATGTCGACGCCCGGAACGCCCTTCAGGTGGTCCGCCACGGTCACACTCGGCCGCGACTCGATCTCGCGCGTTTCGACCACCGCGATCGAGGCCGGGGCGTCGAGGATCTTCTCCTCCCGTCTCGATGCCGTGACGACCGCTGGGTTCAGCTGTACCGCACTCTTCGACATGCGGAAGTCGACCTGAGCGGTTCCGCCCGCGGTGACGACCACGCCACTCACGCGGCGTTCCGCGAATCCGATCAGCCTCACGCTGACGTCGTACGTGCCTGGTGCGAGGTTGACGATGCGGTACGACCCGTCCTCGCCGGCTGTTGCCCTGCCGGCGACGGTCACACCGGACATCGCCTGCACCGTCGCCCCCGACACCCCGGCGGACGTCGTGCTATCGGTGACGCGGCCCGCGATGGAACCGGTCTGCGCGCCGATGACGGCGGGTACGAAGAGCGCGGCGAGCAGGCACAGAGACCGACTGATCGAACGTGGCGTCATCCTGACCTCGTGTCGACTGGAGTGGAGACCGGTTTCCTGGGTTGAGCCGGTCGGCGCGTGCATGGGTGGCACGGGAGAGCAGCCTGTCGAGCCACTTCCGTGGGAGACTGCCCTAACGGCGCGAGGAAGGTAGTACCGTACGTGACGCAGCAAAATCGTGAGGATGACGTAGAAGCGCCAGACCGGATGCGCCCGGTTGGGAGCCCGCGGCGCTCCGGCGTGTATGATTGTCGTGCGGCCCCGAGGTTGCGGAAAACTCCGGGCGTTGGTTGTCCTTTGCGACGGGTATGGTCATGAGGTCGAGTGTGGTCAGGGTTCCCTTACGGGTCATGGTTCTCGGTGTCGCCATGGGAGCGGCCGCCCCGATGCATCAGGCGTCCGCCCAGTCGGGCGCGCCGGCGCCGGCGGCGGCGCCAGCGAACCCCTTTGCGCCCGACGGCACGAAGCGCGTCCCGGTCTCCAAGGCGGTCTTCGGGGACGCGGGCATCATCGTCAACGCGCGCAACGACGGGTTCATCGAGGTAGCTGCGGCGGGTTCGCAGAAGACCGTCCTGCTGCAACTGCGTACGCTCGCGGCGCGGGCCTGGGTGGATTCGACCTCCCGGATGCTCAAGGCGCGTCCGAAGAAATCGGACACGCCGCGCACGTTCCGCTCGGACATTCAGGAGTACGGCACGAACGGCGCAATGGCCGTGACGCGGACGGTCACGTCGGGAGTGTCGGAGTATGCGCTCTGGTTCACGGACACCCCGAACGCGGGCGTCACCATTCCGATCGAGCAATCGGAGGCCGACGTTTTCGTCGCCATCGTGCGGAAAGCGGTCGCGCAATCGGCGAAGATGCTCGACAAGCCCGATACCACGACCCACGCCGATTCGGCGCCGCCGCCACCGCCCAAGAAGAAGAAGCCGGCGAAGAAGCCCGTCGCGAAGCCGCCGGCGGATACGACACAACCGGCGCCGGCCAAGCCGAAGCCATAGCCTAACGCCGGTCGTCTGATGCGTCGTGTCGGAGAACTAGTTCTTCGATTGCGAGCGTGCCAATGCTGCGCTACTGAATGGCGACGTTCTCGCCCTTCTTCATGTACTTGTCGAACCAGCTCCGCAGGTAGAGCTGCGTACGCAGGTAGTTGGACGGTCGCGACGACGTCCCGTGCCACTCGTCGTTGAAGCGGATCATCGCGGTCGGCACCTTCCGCACCTTGAGCGCCTCGTAGAACTCCTCCGTCTGCGAGATCGGTGTGCGCAGGTCGTTCACGCCCGTCATGAGCATCGTCGGCGTCTTCACGTTCCCGACGTACATGAGCGGTGAGCGCTTGAGGTGCTCGCTCGGATCATCCCACGGATACTTCGCGAAGTTGTTGTACCAGCCCTGACCGTCCGTCGTGCCGACGAAGCTCACCCAGTCGATGACCGGGCACATCGAGACCGCCGCGGCGAATCGATCGGTGTGGCCGACGGTCCAGGCGGTGAGCACGCCGCCGCCCGAGCAGCCGTACACGAACAGATTGCGAGTGTCGATGTACCCGCGGCCGATGACCGTGTCCACACCGGCCATGAGATCGTTGAAGTCCTTGCCCGGATAGGCATTCTTGATCGCGTTGCCGAACGCGCTGCCGTAGCCCGTGGAGCCGCGCGGATTCGTGTACAGGACGACGAACCCGTTCGCCGCGTGTTCCTGCCACGCGAAGTTGAACGCGCCGTTGTACATCGAGTGCGGGCCGCCGTGGATCGACAGCATCATCGGGTACTTCTTCTTCGCGTCGAAGCCCGGTGGCTTGATGATCCAGCCCTGGATCTTCATGCCGTCTGCCGTCGGGTACCAGAACTCCTCGACCTGGCCGAGCGTCTTGCCGGAGAGGATGTCGTCGTTGACGGCGGTCAACTGCCGCAGCGCAGGATTCTTGACGCTGAGCGCGACGACGTCGTTAGGCTTGAGCGACGTCGATGACACGCCGACCATGTCGCCGGCCTTCGTCATCGAGGTCACGCTGAGCAGCTGCGAGCCCTTGGTGATCGGCCGCGCCCCACCCGCGAGCGGCGAGAAGTACAGGTTGCGCCACCCGTCGCTCTCGACGTTGTAGTAGATCCCGCTCTCGTCAGGCGCCCAGATGATGCCCTGTGGAGACCGATCGAAGTTCTCCGTGAGCATGCGGCGTCCCGACCCGTCCAGGTTCATGACGTACAGGTGCGAGTCCTGCCACGTCGCGTCCGTCGAGTCGTAGCCCGTGAACGCGATGTACTTGCCCGACGGCGACACGCGCGGGTTGCTGTCCGGCCCTTTGTGATTCGTCAACCGGCGCACGTCCTTCGACGCGACGTCCACCGCGTAGATCTCGCTCTCGCGCCACGCGTACTCCGCGTCCTCCGTACGCAGCGATGCGAACACGAGCGACTTTCCGTCGCGCGTCCATTCCGGCTCGCCGGCCTCGAACGCACCGGTGGTGATCTGTCGCGCCGTCCCGCCATCCGCGGGGACGACGAAGATCTGTCGATAGCCGTCATCGACGTAGCCTTGCCGGTCCGCGCGATACTTGACGCGCGTGACGACGCGTGGTGGCTCGACCCACTTCGCGCCCTTCGGTGCGGGCGGCATGCCAATGCGCCAATCGTCCTTCTGCACCACGAGCATGCGGAACGCGAGCGACTTCCCATCCGGCGACCACTCGACGTCGCTCGGCGTTTCCGCGAGTCGCGTGATCTGCGTCGGCGCCGCCTCGCCATCCATGAAGCGAACCCAGATCTGCGTCCCCGTCGGCTCGCCCTTGGCGAGGTACGCGATGCGTGTCCCGTCAGGCGACCACATGGCGTTCGATCCGTCCACGAGATGCCGACTGCGGGAACCATCGGCATTCATGATCCAGAGGGACGATTCCCATCGATCGTTGAGCTTGTCGACGTAGCGCCGGGTATAGATGACCTGCTTGCCGTCCGGCGACAGTTGTGGCTCCTGCACGTCCTCGAGATCGAAATACTGGTCGAGGCCGAGCTTGGAGATCGGCGGCGACGCGTTGCCGCTTTGTTGAGCTCCGAGCGTCGCGACGGTCGGAAGGGTGAGGACGAGAGCGAGCGAAGCCAGCCCGCTGGTCGAGACGAAACGCTTGCGCATGTGCACCTCGCGATCGGGAGTCGATTTGCAGAATACGCTACGAAGCGCAGGACGTTGGCGTAAGGCTACAACTTCCCCACCAAGGTCGTCCGCCGAAAGCGCCTGACGCCGAAGAGCAGCAGCACGCCGGCAATCACCCAGACGAGCAGGCCCGTCGCGATGGCCATCCACGGTCCGAGCAGGATCGCCCCTCGGACCTCACCGACGACGAGCGCGATGACTGGCAGCACGAACAGGCCGCCGAGCTGCGTCGCCTCCTGCATGCCGCGAACACGCAGCGAGACCAGCAGCATTCCCGCGAGCCCGAGCGCGGCGAATGCCGGCGCCATCCAGAGGATCATCACGACCCATGTCGTGTCGGGGAAGAACACGCGCTGCATCACGGGCCACGCCGTCACGTTCACGATGACGGCGTACACGAACGCGCCGCCGAACGCGATCATCACCGCCGGAATCCAGGCCGCGAGGAGCTTGGCCACGAACAGCTCGGCGTCCGTTGCCGGCGTGTACAGCAGCGGCTCCAGTGTCTTTCGCTCGCGCTCGCCGGCGAACCCGTCGGCGGCGATGACGTTCGCGACCATGAAGGGCACGAGCAGCATGAGCGGCGCGAGCATCTGCGAGTGAACCACGCGAATCCACGTTGCTTCCGTGAACTCGCCGAATGATCGCCGTACCGGATCCGGAAGGTTCCGGAACATCTCGGCGAAGGCTTCTCGCGCGCCGCCCATCATGCGGGGCAGGAACGTGAAGACCGTGGGGAACACGATCATGAGCAGCACCGGGAGCACGATGAGCGGAGTCATCAGCGCACGGCTGCGCCTGACGACGCGCAGATCCTTCCGGACGATCGCGGCTACGATGCGCCAGTTCATGCGGGTGCGCCTCTGCCTTGCTGGAGCGCGAAGTACGCGTCGGTGAGCGAGGGCTCGTGCGGCTCGAGCCGGAAGAGCGGGATCCCGGCACCGACGATCCGCGATGCGAGGTCCGGCACGCGGTCGCGTGGAATGCCACCAACGCGGATGACGCCCGATCGCTCGGCCGAGACGCTGAGGCCGTCGAGCGACGCGACGAGGGCCATAGCGTCTGCCTGACGCGCCGGGTCGACCTCGAGCGAGACTTCCAGTCGAGGTGCGAGTCGCCGCGCCAGCTCCGTGGGCGTGCCGAGCGCCAGGAGCTCGCCGCCGCCTAACACGGCGACGCGGTCACTCAGCGCCTGCGCCTCGACGAGGTTGTGCGTGCACAGCACGACAGTGCGCCCCCGCGTGCGCGCCATCTCGCGCACGGTCTGATGGAGCTGCTGCGTCGCGGACGGATCGAGCCCGGCCGTAGGCTCGTCGAGGAAGAGCAGGTCGGGATCGTGCACCAGCGCCCGCGCGAGCGAGAGACGCTGCTTCATCCCGCGGCTGAACCCACCAACGCGATCGTCGCCGCGTTCGCTGAGCCCGAATTCGGCGAGCAGTGACTCCACGCGCGGCGCGACATCGGCAGCGCGCACGTCGTACATCTCGGCGAATGCGCGGAGCGTCTCCCGAGCCGTGAGGCGTTCGTCGAGCGTCGGTGATTCGGTGAGAACGGCCGTGCGGCGCCGTACCGCGGAACCGTCCGTCAGTGGCGACTGGCCAAACACCCGAACCGTTCCGGATGCCGGTTCGAGCAGACCGTTGACGATGCGAACGGTCGTCGTTTTCCCTGCGCCGTTGTGTCCGAGCAGCGAGAATACTTCGCCTTCGGCGACCGTGAGGGACAGGTCGCGCAGCGCTACGGTTTCGCCGTAGCGATGCATCACGTGATCGAGCGCGATGGCGGTCATGATCGCGTTAGGCCCGCATCATCGCGACATCCGCGTCGAGTCGAATGCGTACACCGTGAACACGCCTTCGGTAAAGAGCCGGCGGAACGCGTCCGGGCGGTCCTTGACCGCTCTCTCGATGGACTGCGCGCGCATCCCGTCCGTCCCCAGGTCCCCCGTGACCACGTGGGTGATGCGACGCGCGCGGAACTCGGCCAGCGTCGTATCGGGCTCGGCGCGGAAGAAGCCCATTGCCGGGATGCCCGTCTCCCACGTGAGGACTCGCGGGTTCATGAACAGCGCGCGAACGGGCGCGGTATCGCGTGCCGCCTGCAATCGGCTGAACAGGGCCGTCATGCCTGGCGCATCCATGAGGGCGACGGGGGCGGGTCGGGTGAGCTCCTGACCCAGCGTCGCGGCGGCGATTGCGACCGTGACCGCGAGTGCGGCACGTCGTGCGGCGGGAATCGTCAGATCGCGGTGCATTCGCGCACCGAGCCATCGCACGGCGACGGCGATGCCGAGCGCAGCGAGATAGATCGCGAGTGGCGCGAGCGGCATCAGGTAACGGCCGTCCTGCATGGGCAACACGAGCAGCATGCCGACATAGCATAACGCGAAGATTGCCAGCAGACTCTTCGCGGCGGTGCGAATCCAGACCGTGAAGCCGAGCGCGGCGAAACCGCAGATGGCCAGATGGTACAAGTCGTTCGCGCGATTTCCCGGGAGCGGGTACAGGAACAGGTCGAGCGTCGCGAACGGATAGATCTTCGTGGCATTCACCACACTCGAGAGCAGCACGGTCGGGTCGCGCGGAATGAGCCGGGCGAACGTGAAGCTTCCGGGTACGACGGCCATTGCGCCGAGGCCGCAGACACACCAGATGATGAACGGCACCCATGCACGCGCGCCTGCATCGCGGCGATGCAGCAGGGCGTATAGCCCGACTGCTGGTACCACCGGTAGCGCGGCCATACGAAATGCCAGCGCGGCAAGCCCGAGCATCGTGACGCCGGCAACTCGGCGCCAGCTCCAGACACCAGGGCGATCGGCGAGGCAGAACATGCCCCACACGAGCGCGCAGAACGCGACGTCAGGCTGGACAGCATTCGTCGCGAAGCCTGTCTCGAGCCAGAGGCCCGTCAGCAGGACCGTCGCGAGCGCGAGCTGCTTGCTGCCGCTGCGCGCCACATACACGGTGACGGCGGCGAGAAAGGCGAGCACGCACGCGACCATGAACAGCTTGTACACTGCGCTGTCTCGCGCGCCGCCGGTGATCGCGAGCAGCGGAGCCAGGACGGCTGGCAGTCCGGGCGGCTGCACCGGCGGCCCGATATACGGGTTGAGCCTCGTGAAGATGTAGCCGATGTCGCCGTACGGGCGGCCATGCCGCAGCGCATCCGCGTGCGACATGTACTGCGCCCAGTCGCCGAACCGCGCGAGGGGCTTGATGGTCCAGTGTGCCGCAACGAGTACGAGAAATGGAATCGCGCCAACGCCGAGTACTGCCAGGTGGCTGCGGTTCGGATGATTCTCGTCGGTCACGCGGTAGCCGGGAGGAGGAGGCGCCGCAACACTAGATGCGGGCGCGCGGTGGCGGAAGGGCAGCGGCGCGGCTAGTCGAGACGGTCGCGAAAGCTCACCGGCAACCGGATGCGCGCGATGCACCCGCGAGCATCCGTCCGATTCTCGAGCGACAACACGCCGCCGTGCGCTTCGGCGATTTGGCGGCAGAGCACGAGTCCGATGCCGGTGCCCGACGGTTTCGTCGTGTAGAACGGCACGAACAGATTGGCCGTCGTGGCGAGGCCGGGTCCATCGTCCACGACATCCACGTCGACGTGACCATTGTGCCGCGTCCACGAGACGCACACCTGGCCGCCCGTCTCGAGCGACGCATCGGCTGCGTTACGAACGAGATTGATGAGCAGCTGATCGAGCTGGTCGCCGTCCGCCTGAATGACGAGCGGCGGGCCAGGCCGCACGTGGATCGGGACGCGCGTCTCGAGGCTGCCGGCGCGACGCGCCCAGAGGCCGACGTCGACGGCGCCGGGCTTCGGTGCCGGCAATCGCGCGAGCAGTGCATAGGCGGACATGAAGCGGGACAGCGCTTCCGAGCGATTACCAATGATGCCCAGTCCGCCACGCAGGTCGTCGTCCGCGTCGGCCGGGCGCGGCGAGCGATCGAGCAGACTGAGCAGACTCCCGGCGATGGATTTGATCGGCGTCAGCGAATTGTTGATCTCGTGACTGAGCACGCGCACGAGACGCTGCCACGCGAGCAGCTCCTCCTCGCGCAGTGTCTTGCTCAGGTCGGACATCACGACGAGCGTGTGCGGTCGGCCGTCCTGTCGGAACGTCGTGCGACGCACTTCCCAGCGGCCACTGCGGCCCGGGAACACGAGATCGTGCACGCGTGGCGAGTCACCGCTGAGGAACGCGTCGAGGCCTAACGCGTCCGCCGTTCGTCCGAGCAGACGTTCGACGGGCATGGCCAGCAGGCGCTCACCGGCGCGGTTCGCCAGCCGCAACTGATTCCCCGCGTCGAACGCGAAGATCGCCGCGTCGATCTCGGCCATGACCGTGCGCAGCAGCGCGGTCGCTTCCATGGCGCCGAGCCGCTGCGCCTGCAGCGTGTTGCCGAGGGTGTTGACTTCGAGCAGCGCGAGCGTGAGCGCGTCGTCGGACTGATAGCTTCGCGCCCGCAGCGAGAAGTCTCCTTCACGGAGCGCGGCGAGCATGTTGGACAGCGTCTGCAAGGGCCTGACGACGCGCTCTCGAACGACGAGCGCGACGATCAGCCAGCACCCGACGACGAGCGTGCCGAGCGTCCAGGTGACCTTCGCCGAGTAATTGCCGAGCTGCAGGAGGACGAGCGACAGCACGACGGCGGGCAGACCCGCCACGAGCGAGAGAATGAAGACACGGCGCTCGTGGTTCAGCCAACCGAAGCGCCGGCCTTCCTCAGATCTCATGCGTCTCGAGTCGCCGGTAGAGCGCACTCCGACTCAGGCCTAACGCCTTCGCCGCCTGACTCACGTTGCCGTCGAATCGGCTGAGTGCTTTCTGGATCACCAGCTTCTCGACCTCCTCGAGCGTGAGGTCTTCGATGCGCTGGTTCGTTCCCGGAAGGGAAGCCCGGAGCCCGAGATCGCCCGCGCGCACCAGGTCGCCTTGCGCGAGGAGGACAGCGCGCTCGATGGCATGATCCAGCTCGCGAATGTTGCCGGGCCAGGAGTGCTCGAGCAGCGACTGCATGCCGCCGGCGTCGAACCCGTGCACGGTCTTGCGATACCGACCCGAGTGCCGCTTGAGAAAATGCTGTGCGAGGGCAGGGATGTCCTCGCGGCGTTCGCGGAGCGCCGGTAGATGGATCTCGATCGTGTTCAACCGGAACAGCAGGTCTTCGCGGAAGCGGCCGGCACCGACCTCGGTGTGCAGATCGACGTTCGTCGCCGACAGCACCCGGACGTCGACGTGGCGGGCCTTCGATGACCCGACGCGCTCCACGTCGCCGGTCTGCAGCACGCGCAGCAGCTTCGATTGCTGCGACAGCGTGATGTTCGCGATCTCGTCGAGGAACAGCGTGCCGGCGTCGGCGAGCTCGAAGCGACCGATGCGGTCGGTCTTGGCGTCGGTGAATGCGCCCTTCACGTGGCCGAACAGCTCACTCTCGAAGACGCCTTCGGAGAGCCCACCCATGTTGACGGCCACGAAGCTCTTCGTGGCGCGCGGCGATGCGGCGTGCAGCCAGTGCGCGACGAGCTCCTTGCCTGTCCCGTGTTCCCCGGTGATGAGCACGTTCGCGTCGGACGGTCCGATACGCTCCATCAGTTGGAGAACGGGCCGCATCTTCACCGACTCGGCGATGAGCTGCGGCATCCCGTTGCGACGGAGCGTCTGGTTCTCGCTCTCGAGACGCTGGCTCTTCCGCAGCGCGCGACCCATGTCGATGGCGTTGCGGAGGATCGCGAGCAGCCGGGCGTTGTCCCATGGCTTCTCGACGTAGTCGTACGCGCCACGGCGCATTGCTTCGACCGCGCTCGACGTGCTGGCCCACGCGGTCATGACCACTGTCGGGAGCGTCCAGTCGAGCGCCTGGAGCTTCTGCAGCAGCTCGAGACCTTCCTGCCCGGACGTGGTGTCACGGGCGTAGTTCAGGTCCATCAACACGGCGTCGAAGTCGCGCGCCTCGAGCGCCGCGAGAATCCCCGCGGGCGATTTCGCCGTTTCGATCTCGTACTGCTCTCCCTTGAGCAGCAGACGCAACGCCTCGAGAACGTCGGGCTGATCGTCCGCGATCAAGACGCGAGGCTTGGGAACGGAAGTCATTCGTTAGGGTTGCTATACACAGGCGGCTGGTCGCCAGCCACCAGCCAGCGGTTATCGAAGCCGAACGTCCGAGACGACCCAACCGTCTTTCAAGTTCACGATACGATGCCCGAAGGCCGCGTTGGTCTCTGAGTGCGTGACCTGCACGATCGTCGTCCCCGCCTCGTTCAGCTTCTGGAACAGCTCCATGATCTCCTTCGCCTGCGTCGAGTGCAGGTTGCCCGTCGGCTCGTCCGCGAGAATGAGCTTCGGTTTGGCGATCACCGCGCGGGCGACACCGACGAGCTGCTGCTGGCCGCCAGACAGTTGTCGCGGATAGAGATCCTTCTTTCCGACCATCTGGAACTTGTCGAGAATGTCCGCGACGATCGACGCGCGCTCGTCCCGCTTCACGTTCCGGTACGACAGCGGTACGTCGAGGTTCTCGGCCACCGTCAGATCGTCGAGCAGGTGATACTGCTGGAACACGAAGCCGATGTACTGCTTGTTGATCGCGACACGCTCCTTGTTGTTGAGCGAGTGGATCGGGTGATGCAGGAACCCGTACTCGCCCGTCCACGCGCCGTCGAGCATACCGAGAATGCTGAGCAGCGTGGATTTGCCGGCGCCCGACGGGCCCATGATCGTGACGAACTCACCGGGCTGCACATCGAGCGTGATCCGGCGCAGCACGTAGTTCTTGCCCGCGGGCGTCTCGTAGACCTTCTCGATGTTTCGGAGCGAGAGCAGCGCGCGCGATGTATCCATCGGCACGTCCACGGCGCCGGCGGGCGACTGCTCAGCGTCGGTGCGGGAGGAACGGAAGGTCCACATGGTTGATTTGGGGAATTGGGAATCGGGAATCGGGAAGCGAAGTTGCCAGCTACTCGTTTCTCAAGGCCACGATCGGATCCACGCGGGCGGCTCGCCTCGCTGGAAGATAGCTCGCGGTCAGAGCTACGGCGCCCAGCACGCAGGCTACACCGGTGAACGTGAACGGATCGGTAGGACTGATGTCGTAGAGCAGACTTCCGAGGACGCGCGTCAGCGCGAGCGCGCCTGCCAAGCCAATGGCAAGCCCCGTGGCCACCACGCCGAGTGCTTCGCGCACGACCATTGCTGCGACTGCACCGTCGCGGGCGCCGAGCGCCATGCGAACTCCGATCTCTCGCGTCCGTTGGGCGACCGAATACGCGAGCACGCCGTAGATGCCGAGTGCCGCGAGCACGAGCGCCACTGCCGAGAAGATTCCGAGCAGCGCCATGCTGAACCGACGTTGCGCGACGCTCTGGCCGAGGTACGCATCGAGCGGCTTCACCTCGGCGAATGGCTGATTGGGTTCCAGCGCTCGAACCTCACGCGCGATCGCCGGCGCAACGCGCATCGGGTCACCCGCGGTGCGCACCACCAGCGTCATGAAGTTCGTCGGGAACTGCTTCATCGCCCAGTAGATCATCGGACGCGCGGTGGAGTCGAGTCCCGAGTGCTTCGTGTCCGCGACCACACCGACGATCTCAGCGCGCAACGTATCGTCCCACGGCATCAGGACGTGTTCGCCGATCGGATTGCCTGTGCGGAAGTGCACGCGCACGAACGCTTCGTTCACGACGATCTGCTTGGGCGTCTCCGTGTTCGCCCGCGCGTCGAACGGCTCGCCACGCACGACTCGAATGCGCATCGTGCGGAAGTATCGTGGATCGACGGCGCGCACATCTGCGACGAACTCGTCGGTCGGCGGTGGCACGGGGCGCCCTTCGATCCAGTAGCTCGTCGCCGAGCCCTGGCCGACGAACGGCAGCCAGTTGATCGCGCTGGCCGATACGACGCCCGGCACTCTCTGAACGCGCTCGAGCAACTGCTCGAAGAACGAGGTCGCCGCCGACGAGGCGTGAAATCGTTCGCCCGCGAGTTGAACGTGCCCGGTCAGCACGTTTTGCGGCTCGAAGCCGGGATCGACCGACTGCAGCCGCACGAAGCTCCGGCCCATGAGGCCTGCGCCAACCAGCAGCACGAGCGACAGCGCGATCTGCGCGACCACGAGAGCGCCACGCGCTCCGCCTGCTGCGGTGGAACCGCGCGCGCCATCGCGGAGCACGCGCTGGAGATCGGCGCGTCCGGCGTGCAGCGCGGGGACGAGCCCGAACAACACTCCGGTCACCAGCGCGACGACGACGGTGAAGGCCAGCGTCCACCCATCGATCGAGACGGACGCCACGCGCGGAACGCTTGCTGGTGCGAGGGCCTTCACTGCCTGGAGGCCCAGGGCGGCGAGGACGAGCCCGAGTGCGCCGCCTAACGCCGCGAGTACCAGACTCTCGGTGAGCAGCTGCCTCACCATTCGACCGCGTCCCGCACCGAGCGCGGTCCGCACGGCGATCTCACGCGTGCGGGTGGTCGACCTCGCGAGCAGCAGGTTCGCGACGTTCGCACAGGCAATGAGCAGCACGAACGCTACCACGCCCCCGAGGACGAGCAGCGCGCGCCGGACGCCGCCAACGACCTGCTCGTACATCGGTACGACGTTCACGCCCCAGCCCGCGTTGAACGTCGGATGCGCGTCTGCGAGCCGGCCGGCGATGGCGCTCATGTCCGCCTGCGCCCGCTGAGACGTCACTCCTGGTTTGAGCCGCGCGATGGTCGTCAGGTAACGCCCCGTTCGCGTTCGGTAGTCGACCGCCGGGTCGAGATTCATCGGCGTCCACAGTTCTGCCCTGCTTCCCTCGATGCCGAATCCCTCCGGCATGACCCCGATGATGGTGAAGGGTCGACCGTCGAGACTGATCCGGGCACCGAGCGCGTCGCGCCGCCCGCCGAAATGCCGTTGCCACAGCCGATGGCTCAGCACCGCGACGTTAGGGCCGTTGGGCCTGTCCTCGTCGGGAGTGTACGCGCGGCCTACCTCGGCGGGCACGCCGAGCACCGAGAAGAACGTCGCCGACGCAATCGACCGCGCGACCTCTATCGGCTCAGCCATCCCCGTGAGGTTCGCGCGCCAGTCGATGTACGCGCCGACGTCCGCGAACGTGGAGTTCTGCGCGCGCCAGTCGAGATAGTTGGCGGGTGAGACGACGTTTCGATCGTTCCCCTGTCGCGCGTTGCTCTCCCATACCATCACGAGCGCGCTCGGATCCCTGAACGGCAGTGGCCGCAACAGGACGCCGTTGATGACGCTGAAGATCGCCGTGTTGGCGCCGATACCTAACGCCAGGCACGCGACCGCCGCCGCCGTGAAGCTGGGGCTTCGCCGTAACGTCCTCGCGGCGTACCGGAGGTCCTGAAAGAACGTATCCACGCGAGTTCCTCTAGGGCTGATGGCCCATTGGACCGGAATGAAACCCGGGACGGTGCAACTCAATCATTGCGCAGGGCCACGTTCGGGTCCACGCGAGCCGCCCGCTTCGCGGGCACGTAGCACGCCGCGAGCGCCACGGCGATGAGCATCGTGGCCACCACGCCGAACACCGCCGGGTCGGTGACGCTCACCCCGTACAGCAGGCTTCGCATGAGCCGCGTGA
>Ga0310810_10003955_pt1 | contig 16295 bp, 13 predicted proteins | sample NCmetagenome_FD_207641 | JGI IMG/M metagenome (GOLD analysis project Ga0310810, IMG submission 207641) | Soil microbial communities from experimental microcosm in Duke University, North Carolina, United States - NC | ecosystem: Engineered > Artificial ecosystem > Soil microcosm > Unclassified ... | reverse complement strand
CGCCCGCTCGGCACGACATCGCCGAAGCTTTCAAAGCCGACCGCGAACGGCATCAGCGCAATGCCGGCAGCGAGGCTTTGCACGCCGTTGCCGATCCAGAATCCATCCTTCGGCGCAAACAGCTTGAACAGAATGGTGCCGCCGACGAACGCGAACAGCGCCAGCGCGGAGAGCATGATGCCGCCGAACTGATCGGTACCAAGCGTCAGGCGGCTCTTGACGATGAAGATAACCCCGCCAAGCCCAAGCAAGAGGCCCAGCACCTTGCGCCAGGTCATCTGCTCGCCGAGCAAAAACACCGCGAGGACGGCGGCGACGATGGGGTTGGAACTGATGATCAGGGCCGCCAGCCCCGCCGATATGGTCTTGAGGGCGATGAAGCCGATGCCCAGATACATCGCCTGGTTGGCAACACCGAGCGCGGCGAAAACCAGCACGTCGCGCTTCGACAATGTCCAACGCACGCCGCTCGCGGCGGCAAGACCCATCATCAGCACGCCGGCGGCGAGGAAGCGCACCGCAAGGAAGAGCAGCGGCGGGCAGTCTGCGATGGCCATCTTGCCGACGGAAAAAGCCGAAGCCCACATCAGGCAGAACGTCATGACCAGGACGGGAAGCGGGAGCGTCCAGGAAGGAGATTGGGGTGCGGTAAGGGCAGGCAGTGCGGCGCGCATGGGAATTTCCTTTCGCACCGCAACATTTATGCCTCGGCCTATACATTTGGAAATTAAATGATAGAATATAGATCAGTGGTTCGATAAATGGATGTAAGCCTATGATGGATATAGAGCTTCTCCGCAGTTTCGTGTCGGTTGTCGATGCCGGCGGCTTCACAAAGGCCGGCGAGCGGGTCCACCGCACCCAGTCGACGGTCAGCCAACAGATCAAACGGCTTGAGGATCAGCTCGGGCGCCCGTTGCTGCAAAGAAACGGCAAGCAGGCGACGCTCACCGAGGAAGGCGAGCGGCTCCTCTCCTACGCACGGCGGATTCTCGCGTTGGAGCAGGAAGCGCGCGACGTGGTGGCGAGGCCGATGGCCGACGGCGTCGTTCGCCTCGGCATTCCGGAAGACTTTGCGGCCTACCGGTTGGCGGAATTGCTGTCGGATTTCGTGCGCGCGCGGCCGACCCTGCGCCTCGATGTGAGCAGCGGCCGCAGCGTCACGCAAAAGCGCGCGCTCGAGCTGGGCGAGCTCGATATCGCTCTCTACAAGCGCAATGCCGGCGACGGCCGCGCGATCGCTGCGTGGCCCGAGCGGCTGCAGTGGGTCACCAGCCGCAAGCATCCGGTCGATCTCAAGCGCAATCCCATACCGCTCGCCGTGGCTGAGCAAGGATGCCTCTATCGCAACCGGCTGATCCACGCGATCGAAGCGGCCGGCCGCACCTGGCATATCGCCTATACGAGTCCGAACCTGCCGGGCATCCAGGCGGCGGTTTCCGTTGGACTCGGCGTGAGCATTCTTCCCGACGTGGCCATCCTGCCCGAGCACAAGATCATCAACGAGACAGGTTTGCCGCCGATCACAAATACCGAGCTGGCGCTTGTCGTCGCCGATCATGCCAGCCCGGCAACACGGCATCTGGCCGAAGTGCTGGCGGCGTTCTGTTCGAACTTCGATCCGCGCGACGGCGGCGGGTTTCAGTCGGGCAAGCAGCGCTTGGCGGCGAACGCATAAAGCCGGCCATCGCCGAGCAGGTGCGCTTTGAAGGCGAGCGTGCCGAACACGTCGGCAAACATTGCATCACGTATGTTGAGCCCGCCGGTGAATGCGCCGAAGGCCGGCATGATCAAGCGGTTGGCATCCGCCGCAAAACAGCGCCGGCTCACGGCACGACCACGATGAGCCACTCTTGCAACTGGATGCAGATGGCCGCTGATCTCCCCGGACGCACCCGTGGGCAAATGCCGGAACGTTAGCGCGCCCAAGGTCATCGTTTCGATGAAAGTGCCGCCGATGCCCGTTGCCGGCTCAGGATCATGATTGCCGGTGATCCAGATCCATTCGCGGCCGCGCTGCATGGCGCTCAGGGCTTCGCGGTCGGTGTCGGCGAGCCGTGCCGGTCCATCGCCGTCATGGAAGCTGTCGCCTAAAGCGACGACGCATCGCGGCGCGTAATGCGTGACAAGACGCGCAAGCCGCGCCAACGTCGCGGCGGTGTCGTAGGGCGGCAGCAGCACGCCGCGCGTGGCAAAGCTCGAGCCTTTTTCCAGGTGCAGATCGGCGACGACGAGCACACCTGGTTCCGGCCAGTACAGCGCGCCTTCCGGATCGGCGAGGAACGAAGCAGAACTGACCGCAATGGCATGATCTACCTGTTTCCGCGGAACGGGATCGGCGCGAGACTGGGCGGGCAAAGCGGTCACTTCATCGCCTCTTTGATCAATTCATCGGCGGCTTCGGCCAGCAGTGTGTCCGATGCTTCGCCGTAGACCGTCTCGCGCCCGATCTCCAGCAGCACCGGAACCGAAAGAGGCGAGACGTGGTCGAGCGCTTTATGGACGATTCGGCCCTTGATGCGCGAGAGCATTTCACCGAGCCGCTTGATATCGAGCAGACCCGTGGCGGCGTCAGCCCGCGCGGCGCGCAGAAGAATGTGGTCCGGCTGGTGCTTGCGCAGCACGTCATAGACGAGGTCGGTGGAAATCGTGAGCTGGCGGCGTGATTTCTCCTCGCCGGGAAACCGCTTCTCGATCAATCCGGCGATGATCGCGCAGCTGCGGAAGGTGCGCTTCATCAGGGCCGATTCGGCGAGCCAGGCCTCCAGATCGTCGCCCAGCATGTCCTCATCGAACAGTTGCGCCAGCGAGAGATCACCATTGGCGATGCGCCAGGCGACATCGCCCAGGCCCCACACCGCCAGCGCGTATTCGTTGGCAACAAAGCCGAGCGGACGCAGACGCGCGCGCTCCAGGCGACGCGTCAGCAACATGCCCAGCGTCTGGTGCGCGAGGCGACCCTCGAACGGATAACAGACCATGTAATATTTGGCGGCACGCGGAAAGGTTTCGACCAGCAAATCGCCGGCCTTCGGCAGCATCGAGCGCCATTGCTGGATCTCGAGCCACTCGCGCACCTGTTCCGGCAAGGCGCGCCAGCTGTCCGGCTTCGCCAGCAAAGCGCGCACGCGCGCGGCAAGATACGTCGAGAGTGGAAATTTTCCGCCTTCATAGGCGGGCACCTTCGGATCGGTCGCGTCGGCGCGCGAGACATAGACCTCGTCCTCGACCAGCGCCTCGTATCTGAGGATTTCGCCTGCGAACACGAAGGTGTCGCCGACCGTCAGTGTCTCGATGAAATACTCCTCGACCTCGCCAAGAATCCGCCCGCCACGCGGGACGACCGCACCGCTGCGGCGTGAGCGCACCAGCCGCACCTTGATCATATCGGCTTCGACGATGGTCCCCACGTTCATGCGATAGCGCTGCGCCACGCGCGGATGTGTGATGCGCCAGCGGCCATCCTTGCCAAGTTTCGTATCTTGCCTGATCTTGGCGAAGCGTTCGTAGGCTTTCAGCGCATAGCCGCCGGTGGCAACGAAATCGACCGCGGCGTCAAAATCCGCGCGTGCGAGCGCTACGTAAGGCGCGGCCCTGCGCACTTCCGCAAAAAGCTCGTCGGCAAGGAATGGCGCGCCTACCGCGCGCCCGAGAATATGCTGCGCCAGTACGTCGAGCGCGCCGGTGCGCAGCGGCGGTGTGTCTTGCGCATTCTCGGCAACCGCATCGATCGCCGCCCGGCACTCAAGAACCTCGAAACGGTTCGCAGGCACCAGCACGGCTTCGGAGGGCTCGTCGAGCCGGTGATTGGAGCGCCCGATCCGCTGCAGCAGGCGCGAACAGCCTTTCGGCGCCCCGACATTGATCACCAGGTCGACATCGCCCCAGTCGACGCCGAGGTCGAGCGAGGACGTGCATACGACGGCGCGCAGCCTGCCTTCGACCATCGCACCCTCGACACGGCGGCGCTGCGCGACGTCGAGCGACCCGTGATGGAGCGCAATCGCGAGATTGTCGTCATTCGTACGCCACAGCTCCTGAAACAGAAATTCAGCCTGGCTGCGCGTGTTCACGAAGATCAGTGTCGTCTTGTGCGTCTTGACGAGCGCGTAAATTTCACCGAGCGCATGGCGTGCCGAGTGGCCGGCCCAGGGCAGATGCTCCTCGGTGTCGAGCATCGCGACATTCGGCTGCGCGCCCGCTTGCGCGATGACCAGATCGGCACGCGCCTCGCCCTGCGTCGATTGCGGCACCAGAAAACGGCGCAGGTTGTCGGGTTCGGCAACCGTCGCGGACAACCCGACCGTCGCGAGCTGCGGTGCCAGCGCAAACAACCGCGTGAGGCCGAGCGACAGCAGATCACCCCGCTTGGAGGTGACCAGCGAATGCAGCTCATCGAGTACCACGCGGCGGAGCGTGCCGAACATGTAAGGTGCGTCGGCGCTCGCAAGCAGCAGTGCAAGCTGCTCAGGCGTGGTGAGCAGGATGTCGGGCGGATCGCGCCGTTGCCGCTGGCGTTTTGACGCGGGCGTGTCACCGGTGCGCGTTTCGAGCCGGATGCTCAGGCCCATTTCCTGCACCGGAATTTCAAGGTTGCGCGCGATATCGACGGCAAGCGCCTTCAACGGCGAGATGTATAGAGTGTGCAAACCCTGCGAGCGCACCAGCGCGCGTCCGGTGGACCTCAAGTTGCGCGGCCGTATATCGCGTTCGCTCAGTTCGACGAGGGTCGGCAGGAAGCCCGCGAGCGTCTTGCCGCCGCCAGTCGGCGCGATCAGCAGCGTGGATCGGCCTGCCCTTGCTTTCGCCAGCAGGTCGAGCTGATGCGCGCGCGGCTGCCAGCCCCGCCTTGCGAACCAGCGCGCGAATACGTCCGGCAGGGCCGGCCCGGGATCGAAAAGGTCGCGCGCGGGTTCCATGGTCAGTGCGTGGCCACCACGATCAGGCCGGGGACGGGTGCGCCTTTTTCGGTGCGAGTCGCGGCGGAATCGAGGCTAGCCGCCTTGAGTCCCGCTGACGCCAGCGCCGCCCGGACGTGCGCTTCGTCCTGGGCGTAACGAAGCGTTTCGCGCAGAAGAACCGCATTGCCTTCCTGCGTCTCGACGCTGAAGGCAAGGGTGCCATCGGGCACCAATAACTGCGCCGCGGCCTTGAGCACCGGCGCAAGATCGTTGAAGTACATGAAGACGTCGGCGGCAAGGATGAGATGATAGCGTGCGCCGATCTTTGCCTCGGCCTCGAGGAAAGCCAGAATCTCGCATTCAATTAGTCGGTCGTAGAGGCCTTTCGCGCGCGCCTGCGCCAGCATCGCCGCCGACAGATCGACGCCCACCATCCAGTCGCTGAATGGCCGGAAGGGAAGCGCCGCAAGGCCGGTGCCGCAACCGAGATCGAGGGCCGAGCCGAACTTCATCCGCGATCCGGCGTAGGCCGCCTGCACCGCGTCGAAAAGCAACTTGGGTCCGCGGTAGTTCAGGCCTTCGGTCAAAGCCTTGTCGAAGCCAGGTGCATAACCGTCGAACAACGCGCGGACATAACCTTCCGGCACCGGGGCCGGCACCCCAACTCCGAGCCGCACGAGGTGAAGCATTGCACCGTGACGATCGGACGGATCCGTCACCCTCGCCTGCTCGAACGCCGCGATCGCGCCCGAACGGTCGCCGAGTTTTTCGCGCAATTCGCCGAGCACGAACCAGGCGGCGGCATAGCCGGGTGCAAGCTCCAGCGCCTGGATCAGCAAGTCCGCCGCACCCGCAAGATCGCCCTTTGCCTCGCGATCTCGCGCCCACTCAAAGCGCCGATCGGCAATCAGATTTCCCGACGACAGATGAATTGGCTGCCGCTGCAATGCTTAACCTCAGTTGCTGGCGCTGGCGATTTTAGGGCATATCTCTGGATCGTGCGCGTGGTAACATGCGGCGTGGATTGAAAGGACTGGCGCATGAGTGACGGAGCAGTGTCCAAGGTATTAGGCGGCTCGCCGCTTGGCGTGCTGGCCCGGCTTGCTTTGGTATCGATCCTGGTGGGCGTCATTCTGTCCGCGTTCGGACTTGATCCCTTCGACATTGTGCACAGCATCCAGCGCATGATCCGCACATTGTGGGATCTCGGCTTTGACGCTTTCCGCTGGCTGTGGCGCTATTTCCTGCTCGGCGCCGTTATCGTGATCCCGGTCTGGATCCTGATGCGGGTGTTCAACGCGCCGCGCGGCCGCTAGCCCGGCCAGCTCTCCGCGGTGATCGTCGCCGCGTCGTTGCCGATCATCGCAGCAAGAGAGTTGCGGTAGCCGCGCTTGATCGCGGCGGCGAGGTCCGCCTTGATCTCGGTCACGACTCCTATGCCGCGATAGACCATGCCGGTATAGAGCTGCAGCAGCGTCGCGCCGGCCTTGATCTTGGCAATCGCGGTTGCGCCGGAATCAATGCCGCCGGCACCGATCAGCGGAAACGCGCCTTCCGCGCGCACGAAAGTTTCCGCCAGCATCCGCGTCGACAGTTTGAACAATGGCCGACCCGACAAGCCGCCCTGCTCGCGCGCCCGCTCGCGCTCGCGCAGCGCGGTGGGCCGCGTGACCGTCGTATTGCCGACGATCATGCCGTCGACGCGGCGCTTGCGCGCGACGCCGACAATATCGTCGAGATCGGAGAGCGTGACGTCAGGCGCGATCTTGAGCAGAACGGGCGTCACGCCGGCGCGGAAGCGATTCCGTTCGCGCGCGTCGAGCACCCGGGCGAGCAAATCGTCGAGCGCCTTCGCCTGTTGCAGATCGCGCAGGCCCGGCGTGTTGGGCGACGAAACATTGACGGTGAAGTAGCTCGCGACCTCGGCGAAAGTCTCAACCAGTCGCGCGTAGTCCGCCGCCCGGTCAACGGAATCACGGTTGGCTCCGATATTGACTCCGAGAATTCCCTCCGCGTTCTGCCGCGCGACGAGCCGCGCATGAACGGCGGCCGCGCCGTCATTGTTGAAGCCGAGCCGGTTGATGACGCCCTGGTCCGCGTCCAGGCGGAAGAGTCGCGGTTTCGGGTTGCCGGATTGCGCGCGCGGTGTGACTGTTCCAACCTCGACGAAACCAAAGCCGAGCCGCAGCAGCGCGTCGGGCACCTGCCCGTTCTTGTCGAAACCTGCGGCCAATCCGACCGGGTTCGGAAAATTGAGGCCGAAAGCCTGGACGCGAAGCTCGGCGGCGTCGGGCGGCGATTTGGCCAGCGGCACGTAACGCAGCGCTTTGATCGCAAGCGTATGTGCATCCTCGGGATCGAGCGCCCGCAGGAACGGACGCGACAGGCGGTCGAAAAAGCCGATCAAAAGATCCCACTCCAAGCTTCCACGCGAGCCAATCCTATCGGCATGGTGCGAGGCTTATTCAAGGCGGCCGAGGAAACGGTTGCGCCACGGGGGCGACTCAAGGTTATAATTCCTAACTGATCGTATCACAGTACGGTGGTGCCCGCGCTTATGGCCATGCTCACCCACAACCAGATCTGGACGGCGATCGACCGGCTCGCCGCCCGCGCCAAGCTGTCACCGTCGGGGCTTGCCAAGAAAGCCGGCCTCGACCCCACAACGTTCAACAAGTCCAAGCGCGTCACGGCGGAGGGACGGCAACGGTGGCCGTCGACGGAGTCGGTCGCCAAATCGTTGCAGGCCACCGGCACCAAGTTCGACACCTTCGTGACGCTGATCACCGATGGCGGCAAGGCCGCCATGCAGAACGTGCCGTTGATCGGATTCGCGCAAGCCGGCGCCGGCGGCTTTTTCGACGATGGGGGCTTTCCGGTGGGCAAAGGCTGGGACGAGATCGCCTTCCCGGCGGTCACCGATGAGCATGCCTATGCGTTGGAGATTTCGGGCGATTCAATGAAGCCGGCATACCGCGCCGGCGACGTCATCATCGTCTCGCCGGGCGCAACGGTTCACAAGGGTGATCGCGTTGTCGTGAAAACGAAAGACGGCGAGGTCATGGTGAAAGAGCTCAAGCGCAAGACCGCGAAAGCGATCGAGCTCAAATCGCTTAACGCCGAGCACCGTGACCGGACGTTGCCGATGTCGGACGTCGTCTGGGTCGCGCGCATCGTCTGGGCAAGCCAGTAGCTAGGCCGAACGCGCCAGCGCGCCGTCGATCATATCGATGGTGTTATGCAGTCCGTAGACCGCAACAAAAGAGCCAAAGCGCGGCCCTTTCTCCTGCCCAAGCAGCACCTGGTAGAGCAGGTTGAACCAGTCGAGCGAAACGCCCGGCTTGCCGTCCTTCGCCTTCTTTTTCTGATCGAGGAACGGCTCGCGGCGCCCGACTTCGTACACGACGTTCTGAATGTCTTCCGCGCTGGCGCCCGGCTTCAGCTGCGAGAGCGCATCGCGCAGGTCGATCAGGGCCGCGCGTTCCGCGCTGTTCGGCTCGCGGAATCTCTTTTCAGGCAGGACGAAATCGCGGAAATAATGAATGGCGTACTCGACCATCTCATTGAGCTTGGGATGGGTCTTCGGGGTGACGCCGGGACGGTAGCGGCCGATGAAACCCCACAGCGTTTCAGCGTTCTCGGCATTCGACGACGACACCAGCGTGAGCAGCATCGCAAACGAGATCGGCAGATCGATCTTCGGCGGCTTGCCGGAATGAATATGCCACACCGGATTGGAGAGCCGCTGCCGCGCGTCCTGCCGTTCGTAGCCGTCGAGAAACTGGTGGTATTCGTCGACATTGCGCGGAATCACATCGAAGTAGAGCCGCTTGGCGGCCTTCGGCTCGCGGTACATGAACAATGACAGGCTTTCGGGACTGGCATAGCGCAGCCATTCCTCGATGGTCAGGCCGTTGCCTTTCGACTTCGAGATCTTCTGCCCCTTCTCGTCGAGGAAGAGCTCGTAATTGAAGCCGTCCGGAGCGACGCCGCCGAGCGCGCGGCAGATTTCGCCGGACAATTTAACGGAATCGATCAGGTCCTTGCCCGCCATTTCGTAGTCGACGCCGAGCGCAACCCAGCGCATCGCCCAGTCCGGTTTCCACTGCAGCTTGCAACGGCCGCCGGTAACCGAGGTCGTCACCGGCTTTTTGGTGTCGGGGTCCTCGTACGTAATGGTGCCGGCCTTGGCATCATGCGACAACACCGGCACCTGGAGCACGATGCCGTTCTTCGCATCGATCGGCAGGAACGGCGAATAGGTTGCTGCACGCTCCTCGCGCAGTGACGGCAGCATGATCGCCATCACTTCATCGAAGCGTGACAGCACTGTCAGCAGAGCCTGGTCGAAGCGCCCCGACTTGTAGCATTCGGTGGACGACAGGAATTCATAGTCGAAGCCGAAGTGATCGAGGAAGGCACGCAGCCGCGCATTGTTATGCTCGCCGAAGCTCGGATGCGTGCCGAAGGGATCCGGCACCTTGGTCAGCGGCTCGCCGAGATGCTGCTCAAGCATCTCCTTGTTCGGCACATTGTCCGGCACCTTGCGCAGGCCATCCATGTCGTCGGAGAACGCAATCAATCTCGTCTTGATCTTGTCATCGGTCAGTACCCGGAAGGCATGGCGCACCATCGTCGTGCGCGCGACCTCACCAAAGGTTCCTATATGCGGCAGACCGGAGGGTCCGTAGCCGGTCTCGAAGATCACCTCGTTCTTCGGGTGCTTCTTGAGCCTGGCGACAATTTTGCGCGCCTCCTCGAACGGCCAGGCATTCGATTGCTCGGCGGCCTGACGCAAGGTTGCGGCGGTTTCGGCGACTGCCATCATGATCTCCGGGGCGCGGACACTAGAAATGCCGTGCCAAAACGTCAAATCCGAAGGCTCAGAACGGGCTGATCGGAAAATAGCGCAGCCACAAATCGGTGAAACGGCCCCTCTCCCAGATACGGAACAGCGCCCAGTTGAACGCCTGCCGCAAAAGATCGTTGCCGCGCCTCACCGCAATGCCGACACCTTCGCCGAAGAACCGGCTTTCGAGATAGGGGCCGCCGCGAAATTCGCAGCAGTTCGCGGAGTCGGTGCCGTTGAGCCAGAAAGCAAGTGCAATGCCGTCGCCGAACAGCAGGTCCACCTCGCCCCGCTTCAGAGCAAAGCGTGCGGCGTCCGCATCGGGATACGGCCGCAGCTCAGCCTCGGTGAAAAGTGTCTTGAGATAGGCTTCATGGGCGGTACCGGCGACGACCGCGATCTTCTTGCCTTCCAAGGCTTCCGGACGCACGTCGTCGATCGGACTGTTACGGAGCGCCACGAAACGCGCCGGCGTGCGGTAATAGGGATCGCTGAAATCGACGCGCGCGCGCATCTCCGGCGTTTGCGCGATCGAGGCGATAATCGCATCGCCGTTGTTGCTGTTGAGCGCGCTGATCAGCGTATCGAACCGGCGCATCTGTATGGTGCATTGAACCTGGATTTCTTCGCAGATCATGCGCGCGAGATCGATGTTGAAGCCGACCGGGTTGCCGTCGGGGCCGGCGTAATTAAACGGCGGATAGTCGGTTTCCGTGAGAAAGCGAATGATGGTGATGCGGGAAAGGTCGGGCCGCTCGGGCCGGCGCCGCGGATCCCAGAAGCCCGGGACAGCCATCGGGTCGGACGTCACGGCCGGCGTGCTCGGCACTCCCGGGCCGGCGGCCGGAGGCGACGGACCCAGCTGCCGCGGCGTCTGAGCATGCGCAATCGTCGCCGCGGCGACCAGCAGAACAATGGCGCATGCAGGGCCGCCCCGCAGCCACATGCCGAATTTTGAAATCATCCGATGGCCCTTCCCCGGAATCGCGCGGACCATATCATCGCCGTAGCGATCGGCTAGTCATATTCGGGTTTGTTTTTCCGGTCAGACGGCGGTCAAATGCCTTTCGATCTCATGCACCGGCATTTTGACTAGATCTTTGTCGACCTCCACACGCACGGCGCCTTTCAATGTTTGGGAATAGGCCGGGCGGATCATGCCCAGCGCACGCGGTGACGCCACCACTATAAGCGACTTGGCCTTCCCGGCCGCAACAGCGTCGTCCAATTGCTGCGCGAGATGAACGAGAAAAGTCCGCTCCGACTGATCGTGCCAGTCGGTTTGCTCGACCGCACTTCGCGCGCTGCCGACGGAATTGTTGGTCCGGCCCGGCGCGTCGGTGCCGAGCGCGTGCGTCGGCAAATCCCTTTGTTCCAGCACTTTGATGGTCTTCAGATTAGGAAACTTGGTGTCGCCGGCATTTTCCAGAATCAACGCTTTGGCACCGTCACACACCACAACCCACTCACCATGACGTATCAGCAATTCAGCCATCGACTGACCTCCAAATAATGCTGAATATTACGCCACACGAGCGGTTGGCATTTTGCGCTAGGTCAAACGTCCAAGCGTTCGATTTGTTGCCAAAGGCAGCTCAGTTCGTGCCGTCAAGCAACCGCCGGGCGATGACCTGTGCCTGGATTTCGGCGGCGCCCTCAAAAATGTTGAGGATGCGCGCGTCGCAGAGAATGCGCGAAACCGGAAATTCGAGGGCAAAGCCGTTGCCGCCGTGAACCTGCACCGCGTTGTCGGCGGCTGCCCAGGCGACCCGCGCCGCAAGCAGTTTGGCCATGCCGGCCTCGAGGTCGCAGCGCCGTCCGGAGTCCTTCTCGCGGGCCGCATAATAGGTCAATTGGCGAGCGATCATGATTTCCACTGCCATCATGACAATCTTGTCGGCCACACGCGGGAAGCCGACGATGGGGGCGCCGAATTGCGCGCGATTCTGCGCGTAGTCCAGCGCTTGCTCCATCGCCGCCTGCGCGACGCCGATGGCACGCGCCGCTGTCTGAATGCGGGCGGACTCGAACGTCTGCATCAGTTGCTTGAACCCGAGGCCTTCGGTCCCGCCCAGCAGATTCTCGGCCTTCACCTCAAAGCCGTCGAAGGCAATCTCGTATTCCTTCATACCGCGATAGCCGAGCACCTCGATCTCGGTCCCGCTCATGCCTTTCGCCGGGAAGGGGGTCTTGTCGTCGCCGCGCGGCTTTTCGGCAAGCAGCATCGACAGACCACGGTGGCCGCTCTCCTTGGGATTGGTACGCACAAGCAGCGTCATGAGATCGGCGCGGACCGGGTGCGTGATCCAGGTCTTGTTGCCGTAGATCCTGTAGACGTCCCCGTCACGCACGGCGCGCGTTTTGATCGAGGCAAGGTCGGACCCGGTGTTCGGTTCGGTGAACACCGCGGTGGGCAGTACCTCACCCGATGCGATCTTCGGCAGCCACTTTTGCTTCTGCGCATCGGTGCCGCTGCCAAGAATCAACTCAGCGGCGATTTCCGAGCGCGTGCCGAGCGAACCGACGCCGATATAGCCGCGCGCCAACTCTTCCGAGACGACGCACATGGACTCCTTACCGAGCCCCATGCCGCCGAAGTCGTCAGGGATGGTAAGGCCGAACACGCCAAGCGCGGACATCTGCGCAATAATGTCGAGCGGGATGTAGCTGTTAGTGAGATGCCATCTTTGCGCGTTCCCGATCACTTCGGTGTCGGCGAACTTGCGCATCTCCTCACGGATCGATTCGAGTGTATCATCAAGTCCGCAGGCGCCGACCGTCGCGGCATGATGCGTGCGCATCAATGCAATCAGGCGAGCGCGCCGCTCGGCACTGTTGCCGCTGATCATGAGGCCTTCAACCACCGGGGTCATGCGCGCAGCGACCTGCGCGGGTGTCACGCCGAGATCGATCAACCGGACGACTTCGCCCTGGCTCATCGGAATGCCGCCGAATATCTGTGCGAGATATTCGCCCAAACCGATGCGGACCAGGAGATCTTCGGTTTCGCCGAGACTTCCAGCTCTGCTCATACGGTCGGCATAGGCGGCGAGTTGCCGGACGGCCTCGACATAGGTTGCGAGCCAAGCGAGCCCATGGGTTGCCCTTTGCTCGCGATCGAAGCTCGCGCCGTCCACCTGTCCTTTTGACGCGACGCGCTCGCGCACCTTCGCAGTCGCATCCGCCAGCAAGGCGTCAAGAACGGCCGTTGCCTCGCGGATGAGCCCGATCAGTTCAGGGTCTTTGGTGGAACGGTTGGCGGCGGTGGACATGCAAATTATTGAGCGGTGATGATTTTGGAGACAGTACGCGTGCAGTGCACAAAAGCAAAGCCGCAGGAATTTCCGGCGGTTACAGCCACTATTGGAGCCGTCGTTTACGGAGAATTGCTATAAAAATTAACCATTGCGGCTTTACATTTTTACCTCTGCGCAACGCCACACTTCTCATTGGCGAGACCAGATCCAAGCCGCATGCAGCTCACCCAATTTTTGCTTCCTTTCAATTGGTTGACGCGGATGCTCGCATCGTTCTCGGTGCGCACGCGTATCGTGCTGCTGGCTCTTATCCCTGTCGCCGGCTTTATGGCGAACGGCCTTACCTACACCTCCGGTGAAGGTGACGTCGGCCGCACCTTCGACACGTTCACCCGCTCGGCCTCGCTCGCAGATGCAAGCCGCGACTTCAAAAGCGCGGTCTCCTCGATGCGTATTGTCGTAAAAGATTTCAGCGTGAAGCCCAGCGACGGTCTGGTGGCAAGTTTTGAGCATGCCTATGCCGTCGCGGAACGGAATCTCGATACGATCCAGACATCGGTCGATAAAAGTCATGCCGAAAGTATTGCCGGCATGAGTCGCGACCTGACTGCACTTCGCGAAGGATTCAACAATCTTGTGCGGGAGCAGAACACGCTAGGTTTCGACGAGTCAGCCGGCTTGCGCCGTCAGCTGCAAGTGGCAGGAAGAGCCGTCGAGCGCATCATCAACGACAGCGTGTCCTGGTTGTCGGAAGCCGATACCAACAAATTGATGGTGACGCTTCTGTCCATGCGGCACCACGAGGCCGACTTCCGCGTCAACGAGAGCGAGCTGGCGCGTCAGCAATTTCAGCAGGCGTATAAGGCATCCACCAATATTATCCGGCCAGTCAACGCTACACCTGAAATGAAAGCCTCGCTCGAGCAAGTGGTAAAAACCTATGCCGAGACTTTTGAAAAATGGGCGGAAGGCTACGACAAAGTGCGGCCGTTGCATGCGGTGATCGACATCGACAGCCAGAACATGCTGCCGCGTGCCGATGATATCATTGCATATGCGCGCGAGACCGCCGAAAACGCCGGACAACAGCTTACGAAATCGCAGAGCCGCACGCGCAACGGCATTATCAACGTCGGCATCGCGATGGTGGCGCTGGGGCTCGGCTTCAGCTGGCTGATCGGACGGAGCATCACGCGACCGCTGAACGGTCTCGCCCGCGTCATGACGCGTCTTGCGGAAGGCGATACCACGGCCCGGATACCCGCGACCAGCGCGCGCGACGAGATTGGCGACATGGCGCGCACCGTCATCGTTTTCCGCGATAACATGATCGAGCGAGAGCGCCTGGCGCAGACGCAGACTGAGGCGGGCCGCGCACGCGAGCAGCGTAGCGAAGTCATTGCATCGACGATTTTACAGTTCAAGCATTCCGTCGAAAGCGCGCTTGGCAAGCTCCGCGGCGCATCGATGAAACTGGAAATGAGCTCGTCTGATCTCAACAAAGCAGCGGATACGGTCTCTTCCGAGGCCGACACTGCGACGAGGCGCGTGACCGCCGCTTCCGAGAACGTCACGGCCGCCGCCAGTTCGGTCGAAGAGCTCGCGGCATCGATCGGCGAAATTGCGGCGCAGGCTGCAAAATCGACCGATGTGGCCGGGCGGGCCGTCTCCGAAGCACAACGCACCGTCACGACAATGTCGCAGCTCGGCACTGCGGCCACCCGTATCGGAGAAGTGGTCGGGCTCATTCAGGCAATCGCAGGGCAAACCAATCTGCTCGCACTGAACGCAACGATCGAGGCGGCGCGCGCCGGCGAGTCCGGTAAAGGTTTTGCCGTGGTGGCCGCCGAGGTGAAGTCGCTTGCGGGTCAGACCGCGCGTGCAACAGAGGAAATCGCGGAGCAGATCGGCTCAATTCAGTCGGCGGCAACCGATGCCTCGGAAGCCATCGGGCAAGTCGACACCATCATCCGCGAAATGTCAGCGATCGCCACGATGGTGGCAGCGACCGTGGACCAGCAAAATTCGGCCGTCGCCTCGATTGCCGAAGGCGTCAATCGTGCCTCCGGTGAGGCGCGCGTCGGTGCGGAGGCGGTGAGCCGCGTCGCGGGCGTTACGACGGACGCACGGTCTACGGCGGTCGACGTCAAGGATCTCGCCGATGCGGTCGCCATCGAAGCCGAAGGTCTCGAGGCCCAGGTCCGGCAGTTTCTGACCAACGTGCAGGCCGCCTAGTTTCTTCCCCGCGGCAAGGCCATACAGGCCTTGCAAAGCCAGCGACGATGGACGATCTGAAGGCGCAAGGCCTGTAGGGAGCGATCCTTTGAGCGCATTGAGACGGATAGCGCGAATTGCGGGCGCAGCCTTTCAGCACTTTATCGACGACGACGGCTGGGCGATCGCGAGCCATATCGCGTTGTCGACGCTGATGGCACTGTTCCCATTCCTCATCGTGGTCACCGCGCTCGCCGGATTTTTTCTGGGTTCCAAAGAGCTTGCCGACGAAGCCGCGCGTCTCCTGCTTGAAGCGTGGCCAAGGGAAGTTGCGGCGCCGATCGCGCTCGATATCACCGGGGTTCTCACCTCGACCCGCGGCGACATCCTTACCCTCGGTGTTCTTTTCGCACTCTACTTCGCGTCGAGCGGGGTCGAGAGCCTGCGGATCGGGCTCAACCGCGCCTACGGCGTGAAAGAGCCACGCGCGTGGTGGCTGCTGCGCATTGAATCCATCATCTACGTTCTGATCGGCGCAGTCGCGATCCTGGCATTTTCGTTCCTCGTGGTGCTGGCGCCGTTGATCCTCGCAAAGCTGATTCAATATGTGCCCGCGCTCGAGCCCTTCGCCGACCGGATCACATTCGCGCGCTATTCGACGGCGGCGGCAGTGCTCATAATGGCCCTGATGATCGTGCACCTGTGGCTGCCGGCAGGCCGGCGCTCGCTTGGTGAAATCGCGCCGGGAATTATCGCCACGATGCTGTTGTGGCTCATCACCGGTGCCGCCTTTGGCCGCTATCTCGCCAACTATGCCTTCGCCTACGTATCGATGTACGCCGGGCTTGCTTCGGCAATGATCGCGCTGGTGTTCCTTTACGCCTGCGCGTCGATCTTTATCTACGGCGGAGAATTGAACTCGACAATTGCCCACGCGCGGAAAAAAATGGACTAGCGGCCGGCCTCCTGCGCGTCCTCGAAAGTTTTCAGACCGGCGCGCGGCGCATTCACCATCACCGCCATGTTGCCGGGCGGATGCTGGTTCTTCCACATTTTCACGTGAGCGAGCGGAAT
>Ga0310810_10003954_pt1 | contig 16295 bp, 15 predicted proteins | sample NCmetagenome_FD_207641 | JGI IMG/M metagenome (GOLD analysis project Ga0310810, IMG submission 207641) | Soil microbial communities from experimental microcosm in Duke University, North Carolina, United States - NC | ecosystem: Engineered > Artificial ecosystem > Soil microcosm > Unclassified ... | reverse complement strand
TCGCGCAGAAGCCGGGCGGACCGAGCACGCAGCGTATCTAGCGTGCGGATCGTACGCGTTTGATGCGAGCGCGAGAATCCCGCTCGGCTGCATGTCCACTCCCGGCCTCCAAAGCTCGACGCCGCGGAAAACCGAGCTCTCCGCTGTGCATCGATGCGAGGGCCTGGGCGCTCAAGCGGCAGTCTTTGGAGGCCGGGAGTGAATACGCAGTCGAGCGCGCTTCGTCGCGCGCGCGTCAAGAGCTCCGCACGAGAACCGCTCTCTAGGACGTAATTCGAAGCATCTTCATCGCGTTGCCCCCGAGCATCGCTTCCTTGTCGGCGTTGCTGAGGAACGGCGCGTTGAGGATGAAATCGATGCCGACCGGCCAGTCGTACGGATAATCCGTTCCGTACACCATCTGCCCGACACCCACTTCGGCGACGAGGTGCCGCAGACCTTCCTCGTGGAAGATCATCGTGTCGATCACGATCTCTTTCTTGAAGTACTCGCTCGGCTTTTTCTTGAGCGCTTTGCAATCCTCGCCGTTCGCTTGCGCACACACCGCGTCCGATCGGCCGCTGTACGACGGCAGGTATCCGCCCGCGTGCGCACCACAGATCCGAAGTCCCGGGAAGCGATCGAACGTCCCCTCGAAGATCAGGTGCGAGAGGAACACCGTGGTCTCGAGCGGATTGCCGATCCTGTTGCCCAGTCCACCCTTTCCCTTCAGACGCGTGTTCGTCGTCGTCCCCGGCGCGTTCTGAGGATGCATGAACAGCAGCACACCAAGCTGCTCCGCCTTGGCCCAGAATGGATCGAATTTCCGATCCGACAGCTCCTGCCCTTCCACGCTGCCGCCGATGGCGGCGCCGCGGAGCTTGAGCTTGTTCACGGCGTAGTCGAGCTGTTCGGCCGCGAGATCGGGATGCTGCAACGCGACTGTGGCCATCCCGACGAACCGATCCGGCTGGGCGGCGACCGCCTGCGCAATCTTCTCGTTCTGCAGTTGAATGAGATCGCGAGCGAGTGCGCGGTCCGCCGAGTAGCCCCAGGCGTTGACGTTGATCGCCTGATAGTCAATCCCCTCTTTGTCCATGTACTGCAGGCGCGCGGCAGTTCCAGGACCGAGAGCGATTGCGCCGGTGAGGTTGTTCTTCGCCTGTGCAGCGAGAGGCGTGTCCTTGACGAGGTCCCACACTTCAGGCACGAACGTGTGCGCGTGAACGTCCACCACGGTCACGCGGCGACCGCCGACCATCGCACGACGTCTCGTGCCCTGCGCAAAGCTGTCGCCGGCAACGACTGCGCTCGCCGTGGCGGCTGCGACAGTCTTCAAGAAATCGCGTCGATTCGGCATCGCTTTCTCCTATCGCAACCGTCCTGCCGCCTTACGCGCCTGACCCGCCCTACGCGCCTTCAGAACTCGAACTGCATCCCCAGCCTGACGAGACGGCCGCCGAGAATCTGCGTCACGTCCTGCCAGACGCCGCCTGGAGGGCTGTAGGTCGTATTCATGTTGAGGACGTTGCTGGCGTTCAGGACGTTGTAGATGTCCACGTCTCCGCGCAGCTTGCGCGCACCGAACTGGAAGATGCGCGAGAAGCGCAGATCGACCTGCTGGAGCCGCGGTTCGAATACCGAGTTCGGAGGCAGCAGTTCGACGGTGACGTTGCCGTTACATGTCGCGGCCCCGCGGCAGGACCCGAGATTGCGTCCAAGCGAGGGCAGGATTTCGGCGTTCGTGGCGACATAGCTCGCGGTCACCGGAATGCCCGAACTGTTCTGGTAAATCGCGCTGGTCTGGACGTGCCACGGCAGCGGATAGACCGCCATGAACTTCAGCTGCGTCGACTGCGACCACGGTGGGACGACATTGCAGAAGGCCGCCAGGCGCGAAACGGTGGACGTCGCCGGCAGGACGAGAACACCCGGGAACACCTGGGCGGTCAGCGACGGATCGTCGTTCTGGTAGCAGTTGTTCGTCGTCGTCCGTCCCATGCTCAGGCCGCCCGAAAACTGGCCGCCCTGCCCGAATCGCGCGTTGAGCGTGGCGTCGATGCCGTTGAAGATTTGCGTCTGCTTTCCAAAGTGCGAGGCCTGGGTCATCAGGTTGTCCACCAACCCGAACGCGCCAGGCTTGACGTCGTAGAGTCCGCACAACCGCTGTCCGCTGTTCGGCAACCGGCTGTCGGTCGGCACCGTGATGCAGAAGGGGTCGTAATCGGCGGCCGAGGTCAACTGATTGTCGCCAACAAGAAATCCGCCGTACCAAGTGCGGAAGTAGCCGACGTTGACGCCCATTCCCGGCCGCAGCTCGTGCTGCACCGACACCGAGCCCTGCCAGTTGTGGAACTGATCGTTGAACCCGGTCTGCGCATCGGACGCGTAGCGCGTTTCCGCGTTCGCCTTTCCGAAGTTGAGATTCGACCACGCTCCGCATTCGCCATTGGCCGCTGGATTGAGCAGATCGCAGTCAGGACGGTAGTTGGTGTTGCTGTCGGTCCAGTTACGGCTGGTCGTGCGCGTGAGGTTCACCGCCGGATTCGCCGACGCCATAATGACGCGGTCGGGATAGTGGCCGAGAGACGCTTTCAGCGCCGTTCGGCCGCTGCCGAACAGATCGTAGGCAAACCCGATTCGCGGACTTAAGTTTCGATAGTGCGGAATGTTGTCAACCGGCGCGAACCGCCGCTCGGGCACGAAGAACCCCGCCGCGAGGACCTGCTCCGGAGTCGACGCCTTGGCATCGCTGTACCTGACGCCCGCGTTCAGCGTGACTCTCCTGAACGTCCATTGATCCTGGGCGTAGAACGCGATGTCTCTGACAGACTCTTCGAAATTCCAGGGGGCATCGGTCAGCGTGAGCTGATTGGGAACTCCATTCCGGAACCGGTAATTAATCGAACCGTTGTGCATCCACAGGTCGTGACCGAGTCGGGCGATGTCGCCGATTCGCACCTGTCGCAGCGTCGCGCCCGCCTTCACCGTCTGTGACGCCGTGACGCGCGACACCGCGAACCGACTCAGATACTGACGCCGTGGCAGCGTCCGCGTCGGGACGTTGCCGTAGATCAGATTGAGGCCCTGATCGGTGACCTGAATGTTTGTCTCGGGAAAACCGGGCTCGCGGATGTCGTCCTGGTTAATCACATAGATCGTCGTGCCCGCTTCGAGGAGGATTCGATTCGTGGCCGGGTTCGTCCACGACGCGCTCGACAGGTAATGCGGATCGTAGTGATGCTCGCCCGCCGCCTCGGGTGTCCGCCGCGCGCCCGGATTCAGCAGATTGAATCGGCAATTGCAATTCGGCTGTATCGAGTGCATCAGCACGATCTTGTGCTTCGGGGCAGCCTGCCACGTGAGACGGACGCTGAGGTCGCGGCTGTAGTCGTTGCTGAACACCGGTCTGTTCGGATCCGGCTCGTAGAGCAAGGACTGTGGTTGCGTCAGCTTGTTGAAGTACAAACCTTCCGCAAACTGCTGCGTGACCCCCTCGCGGAACGAGGCGAAGAACCACAGTTTGTCGCGGCTGATCGGACCTCCCAACGCGCCCGCCGAGTCCCGGAATTTCTTGATCGAGCCGATTCTCTTCGGGTCGAGATGCCGCGCCAGCAGTTCGTCGTTGACGTTGCTCGCTTCCAGACTCGGGCCGACATAGGCGAACGTCGCCAATCCGGAGAAGACATTGCCGCCGTCGCGAGGGATCATGTTCAGCTGCATGCCTCCCGAATCGCGGTCGGCGCCGACGCCGCTGGTCTCGACGACGACTTCCTGAATGTTGATCTGGTTGTAGACGAAGACGCCCGACGTCAGGCTGGCCACCTGGTGATTCACGCCGTCGACGACAGGCTGCGCCTCGGGCGCGCCGTGGAGACTGTAGGCGGTCTGCGTGCGATCGCTGAGGCCGCCGACCCCACGGTCGCTCTCACGCCGCAGGGTGACGCCCGGGATGATGGCGGGAAGCGTGGCGAGCCGTCCCGTTCCGGGCAGCGACTGCAGCGTTTCCTGCGCGAACTGTACCTGTGCCCGGGAACTGCGAAGGTCGACGGTGGGCGCTTCCCCCGAGACGGTGACGGTTTCCTCGAGCGTGCCGACCGCCAGGTCGGCGTTCACCGTTGCGGTGAACTCGGCGCGCAGTTCGAGACCTTCTCGCTTCGATGTGGTGAAACCCGTCAACGCGAAGGTGACGGTATAAGTGCCTGGCCTCAGATCAACGATCCGATAACGCCCCTGCTCGTCGGTGGCCGTAGACCGGACCTTTTCGATCAGCGCGGGGCTTGCTGCCTCGACGGTCACTCCCGGCAGAACGGCACCCGACGAATCGCGCACGACTCCTGTGATGCTGCTCTGCGCCGACGCAGAGGCGGACAGGAGGAGGAACGATGACACCACGACGAGACCTGGGACCCAGCGCGTATTCATCATCCCGCTCCCTTCTCGCTCAGTTAACCGGTACGCACTCCACCCTCTTCTTCAATAGTCATTCACTCGATCGGCACCAGTCGCGCGCAGATCACCTGCGATGCTGGCGATTCAGCGATCGCCTTCGGGGGTCTCGCGCGCCGGTCGATTGCCTGCTTCACGCGCGCGGATCTGTGCACCCTTCACCACATTGATCAAGCCGTAATTCTGTTCGTGGCAGGCGAATTCATAGAGTCCAGGCTCGATGCGCGGCCAGATCACTTCCGCCGCCCACGGGCTGGTCCACGTCGTCGGATCCTCGACGCGGAATTCGTACTTGAGTGTCTTCGGGTCGGTGATCGTCAGACGCTCGATCAGATGCATGCCGGTGGTCGAGCCGCGCCACTCCCGGCCCGGATCGAAGTTGGTCGTGTCGACGACCAGCGTGTTGCCTTCCCAGTGGCCCACCGAATCGCCCAGCCATTTCGTCACGGCCGGCGGCACATGGCGCCGATTGTCCGTCGGAATGATTCGAACATCGCTGTTCGACTGCATGATCAGAATCACGTAGCCCGGCGTCTGCTGGATCTGGGACTCGGCGTCATGATTGCCCGGCAGTCTGGGTGGCCCCTGGTTTCCGGTGACGCATCGCTCGTACAGGCCGCGGTTGTTGACGTAGATGCCGCGTCCCGCCGCCGCTGCCCGCTTCCGGCCTTCCGGCGTCATCGGGGGGATTCGTCCAGTCGGCGGATCGACGATTAGCGAGGTGCGGAGAATGGGCCGGATAGGACTTTGCCACGCGTCCATTCCGTACTCTTTCCAGTCGTAGTGAACGGTGCGTGGATCGACCTCCGCGTCCTCTTCAACGGCCTTCTTGAACGCGGCAAGCGCTTCCTCCGGGGTATAGAAGGCTTTGTCGCCCAGTTCCTTCGGCCGTTCGAGCGGGGTGTAGCTGAGATTGAGGAAGTAGCCGCGCAAATCCGGCTCGCCCCACGGCGTCTTCGGCGCGTTGAAATTCTTGCGGGCTTCTTCCATCGCCCGTGTGGTCTCAGCCGCTGCCTTGATAGCCGCGTCAGTATTGGTGGTCTTCGGATCGAAGGACTTCGTGCCTGAGGGCGCCTGGGCAATGAGCACCGATCCCCACCATGCCAACGCCGCGGTGAGGACCCCCGCGGACCGGACGACAACTCGGTTGCGCATTCGAGCCTCCTCGGATTGTGAGCGGTCTATAGCATTGCGCGTCTGTGGCAGTCAACACTACTTCACTTCCGTTTTTTCTTCCACACCGGCCTTTTTCTCAGTGAACTGCCGCACGGGTGAACAAAAACATCCCCGGACGAGTCTTCGAAGTGCGCCGGCTCAGACGTGGTGCCGTTTCACGTCGTTAAACCTCGCATCGTTGTTGCACAAGACCCGTCCACCAGGGACATGTCCAGGTACGTGCTCGCATTAGTCGTCGCGGCACTCGCGCCGCTGCAGGCGTCCGGGGGCGCTGTCCCTGCCCTGCGATTTGACTGGCCGACGAACGTCACCGCCCACGTCGACACGGAATTTCGACATGAATACAGCGACGGACAGGTCGTCTTCCTCTCCTCGTGGTTGCAGATGACGCATCGCATGCGCGTCTCCCCCCACGCCGATGGACGGTTGATCCAGTACGACGATCAGACCTACGTCGCATCACTTGGCGACCTGGAGCCGGCTGTAGCCGCCCTTCTCCCGCTGTGGGTTCCGACGCAAATCGTCGACGGCGACGGACGCTTTCTCCGGATGGAGAACGCCGAGCGGGTGCAACAACACGTCATCGACTTGTTTGCGTCGAAAGGCGGTACCGAACTCGTTCAACGAGTCCCGGTGTTCAAGGATTACGTCCGGCTGATGACATCCGACGCGGGCCTACGAGGGCTTGCGGAAGAGAACTGGTACGGTCTGGTGCAGCGGTGGATCGCCGCGCCGGTGGCGGAGGGCGCGCTCGACGGCGCAGGTCCTCAGCTCGTTCCGCTCGACCAACAGGCCCCCTCGACCATTTCCAGACGAGTGGTGAGGCGGGCTCCGTGTTCGCGTTCGGGCACCGTTCGAGAATGCGTGACGTATGAGATCACGACCCAACGTGACCGCGATCAGCTCGCCAATTTCGCCAAGGCCCTGCAGGACAGCGGGATCGACGGGTTTGCAGATGCCGCACTGATCGCGGAGCTGAAGACCGAGCGCGTCACGCTTGAAGCGTCCACCATGCTCCCCCACGAGCTCGCGATTACGCGAAGCGTGGTGACGGCGGTGCAGGAAGACGGGCGAGTGGTCCCGAAGATCAATCTCGAACGCATTCGCTCCGTCTTCTCCTATTCGGACGAACAATAGACGAACCCACCCTGACCGGCGGCAAAACCTGCGGCCGTGGCGATCACTTCTTGGCCGCGGGCAGTTCGTACCGCTTATTGGACCAGTTCACGGGATGTGTGTCGCCGCGGTGGCAGGTGTAGCAGGTCACGACCTGCGGTCCGACGGGAAACACGCCGGTGCCTGGAAAGTTCGTGTTGATCTGCCTGACCAGCATGATCATTTTGCGCGCCATGTCCTTCCGCGGGTTGACATCGTTCTCCTGCGGTCCGCCGCCATGGCAGTAGGGGCAATCCACGGTCAACGCGTCGCGGAACTCACCCATGATGGAATCAGGACCGTGCACTGGAGTGTTCGGGGGCAGAAGCTTCAGGCTGACGCCCGGCCTCTCAGGGAATGGCCCGTCACCGAGTGAGTTGCCGCGGTTGTAGAACTTCTTTGGCGCCACGGTCTCCGGCTTCACGTTTCCCCGATGGCAGGTGAGGCAATCCACCTCGTGATAGCCGTCCGGGAACACGCCGTTGGCGCTTGAAAAACTCGTATCGATGATGCGCACCATGCTGATCATTTTGCGCGCCATCTCTTTCTTGTCGTTGCCGTCCGCGGCAAAGTCCCCCTGCACGTGACAGTACGTGCACTGCACGCCGAGAGCTTCATTGAAGTTGAGCATGAGGAAGGGGATGTCGGATTTCGCGTTCAGCACCTTCAAGTTCTTGAAGGTCGGCGCCGGCCCCGCACCGCGGCCGGCGGGTTGCTGCGCGGCAACGGAAACGGACGCGACGACCAGCCACAAGAGGAAAATCCGCATGATGAGTCCTCCGGCCATGTGTGAGGGGCGCGCCAACGCCCGCCCGATCGGCGGCATCACGTATCGACGTCGAGGCGCGTGACGCAAGAAGGTTTCGAAAACGACGAGAGTATAAGCGCAAATGTGACGGAGCCCGTTCGCCCGACCGCCTAGCGCCGACCGGCGGCAATCGTTCGAAGAACAGACTCCACTTCAGGACGCTCCGGTGCATTTGGCGCAAGACGCACGAACTGGTCGAACCGGTTCGCCATGACGTCGGCGCGGTCCAGACGTTGATACGCCAGCCCCGACTGGTAGTACGCGTACGCGAACGTCGGAGCCGCATCGATGCAGGCGTCGAATATTCGCGCGGCGGAGGCGAAGTCGTTACGAACCGCGTACGACAATCCGAGCTCGTATTGGACGAAAGGGCTTTCGGGATACGCACTGGCGGAGGCCCTGGCGCGATCCAACATGCCCTCGTCGCCTGTCAGTCTCCCGATCGCCAACTGGGCGGCCACCTGCACGGCGGGATCGGTACCACTCTGGCCGAGCGCCCGCAACTCGCCGAGGGCGTCATTCCGCAGCCCGAGGCGCAGCTGACTCTGAGCCGCGAACCAGCGGTCGCCTGGTGGGACGGAATCCGCCGCGCTGTTGCTCACCCTGTTCACGATCTCGCGGTCGGCCCCCGATTCGTACAACGCCTGCACGGTCGACGGGGGTGGCGCCGTCGCCGGACGCGCAATTCCAGAGCGCCCGCCGCTGCTCGCGCACCCCGCGAGCATCGCGACCGTGACCCAGACCGCGATATGTCCGAGGGAGACCGTGCTCTTCATTCGATCCGCGTTGCGACCCAGTTCGACCCGCGTATGACGCGGCCGTCCACCCGCCCGGAAAATTCCGTGGAGCCGGCGGTGAACGTGATTCGATCGGCCGTCACGCTTCCGGTGATTGGAAGGATCCCGAGCGTGCCGGCGATGTTCTGAAACGACTGGCGGATCCTCAGCAGCCCCTCCGGCGTCGACCATGTGCCCTGCACCCTGGCGGGAACGATCCAGAGCATCGCCGTGCACCAGTTCGTACACCCGGCGGGACCAATGACTTTCTTTTCGTCGGGCGTCCACTCGCCCATGTCAAACGTATTCGAGACAATGCGCGTCCCCGGCTTCAGCTCGAGAAGCGTCGGCCGCAGCTTCAAATTGATGCTCTGAAGCAGGAACATCGTCACGACCGTGGCCTTTGACAGATCCGCGGTAAACAGGTCGGCCTGCACGAACGTCGCTCGGTCACTGACACGTTCAGCGGCCGCGACATCTCTCGACAACCGCACGAGATCCGCGTTGAATTCGACGCCGACGGCACGTCCACCGCGTTTGGCCGCCGTAATGACGATGGCGCCGTCGCCGGAGCCGAGATCCATGACGAGATCCTGCGGCGTCACTCTGGCCAAGTCGAGCATCGCGTCGATCAGCGGCTGGGGTGTCGGCACCCAGATGACGTCCTTGCCGGGTTGGCGGAGTTTTGGTTTATGGGTTTCCGTCGTCTGCGCGTGCAGCAGGATGTGACTGGCAACGAGGACTGACAACGCAACCGGGAGGCAGGTGCGTGGCGTTTTCATTCCGAAGCTCTCGCGGTCAGCGGACCTTGGGCGACGGTCGTATTACTTCGTACAGCGCGCCGCCATTCCACCCTGCGCCGGCGTCTTCTCCCGGTAAACGTCGTGGCAGTTCATACACGCGGTCGTGACGGTATCGGCAGCCTCGATCAGCATGTCCATGTTCTTGGACTGACCCGCCTTGTAGGTGGCCATGCCTGCGTCGCGCAGCCCCTGGACGAACCGTTGCCAGTCGGCGTTCTGTACCGGCACCGGCTTGCCGTTGCCGCAGACACGTCCAGGAATCGTGAGGAGATTTGCGGCCTCGGCCATCGCGATGCCGCTGTTCTCGATGGCTTCCCAGCCGCCATACGCTCCGGCGAGCGGGTTCACAGACGATGTCGGATCCGCATCCTTCTTGACCGAGGCCGGATCCGTCGTCTGGGCCGAGAACAGTACATTCGAGTTCGGGAACAAAATCCCGCGCATCACTTGCAGCAACGTGCCATGAACCTGCTGCGCACGAGGGGCCGCCGGCGCGCTGCCGGCACGGCCGCCGCGCGCCTGCGTCATGAAGGCTTCAGCGCACAGGCCGCCGAGGATGAGCAACACCAGGAGTGCAAATATTGAGGAACGGATGTTCATGGCGACATTCTCATCGGGCCGCGGCCACACGATGTGCGACGACGCGGCCCCATCAGGAAGCGCCGGAACTATGTCACGACTCCGGCAGGTCTGCTAGTGATTAAATCGCGACGATTCCGGAACGAAGTTTTCGAACCGTTCGGGCTCGTATCGCTCGCCACGCCGGATCGCCCGAGCCCGGCGTACCGACTCTCGAAGCTGATGCGCGCGCGACAGACATTTGATCTCCTCGGATTTCAGATGTCGGAAGGTCCGCTTCAGCGCTTCGAACCTGAAGCGGAATTGAGTCGCGGTCAGCATGGTCTTCATGCCACTACGAGCGCGGACGCTCGCCCAAGCGATTGCATCAGTGCGGCCATTGTCGATGACGGCGCTCGATATTGCTGTCAATAGAGAGGGAGGACGCGATGGGGCGTATGTGTCTCGCGGCGAGGGCCCTCGCACCGAGACGCGTCTTTTGCCTCGTCATTCTGCCCAGCAACGACGTCATGCGCAGGCGTTGAACGTGTATGGCTTTACGCAGGTCTCGAGCCCGCTCCCGAATGCGCTCGTGGTCGGCGGCTGACAGCCTCTGAAATCCATACCGCATGACGGACGATTTTCTCGCGTTCGCCTCAATGCAGCAACATCACGCCATCATTCAGGCATCATCATGCGGCATCGCTAAATGTGACGGCATTAACTGCCGCCGCCAACACTACCCGCCGTACATCGGCCGCCGCTCCCGCAGGGCGAGCCAGCCGCGCACGATTCGATAGATGAACCACATGCTGACGATGACCAGCGGGAGCCATGCGACGAGAAGACCTATTCCGAAGGTCACAATTACGAACAGCAGGCAGAGGGTGACCCACAGCAGTCCGAACCAGAACGTGCGGATCTGCCACCGGAAGTGCGACTCGAGCCACGTGCCGCGCACGTCCGACCGCTTCACGTAGTTGAGCACCACGGCGACGAGCGACGGCCAGCCGGTGAGAAACGCGCCGATGACCGTCGCGGCGCCGAGAATGCCCGTCAGGAGACTGAACGCATGCAGTCCATAGATCGCCTGCGTCCAATTGAACAGCGGCCCCGAAGCGGCCGCGTCGAGGTGCGGTTCCGGCATGCAGCTATTGTGCGGCTCCAGCGGCACGCTCGCCAGTTCGTTTTCGCCGAGCGCAGCAGTCTCTTCAGGTGTTGCAAGCTCGCCGAGACGAGATAGCATCGTCGCCGACTGCGGGAGGGCGTGATGCAACCTTTGATTTCGCGGCGGGAGTTGTTGCGGCGCGCGAGCTTGGCGGGGGCGGTGGCAATCGTACCAGGCGGCGGTGCGCTGCTGAGCGAAGCCTCCGCGCCCTCGGCCGCGTTGCAAACCGCCGCATCGCGCGAGCCGTACGAGCATCTCACGGCGCTGGAAGCAGACGTGCTGGAAGCCATGGTCGCGCGGATCATTCCCGGCGACGCCAATGGTCCCGGAGCGAGGGAAGCGCGAGCGGCACGGTATATCGATCGCGCGCTCGGCGGTGCGCTCGCGTCTTCGCGACCCGCCTATGGCGTCGGCCTAGCGGCCCTTGATCGGTTTTCACAGTCGGCGCGGGGACGAGCCTTCACGTCTCTTCCTCCTGCCGAACAAGACGCTGTGCTGTCGGACGTCGAGACAGGAAACGTGCCAGGGTTCGCGGACGCCCCGGCGTTCTTTGCGCTCGTACGCGCACACACGCTGCAGGGCACCTTCTGCGATCCGTATTACGGCGGGAATGCGGGTTTTGTCGGGTGGGACCTACTCGGCTACCCCGGCGTCAGGACGTTTGTCTCGGCGGACGAGCAACGGCTTGGCGCAGACGTTCCCGCGAATCACAAGTCCGCGTACGACTACGACATGTTCACGAAGGCCGGCACGGGGACGACGCCGGGCGAGCGCTAAGCCATGGCAACGAGGCTCAAAGAAACCGACGTCGTGATTGTGGGCCTGGGCGCCGTTGGCGGTGTCGCAGCGCTGCCGCTCACGCAGGCGGGGCTCGAGGTCGTCGGCCTCGAGGCGGGCACGTGGCTGACCAAACGCGACTTCGCTCCTGACGAACTGCGGAACAACTATCGTGGGTGGCCGCAGGCCTCCCAGAAAGCGAACCAGGAGATTCCAACGCATCGGCCCAACGCCGCATCACCGGCATTTCCTCGCCTGGCGATTCACCCGATGATGAACGGCGTCGGCGGAACATCGCTGCACTACTGGGCGCAAAGCTGGCGCCTCAATCCCTGGGATTTCAAGGTCCGCAGCGAGACCACGAAGCGTTACGGCCCGGCGCGGGTGCCGACAGGCACGACGGTCGAGGACTGGCCGTTCGGCTACGAGGAACTCGAGCCGTACTACGACAAAGTGGAATTCGAGGTCGGTGTGTCCGGCGCCGCCGGCAATATCAACGGCACCATCGATCGGCGCGGCAATATTTTCGAGGGACCGAGACGTCGCGAGTATCCGATGCCGCCATTGCGCGGCACCGGTTTCACCGACTTGATGGCCGCGGCGGCGCGCACACTCGGCTGGCATCCCTTTCCAGGACCAGCGGCGGTTAATTCCCAGCGGTTTCAGAATCGATCCGCCTGCATGTATCACGGGTTCTGTAATCGCGGCGGATGTCATGTCGACGCCAAGGGTTCGACCGCGGTGACGACGATTCCGAAAGCGGTGGCAACGGGTCGACTCAAGGTCGTCACGCGCGCTCATGTGACGAGCATCGATGCGGACGCCAACGGACGCGTCGGCAGCGTCACCTACCTCGTTGACGGGACGGAGTACGTGCAACCCGCACGGATTGTGCTCCTCGCGAGCTATACGTACGAGAACAGCAGACTTCTCCTGCTCTCGAAATCGAGGGCGTACCCGAACGGCCTCTCGAACAACCATGGTCAGGTAGGTCGGCACTACTTCAGCCACAATCAAACCGCCGGCGTCTCTGCACTGTTCCCGTGGAAGACCAACAGCTGGTACGGCCTCCCCGCACAGGGCGTGGCCGTCGACAATTGGGCCGACGACAACTTCGATCACGCCGATCTGGACTTCATCGGCGGCGGCAACTTGTGGATCTATTCGGACCGCAGACCCATCTCGGCGGCCAGCATGAGTACGTTCGGCAAGACCGCGAAGTTGTGGGGGTCTGAATGGAAAGCCTTCATCAAAGACAACGCCGACCGCACGAACACGTCGTATCTTCAGAAAACGACGTTGCCCTACGAAGACAACTACCTGGATCTCGATCCAGTCGTGAAAGACCCGCTCGGCTTCAGCGTGTGCCGAATCACCGCCGAGTACAAGGACAACGAACGGAAAGTCGGGCTGTTCATCCAGGACAAGATGGAACGGTGGTATCGAGCGGCCGGCGCCATCGCCATCGAGCGCGCACCCGTTGGTCCAATGGGTCCGTCGACGCACGCCTACGGCGGTACGCGAATGGGCGACAACGCTGACACGAATGTGGTCAATCGCTGGGGCTTTTCACATGAGGTGCAGAACCTCGGCATCCTGGGCGCCTCGGTGATGGGGACGAGCGGAGCGCGCAATCCGACCCTCACGGCACAAGCACTGGCGTGGCGCACGGCGGAGTATGTGACCAAGAACTTCAACTCCATCGCGCCGCGACGCACGTAGCGCGTCGCGGTTCGTCGGCAGCGATCGGCTTATAATCCGCGCTCTCGCGTTGATTGCCTAGGGAGTGCGTGATGAAGCGACAGTCCTGGCGCGTCAAGATTGGCGTAGGCGCGCTGAGTGCGACCGCCTTATTTCTGGCTTTTCTGGTCGTTGCGCCCGCGCTCGGACTGGAACGGCTTGATGAGCGGTGGGTCACGCCGATCATGGCGATAGGCGCAGGTCTCGGCGCAGCGGCCTTCAGCGGCGACGCGTCGGTCAAGGGCAAATTACCGCTCGCCTCACTGAACGACCAACCGTTCAGTGTTTCTCTAGGCGGTGGAATGGCCATGTTCTTCCTCGTCCTGGTGATCGTCCCTCGAGTGATGCCGGCGGCGCCGGCCCCATCCGTCCGCGATTTGGAGCTGGCAGGCAGCGTCGTCGCACAAAACCCGCCCAGGGTCATGTTGGAAGCGCACTTCAACGCTCTCGGACTATCACCCGATTTCACACTTGTCTTGACCGCCTACGAAGACGCGCGTTGCACACGCGAGTTGGCGCATGGCCGCATCGACCAACCGCAAGACGGAAACATGACCCTGTTTGTCCAGCGTTCTCGGGCCTCCGTGGCATGCGGCCGCATCGCGGCTGTGAATTCCAGTGGATCGATCGTTTCGCAAACCCCTCCAACTTCGGTGAAATGGAATGACTAGAACACACAGGATCGTGCTGCTCGCGTGGATCGGTCTTTCCGTCGCTCGAATCGCATCTCCGGACACGCTGATGGTGGTCGGCGTCGCCGTGAATTCCAAGGGCGAACGGGTGACTGGAGGCCTGGTCCGTCTCTATGCCACGCAGACGAAACTCGGCGCGCCATTGGCGGAAGATCGCACCTCGGATCGAGGTGTGTTCAGCCTCTATCGCACGAACATCGGCGGCGACATCGGCGATCTCTATGTTGTGTATATGGGAGACGGAGGAAAGGCGGAGCCTCTGAAAGTGGTCCTCGGCACCGCGAAGGACGGCCGGGTTGAAGTAAGAACGAATGATCTGATCGTTCTTGTCGTGCCGGCGAATGCCTCCGTGACCCAGCCGGAGGCCGTTGCGTATATCGCAGCCGTGACGAATACAGAAGGCATCCTGACCAAAGCGGGAGCGAAGAGCCAGGCCGACGCGGATGCCGCGGTTCGGCAGCAGACAGCGACGGTGCTGGCTCAAGCCCGATTGACTGACCCGGGGAAGACTGCCGCAGCCAAGGAGGCCATCACCAAACGACTGATCGATGACAGCTTCAAGGGCATGATCGACGTCAACCGGGCCGCTCCCCTCGTGACACGTGAAGCCAAATGATGCCGGACACCGGGATGAAATACGCCTTTCTCGTCGAGAGCTACGCATCCGAGCGCGTGAAGGTCCTGAGCGTATGGAGTGAGTTCAAGGACGATGACCTGCCCGTCCGGCCGAATCCGACGGACCCCCGCGGACGCAGCGTGCACGAACAGATGGTGCATCAATGCGTCAGCGAGGATCTGTGGTTTCGCACCATGCTCGGCATCGACGTTCATGCGCCGCCACTGCCCGAGCACGAGACGCGCATCGAGTTCATCGAGCGGTATGCGGAGGACAGCGGCCGTCGACTCGAGAGCCTTCAGCGGACGGACGAGCCCTGGTGGGAGACGCGAACGAAGTTCTTCGATGTCGAACGATCGAGGGCGTGGGTGATGACCCGTCGTCTGACGCATACGTCTCATCATCGCGGCCAGCAGATGGCCATGCTGCGGATGTTGGGACGCGACGTGCACAGCAACTACGGTCCGACCGCCGACAGCGGAGGGCTGATGCAGAACCAGGCGCGAACGATCTACGCCTACGCCAATCTCGACGCGCTCCTCACGGGCGAACAGCGAGGCGGCACAAAATCGCCTCTGCCTGGCGCTGGCGGCAAGACGGTCACCGAGCGGCCGAACAAGGGCTGAGGCGGTGTTATGCTGTGCCCGCTTTTTTATCGGAGATGAGGGCGATGAAGCGACTGCGTTCCGGACTCGTGGCGGTGGTGTGTGTGCTGGCGGCTGCGACGGCCGCTCTCGCTCAGGAAGCGCTTTCGGTGACGATCGTCGGACGCGGCGACGATGGGTTCAAAGAGCTGATCGCGCAGTTCGAGAAGAAGACCGGGCGCAAGGTCGCGTTGAGATTTCCGAACTTCATCGAGTCCAGGGACACGATCGTCAAGGGGGAACCGTTCGACGTCGGGATCGTCGAATTCCCGCATGACGCCGATGTGATTGCGTCCGGCAACGTCGTACCCGGCAGCGCCACCCTGATTGCCAATGGCTGGATGGCCGTCGCCGTCAAGAAGGGCGCGCCGAAGCCGGATATTTCCACGCCCTCGGCGGTCAAACGCATGCTGCTCAATGCGAAATCCATTGCGTATCCAGACCCCGAAGGCGGCACGGGAGCGTCCGGGGTGAACGTGATCATGATGCTTCGCAGGCTCGGCATCGAGGATGCCGTGAAGAGCAAGACGACGCTCACCAGGGGCGGCGGTCGCGCCATGGCCATGGCGGCCAGCGGCGAGGCCGAAATCGGCATGACCTACTACATCGGCATGTACGGCAACGACAAGATCGACATCGTCGGGACCTTGCCGGCACAAATCGCTCCTCCGACGCCATTGATCGGGTTCATCTCATCGAAGAGCAAGAATCCGGCAGCGGCGAAAGAGCTGCTGACGTTCCTCACGTCGCCGGAGGCAAGCGCGACTTACAAGAAATACCTGCTGGAACCCGCTTACTAGCGATTGCACATTGCTGCGGCGCGAACCTCTGGGTTCGCGAAGGGAGCCTGGCAGAGCTACGCCGGCAACGCCTGTCCGCGCGTCTCCGGCCCCGCTATCGGTGTCGCCGCCATACCTGCGATGTAGACGAACGACATCACGACCGCCGTACCAG
>Ga0310810_10003953_pt1 | contig 16297 bp, 16 predicted proteins | sample NCmetagenome_FD_207641 | JGI IMG/M metagenome (GOLD analysis project Ga0310810, IMG submission 207641) | Soil microbial communities from experimental microcosm in Duke University, North Carolina, United States - NC | ecosystem: Engineered > Artificial ecosystem > Soil microcosm > Unclassified ... | reverse complement strand
CTGTTCCCCTACGACCCGCTGAGCGACCGCATCCGCTTCCTGCTCGGCAACTGGCGGCAGGCCGCGGCGTGGCACCGGGCGGTGCTCGCGAACTCGCCGGTTGCCTACAAATCGTTTCGCGACGCCTTCCCCGACAGCCCGTATGCGAGATCGGCGTTGAAACTGCAGACACAGCCGAAGAGCATTCCGCTGATGCAGTTCACGCGGCTCACGAAGCCTGCGACGAATATCGGCCCATCGAACCACCATGCACCGTCCTTCGCCTCGTCGAACGCCGCTACGCTGCCCGGCAATGGATCCAGTTCGATCAGCGGCGACAGAGCGGGCAAGCACATGCCGGCCAGCACCAGCGGCAATCCGCGGCGCGGCAACAGCCAGTTTCACGACAGCGGCGCGCTACGCCGGGCCGGCGGCGGCATCGGCGGCCACTCCGGCCCGCGCTTCAGCCAGTTGCACAGCTCGTTCGCATCGATGGGACACGGCGGCGGTTTCAGGCGCAGATAGCGGATTTCAAGCGACCAGTTTTGCGAACAGGTCGGCGTCGACATTGCCGCCGGAGAGCACGATGACGACGTTCTTGCCGCGCACGTCGATGCGGCCGGCCAGTAGCGCGGCGAGACCGACGGCGCCGCCGGGTTCGACCACCAGCTTCAATTCCCGGTAGGCATAGGCTACGGCAGCGCCGACTTCCGCATCGGAAGCGACCACGCCCTGCGCCAATAGCTTGCTGTTGATCGAGAACGTCATCACACCGGGCATGGCGGCCATCAGCGCGTCGCAGATGGTGCGGCCCTCGGCGTGGTGGGCTTCGCGGTGTCCGGCACGCAGCGAGAGACCGTGATCGTCATAGCCTTCCGGCTCGGCGACGATCAAACTGGCCTGCGGAAAGCGCGCCTTGATGGCGGTCGCAACGCCGGCAATCAGTCCGCCGCCGGAGGCCGGCGCCACCACGATATCGGGCGTCAAACCGAGCGCCGTCATGTCTTCGGCGATTTCGCGGCCCGCGGTGCCCTGCCCCGCGATCACGAACGGATCGTCATAGGGCCGCACCAGGGTCGCGCCGCGCCTGGTGGCAATTTCATTGGAGATCGCTTCGCGATCCTCCTTGTCGCGGTCATAGAGCACGACCTCGGCGCCATAGCCCCTGGTGCGCTCGCGCTTCGACAGCGGCGCGTCCTTCGGCATCACGATGGTCGCCTGCATGTTGAGGATCTGCGCCGCAGCCGCCACGCCCTGGGCGTGGTTGCCGGACGAGAACGCGACCACGCCGCCGCCGCGTGCCGATTGCGGGATCGATGCGAGCTTGTTGAAGGCGCCGCGGAACTTGAACGATCCGGTCCGCTGCAACATCTCCGGCTTCAAAAACACCTTGGTTCCGACGCGTTCGTTGAGAACGGGGAACGACAACAGCGGCGTCCGCACCGCGAACGGCGCAACCACCCGCGCTGCCGCATCGATATCGGCGGCACCGACCGCTGTCATGGAGGCTTGATCCGTCATGCTGCTTTGTATCGCGTCAGCCACGGCGCGGGCAAGACGCATTCCGGTGCAGTCAGGCAGCGAAATGCGGTCCTTCCGCCACAAATTCGGCCACCTCACCGGGGGAACCGAGGGGACGGACATTGAGGGCATGGTCGACAAAAACCCGCGCCGAGGCATGCCAGGTATGGCCGGCGGCGAACGCGACGCAGGCTTGCCGCGGGATCCGCAGCGCCTCGATGCAGGCGGTATGCAAATCCTCGTTCAGGACGCCGACCGGCGAAGCGCCGATCACGTCGCGGGGCCCGGTGACCGGAAAAGCGGCAACCGGCAGGCCGCTGGCCAGCGCCTCGAGCAGGACGAGCCCAAAGGTGTCGGTCTTGCTCGGGAACACGAAAATATCCGCCGCCGCATAAATCTCCGCAAGTTCCTCGCCGTGCCGGGCGCCCAAAAATACCGCATCCGGATATTTCCGCTCCAGCGCCATGCGCGCCGGGCCATCGCCGACAACGAGCTTGGTGCCGGGCAGATCGAGGTCGAGGAACGCCTCGAGGTTTTTCTCGACAGCCAGGCGACCAACGCTGAGGAACACCGGTTGCGGCAGGCAAAGGTCGATCTCGCGCGGATGAAACAGTGATGTGTCGACGCCGCGCGACCACAGCACCACGTTGCCAAAACCGCGCGTCCGTAATTCGGCAGCGAGCGCGGGTGTTGCCGCCATCACCGCCTGGCTCGGTCGGTGGAACCAGCGTAAGGCGCGGCAGCGCGAGCTGCAAATCCGGATAGCTCGGCATCACAAAGGTGCGAAACGATTGCGGGGTCAAAAAGCTGACATCGACACCAAGGTTTTTCGCCGCCTCCGCCATCATGGTCAGCGTGCGCACCACCCCGTTGATTTGGGGATGCCATGCATCGGTCGCGACCAGGATATGCGTCATGCGGCGCGCGCCGCGACGCGGGGGACCGGCGCCAGCCGGCGCTCCGGATCGGTCCAGGTGATGATTTCAAACCGGCCGTCCTCGTGCTCGACGAGCGCGGTGCAGCTTTCGACCCAGTCGCCGCAATTCATGTAGCGGATACCGTGCTCGTCGCGGATGGTGGCGTAGTGGATATGGCCGCAGATCACGCCGTCGGCGCCGTGGCGCCGCGCCTCGCCGGCCAGCGTCTGTTCGAACGCGCCGATATAGTTGACGGCGTTTTTCACCTTCAGCTTCGCCCATTGCGACAGCGACCAATAGGGCACGCCGAACATGCGCCGGAAGAAATTGACCAGCCGGTTCATCTGAATGGCGAAATCATAGGCCTTGTCGCCGAGGTGGGCGAGCCAGCGCGCGTTCTGCACCACGAGATCGAAGATGTCGCCGTGGATGATGAGATAGCGCTGGCCATCGACGCCTTCATGAATTGTGTTCTCGACCACGTCGATGCCGCCGAAATGGGTGCCGTAATAGTTGCGCAGGAACTCGTCGTGGTTGCCCGGTACGTAGATCACCTTGGCGCCCTTGCGCGCCTTGCGCAGCATCTTCTGCACGAAGTCGTTGTGCGATTGCGGCCAGTACCAGTTGGATTTCAGCGCCCAGCCGTCGACGATATCGCCGACCAGGTAGATGGTGTCGGCGTCGTGGCTCTTGAGGAAGTCCAGCAACCGGTCGGCTTGCGATCCGCGGGCTCCGAGATGGACGTCGGAGATAAACAAAGTGCGAAAGCGCCGCTCGGGGCTTTCTTCACTCAAGGAGTCACTTCCCATACCTGTGCACCTAACAGATTCCTGTGACACGGCGATGACATCAGGCGCGGCCGATAGCCTCAAAGAATCAATGACGGGAATCATTGACGCGCCCGCGAGCGCGCATAACAGCGCGGTGCGACAATCAGGCGACATGGCGCTGCGCCGTAAAAAAGAGTGACGTGGGTCACGGCCTCCGGAGCGCGCCGATTCTACCCTCCCCGGCACGGTGGATCCTGAATCCACCGGTTGAGAGGAGACCAACACATGCATGACGATCGAGAGTTGAGCATTGACGAGCTGTCGGCCGTATTTGGAGGCGCAACTTCCAACAACGACTCGCTCCCGCATCCACAACCATCGCCCTGGGATCGGCTGATTCAATGGATCCTCGGCGCGTTGAAGTGACGACAACCCGCAGGGTGGATCGCGGAAGTTGCACTCCACCCTGCGGCGGCGATCACAGGCCAGGAAATCGATCAGGAAGCGCGATACTCGGGAGCCCGACCCTCACAATCTGCGTTGCTTGGCGTTCCAGTGCTTTTCGAGATTGACGATGAGCTGGTCGCTGAGATGACAGAACGCCTGCTCGAAGGCGTATGTCGTCAAATACCTGCGGAACGCATCCAGCGGCTCGGTTTGCTGGCGGATCGCCTTGCGGTTGGCGCCCGGGCTGACCATACCGGATCCGACGGCACGCCCGACGCAGTTCGCGAGCGCCCGGTCGATTTCATCCGACGGCACCACCTCGTTGGCGATCAGCCGGCCCTCGGGCGTGTCGGCGTGGAACACGCGGTCGAACAGAAGCGCCTCGCGCGCCAGTCGTTCGCCGACATGGCGTGGCAACCGCATATTCGCGGTGCCGGGCAGGAAACCCTCCTTGCGCGCCGGGAGACTGAAGTAGGAGCCCTTCTCGGCGATGACGTAATCGACGACGAGCAGAAGCTGGCAGCCGCCGCCGATGGCGAATTTGTCGACCACAGCGACCCACAGCTTCTCCAGCGTGCGCTCGGGCTCCTCCAGCGGCGCATCGAGACAGTCCGGTTCATCGTCGACCAGCACGCCGCGGTAGAGCTTGTTGTGCAACGCCATGTTGCGGGCCAGAAACGACAGATAGCTCTGCTTGCCCTGGTAGATGCGCGTCAGGTTGATGCCGGATGAGAATATCCGCTGGCCCTGATATTTCGGATGCGTGACCCGGCCACCACGCAAGACGCCGATCCTGACGTCCGGATGCAGCAGCGCCAGATCCGCTGCGATCTCCAGCGGACCCACCACGGTGTCGTCTTCGGAGTTGAGGTACCGTTCGTTGTGGATCGTGACCTGGCCCGCGCCGCCCTGGACCTCGACGCGCGCGGTGCCGAGATCCGCGTAGCCGGTGGCAACGAACTGCGGCAGCAACGCAAGCGATTCAGGCCGCGGCCGCAACATGGCGCGGATCAGATGGTGCCCGGTCTGTGGATTGGCCAGGATCTGGCTGACGAACAGTCCCTGATGAATTTCAAGACCGTCCTTGTCGGCCTGCATGTGGGCGCTCTCGGCCGCGAGTTCGGCCACAGTGGGCAGAATGTCGGGCCAGCGCGCCGCGGCCTCCCACAGCAGCGCGTCGACGCGAAGCGACCGCGCGCCTTCGCGTGTCAGCTCGCGGTACATCGGAACCGCGTGACGGCGGAAGAACCGCCATGCCGCGTTGGCCGTCAGGTGAACGATCGCCTCGCCGGCCGCCTTCTGCTCCGGCGTCCGCTGCGAGCGCAGCGGCAATTGCGCCAGCAGCGCCCGGCCGCTTCGGATCGCCGCGCGCAAGGAGGCGGGATCAAGCGTTGCGATGGCGTGGTCGCGGGCGGCGAGATACGCTTCGCACGCGGCGCACGGCAGCGCGGCAGCGAGTACCGGAGAACGCGCTTCGCGGGGGATTATGTGCATTGGACACCTCGGAAATGAGGCAGAAGTGTAGGACGAAGGGTGGCCCTGCGAAAACGAGATAGTTTCGCAAAGCTGCCAAAAACCATCGACGTCCCGCAACGGGAGGCAGGTGCCATAAGTGCGTCCCACGGTGAACTTGATCGGGATATGCGCGACTAATCGCATGACCCGATCAAAGGAGCCGGAAAATGAGGGGTAGGACATCTTGGATCGGACTGCTCATTGCCTGCAGTTTCGCCCTCTGTAGTGCGGCGGCCACCGCGCAGCCGGCGGCGGCGCCCGCGGGTTACAAGATCGACGAGAAGTTCACTCAGAAATCGCCGGACGGTGCGATAACGATCGAGCAATTCGTGAACAAGGAAACCGACGACTGGAAATGGCAGTTCTGGGTGCGCCGGCAGGGCGCATTTATGCTGCTTGATCCGGAGCCGGCCGGCTATCCCGCCGACTTTGTCTTCACCAACGATCTGAAATGGATCGTTCGCGTGCAAAAGATCGGCTCGGGCACTTCGACGCTCCATCTGTACGGCTTCACGCCGCAGGGCAATGTGCGCGCGAGCAAGAAGCCGCTCGGCGACCTGGCGTGGGACTATATGAAGACGCGGCCCGACTGGCGAAAGCTCGTGAAGGCGCCCGAGTATCACGACTCGGCGTATCTGCTGAAGGGGCTCGAAGATAACTATCGCTGGGTCGGCGCCGATTGGCCGGCGAACCGCTATATTCTGATCGGCCTGGCGGCCGATGCCGACGTCAAGGGACGCAAGCCCATGCAGACCGCCGTGGTGAATGGCTGGTACTGCCGATATGACCTGGAGACCGGCAAGTTCGACGTGCCGGCAGTTTTTGCTGCCGACAATGCGAAGGCCGTCGTGCGCAGGTGAGTCGGGTTTTTGATCGCCGCAACATCCGATTGGGGATGACGTGAATGGTCACCGGTCGCTTGTCTTCATTTTTTCATCTTGCCGTCATCGGCCGGGGCTGACGCTTTCGGCGCTACTGGTCCCTTCGCAGCAGGACCGAGCACTTCGAAAGCCACATCGACCCGGCCGGCCTTTTCGAACTCGAGCGTCATCGAAACCTTGGTGCCCTTCTTCAGCGCACCCTTGAGTTTCAGCAAGCCGAGGCGATTGCCTCCTCCCGGCGCCATAACGACCTTTTCACCAGGCGCAATCGTCAGCCCGCCGTCAACCGGGTTCAGCTGCATTCCGCCTCCGACCATGCTGATCTTCTCGATCTGGATTTTTTCGGCAACATCAGCGGTTGCGCCAACCAGGCGATCGGCGCTCGCGCCCTTGTTTTCGATGGTAAGGTAGCTGCTGGCGGTCTCCGCGCCGCGCGGGGCGGCGCGACTCCAGGGCTGTGAAATCAAGAGGTCGCCGGCCTTCACCTCCTGCGATCGCGCAGGTTGGCTATTGAGCGTGCCGACGAGAAGCATGGAGACAAGCAAATATGTGCCGAGCTTCAATTTCTCCTCCCATTTTACGTCAATTCATGTCGCCCTGAGGGTACCGGCGGACATGATGCCAAGTTCGCCGCCGATTGCAATGATCACTCTGGCGCAAGCCCCCTATCGCAAAATGTCGCGGCGCCATGCTAGCCTTGCGCCAATATCGCGAGAAACGGCCGGAGGAGACCCTTGATGGGCAAGCGGATCAATCGCTGCGTCGAACTGCTGGAGCAGGACCAGGCGATCTATTATGACGGCCCGCACAGCGGCCACGTGCTGACGCATGCACAGGGCCGCATCGATGCCGCTACCTGGGCCGACTACATGAATGTCGGCATGGAGCACGGCGCCTTCGACATGACCGGCCTTGCCGACTATATGCGCGGGCTGGTCGATGCCGGGCCGACCCGGTCCGGGCACCGCACGCCGGCCGTGATCGTCGAGGCGCCGGTGAATGGAATCGACGCCGCCCATGTGCGTTACAACGCCTGGCAGTTTCGTCAGATCCTCGGCCGCGGCGCGCATGGCATTCTGCTGTGCCAGGCCGAAACCGCCGACGCCGTGCGGGCGTTCGTGGAATCCTGCCGCTACCCGCACAACACGATCGGCGTCGATCCCAACATCCCCTCCCCGATGACGCGGATGGAAGGTGCGGTGCGGCCAAAGGACGGCGGCATCGACGCCGCCGGCCGCAGGCTATTGGGCATCGGCACACGGGGACGCGGATCGGAAACCACGGCGGCGCCGTGCTGGGGCCTGTCGACCGAGGAATATATGGAGCGCTGTGACCCCTGGCCGCTCAACCCGAAGGGTGAACTGCTGTTGGGGGTGAAGCTGGAAAGCCCCGAAGGCGTCGCCAATTGCGAGGAGATTCTTGCGGTACCCGGCCTCGGATTTGCCGAGATCGGCCCGGGCGATTTGAGTCTTTCGCTCGGCTACCGCACCATCCCGCGCGAGCCGTTCCCGGCAGAAATGCAGGCGGCACGCGACCGCATCCTGGCGGCCTGCCGCAACAATGGTGTCGCTTTCCTGCAGGGCTGCACGCCTGATAACATCACGGCGCGGATCGACGAGGGCGTGCGCGTGATCGCGGGCCATAGCGAGGCCGCCGCGATCAGGGGCCGCGCGCATCAGCGGCGGAAGTTGCCGGTGTGATCGGTCGGGGGCAAATCACTCCGCCTTGATATTGGCCGCCTTCAGGATCGGCCACCATTTGCCGATTTCCGCGGCTTGGTGGCTTTTCAGCGCAGCCGGCGTTTGCCTCGCAGGCGGAGGCGTCTCCTGGCCCAGCTCCAAGAATCGCTGTTGCACCGCCTTATCGGCCAACGCCACGAAGATGGCCGCATTCAACTTTGCAATGATTTCGCCCGGCGTATTCTTCGGCGCCCAGATGCCGTGCCAATACGCGATATAGAGCCCCGGCAGTCCGGCTTCATCCACGGTCGGAATATCCGGAGCGGACGCAAGCCGTGAGGCGGACGTGACGGCGTAAGCCTGCACCTTGCCGCCGCGCACCTGCGGCAGCGAATTCGTCGCCTGATCGAACATGAGATCGATATGTCCGGCCATCAAATCGTTGAGCGCGGGCGCGGCGCCGCGATAGGGCACAAACGAAAAACTGGTCCCGGTCAGGTTCTGGAAGAAAACCCCGGCGACATGGGCGCCGGACCCCGGCCCGGCCGTCCCCGCGGTGAGCTTGTTCGGATTGTCCTTCAGCCAGGCGATCAGTTCCTTCAAATCCCGCGCCGGCAGCGCCGGCCTGCCGATGATGAGTTGCGGGCCGTTCGCCAGCAGTGCGACCGGTTCGAAATCGTTCAGCACATCGTACTGGAGCTGGTAAATCGCCCCATTGAGAACATGCGTTCCCCAGTGGCCGATGGTGATCGTATAGCCGTCCGGCGTGGCGCGCGCCGCCCTCATGCCGGCCAGCGTACCGGACGCGCCGGTGACGTTTTCAATCACGATCGTTTGCCCGAGTGTCGTCTGCATGTGTGCGCCGAGAATGCGCGCGATCACGTCGGTCGGGCCGCCGGCGGCGAACGGCACGATCAGCGTGATCGGCCGCGAAGGATAGGTGTCCGCGCGAGCTGTGCCTGATACAGCCGGGAGCGCGGCCATGGCGGCGCCCAGCTGCAGAAAATTCCGGCGATGAAGTTTCATGGCACGCTCCTCCATCATACCAAAGCTAAATTCCGCGGCCGTGCAAAGGACCACAATTCCGTTATGGTACAAAACGGAATTTGCCGTCGCAAAGCCGAACATCGATCCCAAAGATATTTCGGCCGACCGGCGCGCCGGTGCCTTTCAAATTCCGGGTCCGGGCAGCTACACTGGCGCGACCAACGGTATCCTGCCCGTTTGATGGATACGGCCGGCAGAGATTTGGAAAGGCGCGTCATGGCTTCGCAGGTATGGTTGAAGACGTATCGTGAAAGCGGGATTCCCGCCGAGATCGATCCGAATGCCCACCGCTCGGTCGTGGCTATGCTCGAAGCGGCGATGAAGACGTATGCCGGCAGGCCGGCGTTTCATTCCTTCGGACAGACCCTGACCTATGCCGACGTCGATCGGCAATCGCGGCATTTTGCCGCCTATCTGCAGAAGAAGCTCGGCGTGAAGAAGGGCGACCGGATCGCCGTCATGATGCCCAATCTGCTCGCCTTCCCGGTTGCCTTTCTCGGCATCGTTCGCGCCGGCGCAGCCCAGGTCAACGTCAACCCGCTGTACACGCCGCGCGAACTGGAACACCAGCTCAAGGACGCGGGCGTGCGGATCATGGTGGTGTTCGCAGGCTCGTCGGCGACGGTCGCCGAAGTGATGGCGTCGACCCCGCTTCAGACGGTGATCACGGCCGGGCCGGGCGATGGCAGTCCGGCCAAACTTCCGAGCCCGCCGGTCGATCCGCGGCTCAGCGCCGCGCTGGCCTTTGCCGATGTTCTCGCCGAAGGCGCTGCCCTCACCTTCGATCCGGTCGACCTCGACGGCGACGATCTGTTGTTCCTGCAATATACCGGCGGCACCACCGGACTATCCAAGGGTGCAGCGCTGTCGCACCGGAACCTGGTCGCAAATACCGAGCAGTTCAAGGCGGCGATGAGCGGTAACCCGCCCGCCAGCCACGATGTTATCGTCACCGCGATCCCGCTCTATCATATCTTCGCCCTGATGGTGAATTTCATCACCTACTTCTCGGTCGGCGCCGACAATTGGCTGATCGCCAACCCGCGCGACATGGATGGTTTCGTCCAGACGCTCGATCAAGCGAAGGCAACGGTGTTCATGGGCGTCAACACGCTCTATGCCGGCCTGGTCGCGCATCCGAAAATCCGCGAAGTGGATTTTTCCAATCTTCGCCTGTCGGGCGGCGGCGGCGCCGCCGTGATCGCCGCCGTCTCCGCCAAATGGCAGGAGATCACCGGCCAGTTCATCCGCGAAGGCTACGGCCTGTCGGAAACCAGCCCCGTGCTGACGTTCAATCCGATGTATTTGACGGAATTCTCCGGCACCACCGGCCTGCCGCTGCCGTCGACCGACATCAAGCTGCTGGATGACGAGGATCGCGAGGTCGCGCTTGGCGAAGCCGGCGAAATCTGCGCCAGGGGGCCGCAGGTGATGGCCGGCTATTGGCAAAAGCCCGAGGCCAATAAGGCGGCCTTCACCGCCGACGGCTATTTCAAGACCGGCGATATCGGCGTGTTCGATGAAAAGGGTTTTCTGAAGATCGTCGACCGCAAGAAGGACATGATCCTCGTCTCCGGCTTCAACGTCTATCCGAACGAGATCGAGGCGGTCGCGACCGCCTGTCCCGGCGTGCTGGAATGCGCCTGCATCGGCGTGCCCGACGAGAAGACCGGCGAGGCGGTAAAGCTTTTCGTGGTCAGGACGCCGAACGCGACGCTGACGGCCGAGGAATTGGTGGCCTATTGCCGCAAGGAAATGACCGCCTACAAGACGCCGAGAACCATCCAGTTCATCGACGCGCTGCCGAAATCCAATGTCGGCAAAATCCTGCGCCGGGAGTTGCGCGACCTGGAGGCTGCCGGGAAGCCTTGAACTCGTTTCGCCCGGATGCTGCTTGACCTGACGGGTGTCCGTACCGGCTCCCATTGTGGTACCCTGCGACGGGAAGGATTGTCTCCGGCTTGGAAGAGGACTCCAGGTGCAGCGGCGCGGCTTCATGGTGACACTGGCGCTAATGCCCCTGTGGCCGCTTGCCGTGCGAGCCCAGCAGCCCAAAAGCATACCTCGAATTGGTTTCCTGACGACGGGTTCGATCGAGCTCCCAGAGACAGGCGCCGTCCTCAAGGCCTTCTATCAGGGACTACGCGAATACGGCTATACCGACGGCCAGAACATATTCGTGGAGATCCGGTCGGCCGAGTCGAAGATCGAGCGATTCCCGGCGCTGGCGAGCGAACTGGTCCGCCTCGATGTCGATCTCATTGTCGCATCGAATTCGGTGGCCGCACGCGCGGCACAGCAGGCAACCACGACGATTCCGATTGTAGTGCCCATCATGGGAGACCCTGTCGGAGATGGGCTGGTCGCGAGCCTCGCGCGGCCCGGAGGCAATATCACCGGGCTGACGTTCCTTGGGCCGCAGCTCGTCCCCAAACGGCTGGCGCTTTTGAAGGATGCGCTACCCAAAGCTTCGCGGGTAATCGGGCTCTGGCACCCCGCCGCCTATGGCGAGAGCACGATGAAAGACATGATGAAGGAGGCCGAGACAGCGGTACAAACCCTGGGCCTGCAACTAAGGCTTGTTGCCGTGAACGGCCCTGACGAGCTGGATCAGGCCTTTTCCACGATTGCGGAAATACCTGCAGACGCCCTTCTGGTTTTTCCGAGCCCGATGCTTTTTGCGGAACGAAAACGCATTGTCGACCTCGGCGCAAAGCATCGGCTCCCCATCATCGCCATGGGCAAGGAATTCGTGCAGCTCGGCGGGCTGTTGTCCTACGGGGCGGATATTCCCGACTTCTTCCGCCGCAGCGCCGTCTATATCGATAAAATCCTCAGAGGTGCGAGGCCGGCAGACCTCCCGGTCGAACAGCCAACCAAATTTGAACTATTCGTCAATCTGAGGACTGCGCGGGAGCTTGGCCTTGAAGTGCCCGCTACTCTGGCGGCCCGTGCAGACGAGGTGATCGAATAGCGGGTTGAGGATTGAACGATCACCGAGCCGCGGCCGACGTTTGTGCGAACTGCACGTGCATCGTTACCGTGCCATTATCCGCCATTTCGCTCGAAAGCGCGTTCAGCCATCCAGTCCAGACTGCGCTTTCTCGTGCGCATTCAGCGCCGTCGTCATCAGTTTCGGCAAATTCCTGGCGTACACTTCAATGAAGGTCGCATCTCCGCAGGCGTTGGGGGCGCGCGCGGCCTGCTCGGCGATACGTGCGGCCTTCGCCTCGCACTTCGCGAAAAGATGCCAAAACCAGTCCGGCTTTTTGTGCAGCGCCTCTTTGTTCATCTTGATGACGGCAGCCCCTACCGCGCTCATCGCACTTACGGCGCCCGCGCTGATCGTGTTTATGGCGTGTGGGCTCAGGATATCTTCGCGGGCGGCGATCGCTGCTTTTATTTTTGTCGGCATGCTGAGCTCCCTGATGCGTCACTATAATATCCTCAACGCGCGTCGGCGCCGGAAGTTGACCGGCATCAACCGGTATGGGTTGCGGCCCGTGTTTGAATTCATTCAGTTTGATTCTTAAATTTAGACGATGGCGACGGGCGCCGTAACGAACCGCTAGTCGAACTTGTGAAAATGATGGATCGGCCCGTGGCCATGGCCGACGCTGAAGCGGTCGGCGGCTGATATCGCGGCGCTGATCCAGGCTTTGGCATTGCCGACGGCGGTCTCGAGGCCCTCGCCTTTTGCAAGGCCAGCCGCAATCGCCGATGACAGCGAACAACCCGTGCCGTGGGTGTTTTTTGTGGCGACGCGGGGGGCTGCCAGCGCGCGCGTCCCTTGCGGGTCGATCAGGTAGTCGATGCTCTCGGCGCCCTCTCCGTGGCCGCCCTTGATCAGCACCGCACGGCACCCCATCGCGAGCAACCGCTTGCCTTGATGCTCGACCGCGGCCTCGCTTTCCGCCACCGGCTCGCCCAGCAGGGCGGCGGCTTCCGGCAGGTTTGGCGTGATGATCGACGCGCACGGAATGAGCTTGCTGCGCAACGTTTCAATTGCTTCTGACGCCAGCAGGCGATCGCCCGAGGTCGCGACCATCACCGGATCGAGCACGACATGCTTCGGCGACCAGCGCTTCAGCCCGGCCGCGATGGCGTCGATGTTGTCAAGCTGCGCCACCATGCCGATCTTGACGGCGCCGACCGCAAGGTCGGAAAACACCGCGTCGATCTGCGCGGTCACGAACTCGGCCGGCACCTGATGAATGCCGCTGACTCGGAGCGTGTTCTGCGCCGTCAGCGCCGTGATCACAGAGGCGCCATAGACGCCGAGGGCTGCAAACGTCTTCAGGTCGGCCTGGATGCCGGCGCCGCCGGAGGAATCCGAGCCGGCGATGGTCAGCGCCACCGGGACCGTCATCGCCCGCCTCGCGCAAATGGTGGGTTCGGGGCCATAATCAGTCCTAGCGCGCTCCGTTATTCCCGGCAAGTTGGCTTGCCTTGGCTGTCCATTTTTGGCCTTCTGAGCTTGACGCGTTTTCCTGGCGCGAGCCGGTATCCACCTTCCTTGAAAACGCTATATTGAGCCCAACAATACCGGAGACGACAGCAATGGTTCCCTTCTTTGTCCAGTTCAAATGCAAGCTCGGCCAGTCCTATGCGGTGGCCAATGCGCTTGCGGAGGCCGAGATCGCCTCGGAGATCTACTCCACCGCCGGCCACTACGATCTGCTGGTCAAGTTCTACGTCGATAACGAGACTGACATCGGCCATTTCGTCAACGAGAAGGTGCAGGTGATTCCCGGCATCCAGGACACCCATACCATCATCACCTTCAAGGCGTTCGGCGGCCCATAGAGGTGGGCCGGCGCGGCCATCCGGGGGCATCATGAAACGGCGAGACGTTCTTCGCATGGCGGCGACCGCCCCGGCACTGGGATTGCCGGCGCGCGGCATCGCCCAGACGTCGGGCCCCGGGCCGATCATGAGCGCGCTCAGTTCCTATATGGGCGCCGCCGGCGCACGCGCTTTGCCGGCGGAAATCACCGAACACGCCAAGTGCCACCTGCTCGATACGCTGGCATCGATGATATCGGGATCGGAATTGCTGCCAGGACAAGCGGCCGAGCGTTACATCCGCGAACGCGGCGCGAAGGGGGCCGCGACCATCGCGGGTTTTGCCCTGACGGCGTCGACGGTCGATGCCGCGCTTGCCAATGGCGTGATGGCGCATGCGGACGAGACCGACGACTCGCACAATGAGTCGCGCTCGCATCCGGGATGCGCGGTGGTCCCCGCCGCGCTCGCCGCCGGCGAGGAATTCGGCATCGATGGCGCCGGTTTTCTTCGCGCCGTCACGCTCGGCTACGACCTCGGAACGCGCGTCGTCATCGCCATGGGCGGCGCCGCGTTCAGCTATGAGAGCAGCCTCGCCACACATAGCATCGCCGGAAACTTCGGCGCGGCGGCCGCCGCATGCTGTGCCGCCGGGCTCGATGCGCGCCAGATGCGCTGGGCGCTCGACTATGCCGCGCAGCAATCCTCGGGGATTGCCGCCTGGCGGCGCGACACCGATCACATCGAAAAGGCTTTCGTGTTCGCCGGCATGCCGGCGCGCAACGGCGTCACCTCGGCGCTGCTGGTAAAATCGGGCTGGAACGGCGTCGACGATGTTTTCTCCGGCGCCGACAATTTCTTCGCCGCCTATGCCCCGAAGCCGCAACCGGAGCGGCTGATCGACAAACTTGGCGAACGTTACGAGATCGCGCAAACCGACATCAAGAAATGGACGGTCGGCTCGCCGATTCAGGGTCCGCTCGACGGCATCCAGGCGATCCGCCGCATGCGGTCGTTCGAGGCCGACCAGGTCAAGCGCGTCAGCGTCAAGCTGGCGCCGTCGGTTGCGAAAGTGGTCGATAACCGCGACATCCCCGACATTTGTCTCCAGCACATGGTCGCCGTCATGCTGCTCGACAAGACCGTTTCCTTCCATGGCGCGCATGACAAGCCGCGCATGCAGGATGCGGCCGCCCTGCGCGAACGCAGCAAGGTAAAACTGGTGTACGACGAGGATCTCGCCAAATTCCTGCCGGCGCGCATCACGGTCGTCGAGATCGAATTGACGGACGGCACGCTGCTTGCGGAGCGCATTTCAGCCGTGCGCGGCACGCCGCGCAACCCGATGACGCGCACTGAAGTGATCGACAAGGCCCGCGATCTCACGGCGCCGGTTCTGGGACGCGAAAAGTCGGAACGGCTGATCGAGACGGTGTTTGCGATCGAAGCCGTCACGGATATTCGCAGCTTGCGGCCGCTGCTTCAGCGCGGCTAATCTTGCACCCTTGTAGCGCAGCCGCGCACTTCCCCTGAAACCGGAGCGCCGATGCCGCAGCCCGAAATATCAGTCACTTTCGATCACCTGAAAGCTTTCATTGCGGAGGCGATGACGAAGCTCGGCCTGCCTGAGCCCGATGCGCTGACCGTCGCCACGCTGATGGCACAGGCCGATTTGCAAGGGTCCGACGGACACGGCGTCACCCGGCTGCCGCAATATGCCCGCCGGATCAAGGCCCGCGGCTTCAACGTGCGGCCCAACATCCGCGTGGTGCGCGAGCAGGCTTCCACCGCGCTTCTGAACGGCGACAACGGCATGGGCCATCTCGTCATGAAGCGCGCGGCCGAGATCGCGATCGAAAAGGCGCGCACGACCGGGATCGCGTGGGTCAACTCCCAATTCAGCAACCATGCCGGGCCGGCCTCGCTCTACGCGTCGATGCCGCTCGCCCACGACATGATCGGGCTTTATTTCGCGGTCGGTAACGCCAACCATCTGCCGCCCTGGGGTGGCCTCGACATGCTGCTGTCGACCAATCCGATCGCTGCGGCGATTCCGGCCGGGGCCGAGCAGCCGATCGTCCTCGATATGGCCACGACCGTTGCCGCCTACGGCAAGGTGAAAGCCAAGGCGCTGCGCGGCGAGACCATGCCGGAGGGCTGGATGATCGACCGCGAGGGCAAGCCGCTGATCGATCCGAAGCGCGCCGATGAGGGCATGCTGCTGCCGCTCGGCGGCATGGAGGCCGGCTACAAGGGCTATGGCCTTGCCATCATCATCGGCCTGTTGGCGGGCACACTGGGAGGTGCCGCGATGGGCCGGGACGTCATCGACTTCAACCATGATGACGACAGCGTCACCAACACCGGTCAGGCGATCGCGGCGATCAACATCGCGGCCTTCGGCGACGTCGTCACCTTCAAGGCGAGCGTCGACGCCCTGGTGCGCGATATCAGAAACTCCGAGCGGATGCCCGGCGTGAACCGGATCTCCGTTCCCGGCGAGCGCAGCCACGCCACGCGCGAAGCGCGCAGGCGCGACGGCATTCCGATCCCGCCGGCGCTGATGCGCGGGCTCGATCAGGTGGCGGACGATCTCGGGACGGCTCGTCTCCGATAAGGTCGGCGCTCACTCGTCAGCGGTCTTCCGGCCCTGGATCGGCGGGATGCAGCTGCCAAAACGCGGATCGAGCGGGTCATAGCGCGAGTTTTGCCTCGCGACGATATAGAGACCGGCGAAAGCGGCCGAGCCAACCAGC
>Ga0310810_10003951_pt1 | contig 16299 bp, 13 predicted proteins | sample NCmetagenome_FD_207641 | JGI IMG/M metagenome (GOLD analysis project Ga0310810, IMG submission 207641) | Soil microbial communities from experimental microcosm in Duke University, North Carolina, United States - NC | ecosystem: Engineered > Artificial ecosystem > Soil microcosm > Unclassified ... | reverse complement strand
ATATACGTGCAGACGAAGAGCGGGTGGTTCAGCGATCGATCCGCGCGGTATCTCGCGTCGGGCAAGCCCGTGCTGGTGCAGGACACGGGATTCTCCGCACCTCGTCGATGTGGTGAAGGGCTGCTGGTGTTCGACACGGTCGCCCAGGCCGCCGACGGCGTCGATCGCATCGCGCGTGATTACGGTGGACATTGCGCTGCAGCGCGCTGGCTCGCGGAGCGGTACTTCGACTCCGACACACAGCTCGCGCGGCTGCTGGAACGGTCCGGTGTCGCGTGAGGCGCCGGCGAGAGGAGCCAGTCATGGACCAGTTGCCGGATCTCCAGTCGGACGCGGACGTCGACGCGTTGATGGCGCGACTCCGGGCACAGCTCGCCGCGCCGTCATCGACAGCGCCCGCTGTGGGCGCCGTGTCCACTGAACGCTCGGGTAACGCGCTGCGTGATTTCCTCGCCGTACAGGAGGAATACGCGGCGGCGACGTCCCGTGCGTTGCAGCTGATTGCCGAGACGCTTGAAGAAATCGCGCACGAGGCGGAACGCCCGTGCGCAGCGCGCACGCAGCGCGCCGCCGCGCCACGGCGCGTGAACGGCCGTTTAAGGAAGACACGATGAAGATTGGCGTCGTGACGCCACGGATGGCGTCGGGCGAGCGCGGGGGAGCGGAGGTGTTCTACGACGGCCTCGTCGCCGCGTTGCAGGCTGCCGGCCACGACGCCACGGAGGTACCGGTTCACACCGACGAATCAACCTTCGATCGGGTGCTCGAATCGTATGCACGGTGCTACTCGCTCGATCTTCGTGACTACGACCTGGTCATCTCGACGAAGGCGCCAACGTTCATGGTGTCGCATCCGAATCACGTGTCCTACCTCGTGCACACGCTCCGCGTCTTCTACGACATGTTCGAAACGGAGTACGGCGGAGGCACGTCCACGCAGCACGCGCAGCGCCGTATCGTCCACGCCCTCGATCGGTTCGGACTTCGTCCCGGGCGCGTGCGCCGGCACTTCAGCATCGGCAGGACGCCGTCGCTGCGGCTGCTCGACGCCTCACGCTTCTGGAAGTCTGTCGGGTTTCACACACTTCACCCGGCGCCGGCCCTCGCGGACTTCAAGCGGCCCAAGGGGCAGGACTACGTCCTGATGCCCGGTCGACTCCATCGATGGAAGCGCGTCGGGCTGATGATCGAGGCGTACAAGCATCTGAAACGCAATGTGCCGCTGCTGGTCACGGGCAGCGGGGAAGACGAACAAGAGCTGAAAAAGCTCGCCGCGGGGGATTCCCGGATTCGCTTCGTCGGGCGGGTGAGCGACGAGGCCCTCCTGGATTTGTACGCCAATGCGCTGCTCGTCGGTTTCATTCCCAGGCACGAAGACTTCGGCTACATCACGATTGAGGCCTTCAAGAGCGGAAAAGCCGTCCTCACATGCACCGACTCGGGCGAGCCGCTGCAGTTCGTGCGCGACGGACACAACGGCTTTGTGGTGCCGCCGGACGCCAGAGCGATTGCAGAACGGCTGACGCATGCGATCGACCACCGCAAGCGCGTCGCTCAGATGGGGACACGCGGGACCAGGGACGTGGCGCACATTGCGTGGCAGCCGATCGTCGAAACGCTTGTCGGGCACGAACGCCCGGCTCGGCGCCCCTCACATGGTCCGGCGACACGACGCAGCGGCGCTGCGGACGAGAAGTTCTCCGTCGCCGTCCTCGATATGCAGCCTATCGAACCGCCCGTTGGCGGTGGCCGTCTGCGCCTGCTCGGTCTGTATCACAACCTGGGCTCGATGCTGCCGACCACCTACGTGGGTACCTACGACTGGCCAGGCGAGTCCTACCGCCATCACCGCCTCAGCGAAACTCTCGAAGAAATCGATGTGCCGCTCAGCGACGCACATTTTGCCGCGGCGGCGGAATGGCAGCAGCGCGCGGGAGGCAGGACCATCATCGACAGCGCGTTCTCTCACCTCGTCCATCATTCGCCCGCATACGTGGAGGCCGTGCGCCGTGCGGTCACCGACGCCGATATCGTGGTCTTTTCGCATCCCTGGGTGTTCCCGATCGTCAAAGACATTCTCCGCAAACGCTCGCAGTTGGTGGTCTACGACTCGCATAACGTGGAGGGGCTGCTGCGGCAGACGCTGCTGGGCGACAACCCGTTCGGCGTGCAGATCGCGACGCATGCGGCCGTGATCGAGCGTGACCTCTGTCGCTGCGCCGACGTCGTCCTCGCCTGCTCGCACGAAGATCGACGGCTGTTTCACGAGTTGTACGACGTGCCCTTCGACAAGTGCCTCGTCGTTCCCAATGGCACCTTCACCGCGAACGTCACGCCGGCTGATGCGGAACGTCGTGCCGCGTCGAAGCGCGCCCTCGGTCTGCCGCTGCAACCGGCCGCCATCTTCATCGCGAGCCTGTACCCGCCGAACATCGAGGCGGCGCGATTCATCAACACGACGCTTGCATCGCGTCTGCCCCAGGTGACCTTCGTCATCTGCGGCGGCGTCGGCGAGGCATTGGCGAAGGAGGACGTTGCGCCGAACGTACGGCTCACGATGGCCATTCCCGAGCCGCAGAAGCGTCGCTTCCTCGAGGCGGCGGATATCGCGATCAACCCGATGTTTTCCGGGTCCGGGACCAACATCAAGATGTTCGATTTCATGGCCGCAGGCCTGCCCATCGTCACCACGGCCGTCGGGGCCCGTGGATGCGATGGCCGCGATCGCGCGTTTGTGACGTCGCCGCCGGACGAATTTGCGCTGACGGTTCGCGATCTGCTCGCCGATGAACGCCGGGCGCGAACGATGGGTGAAGCAGCAAGGCAACTCGTCTGCGAACGGTATTCGTGGGAACGCATTTCTCCCGGCCTCGGGCGGCTGCTTCATCGATGCCGCGGGCGCCTTGGGACGCCGCGCCCCGCCGCCAGCGTCATTGTCCCGACCTACGCGCGTCACGACCTTCTCGACGCGCTCATGGAGTATCTGGCGGCGCAAACAACGAAGCACTTCGAGGTCATCGTTGTCGATCAGAGCGAACAGCCGTGGACGCCGGATGCGACGCTGCCGTTCGATCTCCTGTACGTGCACACTGACATCAAGGGTGCCGGGAACGCCCGCAACACTGGTGCCTTCTACGCGCGGGGCGAGATCGTTGCCTTCACCGACGATGACTGCCGGCCAGACGCCGACTGGCTGGAGAACGGCCTCCGCTACATGCGGGACCCGTCCGTGGTGGGCGTCGAGGGGCTCGTCGTATCCGATCGCGCGCACGACGATCGATATCGTGCGGTGACGAACGCTGGCTTCGAAGGCATCGGGTTCATGACGGCGAACCTGTTCCTTCGGCGCGAGACGTTTCAGGCGGTCGGCGGCTTCGACGCGCAATTCGATCCGTGGCCGTTTCGCGAGGACACCGATCTGGGATGGCGGGCGCTCGAACACGGCAGCATTCCGTTTGGCGCCGACGTTTGTGTGTACCATCCGCCGCAACGCCGCTCGGTCGAACGCGAGGCGCTCGGCGCGCGCGCCCGTTTCTTCGAGAACGACGCGCTGTTGCTGAAGAAGCATCCGGAGCGGTACCGGACGTTATTCCTTCGAGAACGCCACTTCGCCGATACCCCAGGGTTTTTCGAGCATCTGCAGCGCGGAGCGGTCAAGTATCGCGTCGAAATCGACGACTTCTACCTCGCGCATCGGCAGGGGCGCCTGTAGGTCATGCATCGCATCATGGCCGCGTCGCGTCTGAAGGTCGTCTTCGCGGGAATGGTCGCCGCCGACGCGGCGCAGGGTGGCGCCGCGTGGGCCGTACTCCAGTACGTGCTCGGACTCAAGCATCTCGGCCACGACGTCTGCTTCGTCGAGCCGATATCCCCATCGAAACTGCGTCCTGTGGGAACAGGACTGACCCAAAGCGATGCATCCCGCCGTTTCGTCCGTACCGCCGCTGCATTCGACCTGACCTCGTCCGCGGCCCTGTTGCTCGAGGGGACGACGGAAACCGTTGGGATGCCCTACCCCGCGATTCGCCGCTTCGCACGTGATGCCGACGTCGTCATCAACATCTCCGGCATGCTGCAGGATCCGGCGCTGCTGGAATCGGCCGGGCGTCGCGTGTACCTCGACCTGGATCCCGGTTTCAATCAGGCGTGGCACTGCGACGGCATCGACATGCGATTCGATGCGCACACCCATTTTGCAACCGTGGCCCTTGCGCTTGGCCAGGCGGACTGCCGGGTCCCGACGTGCGGCAAGCGCTGGATCACGACGGTTCCTCCGGTCGTCCTGCGCGAATGGCCCGTGGCGAAGCGAACCACCAGGGCCGCCTTCACCACCGTCGCCAACTGGCGATCGTACGGTTCCGTTCAGCACGACGGAATCTTCCTCGGCCAGAAGGCGCACGCGCTGAGGCCGCTCATCAATCTGCCGCGCAAGACGCAGGCGAAATTTGCGCTCGCGCTCGCCATTCATCCAAGCGAGCCGGATCTGGTTGCGCTTCGCAGCAACCAATGGACGCTCGTCAATCCCAGCCGAGCGACCGGAACTCCTGACGCCTATCGACGATTCGTTCGTGGCTCCCGAGCTGAATTCGGGATTGCGAAAGCCGGCTACGTCGCCATGCGGACCGGGTGGTTCAGCGACCGAAGCGCGTGCTATCTGGCGTCGGGCCGCCCCGTGCTGGCACAGGACACCGGCTTTCGCGCCGCGCTGCCGACGAGCGAGGGATTGTTGACGTTCACGACCGAAGACGAGGCTCTCGCCGGGCTGGAGCGCGTCGAGACGAAATATGCGCTCCACCGCGAGGCCGCGCGGGCCATAGCCGAGCGATACTGCGACTCGAACCGCGTGCTGTCGCGGCTGCTCGAGAAGGTGTGGAGTACGCCGTGACAGCTGGTGCCGTGCGCGACGCCGCGGTAGGCGGGTTGAGCGAAGAGGACGCGCGTCGCGTGAGTGCGACGATTGCGCACGCATCGGTCGGCGGCGATACCACGCCGGGGGCGATCAACGCGGTCGAGTCTCGTCCTTCTCTTTATCGATCGAGCTGCTCTCTGCACGACGTCGACGTCTGGTTCGAGGACGGGTCGATGCTGGCGATCGTAGCCAAGGCAACGGACTGGAGCGCCCTGTGCCCCGAGGCGCACCGCGCTCGGCCGCGATGGTTATGGGACGAGACACGTGAACGTGCGGTGTACGAATCCGTTCTGCCGCCGGCGGGCCTGGCGACCGCGCGATATTTCGGCTCGTATGTCAGCGAGTCCGGAGTTCGTCACCTGCTCCTGGAGCGGATCGACGGCGTTCCACTCTGGCAGTCGGGCAACTTTGATACGTGGTGCGAAGCCGCACGATGGCTGGCGCGGATGTCGGTTCACGTTGGCGTCGCGGCGATGGCAGGCACCGGTGCGTCCGCGCGGCTGCTCAGATACCAGCGTCCGTTTTACGAAACGTGGATGCGGCGGGCGTGTGCGTTTCATGCTGATACCGCCGCGTCTGTCGTCGCCTTGTCGAAGCCGTACGACAAGGTTGTCGACTGGTTGGCATGCGAATGTCCAGCATTTCTCCATGGCGAGTTCTATCCGTCCAACGTTCTCGTCGAGCGCCGTGCGTCTGGGCGAGACCTGGTGCGTCCCGTCGATTGGGAAATGGCGGCACTCGGACCTGCGTCGATCGATCTCGCGTGCCTGCTGTCGGGAAGATGGACCGATGCGGAACGCTCGGAGCTGGCGGATGCGTATTACGGCGAGCTGTCGAGGCTCGGTGTTCGCGTCCCCGCGCGTGAACGGTATCTGAGAACCCTCGATTACAGCCTGATTCACGTCTCAGTTCGCAACCTGGGATGGTCGGGTGATTGGACGCCGCCCTCCGATCGCGCGCATGACTGGCTCGGCGAGGCAATCCGCCTCTGCGAAAAGTGGGACTTATGACACATCATCGCCGGTGGCTTGGGTTCGTCGTCCTGTCACTCGTCTGCTTCGCAGGGCACGGTACTTCGGCGATGCAGGTCGGCGAATCCGCCGTCGTCAGCGGATCCGTCAAAGACGAGACAGGCGGAGCCGTTGCTGATGCCTACGTGATGCTGACGGACCAACGTAACAGAAAATTCAGGTCGGTCTCGACCGCCGACGGCGGGTTTGTGTTCCGTGACGTGGCGCCGGGGCATTACGACCTCGTGGTCTCGCACGACGGGTTTGCGAACGTGTACCGCTCTCTCGACGTCAATATCGGAAGTCACCTCTCCATTGACGTCACACTGCGCGTCTCGCTGGACCAACGAGTCGAAGTCATCGCCTCGCTCGATGATTTCCGTCGCGCGAGCGGCCTGAGTCCTCTTGGCCTCATGCTCGGCGAACAGGAGGTCCGGGTGCTTCCGAACGACCCCGATATGATGCTTGCCGTTCTGCGCGAGCTCTCGGCGAGCACGGGGCGCGCGGACGAAGTGGCGATCTATGTCGACGGTCAGCCGATCGCGGCACGCCTGCCGCCGAAAGAGATCATCCAGACCATCCGAATCTCCACCAATCCGTTTGCATCCGAATTCGCGCAGCCATCGGCAGGGCTCGTGGAGATTTTTACAAAGCCTGCGGCGTCGAGGTACCGAGGTGAATATCAAGGAACGTTCAACGACTCGGCGCTGAACGCGCGCAATGCCTTCGAGCCGAGCAAGATGCCGAGCCGAACCCAGAGCCTGGGAGGTTATCTCGGAGGCCCCCTCGTTCCAGGCCGCTGGAGCTTTCTTGCCTACGGAGGACGTTGGCAACGCGAGGACCGCCTTGTCGTGAACACGCAACGGGTCGATCCGGCAACGTTGAGCGTGCAACCGTTTGTCGAAAGTGTCGCGACGCCGAACCCGATCGATTCGTACAGCCTCCGCATGGACGTGATGCCGGCGCAGCGGCACGTGATGTCGGTCGAGTACGGACGCGTGAGCGAGTCACGGCGCAATAGCGGTCTTGAGTCCGGCCTCGATCTGCCCGAACGGGGTGTCAACGGCCAGACTCGAGACGACACCGCACGGCTGGCGCTCGTTTCTTCGTTCGCCGAAGGTTTTGGAAGCGAGCTGCGTGTGAGCGTGCATCAGCGAACGTCCGATGACGCCGCCCTGACGACGGATCCTGCCGTACTTGTTCTCGACACATTTCAGGCTGGCGGCAATCAGGCGCGATTGAGCGATCACACGACGACGCAGCAGTTGTCGTTGTCGCACATCCTCTCGTACACCGATAGCGGTCAAGCTGTCCGTGGCGGTGTGCAGCTCGATGTCGTCGACGTCGCCAACCAACGCGCGTCAAATACGGGCGGGACGTTTATTTTTGGCGCCGCCGTCGATCCGGCCGGGAACCTCATTGCCACACCGCTCGAGCGCTACCTGCGAACCCTTCGGCACGTCCCTGGATATGGGCCGTCTTCGTTTTCGATTACGCGCGGTCAACCGTCAATCCAGTTTAGGGATTGGCGGACGTCGTTGTTCATCCAGGACGACGAGCAACGCTCGCCAACGATCACCAGTTCGCTTGGCCTCCGTCTGGATCTGCAGAATCATGCGCGTCGATCCTTCTTGAATTTCGCGCCGCGTGCCGGCATCGCCTGGGCCCTCGGTGGAAGTCCCAATCACACCGTGCGCGCAGCCGCGGGACTCTTTTACAGCGTCATTCCGCCGGAGGTCACGAGCGATCCGCTGCGCTACGACGGGCTCAAGACCGTTGATCTCGTCGTCGATCAGCCGACGTTCTTTCCAGCCGTCCCCTCGCAGATCGACGCCAGCGTGGCGCACCCCACCGTACGCCTCGACCACGCCGTGTATGCGCCAATGACGAGCGCCGCCACCGTCAGTTACGAATGGCACGCCGCGAAAGCACTGACCAGCTCCGCAGGCTACACATTCAGGCGGGGCGACCGGCTGCTGCGGACGATCGATTTGAATACACCGCCGGCCGGTACGGGCGCGCTGGTGCAGCCCGATTTCGGGCCGGTGCTGCAGTTCGATTCGTCCGGGCACTCGATGAGTCACGAGGTGCATTCCACCATTCGATACGGCGTTGCGCCGTTCGCCGTGTTCGGCACGTATACGCTGCGGTGGTCGCGCAGCAACACCGACAGTCTGTACACGATCGCCGCAGATTCGCGGGCGCTCCAGGGCGAATATGGTCGTGCCGCCGATGACGAACGCCACCACGGCGTGCTTGGGACCTCGCTCTCGTTCCCGCACGATTGGAGCGTCAGCGCGCTGCTCAACATCGGTTCCGGACGGCCATTCAACATCACCACAGGATTGGATAACAACGGCGATCAGCTGTTCGTCGATCGTCCGGCTGTCGTCGCGCCCGGAACTGCGGGAGCGGTCGCGACTCCACTCGGCAGCTTCGACGTGTATCCCGCCCCTGGCGAACTGATGATTGTTCGCAACGCGGGACAAGGGCCGCGGCAGTTCGTGCTCAACACCGGAGTTGCCAAGACGCTCAGGTTCGGCGGCGGAGCCACGCGCCGTTACGTCATTCTCAGCGCCGGCGCCGAGAACCTGACCAACTACATCAACTACACCGAGTTCAACGGCGTCGTGACGTCGCCACTGTTTGGACAGCCAAATCGCGCGCTCAACCCCCGGCGCGTCGTGATTTCGGCGCTCTTCGGCTTTTAGGTCTCGACCTGAGCACAGCTCGACCGAACAGAGGAAACGCGCACATGCAGGATTCAAAGAGAGAAACCGCACTCGGCGAGCTGACGACAGCGTTCACGGATTTCATCCGCGACTATCCACAGCTCGAGGTCGGACGCCGCATCAATCCGATCGACGCCTTCGCACTCTGGCGCACATTACTGCGACGCAATCCCGATCCCGCGATCGAACTGCCGATGTTGCTGTCCTGTTCGAGAACCTATCGCGAATTGTTAACCGAGCTGGCGGACTCGGCGGAATTCAAAAAGGCCCAGCCAATTGTGCCCGGTGGATACATGTGGATGGCTGAAGTCGATGGTTTTCGATTCTGGTTCAACACGGCGGATCGGGAAATGGGAGTCCTCATGGCGACGGGGAACTACGAGCCCGACGTGCGTGGGCTGATGAAGGCGATCGTTCGACCGGGCATGCGATGCATCGATGCCGGAGCGAGCACTGGTTACTACACGTGTTTGTTGGGCACGCTCGTAGGCTCGGCCGGAAAGGTTCACGCGTTCGAGCCCATGCCCGAAAGCTTCCGCATGCTCAACAAGAATGTGGCGGAAAACAATCTCGGCGAGGTTGTCGACACGTACCAATTAGCCTGCTCCAGCAGTTCCCGGCCAATCGAGGCGACGGCAGTAGCGAACATGTACATCGCCAGAAGCGATGACGACGGCGAGAAAGTGAGTATGAAAGCCGCGCTCGTTGACGAACTCGTTTCTGGAGTGGTCGACGTCATCAAGATTGATGTCGAAGGATATGAGATAGAGGCATTAACAGGAATGTCTCGCCTCATCGGCGATCACCGGCCGATGATCTTTTCAGAGATAAATGAGTACTGGTTGCGGACGTGTGCCCAGACAAGCGGGAAGGCGTACCTCGAATACCTCAACGATTTAGGCTATCGAGTGTGCAACGTGAAATCGCCGGACGTCGAGCTGCAGGTATCCGAGTTTCGCATGGAGATACTGGATACTATCGACGTCATCGCATACCCGAGAGCGTAGGCTCTCGCTGACTCGCAACCAATCCACACGACCCCAGACGCCCGAGGTCGTACACGCATGTCTCAGCTGCCGCGCTTGATTCGACTCGTTCTGTCGTCCTTCACCGTTCGCACCGTTGTCGGCGTCGAGGGCGATGTGCAGCCCGCGCTTCCGCTGGCAGTCGAACGCGGAAAGCCCGGGCATGCGGTGCGCGTGTGCATATCGCCGAATTTCGTCGCGTGGGCGAAGAGCGTCGGGCTCGACCCCGTGCCTATGGGCGTCGAGAAGCGCATGCCCAGCGGAAAATCAGGAGCGATGCCGACGCTCACACCCGACGAACTTCGTCGGCTGCGCGAATCGAGCTCGAGGCCGAGTACGCTGGTGCGGGCGGGAGTCAAGCATGGTCAAACGGTCCGTGATCTTCGGCGCGGGGCAGGTCGGATCGCCTCTGGCTCGGATTCTGCTCGACCAGCAACATGACGTCCGCGTGGTCAAGCGATCCGCCGGCGGCATACCGGACGGCGCGCACGCCGTGCTCGGCGACGCTGCAGACGTAGCGTTCTGCATCCAGGCAGCGGAAGGGGCGTCGACGGTATACCACTGCATGAATCCGCCGTACGACGCGAAGATCTGGGCCGACCTTGTGCCGCGGTACATGGGCAACCTGATCGAGGCGTCGGCGCGCGCCGGCGCGCGGCTCGTTGCGCTCGACAACATCTATATGCTGGGCCGGCCGGCCGGCAAACCGTTCAACGACGACACGCCGATGAATCCATGCAGCCGCAAAGGCGAGATTCGAGCGGCCGCCGCGCAGATGCTGTTCGACGCGCATCGGCGCGGTAACGTACGTGCAACGGAAGGACGCGCGTCAGACTTCTATGGCCCCGGCGGAAGGCTCACCCAGCTTGGCGATTACTTCTGGCCTCGGGTCCTCAGCGGAAAACGCGGCCAGGTGCTTGCGAACCCGGACGTGCTCCACACGCATCACTACATTCCGGATGTTGCTGCCGGTCTGGCGACGCTCGGCAATGCCCCTGATGACGCGTTCGGAAAACCGTGGATGCTTCCGTGCCGGCCCGCGGACACGTTTCGCGATCTCGTGCGGCGTCTCGAGCGGCCATTCGGGAAACCGATTGCGCTGCAGGTCGTCCCGCTGTGGATGCAGCGGGTGCTGGGCGTGTTCATTCCTCCGCTGCGTGAGCTGCGAGAAATGTATTACCAGTGGGACGAGCCGTTTGTCGTCGACGACTCTTCGTTCCGGAAACGCTTCGGCGCGGTCCCGGAAGACGCCGACCGCGCGGCGGCTGCCACCGTCGCGTGGGCGCGTGCTCAGTACGGTGGCTGAGGCGGGCTGGGGCGGCGGCCCGAACAAGACGAGCGGGCGCCGTTCGGGGCGCCCGCTCAGGGTTTTACTTTCTCGGTTGCGGCGGCGCTGGCGGTGGCGGGGTATCGGTCAGTGCCAGCGTCGATGACGCGCCGCTTCGAGCGGTGCCGATCACGCGATCGGAACGGCTGACCTTCAAGTGATTGTTGACCTCGCGTACGCCCATGACATGCTCCACGACGTCTTCGGCGTAGCGTTTCTCCTCGCGGCTGCGGACACTGCCCCTGAGCGTCACTTCGGCGCCTTTGACGTCCACCTCGATGTCGCTCGCATCGATACGCGGATCGACGGTCAGTCGGTCGCAGATATCCTCGAACACGCGCGCGTCGGATCGCTGATACCCGCGCGGCCCGAGTCCTCTGTAATCCGGCGTGTTCAAGTCACGTTCGTACGAACGATTGACGCTCTCGCCGTAGTTCGTTCCCGTCCGTGGGCTCGTGTAGGGATCAGCCGCCGCGTACCGGCTCGTGTCTCCGAAGCTGCGCGGGCGGTCGTCGTCGTTCCACTCGGATAGCCCGCGGCGGCCGTCGCGGTCGCGATCCGTCATGTCGCGAGCGGTATCGCGCGTGCGATCCCACGCCCGTTCCACCGGATTACGGTCGCGTTCGTTCCAATGGCGTTCGCGGTCCCGATCGCTCCAGCTTCGGTCGCGATCGCGGTCCCGATCGTTTCTGATGTCGTCGAGTTGGCGACGGCGGGCTGCCTCATCATCTCCGAACCACGACCGTACCTCGTCGCCCGCGCGCTCCAGCGGGCCTCTGTGTTCGCGGTCGTAGTCGGGGCGGCGCGCGTCGTCACGGTCGCGGTAGTTCCAGCGTTCTGGCATGCGTTCTCCTCCCAGAGGTGATCGGTAAATCACGACAGTGCAAACGGTATTAGTGGAAGGGAAGCAAGCGAGACGCCGGGCGCAGGAGCTCGGCGTCACAGCTGGGCAAGGCCGGCCTCAACTGGCAGCTCGAAGGAACTATTTCGCCGCCGGATTCGCAAACAGCTGGTTGTATTTCGCTGTCTCCGAGGGCACACACTCCTGCTCGGGAATTTCGAGGCTGGGCGACTGCAGCCTGTATGGAAGTTTGTCGAGCGCGACCCACGGCCGCGTGTAGTACTTCGGGTCGTCTATCGTGATTGTCTTTACCAGGTGATCCGCATCCACACGGTGATATGTCTCGATCACATGCAGCGCGTCGCTATGCGGACGGCCTGCGTTGTCGAGCCAGCTTCGATCGTCGAAGCCGTTGGAATCGGCGACGAACGTGTAGTCGTCCACCCACCTGCCGACGGAGTAGCCCCAGAAGCGAGCCTCCGCTGGCGGCGAACCTTTGATGTCCCACGCCGGCACCTCGGGATTACTCGGCAGCTTCCGGCCATCCGTCCAGATCGAGCGCCATTTCTTGTTGAACTGATACAGGATCACGACCTGCGTCGCGGTCTGAATGATCTGCTCGTGATGCGCGTTGTGCAGGACGATGCGCGGGAAGCCCTGCGGGTCGCAGCCGGGCATCGGATCGTTGGTCAGCGCCGACGGCACCTGCGTGAACCCGAAGGTCGGCTTGTTGGCCTGGAACGCCTTGCGCCCTTCCGGCGTGAACGGCAGCTCGTGTTCCGGCTTGCCGTCTGATGGCATCGCTTTGGCGCCGTCCGCCTGGATGCCTTCGCCGCCGCCGTTCGCGAATTCCCAGATGCCGGAGATGTCCCGCCGCGGCGGGGGGCCCGATTTCTTGCCCGGGAAGTCGATGTCGTAGACCGCCCCAGGGGTACGACGGAGGCCCTGCTGGCCGAGGAGGGCGGGGGAGAGGAGTGTCACGATCGCGATCGCGAAGATCGGGATCAGGAGGGTTGGGCTGTAGGGCCGGCTAAAGCCGGCCCCTACGTACGAGGATCCCGGATCGCCGATCCCAGATTCCTGATCCCCGATCCCGGATCCCCGCTTCACTGCTGCGCTCCGCCGGCCGGAATCGCTGGAGCGCCGGCGACGAGTGTCTTGCCGTCGGGGAGTTTCACCTGAAGGATGCGCCCAAGCGGCTGACCGTTCTTCACCGGTTCGAGGATCACCGTCACCTGGTCGCCAACGGCGAACGACTGCTTCGACCAGCCAAACGGCGTCATGTTCGGCGGCGCCTGCGTTTCTGCGACCCAATGCATCATCTCGCCGCTGTCGTTCTTGACGTCGAAGCGCAGAAGGCAATGGGGGTTGGCCCAGAACCACTCCGTCACCGTGCCCGTCAGCGTGAGCCGCTTTCCAAGGTCGAAGACCGCGGTGGCGTGATGGGCCGCGAGCGAAACAGAAAGAAGCGCAACACCGGACGCGACCGCAACAAGCATCCGTTTCATGTGATCACCTCCGGATAGGGATATTCACTTTCTGATTGAGGAAGCGCTCGCGGAACCTGAGCTCGTCGGAGATGGTGTAGATGTTTTCCGTCATCGACCCGTCTTCCGATGGCTTGTACATCAGATGCGCGGTCCACGGTTTGGTGAACGCGCCGGGATCCTCGAACGTAATGTCGAATGCGAGGTTTGCGCCCATGCGATGAATCCGCTCGACGAGGTGGAGGTCCTGTGTGTGCGGCAGCCCGCGCGCGTCCAGCCAGGTGGAGTCCTTATAGCCGACGGAATCGACCACCAGCGTGTCGCCCTCCCACTTGCCGACCGCATTGCCGTACCACGTGAGCGCCGGATCGGGATCCTGCGGGACGTTCAACGCAATCTGCCGCCAGTTCTGGTTGTATTCCCAGAGTTGGTAGACGTAGTCGTCGGTCTGAATCAGCTTGAATCGCATCGGATGCAACGAGATGCGCGGGTAGCCGTTCGGATCGGCGTACTTCAGCGACGGGTCGGTGGTGTTGGCGAAGTCCTGGTTCTCGCCCTGCGCGGGCCGTTCGGCCTTGAACTTCGCAGCAGCCCACGGCGTGAGCGGAATCTCATTCAGCGGGGGCATCAGCCCTCCTGCGCGTGCGATCGGGAGCCACGAGCCGGAGAGGTTCGGGTGTGTTGGTGTGGCGGGTGCTGCCGCCGGCTTGGAACACGCGGCGGTCGCGAGCAGCGCGACAGCCGTCGACACCGCAAGCGCGTAGCGAATCACGCGTGAAGCTCCTTGCCATCAGCCGTGATCATTTTCACGACGATGCCGATCTTCGCGCCGTGGAGGCCCGGATGGAAGGTGACGGTCACGACGTCGCCGGCTTTTACGACGCGGCTCGTCCACCCTCTGTTCCTGATATTCGGTGGGGAGCCGAGCTCGAGCAGCAGCTCGGTTGTCGCCCCGCCGCTCGGCGAAATCCCGAGCTCGACGTGGGGGTTGGTCCACACAAACTCGGTGACAGTCGCCTTGATCGTCGTCTCCTTACTCATGTCGTAGATGGAGGCCGCTCCATGATGGGCGAGGGCTGGGGTCGAGGTGAGCAAGGCAAATCCCAAAACCCAAATGCCAAACCCCAAATCCCAAGAAATTACAAAGGTTCGAGAAATTGGCGATCTCATTTCGTGCCCCTCGTGTTGTTCGCTGCCCCTTCGAGGTTGAACGCGATCAGCAGGTTCTTGTACGGCACGACCTTGCCGTGCACCGGCGCGATGCGGTCCGGGTTCAGTTTGAACTCCTTTACCTTGTCGACGAGCTGGGCCGCGTACTCGGGTCCGCGCTCCGGCGTCTTGATTTCATCGCCAGCGGGCGGGTTGTAGCCATCGCCGTACATCAGGATGCGTTCCTTCGGCAGGTAGGCGATCAGCTGACCCGAATGGTGCTGATGCCCTGCCAGGTAATACAGCTCCACGGTGTGCGTGCGGTCGCTCAACACCTTCTTGTCGCTCACCGTCTCGATCATCGGTTTGTTCGTGGTGGGCGCCGTGTCTTCAACCGTATGTGGCCGTGCCCACGCCTGCTCGAAGAACGCCTTGTTGCTCTCGTGGGTGATCACGGTGATGCCCTCGGCGACGTACTCCCGAAGCCCGCCCGCGTGATCGTAATGGGCATGCGTGTTGACGACGTAGGTGATGGGCTTGTTCGGGATCGTCTTGCGCACCAGGTCGTTGGCGGCCTTGGAGCGCGCGTCGCTGGTCGGGCCTTCGAGCATCACGATGTGATCGGCGAATTCTACCGCGGTGCTCCGCGTCCCCGCGCCGTTCACCGACCAGACGCCATCCGCAATCTTTTCAATCGTCACCATTGGCGTCGCAGGAGGCGCGGGCGCTGACGCCACGTTCGCGGGCACAGGAAGCGAGACGGCCGCGTTCGGCTGCACGTCGCTGACCGTGATGTCGAGCGTCGGATACCCGTCCTGCTTCTCGACGATATGCTTCGGGAACTGGATGTCGCCGAACTTGGCGTAATCGGAGTAGGTGAGCTCGACCGGCACATCGCCGACCACCGAATTGGTCGTCAGATATTCGGCGCGTTCGACGAGGTTCTGATCGTTGAGCGTCACCTTGACGTCGCGTCCTTCGGCTTTGACGGTAAAGGTGTTCCCTGCGGCGGCCACGTTGCTCGCGACTGCCGCCTTCACCAGGCCATGCGGCGTCAGCCAGATGCCGCGCAGGCGTTCGGCTTCCGCGCCGCGGTTCGGCGCGGGCTGCGCGCCCCCTTCGCTCCACGCGTTGTTTCCGTTCACGACCTGAATCGTGCGCTGGTCGATGGCGAACGGCTGCGCGCCGCCGCCCTTCGGCGGGTGCTCACCCTGGGCGCGAAGCATCTCGAGCCGCATCGCCGGCGCCTTGTAGTCGACCGCGGCGGTGTAGTTCTTGACCTCGAATCGCGGCCACGGTCCGCCGGGTGTATACGCCTGGCCGTAGGCGTAGTTGGTCCCGCTGCCGGAGAACTGGATCGAGTTCAGGTTCGTCGCACCCATCGCATCGGCCGCGGCGGCGACGCCGGTCGGACGGCTGCAGCCGGAAAATGCAACGGCCAGGACGAGACCGGCCACCAGGGCTGTCATCGTTCGCATACGGACTCCTTGTTGTTAGGCGGGCGCGAGTTTACACCGTAATGCTCCATGCGCAATGCTCGAGGCCCACTGCGCAATGGGGCGAATTGTCAACATTTACCGGGTCGAAGTCGGCTCAGTCGATCGGCTGGGATCACCACGTTATGAGCCTTGGGCAATGAACCTCTTTGGCCATTGAGCGTTGGCCATTGATTGAGCATTGGGCATTGCGCCTTCATTGATTGAGCATTGGGCATTCAGCATTCCGCATTGAGCATTTCAACAATGCAACGAACCCAATGAACCGATTGAACCCGTTGAACCCAATGAACCCAATGAACCCAGTAAAATGGCGTGCCCGT
>Ga0310810_10003950_pt1 | contig 16302 bp, 16 predicted proteins | sample NCmetagenome_FD_207641 | JGI IMG/M metagenome (GOLD analysis project Ga0310810, IMG submission 207641) | Soil microbial communities from experimental microcosm in Duke University, North Carolina, United States - NC | ecosystem: Engineered > Artificial ecosystem > Soil microcosm > Unclassified ... | reverse complement strand
CCGGCCGAAAGCGCGAGCGCCAACGCGGCGACTACGATTCGAAGAGCGAAACGCATAGAGGTTCCCCCGAACGTCCAGCGGTTATGATCCCATAAGTCGAGGAGGCGAGAAGAGTGAATTCCGCACGCTTGAGCATCCGCTCGATCACCGCGCGCGCGGTGGCCGTGCCGATGGGCCGGCCGCTGCAAACGGCCACCAACGCGGTCAGCATCGCGCCGCTGATTTTGCTGGACATGAAGACGAGCGCGGGCATCGTCGGCCGCTCCTATCTGTTCGCAATCGGGCGCAGCAACCTGAAGCCGATCGTGACGCTGATCGAGGCGATGGCGGCCATGCTCCAGGGCGACGCGGTCGCGCCCTTCGAGATCGAGAAAAAGCTGCGCGCGCGCCACGCGCTCCTCGGCGTGCACAACATCGTGCTCTTCGCCATGGCCGGCATCGACATGTGCGCCTGGGACGCGCTCGGGCAGGCGCTGGGGCAGCCCGTCGTGCGCTTGCTGGGAGGCGTGCCGCGCCCGGTCCTCGCCTACAACTCAAACGGCCTGGGCATCATGACGACAAAGGCGCTGGCAAAAGAGGCCGAGGAGCTCGCCGAAGGGTTTCCGGCGGTGAAGCTGCGCCTCGGCCGGCCCGAGGCGAAAGGCGACCTTGAGGCGCTGCGCGCGGTGAAAAAGGCGATTGGCCCCGAGGTCACCCTCATGGTCGACTTCAACCAGTCGCTCACGGTCGCCGAGGCGATCCGGCGCGGGCGCATGATCGACGAGGAAGGCGGCGTGCTGTGGATCGAGGAGCCGATCCGCGCCGACGATTTCGCCGGCTGCGCCAAAGTCGCGCGGGAAGTCGCCACGCCGATCCAGATCGGCGAGAACTTCATGGGCCCGGAGCAGGTGGCGCAGGCGATCGCGGCCGGCAGCTGCGACTACGTCATGCCCGATGCGCAGCGCATCGGCGGGGTCACCGGCTGGATGCGCGCGGCGGCGCTCGCGCAGGGCGCGGGCCTCGAGATGTCGAGCCACCTTTTCCCGGAGGCGAGCGTGCACCTTCTCCCGCTCACGCCGACCTGCCACTGGCTCGAGTACGTCGATTGGGCAAATCCGATTTTGCGGGACCCGGTCGAACTGAAAGCGGGCTGGGTGCAGCCTCCGAAACGCGCCGGCCTCGGCATGAGCTGGAACGAGAAAGCGGTGAAGAAGTTTCTCCTCTGATGTTCACGCGTCACCATCCGCACTGGCCGCCGGGCGTGCCCAAGTCCCTGCCGGTGCCGCGCACGAGCCTTCACTACAACCTCGAGGTGAGCGCCCGGCGCTATCCGGACAAGGCGGCGATCCTCTATTACGGAACGGCTGTCAGCTACGCGCGCCTGGAGCGCGAGGTCGCGGCGCTCGCCGGCGATCTGCAATCCCGTTGCGGCGTAAAGCGCGGCGACCGGGTGATCCTCTACGCGCAGAACTGCCCGCAATTCATCGTCGCCTACTACGCCATCCTGCGCGCCGACGCCGTCGTCGTTCCGGTCAATCCGATGAACAAGAGCGCCGAGCTGGAGCATTACATCGGCGACTCCGATGCGCGCGTGGCGATCGCCGGCCAGGAGCTCTACCGCGAGCTCGAGCCTCATCTCGGCCGGGGCCGCATCGAGCATTGCATCCTCGCCGCTTATTCGGACTACGCCGACGCTGAAACGGATCTCAGGGTTCCGGAAGTCGTGCGCGAGCCGGCTTTCGATCCTGGCCGGCTCGAGGTCGCGCTCTGGCGGAAATGCATTGAAAAAGGCGAAACGCCGCGGGCCTCCCGGTGCGGGCCGGAGGACCTTGCCGTGCTTCCCTACACCTCGGGTACGACTGGGCGTCCCAAGGGCTGCATGCTCACGCATTCGAACCTGCTCGCGACCAGCACCGGAGGCACGGCCTGGGTGCAGACCTCGAGCGAGGCGGTGGTGCTTGGTGTGCTGCCGATGTTCCACCTCACCGGCATGCAGGCGAACATGAACGTGCCGATCCAGCTCGGCGGCACGACCGTGCTGATGACGCGCTGGGATCGGGATACCGCAGCCGAACTGATCCAGCGCCACCGGGTCACAGGGGTGACCGGCATCACGACGATGATCGTCGACTTCCTCGCCAATCCGAACCTCGGCAAATACGACCTGTCCTCGATCGTGCGCCTGGGCGGCGGCGGGGCGGCGATGCCCGAGGCGCTCGCCACCAAGATCGAAAAGACGCTCGGCCTGCCTTTCATCGAGGGCTACGGCCTGACCGAAACCACCGCACCCACGCACGCCAACCCCGCGCATCGCCCCAAGCGCCAATGCGGCGGGATTCCGTACTTCGACACCGATGCGCGCGTCATCGATGTCGAGTCGCGGCGCGAGTGCGGGCCGAACGAGGTGGGCGAGATCATCGTGCGCGGCCCGCAGGTGTTCCGCGGCTACTGGAAGCAGGAGAACGCCACCGCCGAGGCGTTCATGGAGCACGACGGCGAGCGGTTCTTCCGCACCGGCGACTTGGGCTACTACGATGAGGACGGCTATTTCTTCATTACCGATAGGCTAAAGCGCATGATCAACTGCTCGGGCTTCAAGGTGTGGCCCGCCGAGGTCGAGGCGATGCTGTATGCGCACCCGGACATCCAGGAGGCCTGCGTGATCTCGGCGCGGGATGCGCACCGCGGCGAGACGGTAAAGGCGGTCGTGGTGCTCAAGCCCGCCTCGCGCGGCAAGGTCGAGCCCGAGGCGGTCGTCGCCTGGGCGCGCGAGAAGATGGCGGCCTTCAAGGCGCCGCGCCTCGTACAGTTCGTCGAGGCGCTGCCGAAAACGGCGACCGGCAAGGTATTCTGGCGCCAGTTGCAGGAGGAGGAGAACCGGAGAACGGCGACATGAGATTTGCGCTTCTTTTTTCCCTGCTGCTTTCTTTTCCGGCGCTCGCCCAGGTGCAAGTCGAGCAACCCTGGACGCGCGCGACGCCGCCCGGCGCCAAAGTCGCGGGCGGCTACATGGTGATCCGCAACAAGGGCGGCGCGGCCGATCGCTTGGTCGGCGCTTCCTCGCCCGCGGCCGCCAAGGTGGAGCTCCACACGCATACGCACGAGGGCGGCGTCATGAAGATGCGGGAAGTGCCTGCCTACGAGGTGCCGGCGAAAGGAAGCTTCGAGCTCAAGCCCGGCGGCGCGCACCTCATGTTCGTGGACGTCAAGCGGCCCTTCAAGGAGGGCGAGAAGATCCCGGTCAAGCTCAAGTTCGAGAAGGCCGGCGAAGTGAGCGCCGAATTCCAGGTCGGCTCGCTCGGCCAGTCGGCCGCACCGGCGCACAAGCACTAGGCGATGGCGACCCGGGACGTCATCGTCGTCGGTGCGGGACTGTCCGGGATGTACGCGCTGCACCGGCTGCGCGAGCAGAAGTTCGACGTGCACGTCTATGAGGCGGGCAGCAACGTCGGCGGCACCTGGTACTGGAACCGCTATCCCGGGGCGCGCTTCGATTCGGAAAGCTGGACCTACGGCTTCTCCTCCGAGCGGCTGCGCGACTGGCAGTGGAGCGAGCATTTCTCGCCGCAACCCGAGACGCTGCGCTACTGCAACTTCGTCGCCGACCGCCTCGACCTGCGGCGCGACATCACCTTCGGCTTCCGCGCCTCCGCGGCGCGCTGGGACGAGGCGAAAGGCGAATGGGAGATCGAGTCGACCGACGGGCGTCGCGCGCGCGCCCGCGTGCTCGTGACCGCGATCGGCCCGATTTCTGCGCCGGTCATGCCGAAGATTCCGGGCATGGAGGAGTTCAAGGGCGAGGCCTACCACACCGGCCTCTGGCCCCATGAGCCGGTGAGTTTCGCAGGCAAGCGCGTCGGCGTGATCGGCACCGGCGCCACGGGCGTCCAGGCGATCACCGAGATCGCCAAGACCGCCGGTCACCTCACGGTCTTCCAGCGCTCGCCGAACTGGTGCGCGCCGCTGCGCAACGGCCCGATCGACGCCGAGGCGCAGGCGCACATCCAGAAGACGATGGACGAGATCCTCGCGCGCTGCCGCGAGTCCTATGGCTGCTTCATCCACGACGCCGATCCGCGCAATGCGATGGAAGTGAGCGCGGAAGAGCGCGAGGCGCTCTACGAAAAGACCTACGCGATGCCCGGCTTTGCCAAGTGGATGGGCAACTTCCGCGACATCCTCATCGACCGTGCCGCGAACGACTCGATTACCGATTTCATGCGCCGCAAGATCCGTTCGCGCGTCAAAAACCCGGCGATTGCGGACAAGCTGATCCCGAGGAACCACGGCTATGGCACGCGGCGCGTGCCGCTCGAGAGCGGCTACTACGAGGTCTTCAACCAGCCGAACGTGCGGCTGGTTGACCTGCGCGAGACGCCGCTCGAGCGGGTCACGTCCTCGGGAATCCGCGCGGGCGGCGAAGAGCACGCGCTCGACATGATCGTCTATGCCACGGGCTTTGACGCCATCACCGGCGGCTTCGACCGGATCGACATCCGCGGGCGCGGCGGGATGGCGCTGCGCGACAAGTGGGCGAAGGGCCCGCGCACCTACCTGGGGCTGCAGGTGGCGGGCTTTCCCAATCTGCTCACCCTGATCGGCCCGCACAGCGCGGCGCTCTTCTGCAACATGACGCGCTGCATCGAGCAGAACGTGGACTTCGTGACCGACCTGCTCGTGCACATGCGCGCGCGCGGCTGCTCGCGGATCGAGGCGGCGCCCGCGGCCGAAGACGAATGGACCGCGCACGTGCACGAGACGGCGGCGCGCATGCTCTTCACGCAGGTCGATTCGTGGATGACGGGCGTGCACTCGGAAGTGAAGCATCCGCGCGGCCGCACGGTGATGGTCTACGCCGGGGGCGCGCCCAAGTTCCGGGAGCGCTGCGAGCAGGTCGCGGCCGAGGGTTACCGCGGGTTCGAGCTGAGGTAGAGAAACCCGGACCCTAGTCCAGTCCCTGCAGGTCCGGATTGGCCTTGATCTTGGCGCGCATGCGCCGCATGCCTTCGAGCCAGCGGTCCCGGTCGGCCGCCTTGCGCTGCTCGTACTCGGCGACTTCGGGGTGCGGCAGCACGAGAAAGCGCTCGGCCTCGATCGCCTCAACAACCTTGCCGGCGACCTCTTCCGCGCTCACCGAGCCGGCCGAGAGGAACGATTTGCGATCGCCCGTGGGCCCGAGCAGCATCGGCGTGCGCACGCCCTGCGGGCAGAGGCACGACACCTTGATGCCGCGCTCGCTGTAGTTCACCGAGAGCCACTCCGCGAAAGCCACCGCGGCGTGCTTTGAAACGGTGTAGGTGGCCGAGTCGTGCTGCATGAGCAGGCCTGCGGCCGACGCGGTCGCGACGATGTAGCCGCTCTTTTGCTTGAGCATGACCGGGATGACGGCGCGCGCGGCGAGCACGTGCGCCATGAAATTCACGTCCATGGTGCGGCGCCAGTCCTTCAGCGACGCATCCAGGCCGTGCCGGCCGATGATGCCGGCGTTGGAGCAGAAGAGATCGACCGAGCCGTAGCGCTCGAGCGCGGCGACGACCAGCGCGTTCATGTCGGGCTCCTGCGCCACGTCGCAACGCACGCCCAGACCGCCGACCGACGCGGCCACGGCCTTCGCGTCGGACTCGTTCAGGTCGGCGCAGACGACGCCTTTGGCGCCCTCTTTGGCGAGTCGCGCCGCGAGCGCCTTGCCGATGCCGCTCGCCGCGCCGGTGACGATGCAGACCTTGCCGCTGATTTTCACGAGCGGATTGTTCCATACAATGCCGGCCTATGGCGGAACTCGTGCTCGTGCGCCACGCGCAGGCGTCTTTCGGCAGCGACGACTACGACCGGCTCTCCGAGCTCGGCTGGCGGCAGTCGCGCTGGCTCGGCGAGCATTTCGCCGAGCGAAAGCTCGCCTTCGACCGCGTCGTGCGCGGCACGCTGAGGCGCCACGTCGAGACGCTCGCGGGCATCGGCGAGGGAATGGGCGTCGCGAACCCCGCCTGCGAGGAGCGTCCCGGCCTGAACGAATACGACAGCCTTGCGCTGCTGCGCGCGCATACCGGCAAGGAAGTACGCCACCAGCGAGGCGATCAGCGCGAGCACTTCCGCGTGCTGCGCGAAGCGCTCTATGCCTGGTGCGACGGGTCGCTCGCCTGCGGCGACGAGCTGTCGTTCAAGAACTTCCGCGCAGGCGTGCTGCAGGCGCTCGAAGCGGCGCGAGCGGGCGGCGCGCGCCGGGTGCTCGTGGTGAGCTCCGGCGGTCCGATCTCGACCATCGTGGCCGAGGTGCTTAAGATGCCAATGCGCGGCGTGGTCGAGCTCAACTTGCGCGCGCGCAACACGGGCATCAGCGAATTTCACTTCAACGAGCGCGGCATCCACTGCGTGAGCTTCAACGGCGTGCCCCACCTCGACCGGCCGGACCGGCCGAACGCGATCACCTACGCCTGAGCCTCAGCCGGCCGGCGCGAAGAGGTGCCGGCCCAGCCACCAGGCGATGCCGGCGACGAACGCAGAGCACGGGATGGTGAGGATCCAGGCCCAGACCAGGTTCCCCGCCACGCCCCAGCGCACGGCCGAGATCGACTGGGTGGCCCCCACCCCCACGATCGATCCGGCGATGGTGTGCGTGGTCGAGACCGGGATGCCGAAGGCGGTGGCGATGAAGATGGAGAGCGAGCCGGAGAGCTCGGCGCAGAAGCCGCCCGGCGGCCGGATCTTGGTGATGCGCTGGCCCATGGTCTTCACGATGCGCCAGCCGCCGAAGAGCGTGCCCAGGCCGATCGCGATGTAGCAGGCGGCTACCACCCAGTAGGGCGGATGCGTCGCGTCCGCGCCGACGTGGCCGGCGGCGACGAGCAGCATCCAGATGATGCCGACGGTTTTCTGCGCGTCGTTGCCGCCGTGGCCGAGGCTGTAGAGCGAGGAGGAGAAGAGCTGCAGGCGCCTGAACAGGCGATCCACGCGGCTGGGGGTCGAGCGCCTGAAGATCCAGGAGATGGCGAGAACGAAAATCGAGGCGAAGACGAAGCCGATCAGCGGCGAGAGGAAGATGAAGGCCACCGTCTTGAGGATCCCTCCCGGGATGAGCGCCCAGGTGCCCGCCTTGGCGACGCTCGCGCCGACGATGCCGCCGATCAACGCGTGCGAGGAGGACGAGGGAATGCCGTACCACCAGGTGATGATGTTCCAGGCGATGGCGCCGATGAGCGCGCCGAAAACCACGTAGTGATCGACGATGCCCTGGTCGACGATGCCCTTGCCGACCGTGCTCGCGACGCTGAGATGGAAGACGAAGAGCGCCACGCAGTTGAAGAAAGCGGCCAGCACCACGGCCTGGTGCGGCTTCAGCACGCCGGTCGAGACGACGGTCGCGATCGAGTTGGCCGCGTCGTGGAAGCCGTTCATGAAGTCGAACGCGAGCGCCACCAGCACCAGCGTGACCACGATCCACAGCGCGAGCGGCGCGCTCTCCATGCCGCTCAGGAGTTTTCCAGCACGATGCCTTCGATCACGTTGGCGACGTCCTCGCAGCGGTCGGTGATGGTCTCGAGAAGGTCGTAGATCGCGCGCAGCTTGATCACCTGCTTCACGTCGGACTCGTCGCGAAAGAGCTTGGACATCGCCGAGCGCATGACGCGGTCGGCGTCCGATTCGAGGCGGTCGATCTCCTGGCAGGTCTTCAGGATCGCGTCGGCGTCCTTGACGTTCTTCAGCAGCGACACGGCGCTGCGCACCCGCTCGCAGCACATCTGGCAGATCTCGGCGAGCTGCTTCGATTCGGGCGTGATGGCGCGGATGTCGTAGAGCACGATCGACTCGGCCACGTCCTGCATGAGGTCGAGGATGTCGTCCATCGCCGTGATGAGCGTGTGGATCTGGTCGCGGTCGAAGGGCGTGACGAAGGTCTTGTGAAGGAGGGTGATCGTCTCGTGCGTGATCTTGTCGGCGGCGCGCTCGGCGCCGTCGATGTGCTGCGCGTGCATCTCGAGCTCGCTGAACGAGTTGATCATGACCGCGAGCTCGCGGCTGCCCTCGACGATGCGCTCCGCGTGCGCGTTGAACAGCTCGAAGAACCGCCCTTCCTGGGGCATCAAGCGACCGAGCATGGCTTCCTCCGCAGCGGCGGATTGTAATGTTTCTGGCCGAAGTGTTTCGGCCTTTATTCCCGGAACTGCAATCCCAGGGATGTCAGCCTGTCGATGTCGGCCTGCGTGAAGCTCCACTCTTTGAGCGCCTGCGCGCCGCCTTCGCCCCGCTCGGGCGGCGCGCGCCGCACCTTGGCGGGCGTACGCGAGAAGCGCGGAGCGGGGGCGGGCTGCTCGACCCCGGCGACGGAGATGAAGTTCTTCCGCGCGACATTATGCGCGTGCCCGCGCGCTTCGCTGAAGCTGAGCACGGGCGCGAAGCACGCGTCCGATCCCTCGAACACGGCGCACCATTCGTCGCGCGTCTTCGACTTGAAGAGGGCCGTGAAGCGCTCGCGCAGCTTCGGCCAGCCCTTGCGGTCGTTCTGCGCGGGCAGGCTCTCGTCCTCCAGGCCGAGCCTTCTCAGCAGGTCCTCGTAGAACTTGGCTTCGATCGAGCCGATGGAGACGTGCCGTCCGTCCTTCGTCTCGTAGACGTCGTACCAGGGCGCCCCGGAATCGAGGATGTTGGCGCCGCGCTCCTCGGTCCAGCGCTTGGCGTGCAGGAAGCCGGAGAACATCGCCGCCAGCAGGGAAGCGCCTTCCGTCATCGCCGCGTCCACGACCTGGCCCTTGCCCGAGGCGCGCGCCTCGATGAGCGCGCACGCAATGCCGAAGCCGAGCAGCATGCCGCCCCCGCCGAAGTCGCCGACGAGGTTGAGCGGCATCACCGGCGCCTCGCCCTTGCGCCCGAAGGCGTTCAGCACGCCGGCGAGCGCGATGTAGTTGATGTCGTGGCCGGCGCGCGCGGCGAGCGGTCCGTCCTGGCCCCAGCCGGTCATGCGGCCGTAGACGAGCTTCGGGTTGCGCGCGAGCAGGACTTCTGGCCCGAGGCCGAGGCGCTCCATGACGCCGGGTCGAAAGCCCTCGATCAAGGCGTCCGATTTTTGTACCAGGGCGGAAACGGCTTCCGCCGCGGTGGGGGCCTTGAGATCGAGCGTGACGGAGCGCTTGCCGCGCATCATCACGTCCATCCAGCGCTCGCGCTTCAAGCCGAGGTCCGAGGTCGACGCGCGGTCGACCAGGATGACATCGGCGCCCATGTCGGCGAGCAGCATCCCGGCGAAGGGCCCGGGGCCGATCGCTTCGAACTCGAGAACCCGGATGCCGGCGAGAGGACCCAAGGCCCCTCAGCTCAAGCCCATGGCTTCGGGTATGACCTCAGGCCATCCCCAAGGCGGCCTCGACGTCGCGGATCATCGAGACCAGCCGCGGTCCGATGTCGTCATCGAGCTGGCCCTTCTTCAGCATGAAAGCGGGCACGGTGCAGTTGAAGGTGACGATTTCGCCGTCAACCGTGCGCCGCATCGGCGCGCCGGCCGCATGCACCTCGCGGCGGATCTCGCCCTGCGAAGTGCAGAAGCCGCGCGAGCGGATGTCCTCGATCGACTTGTCGATCTGCGGTTTGTACTTTTTCAGGAGCTCGGGCTCCTTCACCTTCATCTGGTTGAGCAGCGCCTCGCGCTCGGGCGGGGTGCAGGCATACAGGAACGCGCGCCCGATGACCGATTGGGCGATCGGCACCGAGGTGCCAATGTCGGGAAGCGAGGTGAGGCTGCCGCTGCGGCAGGTCTCGACGTAGACCACGCTCAGCCGGTCGCGCATGCCGAGCGAGACCGAGCCGTTCGCGTAGTCGGCGAGCTCCTTCATAAAGGGCCGCGCGATCTGGCGTATGCTCATCGAGGCGAGCAGCGGGTAGCCGATCGACAGCACCGCCGAGCCGAGCTGGTACTTGCCCAGGCGCATGTTGTGGCGCAGATACCCCAGCTTGGTCAGCGTGTACGTGAGCCGCGACACCGTGGGCTTGGGGAGGCCGGTACGCACCGAGATTTCCTTGTTGCCGAGCATCGGCTCGGGGGGCGTGAAGCAGCGCAGCACTTCGAGCCCGCGCGCGAGCGTGGTCGCGAATTGCCGGTCGCCCTCGTGCTCGTAGCTGTGCGGCGGGGGAGGGGAAAGCGTGGCACCGGGTTCGGACGCGCCCATGACAATCTCCGGGAGTGGAAGGAAGCTGCTGTTTCGATATTCTGTCCGCCGCACTCGCGTGTCAACTTAGTCGTATCAAATTTCACATAGCGAAACCTCGATGAATAAGTCCTTGTTTGATCTCAGTGGCAAAGTGGCGCTGATCACCGGCTCGACGCGCGGCATCGGCAAGTCGATGGCCGAAGAGCTCGCGCACGCCGGCGCCAAAGTCGTCGTGTCGAGCCGCAAGGCGGAGGCCTGCGAGGCGGTGCGCGCCGAATTCGAAAAGCAGGGCTACGAGGTGCTCGCGCGCCCCTGCAACGTGTCGCGCAAGGAAGAGCTGCAGGCGCTCGTCGACGCGACAATGGCGAAGTGGGGCAGGATCGACGTGGCGATCGCGAACGCCGCCTCCAACCCCTATTACGGCCCGCTCACGCAGATTCCCGATGACGCCTTCGACAAGGTCTACCTGAACAACGTGAAGAGCGTGCTCTGGCTCGCCGCTTGCACCCTGCCGGGGATGGCCGAGCGCGGCGGGGGCAGCTTCATCAGCGTGGGCTCGATCGGCGGCATCAAGGCGAATACCGTCATCGGCGCCTACGGCATCTCCAAGGCGGCCGACCACCATCTCGTGCGCAATCTCGCCGCCGAGTGGGGGCCCAAGAACGTGCGCGTGAACGCCATCGCGCCGGGGCTCATCAAGACCGAGTTCGCACGCGCGCTGTGGGAGGACGAAAAGCGCCGGAAGGAGCGCGAGGCGCTCACCCCGCTCAGGCGCCTCGGCGTGCCGCGCGACATCGGCGGCATCGCGGTGTTTCTCGCTTCCGACGCGGCCGCCTTCGTGACCGGCCAGACGATCGTCGCCGACGGCGGCGTGACCGTCGTCTAGGCGATTGACGCGCCTCGAATCGATTCTCTACAGTAGCGAACACTCCGAGGGAGGGAGCATGGCCGAGGCGAAAATCCTCCGTGTGCGCGTTGACGCCGGGCGCTGCCAGGGTCACAACCGGTGCTGCGCGCTCGCGCCGGAGCTTTTCGAGGCGGACGAGCTCGGCAACGCGAAAGTGAAGGGCGAGGGCAAGGTGTCGCCGGAGCTGGAGACGAAGGCGCGCCTCGCGGTCGCCAACTGTCCCGAGCACGCGGTGAGGATCTCCCATGACTAAGCATCCGCCGGTCAACGACTGGGGCACGGACTTCGATCATCGCGATTCGCGCTGGATCGAGGATCCGTTTCCGATCTGGGCCGACCTGCGCGGGCGCTGTCCGGTGGCGCACTCCAAGCGCTTCGAGGACGGTGCGTACTTTGCCTCCCGCTACGCGGACGTGCGCGAGATTGCCTACGACAGCGAGCATTTCTCCTCGCGCCGCGTCATCGTGCGCGAGAAGAAGATCCCGACGCAGCCGGCGCCGCCGATCACCTCCGATCCGCCCGAGCACACGCCGGCGCGCAAGATCCTGCTGCCGCCGTTCACGCCGCAGGCGATCGCGAAGATCGAGCCGCACACCCGCGCCATCTGCCGCGAGCTGCTCGACGCGATCGAGGCCAAGGGCAGCGCCTGCGACGCCGCGGTCGACTACGCGCAGCACATCCCGGTGCGCGTGATCGCGCACATGCTCGGCGTACCCGAGGACGATGGCGACAAGTTCCGCGAGTGGATCCACCTCATTCTCGAGGTCGGCATCAGCGACGAGTCGGTCATCATGCCGGCGCTCAGCGAGATGAGCATGTACTTCGGCGCGGAAATCCAGAAGCGCGCCGCCAACCCGGGCGATGACCTGATCAGCTTCCTCATGAAGGCGCGCATCGACGGCCAGCCGCTTACGCCGCCGCACATCATCGGCTCGCTTCGGCTCCTCCTGATCGCGGGCATCGACACGACCTGGAGCGCGATCGGCGCGAGCCTCTGGCATCTCGCCACGCATGCCGAGGACCGGCGCCGCCTCGCCGCGGACGACGCGCTCATGCCCACGGCCATCGAGGAGTTCCTGCGCGCCTATGCGCCGGTGACGATGGCGCGCGAAGTGGTGAAGGAAACGACCGTCGGCGGCTGCACTTTCCGGGAGAAGGGGCAGGTGCTGCTCTCATTCCCGGCGGCCAACCGCGATCCGGAGATGTTTCCGGACGCCGATCGCGTCCTGATCGACCGCGCCGAGAACCGCCATGCCGCGTTCGGCCTCGGCCGCCACCGGTGCCTCGGCTCGAACCTCGCGCGCATGGAGATGCAGGTCGCGATCAGCGAGTGGCTCGCGCGCTTCCCCGAATTCCGCCTCGCCGAGGGTGCGCGAGTGACCTGGTCCGAGGGCACGGTGCGGGGCCCGCGTCGCTTGCCGGTGATGCTGGGCTGATCGGATGAAAAAACTCCTTGCCGCAGCGCTGATCGCACCCTGTCTCGCCCTTGCGCAGGGCTATCCGTCAAAGCCGGTGCGCGTGATCGTTCCCTATCCAGCGGGGGGCATCGTCGACCTGATGGCGCGCGCGGTGACCGACGGTTTGGCCGCGCGCCTCGGCCAGCCGGTGATCGTGGAAGCGAAGCCCGGGGCCGACGCGAGCATCGGCACCGATGCGGTCGCGAAAGCGGAGCCCGATGGGCACACGCTGCTGCTCGCCACTCTCGCGCTCGCGGTCAACCCGCACTTGAGCAAGGTGCCTTGGCATCCGGTGAACGATTTCGAGGGGGTTGCGCACGTCGGCGTGGTGGCGAACATCGCCGCGGTGACTCCATCGCTCGGCGTGAAGGACCTGAAATCCTTCGTGGCGCTCGCGAAATCGCGCCCCGGGCAGATCAACTACATGAACCCGGGCAACGGGGCCTCCCAGCACGTGAGCGCCGAGCTGCTGCAGCAGGTGAACGACATCCGGCTTACGGCAATTCCCTACAAGGGCGTGCCGCCGGCGATCCCGGATTTTCTCGCCGGCACCGTGCCCTTCGGCTTCTTCCCGTTCGCCGTCATCGCGCCGCACATCCGCTCCGGCAAAGCGCAGGCCATCGCGATCGCCTCGCCCGTGCGCCACAAGCAGTTTCCCGATCTTCCGACCATGGCGGAGCAGGGCTTCGAGAGCTCGCAGGTGAACTCCTTCTACGCGTTCGTCGCGCCGAAAAGGACGCCACGCGCCGTGATCGAGCGCCTGAACAAGGAAATCAACGCGGTGCTCGCGAGCGAGGAGGCGATCGCCAAGGTCGACAAGTTTGGCGGCACGGTGATCGCCGGCTGGACGCCCCAGCGGACCACGAAGCTGATCGCCGATGAATACGCGCGCTGGGCGGACGTGGTGCGCAAGGCGGGGCTGGAAGCGAAGTAATTCCGTGTCGGAACTGCTCAAGCGCACGGACCGCCTCTGGAGCGGGCAGGCGAGCACGGCCGAGCCCGACTACCATCCCTTCGGCGGGCCGCGGTTGCTGGAAGAGCTCGCGCCCGGCATCGCCTTCTACAAGGCGTTCGTCAACGTCACGGCGGTGCAAACGGGCGAGGGGCTCGTGCTCGTCGATACCGGCTCCTACCATCCAAAATCGCACAAGCTCTCGTTCGATGCGGTGCGCGCCTGGAAGGGCGAGCGCGTGCACGCCGCCGTCTACACGCATGGCCACGTCGACCACGCCTACGGCTTGCCGCCTTTCCTTGAGGAAGCGAAGACGCGCGGCTGGCAGGCGCCGCGCATCGTCGGCCACGTGAACGTGCTGCCGCGCATGCAGCGCTACGTCGAGACCGCGGGCTACAACTCGGTCATCAACGCGCGGCAATTCGCCGTGCCGACCGAATGGCCGGTCCGGTTCCAGGCGCCGACGGAAACCTACGCGGACCGGCTCGAGCTCGAGATCGGCGGCACGCGCTTCGAGCTGCACCACGCGAAGGGCGAAACCGACGATCACACCTGGGTGTGGATGCCGCAGACCAAGACGCTCTGCACCGGAGATCTTTTCATCTGGGCGGCGCCGAACGCCGGCAATCCCCAGAAGGTGCAGCGCTATGCGCTCGAGTGGGCGCGGGCCCTGCGCGAGATGGCGGCGCTGGGGCCCGAATTGCTCCTTCCCGGCCACGGCCTGCCGATCGCCGGCGCGGCTCGCGTGCGCGAAGCCCTCACCGACACGGCAGCCTATCTCGAGTCGCTCGTGCGCCAGACCCTCGAGCGGCTGAATGCGGGCGAGACCGTCTATCAGATTCTCGATGCGGTGCGGCCGCCGGCCGAGCTGGAAGCAAAGCCCTACCTGCGGCCCGTCTACGACGAGCCGCAATTCATCGTGCGCAACCTCTGGCGCTGCTACGGCGGCTGGTATAGCGGCGTGCCGAGCGAGCTCAAGCCCGCGCCCCGCGCGGCGCTCGCAGCAGAGGTGGTCTCGCTCTCGGGCGGGCTGGACAAGCTCCTCGAGCGCGCCCGGTCGCTGCACCAGGCGGGCGACGCCCGGCTCGCGGCGCACCTGGTCGACTGGGCGGTCGAGGCCGAGCCGGGCAGCCGCGAGGCGCATGCATTGCGGGCCGCGGTCTACCGGGCCCTGGTGGAATCCTCGAGCTCCACCATGTCCAAGGGAATTTACGGGGCTGCGGCGCGCGAATCCGGCCAGTGGCGCGACGTTTGAAACGCGCAGGCCCGGAAGCCCTCCGGGCAACGCGGTAGCAGTACACTTTCGGCTTCCCCGGAGGGATCATGGATCTCAACTATTCCCAGGAAGAATCGGCGTTCCGCGACGAGGTTCGCGGCTGGCTTAATGCCAACCTTCCCAAGAACCTGCGCGACAAGGTCGCCAACTACGAGGACCTCGGACGCGAAGACCTGCTCGGCTGGCACCGCATCCTCGCCAAGAAAGGCTGGGTCGCGCCGGCCTGGCCCAAGGAGTTCGGCGGCACGGGCTGGAACGTGGTGCAGCGCTACATCTTCGAGGAGGAGCTCGGCTACGTCGGCAGCCCTCCGCTCATTCCGTTCGGCCTCGCGATGTGCGGGCCGGTGCTGCTGCGCTTTGGCACCGACGCGCAGAAAAAGCGCTTCCTGCCGCGCATCTACAACGGCGATGATTTCTGGTGCCAGGGCTATTCCGAGCCGGGCTCGGGCTCCGACCTCGCCTCGCTGAAAACGAAGGCGGAGAGAAAAGGGGACCATTACATCGTCAACGGCCAGAAGATCTGGACCACGCTCGGGCATTTCGCCGACTGGATCTTCTGCCTCGTGCGCACCGACTCGAACATGTCGAAGAAGCAGGAGGGCATCTCGTTCCTGCTCATCGACATGAAAACGCCCGGCATCACGGTGCGCCCGCTCATCCTCATGGACGGCGGTCACGAGGTGAATGAGGTGTTCTTCGACGACGTGAAGGTGCCGGTCGAGAATCTCGTGTTCGAGGAGGGCAAGGGCTGGACGGTGGCCAAGTACCTGCTCGGCCACGAAAGGATGGGCACGGGCCGCATCGGCGCCTCCAAGCGCGAGTTGGCGAAGCTCAAGCAGTTCGCCGCGACGCAGACGGGCGACGACGGCCGGCCGCTCACCGAGGACCCGCGCTTTCGCGACAAGCTGACGCGCGTCGAAGTGGAACTGATGGCGCTCGAGATCACCAACCTGCGCTTTCTCGACCAGATGCGGCGCACCAACCAGCCGCCGGGCGCGGATGTCTCGATGCTCAAGATCAAGGGTACCGAGATCCAGCAGGCGCTGACCGAGCTCTCGATGCAGGCAGTCGGGCCGATGGCGCAGCCCTTCAAGGCCGTGAACGGCGAGGCGTTCGACGAATTCACCGCCGGCCTCGCGCCGCGCTACTGCAACTTCCGCAAGACCACGATCTATGCGGGCTCGAACGAGATCCAGCGCAACATCATCTCGAAGATGACGCTGGGGCTCTAGGAGGCACCATGAACTTCGACTACAACGAGGAGCAGCAGCTCCTGGCGGATTCGGTCCGCCGCTTTCTCTCCAAGGACTACGGCTTCGAGGAAAGAAAGAAGATCGTTCATTCCAAGGAAGGCTGGAGCGACAAGGTCTGGTCCACGATGGCCGAGATGGGCCTCACCGGCATCCCGTTCTCGACCGAGTTCGGCGGCTTTGGCGGCGGCGCCGTGGACCTGATGGGCGTGATGGAGGCGGCGGGCGAGGCGCTCCTGGTCGAGCCCTATCTCGCGACGCTGATGGCGGGCCAGCTCGTCGCGCGCGCGGGGAGCGATGCGCAGAAGAAGGCGATCCTCCCCGGCGTCGTCGAAGGCAAGACCA
>Ga0310810_10003949_pt1 | contig 16303 bp, 13 predicted proteins | sample NCmetagenome_FD_207641 | JGI IMG/M metagenome (GOLD analysis project Ga0310810, IMG submission 207641) | Soil microbial communities from experimental microcosm in Duke University, North Carolina, United States - NC | ecosystem: Engineered > Artificial ecosystem > Soil microcosm > Unclassified ... | reverse complement strand
TCGACCATCACGCGGTGCATGTTGCGCGTCACACCCGGATCGGCCCAGATCTCGATCGTGGTGCGGTCCGGCCCGATGCCGGCGAGCGACAGTGCCGCGGCGACATTGACGTTTTCCGGGAAGCCTGCGGCCGCCTCGCGCGCGCTGCCGGCGAACACGCGCAACGGCGCGGTCAATCCGGAAATCTCGATGTTGTTCTTCACCAGATACGGCGCACCCAACAGTCCCTTCACCGGCTTGCGCGTGATCATGGTCACCGAGCGGATGTCGCCCTCGGCCGCCGCCGAGACCGCATCGAAGCCGATCAGCGCGCCGGTCGGCACGATGATCTGGCCGCGATTCTCCTTCGCCAGCGCGATCAGTTCGGGATGACGCAGCAGCATGCCCGCAGAGAGCGCCATCAGCTTCTTTCCGGCGGCCAGAACCGGCTGCGCGATGTCCGCAAACACTGCGGCCGGCGCACATTCGATGACGATGTCGCAAGCCCCCGCCAACTCGGCAATGGAAAGGACCGGCGCCTTGCATCCGATCTCTTTCAGGAACGCTTCCGCCTTGGCGCGGTCGCGCACCGTCACCCCTGCGAGCACCGAATTTGGGATATATCCCCCCACCAATTTGCGCGCGACCTCGCGGCCGATGGCGCCCAATCCGGCGATGCCTACTTTCAGCGCCGCGGTCATGTCGATTCCAGCGGCCGCTTTTTCGTCGGCGGCGGGAAGGCGCGATCCAAAGCGGCGAAATCTTTCGCATCGAGCTGCACCGACAATGCGCCGTAATTCTCGCGCACATGCGCGTCGCTGCCCGCCTTCGGGATCACCATCACCTGCTCCTGCTGGAGCACCCAGGCGAGCGCCACTTGCGCATTGGTCGCCTTGTGCCTCGCGGCAATCGGTTCCAGCTCGCGCGCCCGCAACAGCTTGCCCTGGTCGAGCGGCGAGTACGCCATGATCGGGATGCGGCGCTGCGCACACCACGGAATGAGCGAGAATTCGCTGCCGCGCCGCTTCAAATTGTACATAATCTGATTGGTGGCGACGTCCTCGCCGTTCGGCACCGAAACCAGCTCCTCCATCTCGTCGCCGTCGAGATTGCTCACGCCCCAGTAGCGGATCTTGCCGGCGCGCTTGAGCTGCGTGAAGCCTTCCACCGTCTCGGCGATGGGCACCGCGCCCGGCCAATGCAGCAGGTACAGATCGATGCGATCGGTCTTCAACCGCTTCAGACTCTTCTCGCAGGCCGAAACCGTGCCCCGCCGCGAGGCGTTGCCGGGCATCACCTTGGAAACGATGAACACCTGATCGCGCCGGCCTTCGGTCGCCTCGCCGACGACCTCTTCGGCGCAGCCGCTCGCGTACATCTCGGCCGTGTCGATCAGCGTCATGCCGAGGTCGAAACCGAGCCGGAGCGCGGCGATCTCCTCTTGGCGCTTGCGGGAGCTGTCGCCCATGGTCCAGGTGCCTTGGCCGAGCGCCGGCACAGTCTCGCCGGAAGGGAGCGTCACGGTGGGCATTGCGGTCATGACGCCACGATAGCATTAGTCGCGGCGAAGCGATAAATCCCCGCGCATGGGATTTCTGAAACTTCTCACCGCCTTTTTCGGCCTGTTCGGCAAGGACCGCTCGCCCGCGGCGCTTCTCAACCTCACCGTGCCGCGCTCGGGATACCGGCGCATGCGCAACATCGCTTACGGCAACGGACCGCGCCAGCGCATGGACGTCTACATGCCGCTCAACGCCCCTGCCTCGGCGCCGATGCTGCTGTTCTTCTACGGTGGCGCTTTTCGCTGCGGTCGCAAGGAAGAATACCCCGTCGTCGGCCAAGCCTTCGCGAGCAAAGGCATCGTGGTTGCTGTCGCCGATTACCGCATCCATCCGGAAGGGCGCTTTCCCGATTTTCTCGAAGACGGCGCGCTGGCAGTTGCCGCCATGCACGCACGCGCCGCCGAATGGGGCGGCGATCCGGATCGCATCTTCGTCGCGGGTCATTCGGCGGGCGCCTACCTCGCGGTGATGCTGGCGGCCAATCCCGCTTATCTGCGTGCGACCGGCGCAGACCCGGCTTGGATACGCGGCGTGATCGCGCTCGCCGGCCGCTATCATGAACTGCCGCTCGGCGACGCCACTGCGCTCGAAATCTTCCGCGGCCCCGCTCGCGACGAAACGCGCCCCGGAACCTATATCGACGGCAAGCGTCCGCCCATGCTGCTCGTCTCAGGCGCGAACGATCATGCGAGCGTGCTCGAAAGCCTGCGCCGCCTCGCCGCGCGTTTGCGCGAGCACGGAAGCGAAGCCGAGGAGATCGTCTATCCCGGCACCGGTCACATGGGGATCATGCTTGCGCTCGCGCCGGGATTCCGCAGCCGCGCGGCCGTCCGCGACGACATCGCCCGCTTCATCGCAAAGCGCTGACGGGCGCCGTTTTAGTTCTTGACCGCGCGCCACATCTGGAGTTTTCCCCCGTACGGCACTTCGCCCACGATGATGTCGCCCTTCGAGTTCACCGCAATCCAGTGCGGGTCCGTCAAATCGCCGGGTTGATTCCCCGGACGCCCGAACTTCCCGACGACCTTTCCCGTCGCCCGGTCGAGGACGTGAATCACGTTGTCGGCGCCGTTGGCGACATACATGAACGTCTGCGCCGGGTCCGGTGAGAATCCGATCGAGCCCGCCGTGCCCACGGCATTCTCCGAATTCGTGCGGTGCGCGGTCTTGCTTTCGACGCGGATGTTCCGCTTGAAGTTGCCTTGCTTGTCGAAAACCTCGATGCGGTCGCCCAAGCGGTCGCAGACATAAACTAGGCCGTCGTTGCCGATCACCACGCAGTGCACGGGGCTTAGGAACACACCGCCCACGCCCGCGTCGGTCTCGGCTTGCGTCGCCTGGCGCCCCCATTGGCGCAAATATTTCCCTTCGCGATCGAACACCACGACGCGTTTGTTGCCGTAACCGTCGGACACGTAGATGTCGCCGTTGCCCGGATCGACCGCGACTTGCGTCGGCTTGAACAGCGACGTGCGGCTCGCGTTGAGGGCCTTGCCCGTGGCGGTGCCGTCGGCGCTGTCCATGACGCCCTTGGTTCCGATCTGCAGCAGCATCTTGCTGCCGTCATGCGTGTACTTCTGGACGATCCCGTCATTGTTGCCCGCGGTCCAGAAGTTGCCGTCCTTGTCGATGAAGCATCCGTGCGCGGTCTTGGCCATCACCGCGCGATTGCCCCACGAATTGACAATGTTGCCCTCCGGGTCGAACTCCATGATGGCCGGGGCCGGCGTCGCCAAGCCCCTCTCCTTGGGCGCGGGTTCGCCCCTGGTGACGACGAACACATGGTCGCGCGCATCGACGCACACGCTGCCCACCGCTCCCAGCACCCATCCTTCCGGCAAGGGCTTGGGCCAAGACGCATCGTATTTGAATTGCGGCCCCTCGGCCGCCGAGGCAGGCATCACGAACGCCGCAACCGCTATGCCGGCAGCGACAACTGCTACGGCCAAGCCTGAGCATTTTTCGCGCATGATTGCAGCCTTCTTGCGTTGCATCACTTGCTGTGACGGGATTTTCAAAAAAGCCACTAAGGGCCGCATGCTAGCGCTTTTCCTTATTCGCCGACAGGGCGCTGATCGGGCGATTTCGCGCCCGGGGCGCCCCGCACGATGTCGCCGATATGGTAAACGGACGCCGCAGCGAAAAATTGCATGCGGTTGCCTATATGCCGCCAACGTCGTTGCGGCTAATGTCGACAGAACCTGTTTAATCTGGCGCAAGGAGTGGGGGTGTGTCTGGCGCACAACTCGTCGGTGATGCGACGTTCACCGACTATTACGAAATCCTGGAAATCAGCCCGAACGCAAACCGGGAGACGATAGAGCGAATATTTCGTCATCATGCTCGGCGCTACCATCCCGACAATGGCGCCACCGGCGACGTGGCTCGCTTCAACGCAATCGTGGAAGCGCACAATGTGCTGAAAGATCCAGTCAAACGCGCCGAGTACGACGTTAAGCATCAGGACCGCGCGAACCTCCACCGGGTGTTGTCCGAAGAGGCCAGCGACCCGAGAGGTCTCCAACGAGACATCGATATCCAGAACAAGCTGCTTTCTCTTCTCTATTTTAAATGCCGGCTGAATATAGACGACCCCGGCATCGGCGATTTCGAACTTGAGAGGCTGTTAGATATCCCGCGTGAACATTTGGCGTTTCATCTCTGGTATCTGAAAGAAAAAGGCTGGATAAGAACGCTGTCTAATGGCCTTATCGGGATTACCGTGGAAGGCGTCGATCGCGTCAACATCGAGCAGCAGCCAAAAAGCGTGATCAAATTGCTGAAAGACCGGAATGCCGCCGGCCGAGGACTTAGCGAGGCTGCTTCCGGCGGATAGCGTCGAACCTCGTGCGCAAGATGTTCTCGAACGCGAGAAGAATTCGTAATTCCACGACGCCCCTTCAGACTCTCTCGTCGACTCGAAGCCCGAGGCGAGACTGGACGGGCGGCTCCGGAATCGCCTCAGGTTCAGGCGCCTCGGCGGGGGGCGATCGTACGAAGCCGATCATCGTAAGATAACGGAATACGTCCTCCAACTTCAGGCCGTGGCGCTTGTAGGCTTCCTCGACGCCAAGTTTTTGTTGGCAAACGGCGGCGGCCAAAGTGAGCGTTTCCCGCAGGCGGGCCTTTCGAATCCCAATTCGCAAATAGTGACCAATGCGAGACCGGCTGGTTTGATCCTGATACTGATCGCTCATCTGGAACTACCTCGATCCGTTCGAGTGTCAGGCTCTACGATCTTCTTCTCAACGCGAGTTCAGCGGCGCTCATCGACCGGCGAGAAACCAGTAAACCCGTTTCGCGGGCCGAGACGAGGGCTCCTCGCTCGACCGACGCTGATCTGCTGATGCATCGCCGACCATCACCCAAGCGCTCCCAAGCGAGCGAGGCTCCGTCGTCGAAGTATGTGTGCTCGCACACGCCGAAAGAACGCTTGCCACGATCAGGACACAGCTTCGTTTGTACAAGGCATCACCTCGTCTTGTTGCCCGGAATGCGCGCCCGGGACGAAGCGTGCGGTCAAATTGGTATGCGAACCCTTACGGCCCCTGTGACCTTTTTTGGAGCTCCGCTTTGGAAGCGGTCCGCGCTGCGAATCCGCGTGCCGCTAATGTGTTCTGCGAAAAATTATCGGCAACTCTCGTCTGCATTCATGACGGCGATGCACGCGAATGGCACATGTTGCAGCGCAGAATTCGCTAATTCCATAACTGCTTCGTTGCCAGTCGCGCGCCTTGGGCGAGGCTTTCGAACTTCGCCCACATGATCGAGGGATGCACCCGCCGGTGGAACGGCCCCTGCGCGAAGCCGCAATCGGTGCCGGCAATCACCTTCTCGTGGCCCAATGATTTCGCGTAACGCACGATCCGCTGCGCTACCAATTCGGGATGCTCGACGATGTTCGTCGCGTGACTGATCACGCCCGGAATCAGCACTTTGCCCTCGGGCATTTTCACGTTCTGCCACACTTCCCATTCATGCTCGTGACGCGGATTGGCGCCCTCGATCAGGAACGCGCCGACATTGGCTTTCAGCAAAATGTCGACGATGTCCTTCAGCGGCACATCCGTCGTGTGCGGTCCCGGCCAGCTGCCCCAGCAGACGTGATAGCGGATGCGGTCCGGCGGAATGCCTTCGACCGCGTGGTTCAGCACCTCGATCTGATGCTCCAGCCATTTGCGGTAATCGGCGAAGCTTGCCGGCGGCACCATGCGGTCATAGGTCACCGCGGCGCGCGCATCGTCCAATTGCAGCAGCAAACCCGATTCCGCAATCGTGCGGTATTCCGTGCGCATCGCCGAAGCGAGCGCCTCGAACATCTCCTCGTCGTTCTTGTAATACGCATTCTTTCGGTCGGGGATCACGCTCGCGGGCGCGGCCACTGGCAGGAACGCCTCCTCCACATCCACGCCCGCAAGCGCTGTCTTGATGTCCTCGATGTCGCGCTTCAGCGCCGCTGTCCCCGTATAGGTGATCGGGCCCACGCAGACCGACTCCCAATCCGATGACGGCGGCTGGGCCGCGTCCATCTCGGCATAGAATTCCTTGAACCGCGCGCGGTCGGCGCCGGCCACGAACGGGTTCGCCTCCAGCGCCACCGGGCGCCGCTCGAACCCGCTCAAGCGCTCCAGCGCGTATTGCGACCACGAGATGTTCTTGCCGAATTCGCCGTCGTCGACGATGTCGATGCCGGCCTCCTTCTGCCGGCGTACCACGCCCGCCACGCTCTCCTTCAGGCACGCCTCGTAGGCGGTCTCGTCGAAGCCCTTGCCGCTCTGCTTGGCGCGCAGCATGTCCTGGAGCGCCTTGGGGCGGATCAGGCTGCCGACATGGGTGGTGAGAATGCGGCGGGTGCTTGTTTTCATGGCTCAAATCCGGCATCTGGCGGGGTACGACTAGAAGAAATCTCCCGCCTCCACAACCGCGCGCCACCGGCCATTTGGGGTTCCCATGATCATCGACATTCATCCGCACGTCATTTCCACCGACACCACGAAATATCCGCGCGCGCCCTTGGGCGGGCACCAATCCGATTGGTCCCGCGAACGCCCCGTCAGCGTCGAGCAGATGATCGTGGAGATGGACAAGGCCGGCATCGCCAAATCGGCGCTGGTGCAGGCCTCAACCTGCTACGGTCACGACAATTCCTATGTCGCCGATGCGGTGGCGATGCACCCCGACCGCTTTACCGGCGTGTTCTCGGTCGACATCCTGGCATTCAACGCCACCGACAAGATGGCCTATTGGATGGAGCGCGGGCTCACGGGCCTGCGCCTGTTCACCACGGGCAGCACCATGCCGGGGCAGGCGGACTGGCTCGACGATCCGAGCTCGTTCGCAGGCTGGGAATTCGCGGCGGCGAAGAATCTTCCCGTCTGCATGCAGATGCAGGCGAAGGGCATTCCGCAGCTTCAGAATATCCTGACGCGGTTTCCCAAGCTGCGCGTGATCCTCGATCATCTGGCGCGCCCCGTTCAGGAAGACGGCCCGCCCTACAAGGCCGCGGACAGTCTGTGGAGCCTTGCCGCCAATCCGAACGTGTTCCTGAAAGTGACGGAGCGCAATTTTCTCGGCGCGCGGTCGGGCAGGGCGACGCCGCAAACCTTCTTCGGAAAACTGGTCGCCGAATTCGGCGCTCACCGCATCGCCTGGGGCTCGAACTATCCCGCGTCGGAAAAGCCGCTCCCCGAGCTGGTCAAACTGGCGCAGGAATCGCTCGCGTTTTTGCAAGCTTCCGACCGCGAGTTGATTTTCTCCGGTACCGCGCTGACGCTCTATCCTGCGCTGAAGAAATAGGGGAATGCCCGTGGCCAACGAACCGGTCGTGCTGCACACGCTGCTCGGCAATCACCCCAACACCAAGGCGCTGAAGAGCGGCGCCGTGTCCTCGCCGCTGGTGACCTTCGATTATTTCGAAGTGAAGGTCGCCAACACGCAGTTCAAGGCGATGGTGCGCGATCTGAAATACGATTGCGGCGAACTCGCCATGGTCACGTTCCTGCAAGCCAAGCACTACGGCAAACCCTATGTGTTGCTGCCGGCGACCATTGTCGGACGCAATCAGCACCACACGATTTTCTACAACGCCGAACGCGGCGCGCTCACCGCCCGGGATCTTAACGGCAGGCGCATCGGCGTACGCGCCTATACGCAGACGACGGGCGCCTGGGTGCGCGGCTTCCTGTCGGAAGATTACGGCATCGACCTGAACGGCATCCGCATCGTGACGTTCGAGGATCCGCATCTCGCCGAATATCGCGATCCGCCCAATGTGACTCGCGCGCCCGAAGGCACGGTGCTGAAGCAGATGCTGCTCGACGGCGAAATCGACGCGGCCATTCTCGGCGACGTCGCCGAAGAGGGGCCGCTGAAGCATCTCATCCCCGATCACGAAGCGGCTGGCCGCGCCTGGGCGCGCGCCCATGGCGGGGTGCCGATCAATCATATCATGGTGATGCGCGAATCCATCGTAAAGGAGCGCCCCGATGTGGTCCGCGAGGTCTATCGCGTGCTGAAGGAGAGCCGCGCCGCAGCCGCGTTGCCCACTGGCGCCGACGATCCGCTGCGTTTTGGCATCGGCGCCATCCGGCAATCGCTCGAACAGCTCAGCGCCTATGCGGCTGCGCAGAAGCTGATCCCGCGCGCGTTCTCGGCGGACGAATTGTTCGCCGACGCCGCGCGCATCCTTGGCTCCGCGGCGGAGTAGGCGCTCATGATGGTCCGGATTCGCCATGTTGCGGTTCTTGGCGTGGCTCTGTCGGCGCCGCTTGCGGCGAACGCGCAGCCGCATCCCGACATCACCGGCATCTGGACGCGCGGAGCCGCGTTCGACACGGCCTTCAAACCGCCGCCGTCCGGACCTGGGCCGGTGATGAATCTGAGCCCCGCGCCGCCGGGCCGTCGCGGCGGAGGCGACGGGATCAGCCACTGGCAGGGCGATTACAACGCGCCGATCCTGCAGCCCTGGGCGGCGGAGAAAGTGCGCGCGCACACGGAAGCCGATCGCGCGGGCAAGCCGATGAATTCGGCCCAGGAGACATGCTGGCCGATGGGCGTTCCGTACATTCTGGAGCTGAACCAGCAAGCGCAGATTTTCGAGGACGCCAAGCACAAGAAGGTGGTCTTCCTTTACGAGCGGCACATGCAGCCGCGCATCGTTCCGCTCGATGTGCCGCACCGGACGAATCTCAAACCAAGCTGGTTCGGCGATTCTGTCGCGCATTGGGAAAGCGACACGCTGGTCATCGATACGATCGGCTTGGACACCAGGACGTGGGTCGACGTCTTCGCAACGCCGCACACGGAAAAACTGCACGTCGTGGAGCGCTATCGGCTTACGGACGCGAACACGCTGGAGACCACCGTCCAGGTCGAAGACCCCGGCGCCTTCACCACGCCTTGGTCGGGTGTCGTCACGTACAAGCGGGACACCGAGCCCTATCTCGAAGTCGCCTGCATGGAAAACAACGTCGATCCCGTGACGCGCCAATTGTACGATGGGTTGCCGATCGCACAACGGCCGGATTTCTAGGCCGCGATACTCAAGTTTTCGCGTACCCGGCCGCGATCTTGTCGCGGTTGAGGATCGCGTGCAGCGTGATCAGCGGCACCCCGCCCACCACCACCGCCTGCTTGAGCATGATCCGCACCACCAGCGGCATCGCCTGATAGGCTTCGCCGGCGACGAACAACCCGCCCATCCCGAGCAGCAGGGAAAACCCGGCGATAATGAGATTCCGATCATCCCATTCCACATGCGACAAATGCTGGATCGCGTGCATCATCACGATGCCGAACAGCAGTGTCGCGATGGCTGCGAGCACGGGCGTCGGCACCAGCACCAGCAGCATGTCGAATTTGATGCAGGAGCCCAGCAGCATCAGCAGAATGCCGCAAGCGAGCGTCGCGTAGCGCGACGCCACCCGCGTGGTGCGCAGCAGGCCCATATTGTCGGGATAGATGTGCGTCGCGTAGGTGCCGAGCACCGAGGCGAGCATGCCGCCGATGGCGACGCTCATCAGTCCGCCGGACATGCGCGCTGGCGTCAGCTTCTCATGCGCCCAATTGCCGACCACGGTGTACAACGCCATGGACGCAATGTTAGCCGGCACCAGCACCAGCACGAACAAGAGCACGATGTCTGGGCGCACGACGAAGCCGTAGGGGAAGATCTGCGGCGTCACCAGCCAGGGCGAGGCGATCACGCGCGTAAACGAAATCGGGATGAACAGCGCATAGACAATCGTGCCCAGCACCAATCCCACCAGCATCGCGACGCGGCGGAATTTCTTGCCGCCCCACAGCGTAAACGCCACGAGCGTCGCCACCGCCACCGCGCCGGCAAACAGATTGATGCCGGGAAAGCCGGGACTCGCGCGTTCGCCGATCCAGGCGGGAAGCGACGTGTTGGCGATCTGGACCATCGCGAGCAGCACCATGATTCCAGAAATCATCGGGTGGTGCAGATAGCGCGCGAACAGCCCTGCGAAACTCCAACCCCCGATCGGGACCGTGAGCAGAAACCAGATGATGCAGGCGACAAAGCAGGAGCCGAAGGCGAGCCCGAGCCCGCCGTCGGGAAGCGCGCCCAAGGCGAGCAGCGCGGTGAAGCTGCCGACATATGGGCCGTGCACGATCGGCAGTTTCAGAATCAGCAGCGCCTGGCACGCCGTCACGAAACCCGAGACGAGAAACGTCATGCCGTAGAGATGCGCGGTCTGTTCGACCGTCAAATGCAGCACCTGTCCGGTGATGCCGGGAAACACGAACATCCCGATCATGCCGAAGATGTTCTGGAAGCCGAGCATGACCGCCTGCCCGAGCGGCAGCTTCTCGTGGATGCCGACATCGAACACGCGCGTCTCCTCGACGCGCGGCGCAGCAACGGCACTCGTCTCGACGGTCGTACTGCTCATGAGCCGCCCCGTCGGCGACAAACACAAAAAATAACCTCCCCCAACGTGGGGAGGTCGGCATTCTTCGAGCGCAAGCGCGAAGAATGCCGGGTGGGGGGATGCGTCGTGACCGCCTTAGCTTTCGCTGTCATTCTTCTCCACTCTCGTCACCGGCGTTTCCGGTTTCAGGCCCTTGCGTTCGCGCTTGAGAGTCTCAATCCCCGTCTGTTCCCAATCGCCCGCCGTCGCGCGCGCCGCGAACAAATCCCAGCGATCGTTCCAATCGCCCAGCGTATAGCCGTGCCACGGCGCGCTCACATTCGTCAGCGGCGGCAGCCCGAGCTCGTCCCACAGCCCGCGCGCGTGCTCCATGAACTCGCGCGCCGGCAGCGCTAGCGGCGGCATCGGATTCTTCAGCGTCGCATCGATCAGAAGAGTCGAGTCCGACGTCTTGCCGCCATATTGCGAGCCCTGCAGGCTCGAGTGGTACGGCGCCACATGCACATCGTCGACGGGATTAGAACGATATGCCAACGACCACAGCACACCATCAACACTCGACGGATCGATGTCCTCGCTCACCGCGATCGCGATCTTGCCGCAACCGCCCTGGAAATGCGCCACGCCGTACAGCCCGCGCCACACTTCCGTCTGTGGCGTGCCTTGCGCGAACTGCACGAAAATCACGGGCCGCAAATTGCTTAGCCGCTCGTGCATCACCACGCGTTTGACGCCGCGCACCTCCAACTGGTCGCGTAAGTGCGCCAGGAAGAACGGCTCATACGCCACCTTCTTGATGACGCTCGATTCCGACGGTGTCACCTGGCTGATGATCGCGGTGAAGACGGGCGCGCGCTTCATGGTGATCGCGGTCACCTGCATCTTCATGTTGAAGGCTTCGAGCGCGACATAGCCGTTGCTTTCGCCGAACGGCGCCTCCGGCTCCAAAAACTCCGGATCGATCAGGCCTTCGATGACGATTTCCGAATCCGCGGGCACGTCGAGATCGACGCTCACCGCCTTCACCATCCTGATCGGCTCGCCCGCAAGCCCGCCCGCGACCGCCATCTCGTCCATGTCGACGGCGAGCTTCTGCGGCCCGGTGAAGCATACAACTGGCGCCGCCCCGATCACGATCGCGATCGGCATCTTCTCCTTGCGCTTGTTGTATTTGAGCCAGTGTAAGTACCCGCCGGCGCCGCCGGGGCGCGCCACCATCCGTACCGCGCGGTACGTGCCCATGTTCTGGACGCCATTCTCGGGGTCGCGCGTGATGCAGAGCGTCGCAGTCAGATACGGCGCCGAATCGAACCCCGGCGTCGACACCGGCACGGGCAGCGCCGCCATGCCGCCGCCCTCCCGCGTCAATGCGTCGCCGGTGATCACCACCTCCTGGCAGGCTGCGCCGTTCACCCGTACCGGCGGAATAGGCCGCGCCAGCGCCCGGTCCCAGGCTGCGCCGATCTCCTCGACGCGTTTCCCCATGCCGATGCTGTAAATCCGCGGCGAAGCGGCGAGCGCGCCCAGCACGACGGGAATGTCGTAGCGCCGCCCCTTGGAATCGATCACGTTGGTGAACAGGAAAGCGCGCCTCTCGTCCTCCGCCACGCCGCCGAGAAACTGCCAGCGCACCAGCGGCTGCAGCTCGGTGTCCTTGTTGATCGGCCGGTCGATGCGCACGAGCAGGCCTTCGCGTTCGAGCGTCTTCAGATGCTCCTGGAAGTCGAGGGCCGGGCGCGCATCCCCTGGCGCCGCGGCGCGGCCGAATTCGTTCGAACGGTCGGTCATTCTGACTTTCGTGGATTTCCTCGAGGCAGGCCGGACGTCTATCGGTTCGGTCCTCGCACCGTACCATGGCGCGATCTGTCCTCTTTGCAAAGGCAGGCCGGAGCGTTTATTCCATCGCGCCAACCACGGAATGGTGAGCGGGGCGGGCGCGGGCTTTTCACCCTCGCGCAAGGGAGAAATTGCATGGCAGTACGGCAGGACGACGACACCGGCACGCACCGCTACAACCGTCCGAAATTCTTCGGCGCCGCGGTCAAGCGCACCGAGGACCCGGCGCTCCTCACCGGCAGAGGCCATTACGTCGACGACATCCGCCTTCGCGGCACGCTGCACGCCTGCTTCGTGCGCAGCGCGCATGCGCACGCGAAGATCCGCGGCATCGATGCGTCGGCCGCGCGCGCGCTTCCCGGCGTGCATCTCGTGCTGACCTATGCCGACCTGCCGGCGCCGGCACAGAAGCCGCTGACGCTGCTCGTGCCCAACCCGGCGATCACGCAGCTGTTCACGCCGATGGTGCTGGTGAACACCGAGGCTTGCTATGTCGGCGAGCCCATCGCGATGGTGGTCGCCGAGACGCGCTACATTGCCGAAGACGCGGCCGCCCTCGTCGAAGTCGATTACGACATCTTGCCCGCGATTTCCGACTGCCTCGATGCGATCGCGCCCGATGCGCCGCTTGCCCATGAGGGCACACCCTCGAACATCGCCGCGCGCATACCCTTCAGCCACGGCGACAATGACGGTGCCTTCGCGCGAGCCCCGCACGTCTTCAAGGAGACGCTGCACACCCACCGCGGCGGACCGTTCTTCATGGAATGCCGCGGTCTCGTCGCCACGCACGATGCCGTGACCGACAGCTTCACCGTTTACATCTCCTCGCAGAGCTCGCACCGAATCAAGCGCTCCTTCCTCGATGCGCTCGACCTCAACGACAACCAGCTCCGCGTCATCACGCCCGATGTCGGCGGCGGCTTCGGCCCCAAGGGGGCGCTCTATCCGGAATACCCTTGCGTCGCGGTCGCCGCCCAGTTGCTCGGCCGGCCCGTCAAATGGATCGAGGACCGGCGCGAGAATTTCGTCGCCACCCATCAGGAGCGCGACGAATATTGGGACGTCGAAATCGCGGTCGATGCGGACGCCAAGATCCTCGGCCTGCGCGGCCGCATGGTTCACGACGAAGGCGCTTACCTGCCGTGGGGACTCACCGTGCCCTGGATCGCGGCGACGACCGTGCCCGGGCCTTATGTGATCCCGAGCTTCAAGATGGAGGTGCTCGTCGCCTTCACCAACAAAATCTCCACCACACCGGTGCGCGGCGCCGGGCGCCCGGCCGGCGTCTTTGTGATGGAGCGCCTGATGGACCGCGTCGCCAGAGAGCTGAACCTCGATCCCGGCGAAGTGCGGCGGCGCAACTTCGTGCAGCCCTCGCAGATGCCTTACAAGGTCGGCATCGTCTTCCGCGATGGCCGACCGGTCACCTATGACAGCGGCGATTACCCGACCTGCCAGGCGACCGCGCTCTCGGCGGCCGATTACGACGGTTTCGGGGCGCGCCAGCGCGAGGCGCGCAAAGCGGGCCGCTATATCGGCATCGGCATGGGCAACGCCGTGGAAGCCACCGGCCTCGGCCCCTATGAAGGCGTCACCGTGCGCATCTCGACCACGGGCAAGATCAGCCTCTACACCGGCGCGACGCCGCACGGCCAATCGCACAAGACCATCCTCGCGCAGATCGCCGCCGACGAGCTCGGCGTCGACTACGAAGACATCACCGTTGTGACCGGCGACACTGCCAGTATCGCTTTCGGCATGGGCACCTTTGCCGCGCGCACCGCGGTCAATGCCGGCTCATCGGCGCATATCGCGGCCAAGGAAGTCGCCAAGAAGATGAAGACCATCGCCGCCGACATGCTGCAGTGCTCGCCCGCCGATATCGAGCTGAACAACGGCTTTGCAGAGATGCGCGACGCGCCGGAGAAGCGCAAGCACTTCCGCGAGCTTGCCTTTAAGGCGGCCGGAATGCCGGGCGTGTCGATGGCGGGCGGACTGACGCCGGGGATCGAACACACCGCCTATTTCACGCCCGATCAGTCGACCTATTCCAACGGCACCCATGTCGCCGAAGTCGAGGTCGACATCGAAACCGGCGGCGTCGAGATCCTGCGCTATGTCGTGATGCACGACTGCGGCAACGTCATCAATCCGATGGTGGTGCAGGGGCAAGTCGAAGGCGGCGTCGCGCATGGTGTGGGCAACGCGCTGTTCGAGAAGATGCTCTACGACGACAATGCGCAGCCGGTAAACGTCAATTTCGGGGAATATCTGCTGCCTGGCTCGACCGACGTGCCCCATGTCGAGTTGCACCATATGGAGACGCCGTCGCCGCTCAACCCCATTGGCGTCAAAGGCGCGGGCGAGGGCGGCACGATTCCCGCCATCGCCGCCATCATCGCGGCCATCGAGAATGCGCTTACCCCCTTCGGCGTGAAGCTTGCCGAGGCGCCGATCACCCCGGGCCGGCTGATTGGACTGATCCACTCCTCACAGGCCCGCGCCGCAGAGTAGATCGAGCGATTACGCCGTCGCTCGCGCGGGCACCGCGCGCGCTCGCGTTTCGAGAATGCGCTTGGCCGGCAGCACAAACGAAACGGTCGTGCCGGCATTGAGTTTGCTGTCGATCGCAAACGTTCCGCCGTGCAACTCGACGAGTTTTTTGGCCAGCGGCAGTCCCAGCCCGGTGCCTTCGAGTTTCCGGCGCACCTTGCTGTCGACCTGACCGAAGGGCGCCAGGGCCTTGGGGATGTCCTCCGGCGCCATTCCGATTCCCGTGTCGCTGACGCAAATCGCCAAACCGTCGTTCCTTTTTATGCTCGACACGCGGACCTCGCCGCCCGCAGGGGTGAACTTCACCGCGTTCGACAGCAAATTGATCAGAATTTGCCGCAAGCGTCGTTCGTCGGCTCGGATCAGGCAGACTTCGTCGAGCGCTACGCAGACGCGAATGTTCGATCGGCGCGCCTGGTTTTCCACCAGGCCGACACAGTCTTCGACCGTCGTTCCGAGATCGAAATCCTCTTCGTCGAGCGTGAGCTGTCCGGCCTCCAGCTTTGACAGGTTCAAGATGTCGTTGATGAGCGCGAGCAAATGCGCCCCGCTGTTGAAGATGTCCCCGGCATAGTTTGCATAGCGCTCGTTCACGGGACCGAAGGTCCGGCTTTTGATGATCTCGGAAAAGCCGAGGATGGCGTTGAGCGGCGTGCGAAGCTCGTGGCTCATATTGGCGAGGAATTCCGATTTCGCCCGGCTCGCCGACTCGGCCGCCTTTCTTGCGCTGACGAGCTCGGCTTCGGCACGCTCCCGGCGGCGCAGCTGCTGGATCAGGAATAGACCCACACCGATGACAAGAACGGAGCGGAGGCAAAGAGCGATCGCCTCGGCAAGTGCGCGTGCGCGCCAATCGGCCAGCGCCAGCTCTTTGCTTATTGCGGCCGCCGCTGCGATCCCCGCACCCGGACGAGTCACCTCTGCGGTAATGTTATCGCTGCCTTCGTCGAATGCCGGCGCGAGCGCGGTGAGCGCGCCCGGTCCGTTCGCAACGGCATCGTCCTTCGCGATTCTGCGCAGCGAGAATTTCACCCCGGGCGCATTCAGCGCGCTGCGGAAGGCAGCCAACTCCTTCTCAAACTGATCCGCATCCTGCGAAGCATTGCCGCTAAGGCGGATCAGCGTCGCCGCGTGCTCACCGTAAGCGGAAGCCAGCGGTGCGAGATTCTGTTCGACTCTGTGCGTCTGCTCCGTGCGCTCGGTAAGCGTCAGCCACGCGAAAGCGCCCCAGGGGAGGACAAGGGCAGCGGCGAACAGAGCGCCAACCCATGCGCTTAACTTTAAGCTGCGCACGGAAGCGATCCAGTTTCGCAGACAAAAAGGCACCATCGCTCCCCCAACCGCCACCTCATTTTTCCCTCACGGTGGCTGCGCAGCGGCGGGACAGTAGATTTGACTTGGATAACAGCGGCTTAAGATCGGCCTAGGGTTCGGTTCCGGAAATCCGCGACACATCCGAAAGCGGCGCACAGCGGG
>Ga0310810_10003948_pt1 | contig 16304 bp, 14 predicted proteins | sample NCmetagenome_FD_207641 | JGI IMG/M metagenome (GOLD analysis project Ga0310810, IMG submission 207641) | Soil microbial communities from experimental microcosm in Duke University, North Carolina, United States - NC | ecosystem: Engineered > Artificial ecosystem > Soil microcosm > Unclassified ... | reverse complement strand
AGGTGGTGTGGCTGCCAGATAGCTATCAAGCGAATGACAACAGGCGACGAGTATCGGACCGCGCCCCGACGCGCGCCGAGGCGGGGCTACCCGAAAGCGGGTTTGTCTTCTGCTGCTTCAACAATAGCTACAAGATAACGCCGCCGGTGTTCGAGATCTGGATGCGGCTGCTCGGGGCGACGCCAGGGAGCGTACTATGGCTGCTCGATGACAGTCCGGTCGCGACGGCCAATTTGAAGAGCGAAGCAGAGGCGCGCGGTGTACCCGCCGCGCGCCTGGTGTTTGCCGCGCGGGCGGAGGTCGAAGATCATCTTGCGCGGCAGACGCTCGCCGATATTTTCCTCGACACGAGCCCTTGCACGGCACACACGACCGCAAGCGACGCGCTGTGGTGTGGACTGCCCGTGTTGACGCTCCTCGGGCACACGTTCGCCGGCCGCGTGGCGGCGAGTCTGCTTCGAGCCGCCGGTTTGCCGGAACTGATCGCGCCGTCCCTCGAGACCTACGAAACCATGGCGTTGAAACTCGCCTCGGAACCTGCAGCCATTGCAGCCATGCGCGAGAGGCTGCTTGCAAATCGCGTCTCACTGCCGCTGTTCGATACCGCGCGCTTCACGCGCCATCTGGAAGCGGCCTTTGCAACAATGCGCGAACGCGCGCAGAAAGGTTTGCCGCCCGACGCGTTTGCGGTGGCAAGCGGAGCTGGAAGGTGATCTCGGCGGGCGCGCTCATCGCGCAGGGGTTCAAGCTGCACCGCGAGGGTGATCTTGCGCGTGCTGAGGAGCTTTATCGGGCGGCGGTTCGCGCCGATCCGCGCAATTTCGAGGGCTTTTATCTGCTTGGCCTGCTGCACGGGCAGAAACGGCAGTTTGTCAACTCGCAACAGTTCGTAGGCGAAGCGATCAAGCTCAATCCCGCCTCGACAGAAGCACTATTGCTGCGCGCGTTTGCTCTGCAGCAGCTCGAACGTTATCCGGAAGCGCTTGAATGCCTTCAACGTTGCCTCGCGCTCAAACCCGATTTTGCCGAGGCGCTGCTCAACCGAGCCTCCCTGCTGTTTCGGATGCGGCGATACCTCGAGGCGGCGACGGACTACGAGCGCCTGCTCGCGCTTCGTCCGGAGTATCCCTTTGCGCGGGGAAATCTCCTGTTTTCGCGGTTGCACTGTTGCGATTGGCGCGACTTCGATCGACTCCAATCGGAAATCGCTGCTGATTTGGCGCAGGGTGCGCAGGTGATAGCGCCGTTCGACGCGAAGGCGCTATGGTTTGCACCCGCCGACGAACTCGCGTGTGCGGAAATTTGGGTCGCCGATCAGTGTCCCGCGGAGGAGCCCTTGTGGCGCGGCGAGGCTTATGCACACGAGCGTATCCGAGTGGCCTACGTGTCGGCCGATTTCCGCGCCCACGCAGCCGCGACCCTTACGGCAGCATTGTTCGAGCGACACGACCGGCGACGCTTTGAAGTGATCGGCGTCTCGCTGGGACCAGACGACCACAGCCCGATGCGCGCCCGATTGTCTTCAGCATTCGACATTTATCTCGACGTTCGAGAAAAAAGCGATTCGGACATAGCCGCCCTGCTGCGCAGCATGGAAATCGATATTGCCGTTGACATGATGGGTTTCACTGAAGGATGCCGGGCGGGCATTTTCGCCCGTCGGCCAGCGCCCATTCAGGTCAACTTTCTCGGCTTTCCCGGGACCATGGGCGCGTCCTTCATCGATTACGTGATCGGCGATGCGGTTGCGATTCCCGAGCGCACGCACCCTTTTTACCGCGAGAAGGTCGTCACCTTGCCGCACAGTTTCATGCCGAGCGATTCCGGGCGCGGGATCGGAACGGCGGTGTTTTCCAGAAAGGAAGAAGGCCTGCCCGGAAACGGCTTCGTTTTTTGCTGCTTCAACGCGAGCTACAAAATTAATCCGCGCATCTTCGACATCTGGATGCGTCTGCTTACGCAAGTGCCGGAAAGCGTCCTGTGGCTGGGACAGGCCAACGCGGAAGCGCAGCGGCATCTTAGGAACGAGGGGCAACGGCGAGGTGTCCCGGCAGAGCGGCTCGTGTTTGCCCGCTATGTGGCCGCGGCCGCGGACCATCTGTCACGATTGCGATTGGCCGATCTGTTCCTCGACACGCTGCCTTACAATGCCCACGCGACCGCCAACGATGCACTTTGGGCCGGTCTACCGGTGCTGACTTGTGCGGGCGCAGGTTTCGCCGGCCGCGTGGCAGCGAGCCTGCTGCGCTCGGTGGGATTGCCAGATTTGGTCACGGACTCGCTGCAAGCGTATGAAGACATCGCATTGCAACTGGCCCGCGATCCCGATGCACTTGCCTCGATCAGGCAAAAGTTGGCGCGTAATCGTGCCACCGCGCCGCTGTTCGATACCTCCCGCTATATGCGCGATTTGGAATCCGCATATGCAGAGATGTGGCGGCGCCGGCGGCATGGCCTGCCAGCGGAATGTTTTGCCGTCCACGACAGCGCCGGCGCCGCGCCATGATGGCCGGCGATTTGGTGCAGAACGGATTTGCCGCGCATCGCGCCGGCGAACTTGATAGAGCAGCGGAACTTTATCGATCTGCTCTCGCCATTGAGCCACGGAATTTCGACGCTCTGTATCTGCTCGGTTTCGTCCACTTGCAGCGCGGCCAATGGGCAGAGTCCGAGCGCCTTTTTGCTGTGGCGCTTCTTGTGAATCCGGGTTCCGTGGATGCGATTTTCAATCACGGGCGGGCTCTCGAACGGCTCGGTCGTTCGACCGAAGCGTTGGACTGTTTCGAGCGGGTGCTCGCGGTCCGGCCCGAGGTTCCTGAGGTGCTATTTCATCGCGGCAATTTGTTGCTCGAGCAAAATCGGGTCCAGGAAGCCGTCACAAACTTCGACCGCGCACTTGCCGTTAAGCCCGACTTTCCGGAAGCCTGGAATAATCGTGGCAATGCACTCGCCGCGCTAGGGCGATTGGGCGACGCGCTGGTGAGTTATGAGCACGTGCTCGCGGCGCGGCCCAACGACATCGGGGCACTCAATCATCGCGCGCTGACCCATTTCGAACTCAAGCATTACGAGGAAGCGGCACGGGATTTCGGCGCCGTTCTCGCGATCGATCCGGATTTTCCCTATGCGCGCGGCAATCGTTTCTATTGCACGCTGAACGCGTGCGACTGGACCAATTTCGACTCGGAGCGTGCCGAGATCGCTGCGAAACTGAGACAGGATCGCCCAGTGGTCGTTCCGATCCATGTGGTCGCGTTTTCGCCCTCGCTCGAGGATCAGCTCCGAGCTGCGCGCATCTGGGCGGCTGATAAGTATCCGGCGGCGCCGGCTGTGTGGCGCGGAGAGACATATCGCCACGACAAAATTCGCGTAGCTTATCTTTCAGCCGATTTTCATTCCCACGCGACGGCCGCTCTCATGGCCGGTGTTTTCGAAAATCGTGACAGCGCGAGATTCCACACCACGGCGATTTCTTTCGGGCCGGATGACCGAAGCGAGATGCGGCGTCGTCTGCTCAGCGCGTTCGACCGTTTCGTCGACGTGCGGGGATGGACGGATGCAGATGTTGCAAAGCTGATCCGGGAAATGGAGATCGATATTGCCGTTGATCTGAAGGGTTACACGCAGGATTCACGCCCCGGGATTCTCGCGCACAGGCCGGCGCCCATTCAGGCGCATTATTTGGGTTTCCCGGGCACCATGGGCACCGCTTACATGGACTACGTTATCGCCGACTCAATGGTGATCCCGCCCGAGCACGAGCCTTGGTACAGCGAAAGAATCGTGCGGCTGCCGGATACCTACCAGTGCAACGATTCCAAGCGGCGCATTGCGGAACACACGCCAACGCGCACCGAAGCCGGTTTGCCGGAACAGGGTTTCGTCTTTTGCTGCTTCAACAACAACTTCAAGATCCAGCCGGAAGTCTTTGACGTCTGGATGCGCCTGCTTGCCGCGATCGAGGGGAGCGTCCTGTGGCTCATTGAGGACAACGTCGCGGCGGCGCGCAATCTCACGCGCGAAGCTTCAGCGCGGGGGATCGCCGCTGAACGGCTGATCTTCGCCCCGCGGGTGGACCTTGAGGTGCATCTCGCCCGCCATCGGGTCGCGGACCTCTTCCTGGACACGCTCCCCTACAATGCACACACCACCGCGAGTGACGCGCTCTGGGCGGGTCTGCCGGTACTGACCCGTATCGGGCAAACCTTCGCCGGACGTGTGGCGGCGAGCCTCCTTTCGGCAATCGACCTGCCCGAACTGGTCGTAAGTTCTTTGCAGGATTACGAGGCGGCGGCGCTGCGGCTTGCGCGCAATCCGACGGAACTCGCCGCGCTCAGGGACAAGTTGCGCGCCAACCGCGAAACCAATTCTCTGTTCGACACCGTCCGTTTCACCCGCAATCTCGAAAGCGCTTATGAGCGGATGTGGAACCGGCAGCAGGATGGGGCGCCGCCAGTGAGCTTTGACGTCGGTTCCGGCGGCCGTTAGGGGCGTTTTGGGCTGTTCGCTTGACACGTTTGGCCTGCCTCCTTACACCCGCCGTCTCTCCGCGTTAGAATGCGGAACGCCCGCGGGGGCGTAGCTCAGTTGGTTAGAGTGACGGCCTGTCACGCCGTAGGTCGCGGGTTCGAGCCCCGTCGCTCCCGCCAGTCTTCCGAAGCTCTCGAGCCAATGAAGACTGCGACGTTGTGGCCCAAAAGGGCGTTTTCGACCAAGATTTTCGTTTGAAAAGGCCGCAAAACGCCTTTCTTTTCCGGTCGAATCTTGCTCTAACGCGCGCGTTGCAAGCGGGTTTTGCACCTCTATACTGCACCCGCGAAATCGGACCGGCCAATCGTGTCGCGGAATTGCCCTAAGGCATTGCTGCGGCGCGGCTTCCCGCTCCGGGAATGCAGGTCGGTATGAACGCTTTCCTCCTCGAATACCTCCCTATTCTCCTGTTCATTGTAATCGCTGCCGGGGTGGGCACCGCGCTTGCCGTCCTGCCTCTGGTTCTGGCCCCATCGAAGCCCGACCCTGAGAAGCTGTCCGCCTATGAATGCGGCTTCCCGGCGTTCGACGATGCCCGCATGAAGTTCGACGTGCGTTTCTATTTGGTGTCCATCCTGTTCATCATTTTCGACCTGGAGGTCGCCTTTCTTTTCCCCTGGGCGATCACGCTGAAATCGACCGGAGCGTTCGGCTTCTGGTCGATGGTGGTGTTCCTGGCCGTGCTCACGGTCGGGTTCATCTACGAATGGAAGAAGGGAGCCCTCGAATGGGAGTGATCCCGGCGGGGCAGGCGGGCAGGTCGGGTGTCGAAGGCGGGGTCAAGATCCCGGACAACGATCCCTATTTCCGAGCGATGGGCGATGAGCTGAAGGACAAGGGCTTCCTCGTCGCCAATGCCGATGCCCTGATCAACTGGGCTCGCACAGGCTCTCTGATGTGGATGACGTTCGGGCTGGCCTGCTGCGCCGTCGAGATGATGCAGGCGTCCATGCCGCGTTACGATCTGGAGCGTTTCGGCTTTGCGCCGCGCGCATCGCCGCGTCAGTCGGACGTGATGATCGTGGCCGGAACGCTGACCAACAAGATGGCGCCCGCGCTGCGTAAGGTCTACGACCAGATGCCGGAGCCGCGCTACGTCATCTCGATGGGCTCCTGCGCCAACGGCGGCGGCTATTACCACTACTCCTACTCGGTGGTGCGGGGCTGCGACCGGATCGTGCCTGTCGATATCTATGTGCCGGGCTGCCCGCCAACCGCGGAAGCGCTCGTGTACGGCATCATGCTGCTGCAGCGGAAAATCCGCCGCACCGGGAATATCGAGCGGTAGGGGCAGGACGCATGGCGGGCACGCTCGAGCAGTTGGCCGACCGTATCAAGGCGGAGCTTACGCGCGCCACGACGGCCATTACGTTGGGAGAATTGACGGTTATCGTTGAAAGCCCGGAGGTCGTGCGCACGCTACGCTATCTGCGCGACGATCCCGAATGCCAGTTCTCGATCCTGATCGACATCACCGGGGTCGATTACCCGAACCGGCCCCGCCGCTTCGACGTCGTGTATCATCTGCTTTCGATCGCCAAGAACCAGCGCATCCGGGTGAAGACGGAAACCGACGAGACGACGCCTGTGCCGTCGGCCGTTTCGATCTATCCGGCGGCAAATTGGTTCGAACGCGAAACCTTCGACATGTACGGCATCCTGTTTTCGGATCATCCGGACCTGCGTCGGCTGCTCACGGATTACGGCTTCAGCGGCTATCCGTTGCGCAAGGATTTTCCCCTGACCGGCTATGTCGAGGTGCGCTGGGACGACGAGCAGAAACGCGTGGTCTATGAGCCGGTGCGCCTGGTGCAGGAATTCCGCGATTTCGACTTCCTGTCGCCGTGGGAAGGCGCTCCCTTCATCATGCCCGGAAAAGAGCCGCCGAAGAAATGAACGATCTGACGCCTTCAGCGGACGACCGCACTTTCAGCATCAATTTCGGGCCGCAGCATCCCGCGGCCCACGGTGTGCTGCGTCTGGTGTTGGAACTCGACGGCGAGATCGTCAAACGTGTCGATCCCCATATCGGACTTCTGCATCGGGGCACCGAGAAGCTGATCGAGCACAAGACTTACATGCAGGCGCTCGGCTATTTCGACCGGCTCGATTATGTGGCGCCGATGAACCAGGAGCACGGCTTTGTGCTGGCCATCGAGAAGTTGCTCGGGATGACGGTGCCGCCGCGGGCCCAATATATCCGGGTGCTGTATTCCGAGATCGGCCGCCTTCTCAATCATCTGCTCCAAGTTACGACCCAGGCAATGGATGTGGGCGCGTTGACGCCGCCGCTGTGGGGCTTCGAGGAACGCGAAAAGCTGATGGTGTTCTACGAGCGTGCTTCGGGCGCGCGCATGCACGCCAATTATTTTCGCACCGGCGGCGTGCATCAGGACGTGACGCAGGAACTGCTCGACGACATCCATGTGTTCTGCGAGCAATTTCCGAAAGCCCTCGACGACATCGAGGGCCTGCTGACCGAGAATCGCATCTTCAAGCAGCGCAACGTCGATATCGGCGTCGTGAAACGTGAAGACGCGCTCGCTTGGGGCATGACGGGAGTGATGTTGCGTTCAACCGGTGTCGCCTGGGATTTGCGCCGCGCGCAGCCTTACGAATGCTATTCCGATCTGGAATTCCAGATTCCGATCGGCAAGAACGGCGACAATTACGACCGCTATCTGATGCGCATGGAAGAGATGCGCCAAGCCAACAAGATCATGGTTCAGTGCATCGAGAAAATGCCCAAGGGGCCGGTCAACACGGCAGACGGCAAGGTGGTCCCGCCCAAGCGCGCCGAGATGAAGCACTCCATGGAAGCGCTGATCCATCATTTCAAGCTGTACACCGAGGGCTATCACGTTCCCGCTGGGGAAGTTTATGCCGCGGTTGAAGCGCCCAAAGGCGAGTTCGGCGTCTATCTTGTGTCGGATGGCACCAATAAGGCGTATCGGTGCAAGATTCGCGCCCCCAGCTATCCGCATCTGCAGGCGATGGATTTCCTCTGTCGTGGTCACATGCTGGCGGACGTTTCTGCCGTGCTTGGCTCGCTCGACATCGTATTCGGGGAGATCGACCGGTGAGTCTGCGTCGTCTTGCCGAGCATCAGCCCGCGGCTTTCGCGTTCACGCCCGAGAACGCGGCGTGGTGTGCCGAGCAGGTAATGAAATATCCCCCGGGCAGACAGGCGTCGGCTGTCATTCCCATCCTGTGGCGCGGCCAGGAACAGGAAGGCTGGGTCACCAAGCCCATGATCGAAGAGGTCGGGCGGATGCTCGGTATGCCCTATGTGCGCGTGCTGGAGGTCGCGACCTTCTACACGATGTTCAACTTGCATCCGGTCGGCCGACATCTGGTGCAGGTTTGCACCACGACGCCTTGTTGGCTGCGCGGCTCCGATGACGTGGTTGTCGCGTGCAAGAAGCATATCCACCCTCAACAGGGCGCGATTTCGGCGGATGGCAAATTTACCTGGGTTGAAATGGAATGCCTGGGTGCTTGCGTGAACGCGCCGATGATCCTGATCGACAAGGACCCATATGAGGACCTCGACGGGCCGAAGATGGAGAGCATCCTGGCGGCGATCCGCCGCGGAGAGCAGCCCAAGGTCGGGCCGCAAGTAGACCGGCTGTCCTCCGAACCCGAAGGCGGCCGCACGACACTGACGGAGGCGCAATCGTGAGCCTCGTCGATAAAGATCGTATCTTCACGAACCTGTACGGCTACGAGGATTGGGGCCTCGATGCCGCGAAGAGACGCGGTCAGTGGGATGGCACCAAGACCATACTCGAAAAGGGGCCGGAAGCGATCGTCGACATCGTCAAAAAGTCGGGTTTGCGTGGCCGCGGCGGTGCCGGATTCCCGACTGGCCTCAAATGGTCCTTCATGCCGAAGGAGGTGAAGGAGCGCCCGCATTACCTTGTTGTGAACGCGGACGAGTCCGAGCCCGGCACCTGCAAGGACCGGGACATCATGCGTCACGATCCGCAACTTCTGATCGAAGGCTGCCTGATCGCCTCTTTCGCGATGCGCGCGCACGTTTGCTACATCTACATCCGTGGCGAATTCCTGCGCGAGCGGGAGCGGCTGCAAGCGGCGATCGATCAGGCGTACGAAGCCAAGCTGATCGGCAAGAACAACATCCACGGCTGGGATTTCGATCTGTACCTGCACCACGGCGCAGGAGCCTATATTTGCGGCGAAGAGACGGCGCTGCTCGAAAGCCTCGAAGGCAAGAAGGGCATGCCGCGGCTGAAGCCGCCGTTCCCGGCCAATGTCGGACTTTATGGTTGCCCCACCACGGTCAACAACGTCGAGTCAATTGCGGTTGCACCGACGATTTTGCGCCGGGGTCCCGAATGGTTCACGTCAATTGGGCGGCCGAACAACAGCGGCACGAAGGTGTTCTGCATTTCCGGTCATGTGAACAAACCCTGCAATGTCGAGGAAGCCATGGGTATTCCCATGCGCGAGCTGATCGACAAGCATGCGGGCGGCGTGCGTGGAGGCTGGGACAATCTGCTGGCCGTCATTCCGGGCGGGGCTTCGGTGCCGCTGATCCCGAAATCGATCTGCGACACGGTGCTGATGGACTTCGATGCGCTGAAGGACGTGCAGTCGGGTCTCGGCACGGCCGCCGTCATCGTGATGGATAAGTCGACCGATGTGGTGAAGGCGATCGCGCGTTTGGCGGCGTTCTATCAGCACGAATCCTGCGGCCAGTGCACACCGTGCCGCGAGGGTTGCGGCTGGATGCGCCGCGTGATGGACCGGCTGGTGATCGGCGACGCCGTAGTGCCCGAAATCGATCTTCTGCAAGAAGTCAGCAAGGAAATCGAAGGCCACACGATCTGCGCGCTTGGCGACGCTGCTGCCTGGCCGATTCAAGGCCTGATCCGGCATTTCCGGCCCGAGATCGAACGACGGATCGCCGCTCGTACGATGCCGCAGGCTGCGGAGTGACGGCGATGACAAACCGCGAAACCATTTTGGCGATCGGCTTAGGCGGCGCGATGGTTCTCGCTGTCGGCGGGGTATTCGTTGTCACGCATTATCAAGCGTTGCTGCATCCTGGTGCGGCCCAATACCAAGCCGCTGCCGCGCAAAATCCATCCGGCCTGAACATTCCGACCGTCGATGAAATGTGCAAGGCGGTAGGCGCGACCAGCGCCAACATGGCGTCCTGCCAAAATGACGAGAACGCAGCCGCCGAATTCGTGATTGCTTGGATGGGCCTCAACGGATTTGTCACCAACGGCACCATCGACGTGACTGCGATCGAATTTGCAGCCGAGCTTGGTCCCGACGCTCTCTCTCCGTTAACGAACCCCGATCCGAGCCTTCTCGATCCCAGCCTGGACCCGAGCCTCGATCCGAGCGGGGGCGATCCGACGACCGATTTGGGTATCGATCCGCAGACCGGTCTGCCGCTCGATCAGACATTCGAGTCGCCGGCCCAAATCGCGCAGTTCTGTCTCGGCACGTCGATGGACTGGCTGCAGATGCACGACTGCATCTCCAAATACGATCTTTCCACCCAATACAATCCGGCGAATTGACGATACACGCGGCATGAGCAAGCTCATTATCGACGGCAAGGAAATCGAAGCCGATCCTTCGTTGACGTTGCTGCAGGCCTGCGAGATGGCCGGCGCCGAAATTCCGCGCTTTTGTTATCACGAGCGCCTTTCGGTCGCGGGCAATTGCCGCATGTGCTTGGTCGAATGGGTGGGTTCGCCCAAGCCGCAAGCCTCCTGCGCGCTCCAGGTGCGCGACATTCCGCCCAATCGCGACGGGACCCCGGCCAAGATCAACACCAACTCACCCGTGGCGCGCAAGGCGCGCGAAGGGGTGATGGAATTCCTGCTTATCAATCATCCGCTCGATTGCCCGATTTGCGACCAGGGCGGCGAGTGTGACCTGCAGGATCAGGCCATGGGCTACGGCCGCGCCGCGTTCAATCGTTATCGCGAGCAGAAGCGCGGCGTCGAAGACAAATATATGGGCCCGCTGGTCAAGACTGCGATGACGCGCTGCATCCATTGCACGCGCTGCATCCGGTTCTCGACCGAGGTGGCGGGCGTTCCCGATCTCGGTGCGACGGGCCGCGGCGAGGACATGGAGATCACGACCTATCTGGAAAAGGCGATCGAGTCCGAGTTGTCGGGCAACGTGATCGACCTGTGCCCGGTGGGTGCGTTGCTGTCCAAGCCGTATTCCTTCACCGCGCGCCCTTGGGAGTTACGCAAAACGGAATCCATCGATGTTATGGATGCGATGGGCTGCAACATCCGCGTAGACTCGCGCGGCCGCGAAGTGATGCGGTTCCTGCCTCGGGTGAACGAGGCGGTGAACGAGGAATGGCTCGGCGACAAATCGCGTTTTGTGTGGGACGGCTTGAGACGGCAGCGTCTGGACCGGCCCTATATTCGCGAAAACGGCAGTCTACGGCCCGCGAGCTGGGCTGAGACACTGACGCTCGTTGCGTCGAAACTGAAAGCAACAGCTCCGGAAGAAACCGGGGCGTTGGTCGGGGACTTGGCGGCAGCAGAAGAGATCAAGGCCCTGAAGGATTTGATGGGCGCCTTTGGCGTTGCCAATCTGGATTGCCGGCAGGATGGCGCCAAACTGGGTGGTTCGCCGCGCCAGGGCTATCTTTTCAACACGACGTTCCAAGGCGTGGAAGCGGCCGATGCATTGCTTCTGATCGGCACCAATCCGCGCTGGGAAGCGCCCGTGTTGAACGCGCGCATCCGCAAGACATGGGTTAATAGTCGCTTGCGCATCGCCAATGTGGGTGCGGCGTACGATTTGACCTATCCGGTCGAGCAATTGGGCACGAGCCCAAGCGTGCTCGAGGAACTCGCGTCGGGAACGCATCCGTTTGCGCAGGTGCTGAAGGACGCCAAGCGGCCGATGCTGATCGTTGGGCAGGGCGCACTGGCGCGGTCCGATGGCGCTGCGGTCCTGCATCTCGCGGCACGGATTGCGGCAGGCACTGGCATGATCGGGCCCGCCGGCCAGCCGGCCGAAGGCGGCTGGAACGGCTTCAACGTGCTCCATACCGCGGCCGCTCGGGTCGGTGCGCTGGATTTGGGATTCCTGCCCCCGACGGGTGGCCGCGACATTGCCGGAGTTCTCGACGGCGCGCGGAAAGGCGAGATCGACCTCATCTATCTTCTGGGAATCGATGAAATCGATGCCGCGTGGTTCGGCAAGGCTTTCGTCGTCTATCAGGGCACCCATGGCGACACGGGCGCGCATCGCGCGGATGTCGTTCTCCCCGGCGCCGCCTATACCGAGAAATCCGGGCTCTACGTCAATTCCGAAGGCCGCGTGCAGTTGGCAAATCGCGCCACCTTCCCGCCGGGCGAAGCCAAGGAGGACTGGGCCATCCTGCGCGCGTTGTCCGATGTTGCAGGCAAGCGACTGCCCTACGACAATATCGACGCGCTACGGCGCGCGATTGTCACGGATGCGCCGCATTTCTCGACACGTGACGTGCCACCCACGAGCATGGGCGCCGATCCGGCGATCTGGGAATCGATCGGGATTGCGGGGCCGCTGGACGTGGGCCGTCCGCTCGCGTCGCCGATCACCGATTTCTACCTGACCAACCCGATCGCGCGCGCGAGCGAGACGATGGCGGAATGTTCGCGCCTATTCGTGCAGCGCCTTCAGATGGCGGCGGAGTAGCCGATGGCGCTGGTCAATCTCTTCCAGAGCTGGGGACTGCCGTATGGCGGCGCCTGGCTGCTATCGCAGGTGATCCTGATCGTCGTCCTCACCGTCATTCTCCTGGTGGGCCTGGCGTTCCTTCTTCTGTTCGACCGCAAAGTATGGGCCGCTGTGCAAATGCGGCGTGGCCCCAATGTAGTGGGCGCCTTCGGACTGCTGCAAAGCTTTGCCGACCTGATCAAATTTTTGCTCAAGGAAATCGTAATACCTGCGGGCGCCAACAAAGGGGTATTCTTTCTGGCGCCCATTTTGTCCGCAACATTGGCGCTGTCCGCGTGGGCAGTGGTGCCCTTCGACAATGGCTGGGTGGTTGCCGACATCAATGTCGGTATTCTCTATATCTTCGCGATTTCCTCGCTGGGCGTTTACGGCATCATCATGGGCGGCTGGGCGTCCAATTCAAAATACGCGTTTCTGGGTTCGCTGCGATCCGCCGCGCAGATGGTCTCTTACGAAGTTTCTATCGGTTTCATCCTGATCACGGTGTTGTTGTTCGCGGGCTCGCTCAACCTTTCGGCGATCGTGCGGGCGCAGGGACCCGACATCCGCGGCTGGTTCGTATTTTCCCCGCTGCTACCGATGTCCGTGCTGTTCTTCATTTCGGCGCTGGCGGAAACGAACCGGCCGCCTTTCGATCTGCCGGAAGCGGAATCCGAGCTCGTCGCCGGTTATATGGTGGAATATTCCTCGACACCGTTCCTGCTGTTCTTCCTCGCGGAATACGTCAACATCGTGTTGCTGTGCGCCATGATGTCCATTCTGTTCTTCGGGGGTTGGCTGCCGCCGATCGACATCTGGCCGCTGAACGCAGTGCCCGGCGTTCTCTGGCTGATGCTCAAGATACTGTTCTTTTTCTTTCTCTTCGCGATGGTGAAGGCAATCGTGCCGCGCTATCGCTACGACCAATTGATGCGGCTCGGCTGGAAGGTGTTTCTGCCGATATCGCTGGTTTGGGTGGTGCTGTCGGCGGGATACCTGCTCGCCATCGGCAGGCTGCCCGGGTGAGGTAATCATGGCTTGGCTCGACCGCACCGCACGCACGATCTTCCTCTGGGAGTTCCTCAAGGGCTTGGCGCTCGGGCTGCGTTATTTCTTCGCGCCCAAGAAGACGCTGAACTACCCGTTCGAGAAAGGGCCCTTGTCGCCGCGCTTCCGCGGCGAGCATGCCTTGCGCCGCTATCCGTCCGGTGAGGAGCGCTGCATCGCGTGCAAGCTGTGCGAGGCGGTCTGCCCCGCGCAGGCGATCACCATTGAAGCCGAGCCTCGCGAAGACGGCAGCCGCCGCACCACGCGCTACGACATCGACATGGTGAAATGCATCTATTGCGGGCTGTGCCAGGAGGCTTGCCCGGTGGATGCGATCGTCGAGGGCCCGAATTTCGAGTTCTCCACCGAAACGCGTGAGGAACTGTATTACGACAAGGCGAAACTGCTTGCGAACGGTGACCGCTGGGAACGAGAGATCGCCAAGAATCTGGAACTGGACGCACCGTACCGTTAGTCGCCCCATGCTGCGCCTATCGATCATGAAGCCCGCACATAAGTGAAATTCCTTATCCGATGCTGACTGCACTTGCCTTCTATGTTTTTTCGGCGGTTTTGATCCTCTCCGCGCTACTGGTGATCGGAGCGCGCAACCCCGTACATTCGGTGCTGTTCCTGATACTCGCGTTTTTCAATGCGGCGGCGTTGTTCGTGCTGCTCGGCGCCGAATTCCTGGCGATGATTCTGATCGTGGTTTATGTCGGCGCCGTCGCCGTGCTGTTCCTGTTCGTCGTGATGATGCTGGACATCGATTTCGTCGAGCTGCGGCGCGGCTTTATGCACTATTTGCCGTTGGGTGCGTTGATCGGCCTGGTTCTGTTGGGCGAACTCTTGATCGTGGTGGGCGGCTGGGTCTTTGGAAGCGCGGTACCGGCCGCGCGCTCGAGTCCCTTGCCGGCGGGCGTGAGCAACACCGAAGCGTTGGGCCGCATCCTCTACACGGACTACATCTTCTATTTCCAGACTGCCGGGTTGATCCTTCTCGTCGCCATGATCGGCGCCATCGTGCTCACGCTGCGGCATCGGCCCGGCGTGAAGCGCCAATCCATCAGCCGGCAGGTCGCGCGTAAACCTGCGGATGCGATCGCGCTGGTGGACGTCAAGCCGGGGCAGGGGAGCTGAGCATGGCGGTCGGGCTTCCGCATTATCTTGCCGTCGCAGCGTTGCTGTTCACCATCGGTGTGTTCGGCATTTTCATCAACCGCAAGAACGTCATCATCATCCTGATGTCCATCGAGCTGATCCTGCTCGCCGTGAACATCAATCTGGTGGCATTCTCCGTCTTCTTAGGCGATCTTGTGGGCCAAGTGTTCGCGCTGTTCGTGCTCACGGTCGCGGCAGCGGAAGCTGCGATCGGTCTCGCCATTCTTGTCGTCTACTTCCGAAACCGCGGCACCATCGCGGTCGAGGACATCAATCTGATGAAGGGCTGAGCGGGGCGGCATGTATCAAGCGATCGTCTTCCTGCCCATTCTAGGGTCGCTCATTGCCGGGCTGTTTGGCCGCGCCATCGGCGCCCGCAATTCGGAAATCGTCACCACGGGACTGCTGTTCGTCTCCGCCGCGCTCTCCTGCTATGCGCTCTATGACGTCGCTTTTCTGGGCCACGGTGCCTCGGTGCAAATCGCACCGTGGATCGTTTCCGGGAATTTCGTTGTCGATTGGGCGTTGCGCATCGACGCGTTGACCGCGGTCATGCTGGTGGTGGTGACCGGCGTCTCATCGCTCGTGCATTTTTACTCGATCGGCTACATGGCCGATGACCCACACCGGCCGCGGTTTTTCTCATATCTGTCGCTGTTCACCTTCGCCATGCTGATGCTGGTGACGGCGAACAACTTCCTTCAGATGTTCTTCGGCTGGGAAGGCGTGGGTCTCGCCTCTTACTTGCTGATCGGGTTCTGGTACACGCGCCCCTCCGCGAACGCGGCGGCGATCAAAGCCTTCATCGTCAACCGGGTGGGCGATTTTGGTTTCGCGCTCGGCGTGTTCGGCGTCTATTACATCTTCGGCACGCTGGATTTCGACCGCGTGTTCATGGCCGCGCCCATGTTCGTGGGTAAGTCGTTCAGCTTCGCCGGCTATCAAGTCGATATCCTGACGATGCTATGCATCCTGCTCTTCATCGGCGCGATGGGGAAATCGGCGCAATTGGGCCTGCACACGTGGCTGCCGGACGCCATGGAAGGCCCCACACCCGTCTCGGCCCTTATTCATGCCGCGACCATGGTGACGGCAGGCGTGTTCCTGGTCTGCCGCTGCTCGCCATTGTTCGAACTGTCGCCTACCGCGCTCGCCTTCGTCGCCTTCATCGGCGCCTCGACGGCGTTCTTCGCGGGCACGGTGGGTCTCTTCCAGAACGACATCAAGCGCGTGATCGCCTATTCGACCTGCTCGCAGCTTGGCTACATGTTCGCCGCAGCCGGCGTTTCCGCTTACGGCGCGGCCATGTTCCACCTCTTCACGCACGCTTTCTTCAAGGCGCTCCTGTTCCTCGGCGCCGGCTCCGTGATTCACGCGATGCATCACGAGCAGGACATGCGCAAGATGGGAGGGCTGGCCAAGCAGATCCCCATCACCTGGGCGATGATGCTGATCGGCAATCTGGCGCTGACCGGTGTGGGCATTCCGCTGCTCGGCATCGGCACTGCCGGCTTCTACTCCAAGGATGGAATCATCAACGCGACGTTCCTGTCGGGCACGCCGATGGGCACCTACGCCTTCGTGCTCACGACGGTTTCCGTGCTGATGACATCATTCTATTCCTGGCGCCAATTCCTGATGACCTTCCACGGACCCTATCGCGGCGCCACGCAGGTGCACTTGTCTCATGCAGACGCGAGCGCCCATGCCCATGCTGAACCGGACTCGAGCCACGAGCATGGACATGCGATCAAGCTCGAAGACGTGCACGAGTCGCCGTGGACGATTCTCGCGCCGCTCTTCGTCCTTGCAGCGGGCGCGCTGTTTGCCGGCATCCTGTTCGACGCGGA
>Ga0310810_10003947_pt1 | contig 16305 bp, 13 predicted proteins | sample NCmetagenome_FD_207641 | JGI IMG/M metagenome (GOLD analysis project Ga0310810, IMG submission 207641) | Soil microbial communities from experimental microcosm in Duke University, North Carolina, United States - NC | ecosystem: Engineered > Artificial ecosystem > Soil microcosm > Unclassified ... | reverse complement strand
AGGCCGGCCCGGGCGCTTCGCAGACTGCGTGGGATGCCCACCCGTCACGCATCGACTGACCAGCACACGGACGAGGCACTCGCCCGGCTCGGCACGCCCGTGCCGGATTCCGCGCTCGCCCTGCGCGCCCGCGAGCGCATCACGGACGTCGCGACAGCCACGCTCGCGAACCACTCGGTCGGCCTGCTCGCGGCGTACGACCTGGGCGGCTGCTACGAGGTCGATGGCGCGATCGCGGCGGAGCGGCTCGTTCGCTTAGGCGGGCAACCGGAGGCGCGCGCCCGAGCGGTCCACGACGTGATCGCGCTCCACAATGACGACGACCTGCCGACCGGATCCGCCTCCGAGGTCGTGCTGCCCTGGGACGCGGCCGACACCGATGTCACCGGCCACCGCCTTGCCGACGTTGGACCGGCGATCATTCCCGGATTGCTTGCCGCGTATCCCCGGCTCGATTTCAAGCGGGAGTTCACCGCGCTCCTGGTCGACCAGGTATCGCGCAAGCCGGCCTGCCCGGCCGCGGCCATGATCGCCGCGGGGATCCTCGAGGAGATCGCGCAGGCGCCGTTCGAGAGCTAGCGTTCGATTGACAGATGGAGGGTGACGCATGAGCAACTACGCCGTCGTGAACCCGGCCACCGGCGAGACCGTGGCCCGCTACGACAGCTTCACCGACGCCCAGGTCGAGGAGGCGCTCGCCAAAGCCCAGGCAGCGTTCATGGCCTGGCGGAAGCGCCCGGTTGCCGAGCGGGCGGGGATCGTCCGCCGCGCGGCCGAGCTCCATCGAGAGCGCCGCAAGGAGCTGGCCGCCGTCATCGTCCGGGAGATGGGCAAGCCCTTCGGGGCCGCGGTCGGCGAGGTCGACTTCTCGGCGGACATCACCGAGTACTACGCGGACCAGGCGGACGTGATCACCGCCGACCAGCCGCTCACGATCCTCGGCGAGGGCACCGCCGTGATCCGGCGCAGCCCCCTGGGCGTGCTCTTCGGGATCATGCCCTGGAACTTTCCGTACTACCAGGTGGCCCGGTTCGCGGCGCCGAACCTGGTGCTCGGCAACGTCATCGTGCTGAAGCACGCCTCGCAGTGCCCCGAGTCGGCCGCCGCCATCGAGGCGATCTATCGCGACGCGGGGCTGCCCGAAGGCGCGTACGTCAATGTCTACGTCAGCGCCGAGCAGGCCGCGAGGATCGTTGCCGATCCGCGGGTGCAGGGCGTCTCCGTGACCGGCTCGGAGCGGGCCGGGGCAGCGGTCGCTGAGGTCGCGGGACGGCACCTGAAGAAGGTGGCGCTTGAGCTCGGCGGCTCGGATCCATTCATCGTCCTGGCGACGGATGACCTCGACGCGGTGGTCGAGGCGGCGACCCTGGCTCGCCTCGACAACACCGGCCAGTCCTGCAATGCCGCGAAGCGATTCATCGTGGTGGACGGGCTGTACGACGACTTCCTCGCCAAGTTCACCGCCGCGATGGCCGCATCGCCGATGGGCGACCCGATGGCGAGGGGGACGGTCCTCGGGCCGCTGTCCTCGGTCGAGGCAGCGACCCGGCTGCAGGGCCAGGTCGATCGGGCAGTGGCGCAGGGCGCGACCGTGGTCACCGGCGGCGGCTCCCGGGACGGTGCGTACTACCCGGCGACCGTGCTGACGGGCGTGACGCCCGAGATGGATGCGTATCGGGAGGAGTTCTTCGGACCAGTCGGCGTGGTGTACCGCGTCCCGGACGAGGACGCGGCCGTCAGGCTGGCCAACGACACGAGCTTCGGGCTGGGCTCGTACGTCTACAGCAACGATCCCGAGCAGGCGGCCCGGGTCGCCGATCGGATCGAGGCCGGCATGGTCTACGTCAACATCGTCGCGGCCGACAGTCCCGAGCTGCCATTCGGCGGCGTGAAGCGCAGCGGCACGGCCCGCGAGCTGGGTCTGCTGGCGGCAGATGAGTTCGTGAACAAGAAGCTCATCCGGACCGCCGGCTAGCGGCTGACGGGGCGGAGCGGTGAGGCTCCGCCAACGTTTGCGCCTATTGCAGGCTCTTGAGCAAGGCGTCCAGCTCGTCGAACTGTTCGGGGTATGCGTTGGTGCTGCCGGACGCGACAGCCTCGTCCAGCGCTTCCCTGGACGGATAGAGGTCGCGCAGCATGAGATGCGTCTTGCCGTCCCGTTCCTCGAAGGTGACCGTGGTGACGGCGCCGTTCTCGCTCTCTTCGTTTGTCCACACCAGGCGCGAGTGGGGTTGCACCTCGATGTAGCGGCCGACGAAGGCCATCGGCTCTCCCGACTGCGGATGGCCGAACACGAATCTGTAGGTGCCGCCCGGCCGGACATCAGCCTCGCACGACATGAAGTTGATGCCGAACGACTTCGGCGCCCACCAGCGCATCAGCAGTTCAGGCTTGGTCCAGGCGTCGAACACGATGCGGGCTGGACCGTCGAACACGCGCGTGACGACAAGCTCGCGCTCGGACCGGCGGTCCGCCTTGGTGTCGTTCGTGGCGACAGTCTCAGTTCTTGCCGCGTTCACTGGCTTTCTCCTTCTGCTTGATTTCCTCGACGACCTTGTCCAATTCGTCGAACCGGGCGGCCCAGAGCTGCCGGTAGCGCTCGATCCAGTCGGCCTCTTGTTCGAGCCGGCTGACGCCCAGCCGGCAGGTCCGCACCCGCCCCACCTTCTCGGTGACCACGAGCCCCGCGTGTTCCAGCACGCTGACGTGCTTCTTCATGCCGGTGAGGGTCATCCGGAACGTGTTGGCGAGCTCGGTGATCGACGCATCCTCCCGCGCGAGCCGTTCAAGAACGCCACGCCGCGTCGCATCGGACAGGGCGGCAAAGGACGTATCGACGTGCTCCGCAATAAACTGAACCATATGGTTCAGTATCCCTGAGCAGAGCGGGCTTGTCAAGCGCTCGTTGCGCGTGAGGAACACCGTTCACGCGAACGACCGCAGGCTCGGACATGTCGTGGGCGCGTACGATCCCGTCGTGCCGTCACGACGAGTTCCCGGAGCGAGGCCAGAGGCCCTGTTCAAGCCACCACCCGAAAGGCAGCCGCTGGCCGCGCGCATGCGCCCGCGGACGTTCGAGGAGTTCGTCGGGCAGGTGCATCTGGTTGGCGAACAGGGACCACTCCGCAAGTCGGTCTCCCGCGGGCACCTGACATCGCTCCTGCTGTGGGGCCCGCCCGGCACGGGCAAGACGACGCTGGCGCGGATCCTCGCCGAGGCGATCGGTGCGGAGTTCATCACCCTCAGCGCCGTCATGTCCGGCGTGGCCGAAGTGCGCGGTGCGATCGCGACAGCCCAGGAGCGCCTGGCGCTCAATGGCCGGCGCACGGTCCTGTTCATCGACGAGATCCACCGCTTCAACAAGGCCCAGCAGGACGCGCTGCTGCCCCACGTCGAGGACGGCACGGTGACCCTGATCGGGGCAACAACCGAGAACCCCTACTTCGAGGTCAACTCCGCCCTCCTGTCCCGCCTCCGCGTGTGGCGCCTGGAGCCGCTGACCGACGAGGAGGTTGGCGCCGTGGTGCGCCGCGCGATCGACGACAGCGACCGCGGCCTTGCCGGCGACCTGGGGCCCGAGGGCGGCAAGGGCGTCGCGCTCGACAGCGAAGCCTTCGACCACCTGGTGTCGATCTCGGGCGGCGATGCCCGCGTGGCCCTCAACGTGCTCGAAGGGGCTGTTGCCCTCGCCGAATCGGAAGGGGTCAGGGACAAGGCCGGCAGGGTCACGCCGCGCCTCGCGGACATCGAAGCCTCCGCGCAGCAGCGGATCCTCCAGTACGACCGCGCGGGCGACGGCCACTACGACACCGTCTCGGCCTTCATCAAGAGCCTGCGCGGCAACGACGCCGACGGCGCCCTGTACTGGTTGGCCGCGATGATCGCGGCCGGCGAGGACCCGCGATTCATCGCGCGGCGACTGATCATCAGCGCCTCCGAGGACGTCGGGAACGCCGACCCACGCGCCCTCCAGGTCGCGGTCGCGGCCGCACAGGCGCTCGACCACGTCGGCCTGCCGGAGGCGCAGTACGCCCTGGCGCAGGCCACGACCTATATCGCCACGGCGCCGAAGTCGAACCGCTCCGGGCAGGCGTACTGGGCTGCAGTCGGCGACGTCGAGGCCCAGGGCTCGCTGGCCGTGCCGCTGCACCTGCGACAGGCGGCCAACCCGCGCATGAAGCACCACGGGATCGGGGTCGGCTACAAGTACCCGCACGACTTCGAGGGCGCGGACGTCGATCAGCGCTACCTGCCCGAGGCGCTCGACGGCAAGCGCTACTACCTGCCAACGGACCAGGGCTACGAATCGACCATCGGCGAGCGGATGGCCCGTCGAGCCGACGCGCGGGCAGCCGCCCGAGAGGCGGGCGCCACGCCGCGCAATCGCTTCCCCACCCCGGAGGTCCCGCGCGGCGCCGGCGACAAGGTGCTGCGCACGCGCGAGGAGAGCCGCAAGAAGCTCGCCGAGACCGAGAAGAAGGACGCCGCGACCTAGCCCGAGGGCTGGATCAGACCCGGTCGTCTCCGATGTCGTCGTCGTACTCGCCGGAATAACCAACCTGGGGATCCGTCTCGCCGCTGCGCTGGCTGCGCACGAAGAACACGCCGGCGACGGCGAGCAGCCCGAGCAGCAGCGCGAGCGCACCGATCGCCGCGATCGGCAGCCCGCCATCGCCCGCGACGGGCCCGGTGACCGGGCTGGCCGACGGTGACGCGGACGGCAGTCCGGTGGCCTCCGGCGAGGGAGTCGGCAGCCCGGACTCCGACGGCAAGGGTGAATCGGTGGGGCTCGGTTCGGGGCTCGCCGTCGGCGGAACAGGCGTCGCGGTCGGAATGGGTGTGGGCGTTGGCGGCGGCGGAACAGCGACGACCGTGAGGCTCACCAATCGCTGGACGCTGTGGTCCGTGCCGTCGCTCGCCCAGTAGGAGAACTGGTCCGACCCCGTGTACCCGGTCGCGGGCGTGTAGCTGAAGCTCCCATCCGCAGCCAGCGTGGCGACGCCGTGTGCCGGCGAGGACTTCTTGACGGCCGTCAGCGGATCGCCATCGACATCGGAGTCGTTGCCGAGGACACCGGGGGCCGCGACGTTGAGCGTGTGGCCCGCCAGTGCGGTGAAGGCATCGGCAGCAGCCGTCGGTGCGTCATTCACCGCGTTGACAGTGAGCGTGACGGTCGCCGTGCCCTCGGCGGTCGGCGATGGCGGGCAGACTCCACCGACCATCGTGGCGACGTCATAGGTGAACGTCGTCGTCCCGTTGAAGTTCGGCGGGGGTGTGTACGTGAACGAACCATCCGATGCGCCGCCAAGGTCGAGAACCCCCTCCAGCGCCTCCGTGTGCACGGATGCGACACAGAGAACGGCACTGCCGCCGACGTCATTCGCGAGCACGCCGGAGTCGACCGGGACGACGAGGCCGCCCGGGGCGTCCTCGCTCATGGAGTAGGCGTCGTCCGTTGCGAGGCCATCGGCGCGGACCGTCATGGCGGCAACGGGTGAAAGGGCGACGAGGACCGAGATGGCGGCCGCCAGGCGGCGCAGGTCTGTCAAGCTCGGCGATCCCCCGTGGTGCAGGCGCCCGATCGACTTCGGCCGGGCAGCATATCGATCCCGCACGGTCTGCGTCGAGGCGGCGACCGCCGCTCGATCAGCGAACCCACCACGCCGCGGTCCTCCGGCTCGATTGGTCGGGTCGTTCGTCGCTGGGACGCGCGAGCCCGCACGCGTGCGACTCGCCGCGTGTGGCGTGCCACGCGCCGTCGTGCGACCATCCGGGCGTCGCCCGAGTGCCCACGGAGGACCGCTGCTTGACCCGCTTCGAGCCGAACCTGCGCATCCCCGGCCCCACCTCGCTCCCGGCAGCGGTCAAGGAGGCCGGCGGGCGCCAGATGATCAACCACCGCGGGCCGGAGTTCCGCGACCTCCTCGGACGGCTGCAGGCGGGCATGAAGCCCTACTTCGGCACCACCGGCGACATCGCGATCCTGTCCTGTGCGGGCACGGGTGGGCTCGAGGCGGCGATCGTGAACGTCCTGTCGCCGGGCGATCGCGTGCTGGCCGTCTCGATCGGCGCCTTCGGCGACCGCTTTGCCAGGATCGCCGAGGCGTACGGCGCGACGGTCGACCGCGTCGCCGCCGAGTGGGGCTGGGCGGCAGCGCCCGATGAGGTCCGCGAGCGGCTCGGGATGGGCGACTACAGGGCCGTGCTGCTGACCCACAACGAGACATCGACCGGGGTCATGAATCCGATCCCCGAGCTGGTCGCCGCGATCCGCGAGGAGGCACCCGACGCGCTGATCCTCGTCGACACGGTGTCATCGCTGGGCGCGGTGCCGTTCGACATGGACGGCTGGGGCATCGATGTCGTCGCCACCGCATCGCAGAAGGCGTGGATGGCCGCGCCGGGCCTCGCGATGGTCGCCGCTTCCGAGCGTGCACGCGAGGCGATGAAGACGGCCAGGATGCCGCGCTTCTACCTCGATCTTTCCAGGCACTTCGAGGCCATGGCCAGCGGCGAGACGCCGTGGACGCCGGCGATCGCCGTGGCCTTCCAGGTCGACGAGGGCATCCGCCTGATGAACGAGGAGGGGCAGGCCGGCGTCTTCGCGCGGCACGTCGCGTGCGCGGCGGCCACCCAGGCGGGCCTCGAGGCCCTGGGCTTCGAGCTCCTCGCCGAGCCGACGCATCGCTCGAAGACCGTCACCGCGGCATGGATCCCCGAGGGCCTCGACTGGAAGGCCTTCAACGGCGACCTGAAGCAGCGCGGCCTGATCGTGGCCGGCGGCCAGGGCAAGCTCACCGGCAAGGTCTTCCGGGTCGGGCACCTCGGCTCGGTCGGCGTCGGCGACATCCTCGACGCGATCCAGACGATCGAGGCGGTCTCGCTCGAGAGGGGTCGCGACCTCGAGGCCGGGGTCGCGGTCGGCGCAGCGGATCGCGCCGCCGCCCAGGCCGCGCTGCAACCCGCTTGACGGTCACAGCCCCCGCACCAACGGACGCCGCGGCGTCGGGAGCGCCCGGCACGCTGCGCATCCTCGTCGCCGAGGCGATCGCGCCGGAGGGCGTCGCCGCCCTCGAGGCGCGACACGCGGTCGACGTCCGGACCGGGCTCTCCGCGGAACAGCTCCGTGAGGTCGTCGGCGGCTACGACGCGTTGATCGTCCGCAGCGGGGTGGAGGTCGATGCCGCGCTCATCGCCGCCGGCACGAGGCTCCAGGTGATCGGGCGCGCCGGCGTCGGCGTCGATAACGTCGATCTCGAAGCGGCGACCCGCGCCGGGATCACGGTCGTCAACGCGCCGACGGGCAACACGATCGCCGCGGCCGAGCACACCGTCGCGCTGCTGCTCGCGCTCGCACGGCGGGTCCCCGCGGCGGACGCGTCGCTGCGCCGTGGCGAGTGGTCGCGGTCGAAGCTGCAGGGCGTGCAGCTTCGCGGCCGGACGCTGGGCATCATCGGCCTCGGCAAGATCGGCATGGCCGTCGCCGAACGGGCGCGCGGCTTCGGGATGACGCTGCTCGGCAGCGACCCGTTCGTCACCGCTGAGCAGGCCTCGCTGCGCGGCGTCGAGCTCGTGCCCCTCGAGACGCTCCTCGAACGGTCGGATGCCATCACCGTTCACGTCCCGCTCACCCGGGGGACGACCAGCCTCATCGACGCCAAGGCGATCGCCCGGATGCAGCCGGGTGCGTTCGTGCTGAACGTCGCGCGCGGTGGCATCGTCGACGAGAAGGCGCTCGCCGACGCGCTGCGCGAGGGTCGCCTCGGCGGGGCGGGCATCGACGTCTTCGAGCAGGAGCCACCAGCTGGCTCACCGCTGCTGGACGTACCGAACACGGTCCTGACCCCTCATCTCGGTGCGTCCACGGTCGAGGCGCAGGTCGCTGTCGCCGAGGAGATCGCGGAGCAGGTGCTCGACGTGCTCGACGGCAGGCCGGCGCAGTACGCGGTCAACGCGCCCCTGCTGAGCGCGGAGGCGGAGCAGACGATCGGGCCGTACCTCCCGCTCGCGGAAACGCTGGGGCGGTTCCTTGCCCAGCTCGCTCGCGGCGGGGTGGGGACGCTGACGATCGAGCTCGCCGGCGACCTCGCGCGGACAGAATCGGGACCGTTGACAGCGGCGGCACTGCGCGGGCTGCTCGAGACGAGCACGACCGAGCGCGTCAACCTCGTCAACGCGGCGATCCTGGCCAAGGGACGCGGAATTACCGTGGTCGAGCGCAAGACCGCCGACGCCGGTGGATTCAGTGCGGCGATCACGCTCCGCGCCGCGGCGTCGGGCTCGCATCGCGCCGAAGAGACAGCCGTCGGCGGCACGCTTGCAGGTGGGGAGATGCGGATCGTCCGGCTGAACGCCTACCGCCTCGACATGGCAGCCGAGGACCGGATGCTGATCACGCGCCACCAGGATCGGCCGGGGACGATCGGCCGACTCGGGCAGCTGCTCGGTCGCGCCGACGTCAACATCAGCTCGATGCACGTGGCGCGAACGGCGCCGCGCGCCGACGCCCTCATGGTCGTCTCTGTGGACGAGGACGTGAGCCCCGACCTCGAGGCCGCCATCCGCGCGGACGAGGGTGTCCTCGACCTGTGGACCATCCGGCTCGGCAGCCACAGGTGACGCAGGCGACCGGAGAGCGAGTCGAGCCCGGTCCGGACGAACCCACCCCGCCGATCATCCCGCCGGGCCTCAACGCGGTCCTGGCCTTCGTCCGCCACGGCGAGTCCGAGTGGGTCCGGGAAGGCCGGTTCCAGGGCCAGGGCGATCCCCCGCTCTCCGAGCTCGGTCGGCGTCAGGCACTGCTCACGGCCCGCCGGATCGCGCGCCGGGCGCGGCGGCCGGCGCTGCCACTCCCCTCCGGGCCGCCGCGGAGCGTCGTCCACTCGCCGCTCGCCCGCGCGGCCGAGACCGCGCAGCAGATCGCGCGCGCGGTGAGCGGCGGTCGCGGTGACGACGCGGTCGCCCAGCCAGTGCCGGTCCTGGCGGAGCCCGGGCTTCTCGAGATCGGCCAGGGCGAGTGGGAGGGTCTCCCGAGCGCCGAGGTGACGGAGCGCTGGGGCGACCTCCTGGAGGCGTGGCGTCGGGACCCGCTGCTGGCATGGGCGCCGGGCGGCGAATCGGTCGCTGACGTCGACGCTCGCGTTCGGGCTGCGCTGCGCCCGCTGCTCGAGGACCTTGCGGCGATCGCGCCGCCCGGCGGGCCGGGTCGGACCCAGGTCCTCGGCTACGGCGACCTGGCGCCGGACGAGCCGTGGTCGATCGTCGTCGGGCACGACGGCGTGTTCAAGGTCGCGCTGCTGGCGCTCCTCGACCTGCCGCTCGCGCGCTTCTGGGTCCTGCCCTTCGCGCTCGCGGGCATCACGGTCGTCGAGATCCGCAACGGCCGCCCGCGCCTTCGGCTGCACAACGCGACCGACCACCTGTCCAGCCTGGAAACCGAGGCCGGGCGCGCCGCGGCGGACGCGCGACGGCGCGCTGGAGCCCTGTAGCGCTCGCTAGCGCCGCCGGCGTCCTCGAAGGCCGCGCCGCAGCAGCAGGCCAAGGAGCGCGAGCCGCAGGCGGTGGTATGCCTCGGCGATGCGGCGCATGCGATCGGGCGCGATGTCGCGCCTGCCGTAGGCGACCTCGACCTTGGCGCGGGCGAGCGTCGTCAGCTCGACCCTGACGGCGGGCACCTCGTCGCCCAGGGCGCCCGCGTACTCGAAGACCGTCTGCGACGGCCGCGGGCCCAGCCCGAGGCGTGCGGCGAGTCGGGCCATGGAGCCCCATGCCTTGTCCGGGTGCATCGGCCTGCTCGGCGCGCGGCGGATCGCCGCGTAGGCGAGGGCGAGCACGCCGATCACGAGGATCATCGCGATCGCGATGAACGGACCCGCGCCCGGACTCGTCGTCGTCTGGCCCACGCGCGCCGGCGGCGGCGTCAGGTCGCGCTCGGCGAACGTCGGCGCGATGCCCGTCGGCGCCGGCGTGGGCGGACCAACGGATCCGGACGGGATCGGCTGCGGCTGGCCGACCTGCCCGGTCGGATCGAACTCGACCCAGCCGGTGCCGGGGAAGTAGACCTCCACCCACCAGTGCGCCGAAGCCGCGGAGACGACCTCCAGGTTGTCGTTGCCGCGCTTGCCCGGCAGGAAGCCGTAGGCGACACGCGCGGGAATGTGCGACCACCGGAGCATCACCGTCATCGCGCTGGCGTAGTACTCGCAATAGCCGGCCTTCATGAGCGCAAAGCACTCGACCGAGGAGACATCCCCGCCGCACTTCTCGCTGATGTCGGGCCGGACATCGGGGTCGTACCTGAAGTTCGACGGGCTGGCCAGGTACTGTTCCATCGCCCGGGCAAGGTCATACGGATTGTTCGGGTCGACGTCGGCCGGGGCATTGACGCTCCGCCTGATGTCCGCGAGGAGCTGGGTCGACGCCGGACCCATCGCATCCTTGGGCAGCGCCGTGTAGATGGCGACGAGCTCCGGCGCGCCGTAGTTCGTGCCGGCCTGGCGGAGGCGCGCCTCGGTGATGCCGCCCTGGACGTCCTGCAGGACCGGGACCGCGGCCGTGATGTTGTAGGTGTTGAGCGAGTCGTCGGACTCGACCGCCGTGAAATAGTCGCCGCCGCCGACGCTGATCGCCCTGGAGGTGCGATCGACCCGTTCGAGCTCGTTGGGCGAGATGATGGTGTTCTCGCGGAACACCTCCGGCGTGATCCGTGCGAAGAACTCGCGACGGCCCACCGCGAACCCCGGCTCGCCCGCCGGGATGGCCTGGAGGTCCCGAGCGGCGACGTCGTTGGTGCTCTCCGGGTCGCCCCACGTCCAACCGAAGCGGGTGTACTCCGCGTAGGTCCCCGCTCGCCACTTGACGACCTTGGTCTCGCCTGGCTGCAGCTGGACCCGGAACGCGACGGAGTCGCTCGGCTGCCACAGCCCGCCGGTCTTCGCGTTCTTGCCGAAGCCGACCGTTCCGAGTCCCCGCGGATCGCCGGCCGGAGGGCCGATCTGGAGAAGGAGCTGCTGGAGGCCCTGGAGATGCTTGGGCAGGTCGGCCCACACGCCCTGCAACGGCGCGGAGCTCGCGGTCGCCGTCAGGACCACGGAAGCGAGGATCGTTGCCGTGACGAACGCGGCGCCGCCGCGCAGGTACAGCTGGCCGACCGTGCCCGGGTCGCCGATCTTGCGCCGCGACCAGGTGAGCTCCTCCTCGAACACGTGGGTCCGGATGAGGAGCAGCAGGGCGGCTGCGCTGAAGATCACCATCAGGGTCAGCTGCGGATGGGTGGTCAGGGCCATGTTGGCGATGATCGCCAGGCCGACGACCACCACCGCGTCGAGCGGCCGGCGGTGCCCGAAGACGGTGAACCCGGCGAGGATTCCCGCGCCCCACACGATCACCCCGAAGACGAGGTGGTAGTGCGCGTACTGCCCGGTCGTCGCCTTGCCGATGATCACCAGGTCGCGCCACACGTTCTGCGCGACCCCGAGCGTCGCGACGAGCCGTCGGGCCATGCCCGCCGGATCCCAGCCGACGTTCGCGTCTGGCCCGAGCGCGATCCCGCCGACGATCAGCGGCAGGATCAGGCCGGCAATGAGCGCGCCGAGGATATGGGTGCGCCAGCGGCCCCAGCCGACCTTCGCCCCGAAGACGCCCCAGGCCACGCCGATGAGGCCGACCCAGGGCAGGAAGTTGACGTCCGGATTGTTCGAGTCGGGCGTCCACGCCGCGTCCTGGAGCGAGCCCCCCAGGACCATGACCATCACGACCGTCGCCAGCAACGTCAGCCAGCCCTCGGCCGGGCGGAGGGGCATGGACCGCGGTTGCGGCACCGTCCTGGCGCCGGCCGTGATGACGCCGGCGCTCATGCGGCGAGGGCCTCGCCCAGGGGCACGGCCGGGCCGACGCGGTAGACCGCGATGTCGAACTCGGCGAGGGCGTGGCGGAGGGCTCGCCACTCCTGCGCGGTCGACGACGCCGGCAGGAGTGGCTCGTCGACCTGCGGCATGCCGGACCTCCGCGCGGCTTCCTCCTGGTCGCGGCGCTCGAACGCGGGCACGTCCAGGGCGATCACCACGCAGGCGACGCCGCGAGAGCGGAGATTGGCCAGCGGCTTGACCCACTCCCGGTTGAGCGAGGCCGTGATGATGACCGCGGTCATGCCCCGGCGGATGCGAGGCACGCTCGACACGAGCGCCTCGCCGATCGGCGTGGAGCCGTCGCCCTCGACCGCGGCGAGGAGCTGCATGACCTTGAGGTGCTGGCGCCCGCCGCGGTCGGGCTGGAGCTGGACCAGGCGGTGGGCGTTGCAGGTCATGCCCACGGCCCGGTTCTCGACGAGCGCCTTGTCGGCGACGGCGGCAGCGGCACGCACGGCGACCTCGACCGTCGACTCATCGCCCAACCCGCGCTGGATCGAGCGCTCGAGGTCGAGCACGATCCAGCAGTCCGCGGTCTGCTCGAGGTCGAACTCCTTCACCTGGATGTCGCCGTGGCGCGCGGTCGACTTCCAGTGGATCCGGTTGAACGCGTCGCCCGGCGCCCATGGCCGCACGGTCGTCGCGAGTGGCGTTGCCTGGAGCGTCCGCTCGCGCATGGCCTGGCTGCCGTCGAGATTGGCCGCGGGCAGGCGCCACAGCGGGATCGGCTCCAGGCGCGGGTAGACCGTGACGTTGATCCCTGAGCCGACCGAGGCCGATGACTCGAAGAACCCGAACGGGTCGCCCGTCCTGATCTGCAGCGGCTCGATGCGGAAGTGGCCGCGCCTCGTGAGCGGCGTGCGGATCAGCCAGGAACGCTCGGTCTGGCCACCGAGCGAGATCGCGCGGCCGGGCAGCCCGGCCGGCAGCGACGTCGGGTTGTGGACCTCGAGCCAGGGCTTGGGGATCCGGCTCGTGTTGCGCAGGGTGTACGTCACCCGGATCCGATCCCCGACGTGGCCCGACAGCTGGTTCACCGCGTAGCCCGCCTCGAGGTCGGCCAGGCCCAGCCTGGTCAGCACGTACGAGCCACCGACGACGAGGACGCCGAGATAGACGAGGTAGAACAGGAACGCCCAGCCCGTCGAGAAGGCGGCGACCACGAGGATCGCGCCGAGCAGGAGCAGCTGGAGCTTGCGGAACATGCCCTTGCGACGCCCGAGCTGGCTCGGCCTCCTCCGCTTTCGCGATTGCTACGAGCTGCGGGAGCGAGTGCGGGCGTTGCCCGTCGGCGTCGCCGGCGAGACGGCCGACAGCGCCGACTCCCGCGTCGAGCCGACGGGCGTCGACTCGAGCAGCTCGCGGATGACCTGGGCAGGCTGGACGTCGTGGATCGACGAGCTGGTCTTGATGATCAGGCGATGCGCGAGGGCCGCCTCGGCCAGCGCCTTGACGTCGTCGGGGATCACGTAGTCACGACCGAGCAGGCCGGCGAGCGCCTGGCCCGCCCGGTACAGGGCGATCGAGCCGCGCGGCGAGGCGCCGAGGTAGATGTCGCCGTGGTCGCGCGTGCCGTTCACGAGGCGGACGATGTACTCGGCCACCGTCGGGTCGACGTAGATCTCGCGGACGGCGCGCTGCATCTCCTTCAGCTCGTCGACCGAGCACACCTCCTCGAGCTCGTCGATCGGGTGCTGGCGCTTCTGCTCGTCGAGGATCACGACCTCTTCGACCGGCTGCGGATAGCCGAGGCGGATGCGGAGCATGAACCGGTCGAGCTGGGCCTCGGGGAGGGCGAACGTGCCCTCGTACTCGATCGGGTTCTGGGTGGCGATGACGAGGAACGGGTCGGGCATCGGGTAGGTCGTGCCGTCGATCGTCGCCTGCCGCTCCTCCATGCACTCGAGGAGGGCGGACTGGGTCTTCGGGGTCGCCCGGTTGATCTCGTCGGCGAGCACGACCTGGGCCATGATCGGGCCTGGTCGGAATTCGAACTCCTGGGTCTTCTGGTTGTAGATCGACAGCCCGGTGACGTCGGACGGAAGGAGGTCCGGCGTGAACTGGATGCGCCGGAACGAGCTGCCGAGGCTCTTCGCGATGGCCTTGGCGAGGACCGTCTTGCCGGTGCCCGGCACGTCCTCGATCAGGAGATGGCCCTTGCACAGCAGCGCGACGAGGGCGAAGCGCACCTCGTTGTGCTTGCCGACGATGACCCGCTCGACGTTGGCGAGGACACGGTCCCCGACCTGCTGAATCGATGGCATTCAGGCTCCCCTCAGCGGTCCGTCGCCTCCTCCGACGCCGAGCCGCCCTCCGATGTGGTCACGGGATGGTACGTCGGGATGGCGCAGAAGGTTCCCATCAAGTTCACCCGCGTCGGCAGAAGGTCAATCGGTTCCACGCGCGCGCCTAGCCTCGGCGCAGGTTGCCCGCGGCCGCCCAGATCGTCATCAGCGCACCGATGCCGCCCATCACGCCGAGGAACACCTCGCCCCCCGCGAGCGCCGCGATTCCCATGCCGCCGAACACCGCGGCGACGACGACGGCGATGCCGGCCAGGGCAAGCCGTTCGAGCCGGGTGCGTGGTCGCGCGGCGGTCGCGTCGTCGGGACGATCGCTCATCCGCCCGCCCAGGCTCGCCACGCCCGCAGCAGGTCGCCCGCGATCGGCGATGCCTTGACGCCGCCACCGCCCGAGCGCTCCACCAGGACCGCGATCGCGACCTGTGGGTTGTCGTACGGCGCGAAGCCGATGAACCACGAGTGCGGCTGCTGCCCCGGGCCGAGCTCGGCGGTGCCGGACTTCCCGGCGACGACCATGCTCCGCAGGGCGGCGCCGAAGGTGAAGAACCGGCCGATGTCGCCGTTCACGGCGAGTCGCATCGCCGCGCCGATCTCGTGGGCGATGCCCGGTGACACGACCTGCCGGACGATCGTCGGATCGATGGTGGTCGTGCCCGCCTTGCCGGTGGACTCGCGGACGAGGTGCGGCTCCATCAGCGTGCCGTCGTTGGCGATGGTCGCCGCGACGAGGGCCATCTGCAGTGGCGTGACCAGCACCTCCGCCTGGCCGTACGAGGCGTTGGCCAGCTCGACCCGGTCCGCGAAGCCGCCGGGCAGCGGGCCGCCGCCGTTGGTGAGCTGGGCCGCGGCGGTGGGCAGGTCGAACGGGAGCGATGCCCCGAAGCCGACCCGGCCCGCGTACTCGGTCAGTGCCTCGCTGCCGGTGCGAACGCCCGTCTCCGCGAAGTAGATGTTGCACGAGGCCTCGATCGCCTCCCGGTAGTCGAGGGCGCGGTCGTCGGTCTGGGGGTGGTGACCGTCGCGGACACGGAAGCCATCGATCAGCCAGCCTTTCGACTCGGCCGCGGGCTGGTCCGCGTACGTCGTCGCGGGCGTGATCGCACCACTGCTCAGGGCGGCCATCGAGGTCACGATCTTGAACGCCGAGCCGGGCGGGTACAGCCCCTGCGTCGCCCGCGGCAGGAGCGGCGCCCGGCGATCGCCCTGGAGCTGCTTGAAGGTCGCCGCGGCAGTCGCGGGGTTGGCGATGGCCGACGCGTCGTAGGTCGGCGTCGAGACCATCGCCAAGATCTCGCCGGTCCGCGGGTCGAGCATCACGACCGCGCCGCGATTGCGTCCGAGGGCCCGCGCCGCGGCATCCTGGAGCTGGAGCACGAGCGTCGTCTTGAGCGTTTCCGGGTCCGAAGGGTCCGCCCGGAACTTGCGGGTGAGCTCCCGCAGCGGATCCGCGGAGACGACGCCGCTGAGCTGCGCGTTCCAGGCGTTCTCGAGCCCGGCCGTGCCGAACTGCCGGTTGGCATAGCCGATCACGCCCGACAGCGAGCTGCTCGCGTACACCCGGTATGGCTCGTCGTTCTGGTCGCGCTTGTTCCAGGCGAGCCGCGCGCCATCGCGGTCGAGGATCTCGCCGCGCAGCACGTTGCGCGCCGTGGCGATGACCGCGGCATCGTCGCCGGACGTGCTCAGGTTCTGGGACTCGACGACCTGCCAGTACCCGGCGCCGAGCGCGAGGCCGCCGAACGCGATCGCGAGGGCCATCGCCACCCGGCCGAGGGCGGCGCCGATCCCGATCCGCCGGCCCGCCCACGACGGCGACATGCCGGACACGGGCCTCGCGTGTGCCGCGGGCCTGGGACCCGGCGCGAACCGGCCCTGGGGTCGCGAGCCGCTGGGTCGCTCGTGCCCGGTCATCAGGCAGCGCCCCGATCGAACAGGCGCCGCAGGCGACCTGGCCGCTTCGGCGGGGGCAGCGGCTCGCGGGTTCGCTCGGACAGCGCGATGAGCAGGCCGACGATCACGGAGTTCGCCAGCAGGGACGAGCCGCCGTAGCTCACGAACGGCAGCGTGATCCCGGTGAGCGGGATCAGCTTCAGGTT